>Ga0255347_1003328_pt1 | contig 21059 bp, 20 predicted proteins | sample wastewater_treat_2_FD_192479 | JGI IMG/M metagenome (GOLD analysis project Ga0255347, IMG submission 192479) | Wastewater microbial communities from Lulu Island WWTP, Vancouver, Canada - plant24 | ecosystem: Engineered > WWTP > Wastewater > Unclassified | place: Canada: Vancouver, British...
GGTCGGCCATCAAAGCCACCGGATGAGCCAGTTTGCGGTCCTTTTCGCAGACGAGGACCAAGGGGAGGAACGGATCAACGTCCGTCAACGCGGTCAGCGTTGCCAACGGCCGGGCGGCGTCGCCTTTTGGCCGGAACGGCGTTTTGAAGTCGAGCACAATGGCGCGGATTGGATTCGCGCGCAAGGTCCGGACGGCGTCCCGTCCGTTTTGCGCAAAAAGGACGGCGTAATTCGCCGCTTCCAGGATGCCGCCCAGAGATTCGCGAACGGTGAAATCATTGCTGACAATGAGAAGTTGCTTTTGCATGGCGACGTTCTTCCTGGGCGGGGGCCATCAAAAAGGGGGAATCTCCGGCGAATAAATCGCCGCCCAACTCCGGCGCCCGCCGCGCTGAGAAAAACGGGGCTGGCCGCCCGGACGTGTGCTGATACGAAAGGTGAAGGGGACGAACCGGACGCGTTGACCGGGCCGCGGCTCGGTGGCGTCCGTGATGTGCCCCGGGGCGCCCCCCGGCGGGGCAACCGGGTGAGAGTAACGCTGTTCTGTTTTCATGGTTATTGTTGGGTGCTGTCCGGTTATTCGGTGTCGGTTGTTTTTCTCCTTAGCGGACCCCGTGCCAAAGACGTTTATATCCCTTGAAGGGCGATTTCTGGGGAATTCGTAGTGCTGCGGCGCCCGTCGGCGCGTTGGGGTGGTTCAATTGGTCCCGCTGCCGGATGGAATTGTATCACCGGAATGTCATCGCCAAAACGCGCTGCGTTCTTCCAAGTTTTCTCTCGGCTTTTTCGGCGGGCGGTGAATACTGTTGGCATCATGAAGAAACCCCGGGTGATCGCCGCCTCCGCCGCCCTGCTCTTCACCATCTTCGCGCTGGGTGGCCTGGTGGCTTGGGCAGTCGCGGACGCTTACTTCATATCCCACCAGCCTCATTTCAAGCTTGTTCTGGCCGCCAGTATCGGCCTCCTCCTCCTCGCCGCTTATTGGGGGATCTTCGCCGCGGTCGGATACGCGCGTTTTTCGACTCGGAACACCCGGGCCTTCCTTATCGCATCCATCCTTATCGGCGTGCCAGCCTGCTTCTTTATCGCGACCTTCTGGTTTTAGGCTTACGCCCAAGCCGCGGATTATTTCTCACCAGCGAGGACTGACCAACTTGCGTCGTGGCCAGCCTTTGACCGCCTGACTGTCCGGCGTCCTATGCGGTCGCGGTGACGTTCGTCCGCGTCCTCCGGGGCCGCAAGCGGGGCACGTGATCGCGGGGGATCAATGAGCCGTTTTGCTTTTGGAAGACGAAATGTTCGACCGCCAAGGCGTCAAAAGCGACTTCGGAATAGGCCGACGCGTAGAGATCGCTGGCGAAATAGATGCGCGGCGACAAGCGTTCAGAAATCAGCGCTTGCAACGCGGCATCCGCGCCGACGGCGACCTGGGCGCAGGTGGCGTTGGTGCCGGTCACCTCGTGGTTGCCCAACCGATGCACGTAATACACGCGCCGGTCGGGATATTCCAGGCTCACGCCAATGATATCTTCGCCTTCGAGGGCGATGGAGGTGTTATCCCCGAGCAGGAGATCGCCGACTTCCACCCGGCCTTGGCGCCGCCATTGTTGTTCCATAAACGACATGGTCCGCGGATGGATGGCATACACATACTTGGAGGACGCGCCCAGTTTGGCGCCCAGCTTGACGTTCTCTTCGTGCAGCACCAGCAGACCCCGGGGATATTCCGGCAGGGAAATCACCGGTTGCATGATCGGGCGCAAATCCTCCCGGTGTTGGAGCGAATTGCCAGCGCACATCTGAAGCTCGCCGCGCACGACGTGTCCGGTCGCTTCCCAGACGGTTTCCGCCAAAAACTCCTGGCGCGACCAAGTGATCATGGGTTGCCAGCCTTGGGCGGGCACCGAGGTGTCGTATTCGAAATGCACGATCTCGGCGGGCGCGCCATACCGCTGGAATCCGTGCCAGACCCACAGGTTCACCACGCCCGGATTCATGCCGGACCCGAGAATGTGCGGCGCGTTCCGGGGACGGGCGCGGGTGGGATGCACGTCCGCCACCACTTCCGCCACGTTCCGCTTCGATTCATTCAACGCCGTGTTGATGTAAGAGACGCCGACGGCATCGGTGGCCGCCAGCACCGGCAGGGTGTCCAAGTCCGTCAGGTCCAGCACGACGTGGATCTGTTTTTGCCGGAGCAGCCGGTGATAATCCGCCGTATCGTGGGGGAAGCGAATTTCCCGGCGGAGGAATTCATAATCCAAATAATCGTGATCAAGATACCGGTTGCGCAGCACCTCGTCATCGGGATCCACGAGCACAACCCGGCCAAAATCTTGGCGGCGGTTGGCGAGGCGTTGCAGGAAGGCTTGAGCCACCTGGCCCGAGGCGCCCAGGATCAAAAGCTGGAGCGGCCGGGGAGGCGACCCGGAGATGACCGATTGCCAGTCAAAACAACGATCCCGGTTCCGAATCCGGTTTCGTTTCCGACCGTTGAGAACGCCATGCCCCGGACTACTGCCCACCTCCATCTCCCAAGCAGATTGGATGGAATGAGCATCGCGCGCGATCTGGTTTTGAAGAGGAGGGGCTTGAATCATGATGTTTCCTTTCTCGTGTTGGCGGTTCTCAGCAATGCCGGGGTGGGACGCCACCGGGCGTCCATGGTCATCCCGGGACGGATTGAAGATCCCGCATTTTCCCTTGCTGCCGGGCGGGGGAATCGCTGCGGGAGCGCCCTTTTTCCGGATGGCAGGATCACAGGGAACGCCCGGCGTGGGTTCGACCTTGTGTCGGGCCGCCGTTCCTTGATCGTCGGTGCGATGACCTTCACCGTTTGCATTGCTTCGTCCATGTTACTTCTTGAGGCGCACCGGTCGGGGGCTCAATGCGGTGGTTTCCCGCCGAATCCGAAATCCCCGCCGGGTCATACTCCGCAGAATGGTGGCGCGCACCTTCGCGGACAACGCTTCTGGAGGATACACACCCGCCAGATGCGTGGGCAAGTTTTCTATGAACACCGCCGCACTTTGTGCGGAGGCGAAAGCAATCGGGGCGCCGGGCATCCCGTCGCGCCGCAGTTGCCAGAGGCTGGGGAACACGCAGCAGCGGCAGCGTTCCAGGTGTTGGCGGCCCCGCCAGCCGGAAACCGAAACACACACGGCAAAGCGCGCGTTGCGCAATTGTCCGCGGCGCATGAGCTCCGCCATGTCCGCCGGCGACGCCGTGTCGGGAAACCGGCGGTTCACTCGATTGGCCGAGGGACGCAGTTTGCCCTGCCGGAACCAACGTCGCAGCCGTTGCATTTCGTTGCCGCCGATCTTGACGTCCAGATCGTTCATCGGAATGTAGCGGGGTAACGTTACCGCCTCGTCCTGGGCGGCCAACACCACGCGCGAGGCGCCGATGGGATTCGGAAACCGGAACCACTCCGCCTCCCCAAATCGTTTCCCCAGATGAAACCGGCCCTGCCGGTAGATGCGGGGCCGGGAAACCGCTTCGTCATGGGCGACCTCGGCGGACCAGGTGGAGACCGGCGTGTCGCTTTGCGTGTCTTCAAAGAGGCGAATCCGCACCCGATCCACTTTGTCCAGGGTATCCGCACAGGCGGCGACTAACAGATTGGTCAATCCGGGGGCCGCGCCCGCGTTGATCAAGGCGAGCCGGCGGCGGCGCGCAAAATCGTCGTCAAACCGAAATTGCTCGGCTTTGAACGGGTTGCGGCTCAGGTGCGAAGCCAGATCCAAATAATGCACGCGCAACCGCAAGGCGGCGCGGATCACGGTTTGGTTGTAAACCGCCGGGGCGGCATTCACCAGGAGTTGACACCCCTGCGCGGCCCGGGCAACGGAACGCATGCTACGCGCGTTGGCGGAACGGCATTCCAAATGCCGGCCCACGAACCGGTGTGCCCGCGAGAGATCCCGGTCGCCGCACCAGACGGTGAATCCCCGTCGCCGCAACAACTGGGCCAGCAAACCTCCGGTCGCGCCCGCGCCCAAGACAAACACGCGCATGTCACCCTCCTCGCGGCCCTCGCCGCGACGTTCGCCGTCGCCGCCTGCGGGGTGCCGCCGGATGTCCTCCCCGACTGGGGTTGAGGTCAACGCCACGCGTCCGAATCAGGATGTCCAGGCGCACTTCGTCCCACGGCACAATCGTGACTTTTCTGGCCGCGCCAAGGTCACGCACCGGGGCGGCAATGGAATGCGATTTCATAAAATTTTCGGAGGATCAGGCGCGATATGCCGGCGGCGCCCGTCATCCCCCTTTTCTTTAGCTGGGTTTGTGCCATGAAAAATCGCGTCCGGGACCGCGGGTTTCGTGCTCCGGTGCCCGCTGGGCGCAGGGAGTGCGGATGTTTTCGTTCCAGGGGCGGTTCGTTTTGTTTCACTGGCAAAGAGTCGCGTCGGCGACCGTTGATCGTGTGACCGCTTCCCGTAAACTGACGACATCTCCCATTCACCAAAGAAAAAAGGGCAATCGCGCGGTCTAAACGGAATGGTCTGCGGCGGAGAAATATCCGCGGCCCAACGCTTCCGGGGATCTGGCACACCGTTCGCTAGAACCACCCATGTTATGAATGAATGTACAGTCCTGACGGGAACCAGGACCGTTGTTAAGGCGCGGGCGGTGGTGTTCCCTCGTCAGTTGGACCAACGGATTGCCCGTGGATTCAGTGTTCAGAACAAACAGTGGGTCTCGCGATCCGGAGCGGTCGTTTTGACATTCACCAGTAACAGAGTGCGTGAATGCGATTGGGACCCGCCGAAGGTCGCTTGCGTCACGTCGTGCGGCCTAAAAATTGGTTCGACTCCCCGATCAGCCAGCCTTTCAGATTTCGATTTGAGGTGCATTTGATTCCGACACTTTCATCGCCGGCTTTTACTTCACCTTTGGCTCGATTCCTGACTAAAATCAGCCGGTGCAAACCCATGAGCGCGCGAATTCCATTCCAGCGCCCGATGCTGCTGACGGCGGCGGTGATTCTCGGCGTCGCGCTGGTCTGGACGGAATACGCGGCCGGACGGCAGATCCGCACTCTGCGCGCGCAGGTGACCCAAGCCCAACTCGACACGCTGGCGGACGATCGCGCCGGGCTGGAACAGTTTGTCGCTGGAATCAACGCCGCGTTGACCCGGGCGGAACGCTTCCAGCGCCTGTCGCGGTGGGGATTGCTGGCCGGCGGCGTGGCGGTGCTGATATTGATCTATCGCCGCCGGATCAGCCCTCCACCCGCCGATGTGACCGCCAGCCGGGCGCTCATTGAACGGCAGGAAAAGCTGGCGTCCTTGGGCGTGTTTGCCACGGGCATCGCCCACGAAATCCGAAATCCATTGACGGCCATCAAGCTGCGCGTGTTCAGCCTCAAAACCAGTTTGCGGCCCGACACCTCGGAATACGAAGATTTGGAAGTCATTGAAAACGAAATTGACGATCTCGAACGCATCGTGCGCGACTTCCTGCAATTCGCTCGGCCCGCGGAACCGGATTTGCAACCGATTTCCGTCGCCAAACTCCTCCGCGATACGGCGGGCCTCTTGACGACGGATTTGGCGAAGCGGGCGATCACGCTTCACTTGGATCTCGGCACCGAGGCGGTGGTGCAGGCCGATGCGGCCCGGATGAAGCAGGTGTTGATCAACATCGTGCAAAACGCCGCGGAGAGCATCGAGAACGGCGGCACCATCACCCTGCGCGCCCGTTTGGACCAGCAACCCTTGCAAGACCGTCTCCGTCCGGCGGTCGTTTTGGATATTGCTGACACCGGCAAAGGCATTCCGCCGGCGGTTCAAAAACGCCTGTTCGATCCCTTTTTCACCACCAAGGAAACCGGGACGGGACTGGGCTTGTGCATCGCGGCGCGCATCGTGGAAAAACATCACGGGGTGATTCATTATCAGACGGAATTACAGCGCGGCACCACCTTCAGCATCGTCCTCCCCCGCGCGGCCACCAATGAAAACGAAACCTAGCATCCTGCTGATCGAAGACGACGTGAACATCGCCACCGGCCTGCAAAAGGTGATGCAGACCCACGGGTACGAGGTCGCCACGTTGAACCGGGGCGACGACGGATTGGCCCAGGCTGCGGCGCATCCGTTTGATGTGGTCATTACGGATTTGAAACTGCCCGGACTGGACGGGTTGGAACTGGTCCGCCAATTGCACCAGACCAAGCCCAAGCTGCCCATCATTCTGATCACCGCGCACGGCTCGACCGAAATCGCCATTGAAGCGACCAAGTGGGGCGCCTTTGATTATGTGCCCAAACCTTTTGAAGTGGATGAACTGCTCGACCTGACCGCCAAAGCGCTGGAGAGCAGCCGGCTCATGTCCGAACCGGTCGAGATGGGCGAACCCCTTTCCAACCACACCGCCATCGTCGGCAAAAGCCGGGTGATGCAGAGCATCTACAAGGAAATCGGGCGGATCGCGGCCACTTCCGTGACCGTGCTGATCCGCGGAGATACCGGCACGGGCAAGGAACTCATCGCCCGCGCCATTTACCAGCACAGTGACCGCGCCGGCGCGCCGTTCATCGCCGTCAACTGCGCCGCCATCCCGGAGACCTTGCTGGAAAGCGAACTCTTCGGCCACGAACGCGGCTCGTTCACCGGCGCCGATGCCCGGCGTATTGGCCGCTTTGAACAAGCCAACGGCGGCACCCTGTTGCTGGATGAGATTGGCGACATGAGCACCAGCCTCCAGGCCAAGCTGCTCCGGGTGCTCCAGGAAAAAACCATCCAACGCGTGGGCGGGCGTGAAAGTGTGCCCGTTGACGTGCGCATTCTGGCCGCCACCCATCGGAATTTGGAGGCTGCCATCCGGGAGCGCCTGTTCCGGGAGGACCTTTTCTACCGGCTGAGTGTTGTGACCATTAAACTGCCGCCGCTTCATCAACGCGCCAGCGACATCCCGGACATGGTCCGGTATTTTCTGCGTCGTTACGGCCCGGAAGCCGGCGTGGCCTCGCCCGCCATCAGTCCCGAGGCGATCCAGTTGTTGCAAAACCAATCCTGGCCGGGGAACGTGCGGGAATTGGAAAACACCGTGCGCAAAGCGTTGTTGATTGCGCGCGACTACACCATCAGCCCGGAACACGTTCGGGAGGTCCTGACCAAGGCGCGCGAGCCGGTGGCGGTTTCCAACCAATCCCACGCCGCCTATATCACCGCCCTGATGGATCAGGTGGAACATGGCGAAGTCCAGAATGCCTTTGCCCGGATGCTGGCCGATCTCGAACCGGAACTTTACGCGCAGGCCATCACCCGCGCCCAAGGCAACATCACCAAAGCCGCCCAGTGGCTGGGCGTCACCCGGTTGAAGATGCGCGAGAAACTCCGGGAATTCGGCCTGCATCCCAGTCGGAACGAGCCAACCGAATAACACCCGGCAACCTGCGGTTCTCCAGGACGGCGGTGCCGCGCAGGGGCGGGGCGGTTCGGCGGCGAAGGCATCGCGCTTAGCCGACCTCATCATTTGACGTGCATCAGCCGCCGCCGTGAATATGCTGTCTCCCAGCTTATGGCCATCATCAAACCCTTTGCGGCTCTGCGTCCGCGCCCGGAACTGGCGGCGCAAGTCTGCGAATTGCCCTACGACGTTTTGTCGTCTGAGGAAGCGCGCCAACTGGCTGCGGATAATCCGCTCAGCTTTCTCCACGTCAGCAAGCCGGAGATTGATTTGCCACCGGACACCAATCCGTACGCCCCGGATGTGTATGCCAAGGGGCGGGAAAACCTCCGCCGGCTCTTGGCTGACGGCGTGTTGCGGCAGGATGCCGAGCCGTGTTTTCATCTGTACCGGCAGGTCATGGGAGCGCATTCCCAAACGGGTCTCGTGGCGGTGGCCAGTTGCGAGGAATATCTGGCGGGCGTCATCAAGAAGCACGAACTGACCCGTCCGGACAAGGAAGACGACCGCGTGCGCCACATCGAAACGCTAAACGCGCAAACCGGCCCGGTGTTTCTACTGCACCGCGCCGTTCCCGCCTTGGATGACTTGTTCGCGCGCCGGACGGAGGCCCCGCCCGAAGTGGATTTCACCGCTCCCGATGGCGTGCGGCACATGGCGTGGCGCCTTTCGGACGCCGCGGACATCGCGTTCATCGAATCCGCGTTCGCGCGCATCCCGCATCTCTACATTGCCGACGGGCATCACCGCAGCGCGGCCGCCGCGCGGGTGTATCAAAGCCGGCGGGGCGCCGGCGCCAGCGCGTTTTTCCTGGCGGTGATTTTTTCGCATCACCAATTGCAAATCCTGCCCTATAACCGGGTGGTCAAGGATCTGAACGGCCTGTCTCCGGACGCTTTTCTTCGGCAACTAGCCGCCGTCGGCGACGTGACGGTTTCCGGGCCGCCCCAACCTCGGCGACCGCACGAGGTGAGCTTTTATCTGGCGGGACGCTGGCACACCCTGGCCTTTCACCCTGCCTTGATGCAGGGGGTGACTCCCGTGGAGCAACTGGACACCAGCCTGTTGCAACGCCAGGTATTGGCGCCGCTGTTGGGCATTGCCAATCCGCGCACCAGCGAGCGGCTCAGTTTTGTGGGCGGCATCCGGGGGACGGCGGAACTGGTGCAACTCGTGGATCGCGGGGCGTACGCCTGTGCGTTCTCCCTGTTTCCCACGCAAGTTGAAGACCTGATGGCGGTGGCGGACGCCGGGGAATTGATGCCGCCCAAGAGCACCTGGTTTGAGCCCAAGCTGCGGGACGCAATGTTTTGTCATCTCCTCTGACGGATATGAATAGAGACGACACCAACGCTTGGGTGATCCTCCGGGTGGTGGCGGGTCTGGCCGGCTTTATCCCCGCGCCCCTTGCCTTCCTTATCCTGCGTGCGCGCGGCTCGGCGGTTGTGTCTTGGTGGGGGGCGATCATGGTCTCGACCCCGGCGACCCTCGCGGCGCTGTGTTGGTGGTGCGCGCTCCGAGTTCATCACGCTCTTTCACGGGCGCGCATGGTGTACGCCGTCGTCGGCGGAATGGTGCTCGGAGGGGTGGCTTTTGTTGCCGGTTTTGTGGGGTCGATTATTTATACGCCGCAGGCCAATCAAGGGCCGCTGCTCGGCATCTTTGTGACCGGCCCCGCCGGCTTGCTCGTGGGCTTCTGGCTTGGCGCGTTCGTGGGTTCCTTCGGCTTCGCGCCGAATCCGTTGCCAAACAACCCGATGGCCGTTCAATAACGCAGGCCAGCAATTCGGTTATGCAGCGGCGCGTTCCCACACTACTGGTACTAGCCATCCTTGTGATGATCGCCGTCGCGTGGGGAGGCTTTGCTTACTTCGGGGATACGATATTCAAGCAAGCGCGGCGCATGAAGCTCGGGTATGGGTTTCTGTCCGGGATTACGAACGCAGTGTATGCTCATCCTGAGTTTCGGGAGGTTCGGGTTGGCGTGGGCACCGCCAAGACAGGCTGTTTCCTTGTTGATGGGATGGTGGAGACGCACGAGCAGTTTGCCAAACTGCAGCGCGTTATTGCGGACATAAAACCACCGTTGCCGGTTGTCTATCGGCTCAAGGTTTGGGAAGATTACGCTGAAAGCCAGCGGACCGAACCCAACCTTGCCACGAACCGCAATCCGTCAATCCACTCAGAAACAAATCGAACCGCCTCCGCCCCCGGCGCCCAGCGCTGACCTTCATGCGGCAAATCATCCAGCGCCAATGGCGTCCGGATAACCACGCGCGGCTCGGCGGTTATTGGCCAAGCTTAAGGCCACACCACACGGAAGAACTGTTGCGGCGCCGATGGTTCGGGTAGGGGATAGGATAAAAGACCCGCAGGCGAGGCGATGTTTCCGAGGGGTTGCCAATCGCCGTCGGTCAGGTTGGTCCGGGTTTCGACGGTGTAAGTGAAGTTGCTCAGCCCGCGCCAGGTAAGATGATTGGGTGCGGACAAGGTCAGCACGGGCTGCGGCACGAGGAGGCGCAACGCAGCCGGGGCGCTGGTGGTGCTGCCCGCAAGATTGTTGACGACGACAGAGTAGTGGCCCTGATGCACGGGCTGCACGTTGTCGCGGGTGAAACGGCTGGCGGTGGCGCCCGCCAGCGGAAGGCCGTTGAACCACCATTGATACCCCAGCGGCGCGGTGCCAGTGGCGATGACGTGGAATTGCGCTGTAGCCGCCTGGGGCACGGTCAGATCCGCGGGCTGCCCGACAATGACCGGCGGCGTGGCGGGATGAGCGGGCGCGTAAGGGATGCGGAAATCCTTCACCACCGCCATGTGTTGCATGCCGTTGACGTGGGAATCGCCCGGGGTCACGGGCGTCACATCGCTTAACGGATGATACACCGCGGAATCAAACACCAAGCCGTTCGGGAAACGGTGCGAGGGCAGCACCACGTCGGTCAGCGTGTTGGTCAGCGAAAAACTGGGCAGCACATAATCATAACGCGCGGTACGACCGGCGTTGGTATCCGGGTCGCCGCCGGTGCGGGCGTCCGTGGGAATGGGCGAATCGCTGAGGAAGGTTTTGAAGGTGGCCAGCGCCGCTTCGCCCGGCGCGTGGATGTTGAGGTCGCCGGCGACGATGATCCACGCGTGGGCGGGAAAGCTGGCTTGAATGAGGTTTTTCAGTTGCAGCGCCTGGCTGGCCCGGGTGCCGGCGGATTGGTTGTTGGCTTTCAGATGCACACTGACCACAAAAAGATCGTTCGTCCCGGGCAGATCAATCCGCGCCCAGGCGAACCCGCGATCCGGAATCAGCGGGTCGTCCCAGGTGCCCGTCTGAAGGAACGGATACCGGCTGATGATGCCGTTGGGGATGGTGTAATGCTCGGTTGCGCTGCTTTCGCGGAAATAATGAAAATTCGTTCCCCAGGTGGCATCCACCATCTGCCGGAAATTGGCCGGTGTGTTGTTGCTGTAATTGAATTCCTGGAGCGCCACAATGTCCGGCTGCAACCCCCGCAGAATGTTCAAGCCCGCCGTTTCATATTGTTGCCGGGTGCCGGAAGTCAGATTGGCCGCCACAACCCGCAGCGGGAAGTAGGCTGGCGGTTCATCACCCGCGAGCGGGCCCGGCAAGCCGAGCAGGGCACAGCCACCGACCACCGCCACAACGCGACGCAGGGACTTAAACTTCAACCACATCTGGTGTCGCCCGCATGGCGGGTCTCATCCTCGGCGGGCGCAAGGGGCCCTGTCCCGCGTTGCGATATCGGCCTCCGGGGAAAGAGAGAACGGACTTAGTCGCACCCGTAAAATTCTTCAACGACCCGGCGGAAATTGTTTTCGCCGACCTTCACAATGCCCATTTCGCGCAGCACATTTTCCGGCGAATCGCTGGCGTGGGCGGCATTGACCATGACGCTTTGGCCAAACTCGCGCCGGATGGAGCCGGGCGGCGCTTTGGAAGGATCCGTTGGCCCAAGCACATCGCGGATTTTGGCCACCGCGTTCACGCCTTCATAGATCAGCGCGATGCATTTTTCCGAGCCGGGTTTGTGCTGTTGGTCGGGCGGGCATTGAGAGGGGAACTGGCCGGACATGAACTGAACGATATTTTCAAACTGGTCGTCGCCAAAGCTGGGCGAAATCAAGTCGGCCAACGCCTGTTGTTGCGTGCTGGAGAGGGCGAAGCCGAATTCCTTTTCCAAGGCCGCCCGGGCGCGGTTGCCGACGAGGTCCTTGAGTTTGGTGCGGAGGATTTCGCGGACCGGCCCGTAGAATTCCATGGCCTCGGCCACACTCATGCGGTGCAGTTTGATCCCCACGATGTAAAGGCCCGTGCGGGAGAAGAAATCAATGACGTTGCCCGGCCGGCCGGTGGGGAACCGGAAGTTGTCCGGTTTGATCAGCACCAGCGTGCGCTGCGGCGTTTCCCCGGGTTGATAGGCAATGACATTTTCCAGGACGCCGCCGTCTTGATCCGAGTAACGCGCCCAGAGTTTGAGCTTCTTCCGGGCTTCGGCAACGGTGGGCGCCGCCAAAACCGCCGGCTCGAAATAACGCACCTGATCATTGGCGTCGAAAATCAGGTCGCCGTACGTGTCCCGGATGGTTTCCCCCGTGCGCCGCAGCCGGGCGTGGTGGCCCACCACCGCCCGCACCTTGCGGACGGCGTCCTCGCCCTGGAACAGCAGGACCATGACCCGGCGGCGCAATCCGGTTTGGGGATCGGGGCTGAGTTGCTGCCGGATGTAATCCCGGATGAGTTCCTGGATCCGCATCTCCTGGGGGTCGTCTTGGGAGATGGACGCTTCGGCGTATTGGGCGACCAATTCCGGGCTGGGCGCGAACATGCGGGCGGCGGTGAATTCCACACCGCTGCGCGCGATCAAACGGCTCAAAATCCCGCCCGTGCGGGATTTGTGCAGGGAGTAAGGCGTAAGAATGACGTAAGCGAGTTCGGAGGACATAGAATTATTCGTGGGCCGGAGGCTTGAGGGCGGACGGTTTGGCGGGTGCCGTCGCTTTGCCGCCCAAATTCTTAAACATGGCCGCGCCGCAGGTCGGGCATTTGCCCTTGATCGCTTTGCGGCCGTTCTTCGTGATTACTTCGACGCCGTCCGCGATCTCTTTCCTGGCTTTACATTTGACACAGTATCCATCTGCCATAAAAAGGGATCGTCCTGGGTGGGCTTGATTGCTCCCGGAGATACTGGTCTTAGCTTACGCAACCCCGGGGGCCGCCGTCAATAACGAAACCGGAAGTATCCTGCGGGGCGGGATCGGTGAATTTTATTGAAAACGGGCTAATTCCACAAAAAACAGGCCGGATTTTTAATGACCGGCCAGCTTACGCTGGCGGCTGCTCCGGCGCCGTAGCCATCTGGCGCAGCGTGGTTTTGAGGATTTTGCCTGTGGTATTTCGGGGGAGGGCTTCCACGAACCGAATGCGGCGCGGCACTTTGTGATCGGCCAGTCGTTGTTTCAAAAAGGCGAGCAGTTCCTTTTCATTTACGGTGGTTCCCGGGGCGGGAGCCACGTAGGCGAGCGGTTGTTCGCCGCGCCGCGGATCAGGGATGCCGATGACGGCGGCCTCCGCCACACCGGCAAACTGGTACAGCACTTCCTCGATCTCCCGCGGATAGACATTGATGCCGTTGACCAGCAACATGTCCTTTTTGCGATCGGTGATGAAGAAGTAGCCGTCGGCGTCTTGATAGCCGATGTCGCCCGTCAACAACCAGCCGTTGCGTTTCACCTTGGCGGTTTCCTCCGGTTGGTTCCAATAGCCCAACATCACGTTCCCGCCCCGCACGCAAAGTTCCCCGATGGCTTGGGGCGGAAGTTGCCGGCCGGTTTCGTCCTGGATGCTGACTTCCACGTTGGGGATCGGTATGCCAATGGAGCCGGGTTTCCGGTGCGAGTTCAAAGGATTTTTGCAGACCACCGGACTGGCTTCGCTCAGGCCGTAACCTTCAATGAGCGGAATGCCAAACTTGGCCTCGAAATCCCGCAACACCTGCACCGGCAACGGCGCCGCGCCGCTGACGCAGAGCCGTATAGGCAGGGGCGGTTGCAGGGGGGAAGCCACCATGCTGCGGTAGAATTGCGGAATCGCCGGCAGCACCGTGGCCTGCCGTTGCAGGATTTCCTGGAGCACGTTGCGGGGCGGATGCAGCGACCGCACCAGTACAATGCTGCCGCCCACGGTCAAGGGCAACAACAGGCCCACGGTGAGCATGTAGCTGTGGAACATCGGCAGGAGGACGGCAAAACGATCCGCGTCCACCGTGCATAACACCTCGCGGCAACTGGCCACATTATGCAGCAGGTTGCCGTGCGAAAGCATGGCCCCCCGCGGTTTGCCCGTGGTGCCGGACGTGTAAACGATCACCGCCAGATCGTCTTCCCCGCAGTCGGCGATGGCAGGGTGCGGATTTTCCGGAAAGGACGCAAAGGTTTCCGCGAATAACAGGCGCAAAGAGGGTCGCTTCACCAGCAAACTTTCGGCGGCGGCGCGCAACGTCTCGTCGGTGACCAGCAAATCCATCCCGGCATCTTCAACCAAAAATTGCACTTCGGGGGGTTTGAGGTTGTTGTTGATCGGCACCACGACGGCGCCGGTTTGCAGGATGCCGAACAAGGCATGCAAGAACTCCGGACAATTGCGCATCCAAAGCCCCACGCGGTCGCCGGGTTTGACCTCCAAGGAAGAGCGGAGATGGGCGGTGACGTTGTTCGCCAGCCGGCGCAGATCGGCGTAGGTCAACTCACTCGGGCCCCAGTAAACCGCGGTTTTCGCAGCGTGCGCATCCGCTGCGGCCGCAAAAGCAGTCGCCAGATTCATGGGCGACTATCTTGGGCCGATTTGGCCCGGCTGGCAAGTGCCGCCAAGCGGTTTGTAACGGAACTTGGCACGGCCCCGGCCTCGCGGCATACTGGCGCGGCGTGATCGAAACGAACGAAAGGTTGGAAGCTTTTTTGCCCGAACTACGGGCCGCCCAATGGGTTGCGGTGGATACCGAGGCTGACAGCCTGCACGCTTATCCCGAAAAAATCTGCCTGATCCAAATCAGCCTGGAAACCGGCGACTGGCTCGTGGATCCACTGGCTGGCATGGATTTGCCGAAGCTCCTGGCCGTGCTCCAAGACCGCGAATTGTTGATGCATGGCGCGGATTACGATCTTCGGTTGTTTTGGAAGCATTACCGGTTCTCTCCGCGCCGGGTGTTTGACACCATGTTGGCGGCGGAGTTGTTGGGATACCGCCAGTTCAGTCTGAACGCCCTCGTGGACCGTTACTTGGGGATCACGCTGGACAAGGGCATGCAAAAGGCGGATTGGGCCAAGCGCCCGCTTACGGAACGAATGAAGGCTTACGCCCGCAACGATACCCGCCATCTCAAACGGCTTGCGGACAAATTACGCGGTGAATTGCAGGAAAAGGGCCGCCTGGCATGGCACGAGGAATTCTGCGCTTGGCAAATCCGGGATTGCGCGAACCAGACCGAGCCGGATGAAAACACCGTCTGGCGGATGAAAGGCAGCCACCAGCTCAGCCGCCCGGCTTTGGCGGTCTTGCGGGAATTGTGGCACTGGCGTGAAAAGGAGGCCATCGCCACCAATCGCCCGCCGTTTTTCATCCTGCCCCATGAGACGCTTACCCGGCTGGCCCAAGCCGCTGTTGATGCCGAACTCGTTGATTTGCTCCTTCCGCGGCGATTTTCAAACCGTCGTCGTGAGGGCGTGCATCGGGCGTTGCGACGCGGATTGACGCTTCCGGATCACCAACATCCCGAATTGATCCGCACACCGACCCGGCGTCTCACGGAGGCCGAACGACGCCGGCTGGCCGATCTTGAGCGTCGTCGCGACGCGCAGGCGGCCCGTTTGGGACTAAACCCCGCCTTAATTGCGCCCCGCGCCACCCTGCGCGACTTGGCCCGGAATTGGGATAAATACGCCTCGGAACTGATGCAGTGGCAGCGGGAATTACTCCAAGCTCCCGTCCCCTCGTGAACAGGCGGAGCGGGCCAAGCGGCAGAGGCAGGCATCCGACTTCGATTCCAGCCCAATTTGCGCGTTTTTATTTTGCTTTGCGGGAATCGGTTTATTCAAACCCCGGCCAGCCGGTGCGCGTCGTAAACTGACCCTGAGTTGGGACAGCCCGGTTTGGCAACGATCGTTGATTCGGGAAAAGCGGGTTTGCGGGATTTTCTCCATAAAGCAACAGGGCCGGATTTGCATCCGGCCCTGCCACTGAGAACAAGCCTAAAAATCTCTTCCACCCGATGCGGCGCCGCAGACTCACGCCCTTTGCACACACGGAACACTGCACTTCTGCATCGCAATGACGCCCTTACCTTAGCCGAACCGGCCATTCCCGCCAGTCCCCAAAACTGGGGACAAACCGTAAATCCGATGAAATACCCTCCCAAGACGCGGTTCGTCGGTTTCCCGGTTTTCCAGAATTCCCGGAAAGCGATGGCTGTGACTGCGCCTCATTGGACTGGGTTATTTGCCGCCGACGAGGTGGCTGGGGACGAGAATTCTCCGGCACCATGAAAATCATTAAGCAAAGTAAGGTTTGACATTTTTCCGCAAACCGGTATTGCTGCGGCATCTCAAATCGAAGGATTACAAGCATGAATTAGCGCGTTGGTGACACATGGCCAATGAAATAATGAAAGTACGCGGACAACCGTGATTTAATTCCGAACTCAAACCACACATTAAAACCATGAAAAAAATCGTAACCATCCTGCTCCTGGCCGCCTGCGTGGCGCTGCCGCACTTTGTCTCCGCCCAGCCTGTTGTGGCCGGGCATTATCCCGCCGGTGCCGAGGGCATCAAAGGCGGCTCGCTCCCGCCGCCGGGCTTCTATTTCCGCGATTACAACTTCTTTTATTCCGCGGACCGGTTCAAAGACGGCCCTCCGCGGTTCGACATCTTTGCGTATATCAACGCACCCCGCCTCATCTGGATGACTGATCTGGAAATCTTGGGCGCCACCTACGGCATGGATGTGATTGTGCCGTTTGGTTACATGGATTGGAAAGCCATGGGGGAGAAAAAAACGCATTTCGGCCTGGGCGACATTCAAATTGAACCCCTGTTGCTCTCGTGGCATTTGGACCAACTGGATCTGGCGGCGGGTTATGCCGTTTGGGCGCCCACCGGCAACTACAGCCGGGATCGCCCCGATCTGCTCGCCAAAGGTTTCTGGTCGCACATGCTCACCTTCGGCGGCACCTATTATCCCGACTCGGAAAAGACTTGGGCGGTGTCGCTGCTGAACCGTTATGAATTCAGCCATGAACAGCGCAAGACCCACGTTGATCCGGGCCAGGTGTACACCTTGGAATGGGGGTTGAGCAAAAACGTTGGCAAGGGCATTGACCTGGGCCTGATCGGTTATTATCAGCAGCAGGTGACCAAGGACAAAGGGAGAAACCGTTTCTCGGACAAACTGGACCGCAAAATGGGTATTGGTCCGGAGGTCAACGCGTTCTGTCCGAAGCTGGGATTGTTCGCCTCGCTGCGGTATGCGTATGAATTCGCCGCCAAGGAACGGCCGGAAGGGCATCTGTTCACCCTGACCCTGACCAAGCCGCTCTAACCGCGCCGTCAAAAGACCAACAATTTCAGGCCGGGCCGATATTGCTGCCCGGCCTGATTTTTTTGCAAAAGCCCGGCGTTACTTGGCCACTTCCACGCACCGGGTCTCGCGGATCACCGCCACTTTGATCTGGCCGGGGTATTGCAGTTCATTCTGGATTTGTGACGCAAGGCTGCGCGCCAAGGTGAACGCGTCCTCGTCCGTGACATTTTCCGGCTGCACAAACACGCGCAACTCGCGTCCCGCTTGCAACGCGTAGCTGCGGTCCACCCCGGGGAAACGGGACGCCAGTTTTTCCAGATCCGCAATGCGTTTCAAATAGGTGGCCAGACTCTCGGAACGCGCGCCGGGACGCGAGGCGCTGATCGCATCGGCGGTGCTGACCAGGATGCCGTACGGTCCGATCGGCGGGACATCATTGTGGTGTGAAGCCACTCCGTGAACCACGGTTTCAGATTCCCCGTAACGCCGCGCGATCTCCGCGCCGACCGTGGCGTGGGGGCCTTCCATCTCGTGGCTCACCGCCTTGCCGATATCGTGCAGCAGCCCGGCGCGCTTCGCCGTCGGCACATCCAGTCCCAATTCCGCCGCCAGGAGGCCGGTCAGGTGCGCCACCTCCACCGAATGGACGAGGATGTTTTGCGCGTAGCTTTGGCGGAAATGCAGCCGGCCCAGCAGTTTTAGCAGTTCCGGATGCAGCGGTTGCACGCCGGCATCGCGGGCCGCCTCGGTGCCGAGGCGCTCAATGGTTTCCTCCATTTCCTTGGCCACCTGCGCCACCACCTCTTCGATGCGCGAGGGATGAATGCGCCCGTCCGCGATCAGGCGTTGCATCGCTTCGCGGGCAATTTGGCGCCGCACCGGGTCAAAGCCGGAAAGAACCACCGTGCCGGGGGCGTCGTCTATCAACACGGTCACGCCGGTGATCATTTCAAAAGCGCGGATGTTCCGTCCCTCGCGCCCGATGATGCGCCCCTTGACCTCGTCGCCGATGGCGATGCTCGTGGTCAGGTGCTCGGCGTGGGAGGTGCCGGCGTAGCGTTGAATGGCCAGCGCGATGATGTCGCGGGCCTTGGCCTCGGCTCCCGCGTGGGCCTGCTCGACAATCCGTTGGGCCAGATGATTGGCGTCGCGCTCGGCCTCCAGGCGCACTTGGGCTAGAAAACTTTCCCGTGCCGCAGTTTCGTCAAGCTGCGCCACCGCGCGGAGTTGTTCGCGGCGCTGGCGGGAGAGTTCCTCGATTTCGTGTTCGCGCTGAGTCAGGGCGGCGCGACGTTGTTCCAAGGCCTCGTGCTGACCCTGCAACCGTTTTTCCAAATCCACCAGCCGCGCGAGTTGGGCGTTGAGCAGAGATTCGCGTTCGGCCTGTCGGCGCTCGGTTTCGAGCTGTCCCGCCTGTCGTTGGGCCAGGGATTGTTCCACCTCCTGCCGCAGTTTGAGGGCCTCCTCCTGGGCGACAATCCGGCTTTGCCGGAGCAGTTGGTCCGCCTCCATCTGCTGGCGGGCCGTTTCCGCCTCGCGCACCGCGCGCGTGGTCCGGTCGCGCCACCAGAAAAAGAGGTAGCACCCCGCCGCCCCCAAAACCAAGGACACCGCGCCTTCTACGATATTGCCGAGCAAAGTCATTCCCGAACCGCGCGCCGCTCAGCACTCCAGCCAGCGCGACGGAGTCAATATGCAATTCAACCGCACGTCCTGCGGGCCGACGGGCACTTCGGAAACCACTTGCTCGTCGAAGGCCACCCCGCATTTCATGCCCGGTGCGGCGGCCAGCAGCCGGTCGTAATACCCTTTCCCGCGGCCCAGCCGGCGCCCGCACGGATCAAAGGCTAACCCGGGCACGAAGATCAAGTCCAGCCGGTTCATCGCCAGATTGGGACAATCCCCGTGAGGCTCGGGAATACCCAGCCAGCCGGGCCGCAGATCAGCGTTCAAATCAGACAGCACAGCGGCGGTATATTGTTGGGTGGTTGGGTCAAATCGGGGCAGGGCCACAGTTCGTCCCGTCGCCCGCGCCTCCGTTATCAGCGTCCAGATGTTCAATTCCTGCGGCAGCGGCGCGAAAAACAAAACCGATTTGGCGGTGGTCCAGACGGGTTGTTGCCGGAGCTGTTGACAGGCGGCCTCCGCGGCGCGGGCCCGGTCGGCTGCCGAAAGTTCCCGTAACCAGCCGCGCATCTGCCGGCGCAGCGTGGCTTTGGCGGTTTGCAGTTGGTTATCCATCGGCGCGGGGTTCAGAGGTGGGATTCGGAAGGCGGAGCAGCGATCTCCTTGCGGGAAACACCCTAAGCCGTGGGCGGTGGATGCCGGGGTGCCGGCGGCTTGTTTTGAGCGCGTTCCCGGGCCATTAACGCGCGCCATCGTTCCACGCGTTCTTTGATCTTTTTTTCCACACCTTGTTCGGTGGGTTCATAAAATCGTTTGTCCACGCCGAGATATTCCTGCGCGACGAAATGGCCGGCAAAATCGTGGGCGTATTGGTAATTCGCGCCGTGGCCGAGCCGGGCCGCACCGGCATAATGCGTGTCCCGCAAGTGAACGGGCACGGGGAGGGTGCGGTTCTCGCGCACGTCGGCCAAGGCGGCGTCAATGGCGAGATAGGCGCTGTTGCTCTTGTTCGCGGTGGCCAGGTAAATCGTCGCTTCGGCAATCGGAATGCGCGCCTCGGGCCACCCGACAAATTCCGCCGCCTGCTGCGCCGCGCCGGCCAGCACCAGGGCCATGGGATCGGCCAGCCCCACGTCTTCCGCCGCGCAAATCAGGAGGCGCCGCGTGATGAACCGCGGGTCCTCGCCCGCGTGAATCATTTTGGCCAGCCAGTACAGCGCCGCGTCCGGATCGCTGCCCCGGATGGATTTGATGAAGGCCGAGATCGTATCGTAATGCGCGTCGCCGTCGCCATCATACACCACGGCCTTTTTCTGGATGCTCTGTTCGGCGCTGGCCAGGTCCAGCCGGATGACGCCGGCGGCGTCCGGGTCGGTGGTGAGCGCGGCGATTTCCAGGGCGTTCAAGGCTTTGCGCGCGTCGCCGTCGGCCACCCGAGCCAGGTGGTGCAACGCGGCGTCGTCCGCCTGAATCTTCAAATAGCCCAAGCCGCGTTCCGTGTCCGCGAGGGCGCGTTGGAGGAGCAACAACAAATCCGCTTCCGTGAGCGGCTGCAATTCAAAGATTTGCGATCGCGAGACCAACGGCGAGTTGACGAAGAAAAACGGATTGTGCGTGGTGGCGCCGATGAGCCGCACCACGCCGTTTTCCACGTCGGGCAGCAGGACATCTTGCTGGGCCTTGTTGAAACGGTGGATTTCATCAATAAACAGGAGGGTGGGCTGCCCGGTGTTGGCCAGCCGGTTGGCGGCGCCGGCGAGGACATGCCGCATCTCGGCCACATTGGATTCCACCCCGCTCAACCGCGCAAACTGGCTTCGGGTTTGCCGGGCGATGATTTGCGCCAGCGAAGTTTTACCCGTGCCGGGCGGGCCGTAAAAGATCAGCGATTGGATGCGGTCGGCTTCAATGGCGCGGCGGAGCAACAGTCCCGGCGCGAGGATGTGCTGCTGGCCGGCGAATTCCGCCAGGGTACGCGGACGCATGCGCGCGGCCAGCGGCCGCGACCGTTCCACGGAAGCCGCCGGCGCCGCCGCGTCCCGCGTGGGCGGGGCGGTTTCGGCAAAGAGATCGTCACGCGCCATACCGGAAACGTAACCACGGACCAGAGCCTTGCCCAAGTTAAATTCCGACTGGCCCCCCGTCTGGCGGAGACCAGGTTTTCTTGATTAAGTTATATTGGATTGCGGCGGTCCGGCTCTGTAACGGTTGCGCGCGTGGCGGCACCCGGACTACTTTCATCCCGGATCAAACCGCGTTGGCCATGCCCATTCGTCGTCCTGCCCGGAAGGCCGCGTCCGCCGGATCGCCGGACGCGGACGGTTTTGTTTTGCCCCGGCGACACTTTGTGCCGGCGTATGTAAAGACTTTTGCAACGGGACGGCTGGCGGAAAAAGTGAGCGTCGCGCGGGAGTGGTTGCGCGCGTGCCGC
>Ga0255347_1003329_pt1 | contig 21057 bp, 11 predicted proteins | sample wastewater_treat_2_FD_192479 | JGI IMG/M metagenome (GOLD analysis project Ga0255347, IMG submission 192479) | Wastewater microbial communities from Lulu Island WWTP, Vancouver, Canada - plant24 | ecosystem: Engineered > WWTP > Wastewater > Unclassified | place: Canada: Vancouver, British...
TAGATCCAGATCCCGTCCAGCGGCCTGACCTGGCTGTTTGCCGTCAGTGTCTGCCAGAGCCCCGAGTTCGCATCGTAGAGGTAGATGGAGTGGCCGGCGGTGTTCACACCGTCAAAGACCACGCTGGCGTTGCTGTAGCCGTCAGCGAGGGTCTTCGGGGTGGATACGAAGTTCCAGCCGGTCTTGAGGGTCATCTTGTTGCTCACCGGGGGTATGGGGGTGGTCGGGACCGTGGTGGGGCCGGTCGTGGGCCCGGCGCTGACTGAGATGTACCCGTTCTTGGTCGTCGAGGAGCTGCCGCTTGGGCCGGTGACGGTCAGGGAGACCGAGTACGTGCCGGGATTCGCATAGGTGTGGCTCGGGTTCTGGTCGGTGGATGTGTACCCGTCACCGAAGTTCCAGGCCCAGGAGCTCGGGGTCCCGATTGAGATATCGGTGAACTGCACGGTGAGCGGGGCAGCTCCAGCTACCGGCGTACCCGAGAAATCGGCCTGCAGGGCCGTGTTGCTCTCGACCTTGATGGTCAGCTTCACGATCTGGTCATCGATGTTCGGGTCATCGAATCCTTTCAGGAGGGCGTTCAGAGCAGCGGTCCCGGCAAGGCGGTCAGGCCCGTCGATGACGAAGAGCTTGCTCCAGCGGACCGGTGTCGCGGTGACCACGAACTTGCGGTTTGCGTCAGGGTACCAGACCTCGTCCTTGAGGTACGCCGGGTTCAGCCGCAGCCACCAGTACCACTCGGACTGGTCCTGGATCCGGTTCTCCGGGATTATGTCCAGGCGGTGGTTGTACATCGGGTGCTGGACGATGATGGTATATGTCCCGGGCTGGAGCGCCAGGGTGTCGATGTACTTGGAGAGGTCGACCGAGAACTTGCCTGTAGCGCAGTCGACTGATATCGTGTCGAACACGTACTTCAGGCCGGCGACCTTGTTCTCGCCAAAGACCCAGAGCCCGAGCGGGACGGTGTTGTACTGCTGGCCGACCGCCTCTCCCCGCAGGCCCATGGCCTCACCGCTCACGATGATGGAAGTGGGCGCACAGCAGACGATCTTCAGGATCTTCGGGTTGACGTCCGCAGTAATGGTGGGTTCCATGAAGCAGAACGGTTTCTTGGTCCATGCTGCGCAGGAGACACCAACCTTGCCGCAATCAGTGCACGCTGTCCCTTCCAGGGTCGGGGCATCGTTCGGCATGCTGGACGCATAGATAGTGTAGTTTCCAAGGTCGATCTTCAGGTTCCGGGTATACCAGTAATACTCCCATGAGCCGTCGGGCTTGACCGGCACTGCAGTGAAGGACGAGGGATCACCGTTCACCACGCTGTGGGTGACGTTCATCTCGTCGCCGACGCAGCTCTGGCAGGGCCCCTTGATGAAGAGGTAGGTGACGCGGGAATCGGTGTTGGTTCCGTATACCCTCACGGTCTCGCCAAGGTAGGTGCAGTCGGCGTCTACTCCACAAACAGAGGTAAACAGGGTTACCACTCCCTTGTTCACCGTGACAGTACCTTCGGCATAGGGCCTGCTGGTGTCAAGGGTGGTCATATCCGCAGGTATCCACCGCTGTGTCCTGATGGTGTAAGATTTAGGAGCAGTGCAGGTCTCAGTCTGCCATTCAACCGTCCGCTCTCCGTTCTTGTCAGTTTTGACCAGGGCGTAATAATATCTCCCGGAGTAGGGGGTATGTGGAACGGTATCGTAGAGTATCCTCGTGCACTGGCAACCGCACCACTCTATGAGTGTGTCACCGAACGTCCAGGTCGAGGGGATTCGCTGGGTAGGACCCACCCACTGGGGGTCCCAGTATACGTCCTCCTGGCCGTCCACCATCATCGGCGGCCGGTCACAGCAGGCGCCGGACATGTTACCCGTGCAGGGGCCCTTCACCCAGAGCAGGTAGTAGGTGTTTGGGATCCCCTTTATCGTGGTGTAGAACTTGTTGCCCCGTACCACGGACGTGGGGTTGATAATCAGGACTGGTTGTTCTTCCTCAAGGGTGACGGTCCGTATGGCACTGACATAATTCAGGTTGTTCTGGTTGCACTCAATGCTGACCTGGTATTCACCTGGCGAATAGACCGGGAGACTGGTGATGGGATCCACCTGGTCGGTCTTCCATGCATCATTTAGGCTTGGAGCATTGCCATCGCTCGATGACCAATACCATGGGCTCGCATTCACCGGAATGTTAAGAAGATCCCTCTGGCCATTAACCGTCCAGAGCTTGGCATAAGTTACACCCCCGGGGCTTCTCACGACCAGTTTGCAGTCGAAAGGCCCACCTCCCCTAAGGAAGATATAGTGGAGAGTTGACTGGGAGAACTGGAAATCAAGCGTGTTCCCAATAAGGGCAGTCCCATCAGTCACATCGGAGGTGTAGTCCAGGTTTTTAATCCGAAGGTTGGTCTGCGGTGTTGAAACCGCGAAAGCAGGCTCCGTGGGGTTTGTCTCCCCTGAAGAATACAGCCTCCACCAGAACCCCTTCTCTTCCGTCCCTCTGAAGATAGATGTTGGACTGTCATCGATGTTGAAATTCGTGCGCACATACCCGCTCAGGTCGATCTGCTTGTCTGGGGGATTTGCCATGCTGGAGGTCGCATCCCACCAACCCAGGTACGTCGCGCTTCCCACGGCATTCGTAACATCAAGCCCTTCTTCTCCGAGAAGAACGGTCTTGTTTTGAAGAACCGTGTTCAAAGCCGCCGTTGCCGGCGTCGCTATCGCCATGAGGGCGATACTCAAGAATAACAAACACAGCACGTAGTGTTGAAGCTTCATTTTTGCACCACCTTGATTGCATATACAAGAACGGGCCCCGCGACGTCCACAGTTCGGGGGTGATCCACTCTTTTATATACTGTGCATTGGGGAATTGACCCTTATATAATTTTCCCTTGCCCCGATTTCGGATCAGCCCCCCGTACACCCATGGAGGGCGATTCCAGAGGGCTCCCGAAGAGATTGAAAATCGGAACTTGTATATATACTTTGCGTTATCCTGCAGCCCTGGCGAAGGCCCGGGCAGGCTTGCCTCCCGTTTTAAAATCGCGTTTAAAACGCATGAATCGTCAAAAAATTTGATTTAAATTTCATTTTTCAAAGATGTCCTCGTTCCTGTTCTGGTTACCCTGCCGGGGCCTGATCCTGAACAGGTAGTAGGCCACGGCCGCCGCGGCAGCGATGGCGACGACCAGCACCGGGACGAACCAGAGGCCCTGGAGACCCGGCGCGGGGGCGGGGGTGGTCGTGGCACTCGCGGCGGTCTCCACCGGGGTGGGCGTTGCGGGCTTTACAAAGAGGCCATAGATGCCGCCATGGGTGACCTGGGCGGTCACGCTCCGGGCCGCCTCGTTCACGAGGGTGTCCAGGGCCGCCCAGGAGCCGGTGGACGGGTCATACCACATCAATACGAGGTCCTTCCCGGAAAGGCCCTTCCACTGGTCCTCTGAAAACGTCAGGGTGAGGGTGCCGGCGGGGTCGAATAAAGCATCCTCCGGCACGATGCGGTAGGCAAACCCGGTAAAGGCTGACCCGTCGGTCGGGAGCGGGGGCATGTTGCCCGCCACGGGGAGGATCGTCAGTTCATGGAGCGGGGTACCGTTTGCACCGGTTACCAATACGCCGGTGCCGAGGAAGAGGGTGGCGATCCCGTCGGAAGACCCGATCGTGACCGGCTGGGTCGTGCGGTTGTCCGGGCCCAGGGGGATCTGGCCCGCGGGCAGGGCCGTGGGGGTGGGGGTCGCGGTCGCCGTTGGGGTGGCCGTTGTGCCGGTCACGAAGTAGCCGCCGCTACTACCGCCGCCACCGCCGCCGCCACCGCCACCCCGGCGGTTCACGGTGATGTAGGACTGCCTGGTCAGCGTGTCATCCGCGGTGCCGTTTGAAACCGTCAGGGAGACCGTGAAGGCCCCGGAAGTCCGGTAGGTGTGGAGCGGGTTCTGGTCTGTCGAGTTCTCGCCGTCTCCAAAGGTCCATTGCCAGGAAATGGGGTTTCCGGTCGAGGCGTCACTGAACTGGACCGGCAGGGGTGCGTATCCCTGGAGCGGAGCTGCCGCGAAGTCCGCCCTGAGCCGGCGCTCCGGCGGGACCTCCCCGGTCACGTTGATGTATCCTGTGCGGACCCGGGTGTCGCTGCCCTGGGCGTTCGAGACGGTCAGGGAAACTGTGTACACGCCGGGCATGGAATAGATATACAGCGGGTTTTTCTGGGGCGAGGCCCCGCCGTCACCGAACGACCAGGACCAGCTTGTCGGCCCCCTGGTCGAGAGATCGGAGAACTGAACCGGGAGCGGCGCGTCCCCCGTGGTGATGTTGGCGATAAAGTCGGCAATGGGCGGGTAGGCGATCGCGTGGATGTAGTTACCCTTGGTCTCGGTGTCGAACCCGCCGAGCCCGCGGACGGTCAGGGAGACCGTGTAATACCCGGGCCCCTGGTAGATGTGCACCGGGTTCTGCACGGTCGAGGTCCCGCCGTCCCCGAACGACCAGTTCCACTCGCGGGGAGACCCGGAAGAAAGGTCGGTGAACTGCACCGTAAGCGGGGCATCGCCGGAGGTGGGTGACCCGATAAACTGGGCAACCGGTGCCGGCGGCACCGGGAAGATGGTGATGTATCCCTGCTTTACCCGGGTGCTCGTGTTGCCTGACATGGTATCCCTGACCGTGAGCCCGACCGTGTACGTGCCCGGCGACTGGTAGATGTGCCCTGGATTCGGGGTATTCGCGGTCCCGGCGTCCCCGAATGACCAGGTCCAGGAGTCGTGCACTCCGATCGAGGTGTCAGTGAACTGCACGAACTGGGGCGCAAACCCTGACGTGGGGCTCCCGGTGAAGTCTGCGACAAGGGCGGGCTGGGTCACGGTGATAAAGCGGACTTTCCGGAGGGTATTGCTTCCTGCCGCGTTGGAGACGGTGAGCGTCACGTCATAGGCCCCGGGTGCCAGGTATGTATGGCCGGGGCTGGGAACGGTCGCGTTGGGGCTCCCGTCCCCGAAGTCCCAGGTCCAGGCAGACGGATTTCCACTCGAGGCATCCGTAAACTGGACGCTGAGCGGGGCGTCCCCGGTCGTCGGGTACGCTGTGAAGCCTGCTACCGGCACAGGGGGGAGGGCGCTTACATTGATGTAGCAGCTCTTCACCAGGCTGTCCATCCCTCCGAATGTCGTGTTCCGGACGGTCAGGTTCACCGGGTAGCACCCGGGAGCGGTATATACGTGAACAGGATTCTGGACTGCCGCAGTCGTAGCATCCCCAAACTCCCAGAACCAGGTATCCGGCCCGCCGGTCGAGAGGTCGGTGAACCTGACGTGCAGCGGTGCGTATCCCGAGGTAACATTCGCAGTAAAGTCTGCCGCCAGAGTCGGCCGGGTAATGGTGATGGTCCCCTGGTCCAGGGCGGTGATGGTGTTGTCAGCGTCAAGCCCCAGGGCATAGAGGGAGAAGGTCCCTGGTACCAGTGCCTGGAGGTCCCCGGCCGGGATGGTCACCTGGGAAGACCGGTTCGCCAGCCCGGATGTTCCGTACCCCGGGGTAATGGCTATCTGCCAGGGGTGAGCCGGCCGGGGCGGCTTCGGGTAACCCTGGAGGAAGATCGAGTAATTCAATACCTTCGAGACTTCTGAGGATGCATGGACCGGGTTCTGGAGGATGGAGAGGAGGAAGTTGCCTGACATCAGGGCATCGGGGAGGAACTCCTGGCCAGCCTCCTCCAGGGCGGTCATGTTCACCTCGACGACGGCGTCGTAGTCTTCGTCCTGCTTGATAAGGACATAGCTGATATTGACGACCGCCGACGGGTCGGTGAAGGTCACCGGGACGTTGTGCGGAGAAGCCTGGCTATACGTACAGGTGCGTGTGTGTCCATCGATGAGAACAGGATTATCCCCGTCCATGACCACGATTGGCCAGAGGGCATAAATGGAAGTCCTGTTGAGGCCCGGGTCGTACTGGAACGCTTCGAGGGAGTACTGGCCGGACTTCATCGGCACGATGGAGCTGCCCGTCAATTGCCTGGCGATATACCAATCAAATAAGTAATCCGACAGGGGATTCTCGTTCTGTTTCAGGGTGTAGGGCAGGTTCGTCTGGTTGAAATCGTCCGGATTGACATTTATGAGGATTTTTTTGCCAATTGTTCCGTTCGGGAATATCTCGAGTCCTACAGCTCCATCTTCCGGGTGCAGAATGTATAACCGGTCTGTATTCTTGAAAAATGACGAGATCTCGAACGGCACCAGCGTCCCCTTTGCCCGTGCGATGAAAATGTCGCCGTTCAACCCAGGGGCCTGGACCTGGACGGTGGGGAAGTGGCTCTGGATATAGACCGGGTACTGGGTGAACCCAGAGAGCGAGACCGTGCTGTTGGGCGTAAATACGGTCAGGATATTTCCATTGATATCTGCCGAGGGCGCTGAAAAATTGCGGAGAACGGTATGAATACGGGGGAGGTCAAGGTATTTCAGGTCAGAGCCATTGGTGGGGTGGAGCGTCACCTTCGACTGGCCGAGGTCCATCAGGTCGATGACCGTGATCTCCTCGACCGTCATCTGCCGGAAGGTCTGAGGGTTCGCCAGCTCCAGCTGTGCGTACGGGGCCGCGAGTGCCCCGGGGATGCACAGCATCAAGCATACCAGGACGAGCAGGATTGCCCTCGGATTCATGCTTTTCCTCCGGAATCCCCCTTTTTCCGGGTTTGTACGTATCGATCCTTTTTGAGTCGTATTCTTCGTCCCATTGTCCATCTCATCCCGCATAGGCTTCGGTTCCAGGATCCGGCGCGGTATTGCACAGGTTTATATATATAAGGTGCTGGTATGCAGGGTGAATTAAACCTTGTGGCGATTTTGCCTGGATCTGGCCCCTGGAGGCAGCGCGCCGGATACGGTAACCGCATTGGGCCGAATATGGCAAAAGATTAATTTTAGCGGGCTAATTTGATAATATCGGCAAAATAATTGAAATTTTCCGATCTTTCTGCCAGCCCGCCAAGAACAGGGCGCGCGGGAAAAGTTTAAACATATCTGGTGTGACACGTGGAGCAAGGCTATGGCAACGGACCAGGATAAGCTGGGCCAGATCAAGCAGGTACTCAAGTCCCATCCCGAGGGGTTGAGCATCCGCGACTTATCAGCCAGCCTGGGGATGAACCGCAACTCGGTGGCAAAGTACCTGGAGATCCTCTCGACCGCCGGCCAGGTGGAGATGCAGGTCTACGGGTCGGCCAAGGTCTATTTTCTCTCGGAGCGCGTCCCCCTCGCAGCAATGCTCAGTTTCTCCGGCGAAAGCATCCTGGTCCTGGACGAGGCGTTCCGCATCGCGCAGGTCAACGATCGGCTCCTGGAGTTCTTCGGGGAGACGAGGGAGGCTCTCGTGGGGCATGACCCGCAGTCCTGCCCCGTGGAGTTCCTCCGCAACCTCCCCGTGCTCCACCTCTCCCGCATGCTCGACCAGGGCGAGGGTGACATCGCCGAGACGAGCCTGGAATGGGGAGGCCGGGAATATTTCCTGCGCATCAAGGCAGTGCCCCTGGTATTCGAGGAAGGCGGCCATGGCCTGGCCCTGTTCATCGAGGACATTACAACCGAGCGGGTATTCGAGCGTGAACTGGCCATGAAGGAGGCCCGGTACCGGGCAATCGTTGAAGACCAGGACGAATTAATCGCCCGTTTCCTTCCCGATGGGACCACGACGTATGCCAACCCATCTTTCATGCGGTTTTTCGGCATTACCGGGGGTGAAAGCGTGCGGGACGTACTCTATTCACGGGTGCATCCCGACGATCAGGCAGCCATCCGGTTGCAGGTCGAGGCATTGACCAGCGTCTCCAACCTCTGCTCCTTCGAGAACCGGGTAACGACCCCGGGCGGCGATACGCGGTGGCTCCAGTGGACGGTCAGGGCCATAACGGCAGAATCGGGAGGGCCCCTGGAGTTCCAGGCGGTCGGCCGCGACATCACCGCGCGCCACGAGGAGGAAAAGCGCCTCTCGGACCACGTGACCGGGCTGAAATTCCTCTCGGGCTCCCTGATGAACCTGATGCAGGCCGCGAGCGAGGAGGAGATCGAGCTCCACCTGGCCTGGAGGCTCAAGGAACTGGTCCCGGAAGCGCTTGCCATCCTGGTGTACGCATGGGACCCCTCCCGGAACGGGCTGGTCCTCCGCCGGGTGTTTGGCGACAGTGTCAGGGACTACCTTGCACGGAAGACCGGGAAGGACCCCGTCGGGACCTTCTTCGTTCCAGCAGGGGAACTCGTGGAGACGGTGAAGGAACGGCGCCAGGCCTTCATGAACGGTGGGTTTGCAGGGGATTTCTTCAGGGATCACCCGGGATGGACGCGGCAGATGAAGGAGAGCGTGGATCGTGATTTGGGGATTAGCACGTCCCAGGCCGTCGGGCTCGCGGTGGGCCAGGAGTTCCTCGGGATCGCGGTCCTCTGCCTCTCATCGGTCCCCCTCCTGCAGAACATCCCCCTGCTCATGATATTCACGGACCAGGTCTCAATTGCCCTGAAGAGGGTCCTGATGGAGGACGCCGTGCGGCAGAACGAGGAGCGGTTCCGCAAGATCAGCGCATTCTCCCCGCTCCCTATTGCGTTCATAAGCCCCGAGGGGCGTTACCTCTATATGAACCCCCGTTTCACCGAGATCTTCGGATACGACCTTTCGGACATCCCCACCGGGAGGGACTGGTTCCGTTCAGCGTTCCCTGACGAGGAGTACCGGAAGATGGTCATGGATGCCTGGAAGTCGGATCTCGCTGCATCAGAACCGGGAGAAGTGCGGCCGCGCACGTTCCGGGTCCGGTGCAGGGACGGGAGCGACAAGGAGATCCTTTTCCGGCCGGTCACCATGAGCGACGGCACCCAGTTCATCGTCTACGAGGACATCACGGAGCGGAGCAACGCGGAACGGTCGAGGAACCTCCTGGCCTTCATCGTGCAGTCATCAAACGATGCCATCATCGGGAAGGACACCCGGGGCACCATCATCAGCTGGAACCCCGCCGCAGAGAAGATGTACGGATTCAGCGCTGAAGAGGCCATCGGAAAACCGATCAGCTTGCTCACGCCGCCGGACCTGGAGGGGGAGGTCAGAGTCATCATGGACCGGATCAGGCGAGGGGCGCCCGTCACGGAGCACGAGACCTCCCGGTTACGGAAGGACGGGTCCCTCATCGATGTCTCCCTGTCCATATCCCCGATCTGCGATGACCAGGGCCGCGTCGTCGGGGCGTCCACCATCGCCCGGGACATAACCCACGAGAAGGCCGACCGCGCAGCCATCGAATCCGAGTCGCGCTTCCGGTCCAAGGTGGAGAATATCGACGTAGGGGTGTACCGGAGCACGGGCGACCCCCGTGGGAGATTTGTCTGGGGCAACACCAGCCTCCTGCACGTCCTCGGGTTCGCCAGCATGGAAGAACTAAAGGGTGTATCAGTCGCTTCGCTGTTTGTCGAGCCAAATGGTCGGGCCGGGTTCCTGCAGGAACTCAAGGAGGAAGGGTTCGTGAAGAACCGGGAGCTGCACCTGAAGAAGCCCGACGGCTCCACCATCTGGGTGCTCGTGACCGCCGTGGCGACCACGGGCCAGAAGGGGGAACTCACCTTTGTCAATGGCATCGTGGAGGACATTACCCGGCGCAAGCTGCTGGAGCAGGAACTGGGCGCGGCAAGGGAAGAGATGGGGAAGCCCGCGGGGGCAGCGCCGCAGCCTGGTGAGCAGGTCTGCCTCCAGGCCTTCAGGGGTGCCAGGGACTCCATGGCAGTCATCGATACCGGGGGGAGGATCATCGTGGCCAACGAGGCCTTCATGGGCATTTGCGGCATGGAAGAGGCCGAACTGATGGCAGAGAACTATGCGAACCTTGTCGCCCCCGAGGACCGCAGGGCGGTCATGGACAGCCTGCACCAGGCGACCAGGTCAGGCAGCGCGAGGCTGCCGTACAGCCTCATGACGGGCCGCGGGAGGGTGCCGGTCGAGGCCTGCATCGCCCCCCTCCGGCCGTCCCCCGAAGGGGATTCCCCCTCCCTGCTGGTGGTTGTGCAGCGTCTGCAGGAGGAGCCTTCACCATCCGGGAAGCGGAGCGTCTACCAGTGAGGAATGAACGACCCCGTTCCTGTCCGGTCCCCGGTTGAAATGGACCGGGTCACGCACCCGCCGCGTTTCTTGCATTCCATTGCTGATTCTGACCAAAGCCTTCCGGGAAAGCCCCGGGGCCGATCCCATGGTCTCGTGGGCCTCCCCACTCCGGGATTTTCCCGCAGGCAGGTTCACGCGATGTCGCCTGGCGCTTTTCTGGACAGGTCATACGTCCGCCGGCACGGCTGTTCCCTCCAGGGATGGCAGGTGTGCCGGGGAGCAGGAGCCGGCGCACGGCCGGGGTGAATGCGCAGGATCCCTGCCCGTGGCTGAACCATCTGAAAAAGGGAAAAATTAGGTTGGAAATTAGTTGGAGTACGGGGCCTTCCCCAGCTTGGGTGCAAACTGCAGGTCCCCTTCCACCCGGATGGCATGGGAGAAGAGGGCAAGCGGTATCTGCATCGGGCAGAGCTCTTCGCACTGGCCGCAGTTGATGCAGGTATCCGAGATATGCGCAAACCGGCGCAGGTGGAACATGGGTCCGGGCGGGACCGTGCCCGACTCGATCATGTAGGATTTTTTCCCGGGAGCTTCCTTCGGGGTAAAGCAGACCGGGCAGTTCTCGATGCAGCTGTAGCACTTGATGCACCGGGATGTCTCGGCGGCGATGGTGCCCCACATGTCCTTCGAAAGCCGGGTAAAGTCGCGCTTGCGCCACTTCTCGCCCAGCTTGAGCATGGCCCCTTCAACCTTCTTCCTCATCTCGATGCCCTTTTCAGGGGCCGCCTCGGTGGAAACGGCACCGGCCTTGACCGCCCTGCTCAGGAGGTCCGCGCCCTTCTCGCTGCAGACCTCGACGAACGTGGCCTTCCCGGCCTTGTCTCCGATGACCCCCCAGTTCCCGCAGGCCAGGTCGGCCTGGCGGGGGACCTTGTACAGGCACCTGCGGCAGTTTGAGCGCCGCCCGAACCCTGCATCCTCGAGCTCGTCGATGGAGATCCCCTTGTGGCCGCCCTCGTACTCGATGATGAACTGGCCGCGGTCGATCTCCTCCTTGTGCACGGTGTCAGGATCGACCCCGTACTTCTCCCGGATCATTTTCCGGGCCATCATGGGGCTCACGCTGCCGCCGCAGTTGACCCCGATCAGGAGCAGGTTATCGCGGTTCACCTCACCGCGACGGGCCAGCTCGACCAGGCCCATCAGGTCGCAGCCTTTCACCGTCATGGCGATTTTCTTGTCTTTTGCACCGTTTAAATAGTTTTTCACGACCTTGGAGAGCAGGAGCGTCCCGCAGTGCAGCGACCCGGCGGTCTTCACCAGCTCTTTTGGATCGGTGATAAGCGTCGGCACGGCATCGTAGATGTCCTGGCCGCGCTTGATAGCGAGGACAGCGTCAACCATGCGGTGTTCGAGGGCAAACTTGAGGAACGACGTCACTGCTCCGCCGCATTCTGCAACCTTGGCGATGGACGGGTCCGTTGTCCATGCATAGACCATCTCGCCGACCTTCTCGCCGGGTTTGGGACCAAAGAGTGCCATGTTACTTCGCCTCCTGGATCTTCTCGACCCTGACAGCACAGGCCTTGAACTCGGGGATCTTGGCGACGGGGTCGAGGGCGTTGTTGGTGAGGACGTTGGCGGCGCACTCCTTGAAGTGGAATGGCATGAAGACGACGCCCTTCTTGATCTCGGGGGTGACCATGGCCGGGACGGTGACCTCGCCGCGGCGGGTGATAGCCTTGACCGGTTCCTTGTCGGCGATGCCGAGTGCTTTAGCGTCCTCGGTATTGATCTCGATCCAGCCGGTGGGGACCTCGCGCTCGAGGGTCTCGGAGCGGCGGGTCATGGTGCCGGTATGCCAGTGCCAGATGCAGCGGCCGGTGGTGAGGATGAGGGGGTAGTCCTTGTCGGGCACCTCGGCCGGGGGTTTCCACTCGATGGGGTTGAGGATGCCGAGCCCGTCGGGAGTGGCAAACTTCTCCTTGTGGAGGATGGGGGTCCCGGGGTGGTCGGCGGTGGGGCAGGGCCAGTGGAGTGCCTCGGGCCGCTCGAGTCGGGCATAGCTCATGCCGGCGTAGGACGGGGTGACTTTCGCGACCTCGTTGAAGATCTCCTCGGCGCTCTTGTAGGGGAAGAGCTTCTCGGCGCCCATCTTTTTGGCGAGCATGCCGAAGATCTCCCAGTCGGCCTTGGCCTCGCCCGGCGGGTTGACAGCCTTCCTCCACCGCTGGACGCGGCGCTCGGTGCTGGTCTGGGTGCCGTCTTTTTCCGCGTAGCATCCGGCGGGCAGGACGACGTTGGCGAGTTCGGCGGTCTCGCTGAGGAAGATGTCCTGGACCACGAGGAACTCGAGGTTCTTTAAGCCCTTCTCGACGTGGTGGAGGTCCGGGTCGGAGAGCATGGGGTTCTCGCCCATGATGTAGAGGCACTTGAGCTCGCCGGGCTTGTCGGCGAGGACGTTGATCATATCGGTGACGGTGTACCCGACCTTGCCCTCGGCGATCTCGGTGCCCCAGGCATCGATCATCTTCTTGCGGAGGTCGGGGTTGATGACCGCCTGGTATCCCGAGTAGACGTTGGGCAGGGCACCCATGTCGCAGGCGCCCTGGACGTTGTTCTGGCCGCGGAGCGCGCAGACGCCGGTCCCGGGCCGGCCGAGGTTGCCGGTGACCATCTGGATGTTGGCAACCGACTTGACGTTGTCCACGCCGACGGTGTGCTGGGTGATCCCCATCGAGTAGAGGATGGCGGTGGCCCCGGACTTCGCGATCCACTCGGCGGCGGTGGCGATGTCCTTTGCCGCGAGCCCCGTGATCTTGGCGACGTTGTCCAGGCTGTAGGTGTCCTTCATCACCACGTCCTTGAGCTTGTCAAAGTCCTTGGTCCGGGTCTGGAGGAACTCCTTGGCCTCCCAGCCGTTCTTGATGATGTACTGCATCAGCCCATTGATGAGCGCGACGTCGGTCCCCGAGTAGAACTGCAGGAACAGGTCCGCCTGCTTCCCGGTCGCGGTCCGCCGCGGGTCGGCGTAGATCACCTTCGCGCCCTTCAGCTTCGCCAGCATCGCCCGGCGCCCGATCAGCGGGTGCTGCTCGAACGTGTTGCTCCCGATGATGAAGACGCACTTGGCATCCTCGATGTCCAGGATGCTCTGCGTCATCGCCCCCGACCCGAACGAGGCGGCCAGGCCAACCACGGTCGATGCGTGGCACAGCCTCGCGCAGTGGTCCACGTGCGGCGTCTTTAAGACCGCCCGCGCGAACTTCTGCATCAGGTAGTTCTCCTCGTTCGAGACCCGCGCCGACGACAGGCACGCCATCTCGCCCGGCTTGTACTCCCTGAACTTCTTTGCCACCAGGTCCAGCGCCTCGTCCCAGCTCGCTTCCACGAACTTGCCGTCCTTCTTGATCAGCGGCTTTGTCAGGCGGTCGGGGTGGTGGATGAACTCGTGGGCATACGTCCCCTTGGGGCACACCTTCCCCTCGTTGACCGGCGAGCGGTGGTAGGGCGCAACCCCTACCGCCTTCCCGTCCCGGACAACCAGGTTAAATGTACATCCTGTCCCGCAGTACGGGCAGGTGGTCTGTACGTATTTCATGTCCATAACAAAATCTCCTATACGGATAGATTGAGATTGGTAGATTCAGAGACTATAATGATATCGAATTGAATTCGGGTTTTGCAGCGGGCATCAGGAAAATAATCGCAAATGCATAGGTATTTATGATGATGGCCAGCAATTTCCATCCATCTGATCATAAAAAGCGGAGGAAGCTGTTTTACCTGCCAAGGGCGAGGTCGACACCCTTGTTGATGCAGGAAAAGGCTTCTTTCTCTTTCCCGAGCTTCTTGAGCACGAGCCCCTTATTGAACCAGGTCTCAGCATTGTGTGGATCAAATTTGAGCGCCGTATCGTAGCTGGCGATCGCCTCCTCGCACCTGCCCAGCGTTTCGAGGCAGTTCCCCTTCTCATGCCAGGCGAGGGCGTACTGAGGATCGGCGGCAATTGACTGTTCCAGGTAGCCAAGTGCCTGCTCGACTGCCTGCATATGCTCCCCTTTTTGTGCAGTCTCGATGGCCTTCCGGTAGAAATATTCTCCATTGTGCGATACGGTCGTTACCTTTCGCAGAGTGTTCGATATCAAATCCATATTCTTTACCCCCCTATCTGTTCGCTCGCCAGGGTGGATACATCCACTCGTGGCACATCCTCCTTTCATAGGGGTTTAAATATATGTTTGCGAATAATGGATGCATGGCGCCGCCGAATGGCACTATTTCCGCGCGATGGCCTCGATGGAGGTAATTTTTCCGGATTTGTTCCAGCCTCGCTGATTTTCTGCGATGAAAAGTGAGGAGGGCATCTGGAATGCAGGGAAAGCGTGCTATGCAGGGCTGGTGTGCAAGGGCATCATGCCGTGCGCCATTTCACCGGAAATGCCCTGGTGCAGGGGTAATACCATTATTACCGGTCTTATACGAAGAAAAGGGGAGAATTCCTGGCGATCTGGAGACGCGTGCATGCCCGGAAAACTATGAATTCACCCAATTATATTAAAGTAAACTTTTATATTTTTCAAGAATCCCATGTCAATGAAATAAAGAAATTGATGACCGGCGGAATAATATCCCGGCGGGCTCACCATACCAGTGCGAGCTGAAAGAGAACCATGTATACCACAGAGAAACTCCGTGTAATCTGCGTGGCAGTCATCCTGTGCGCCTTCGCGGCCTCTGCAGGGGCGCTGACGATCTCCATCGAACCGGGGCAGGTCCACCCGGGGGACGTGGTCACCATTGCGGTGGAGGGACTCGATGACGGCCGTTCTTTTGGGCTCCAGCTGGAAGGGACGTTTGCCGTGGCGCCCGGGGGCGGGTTCACCTTCGAGACCCTTGACCTGGTCCTCCCCTTCACGCTGCAGAACGGGACTTTTGCAGCCACGCTCCGGAACACCGACCGGAATGTGCTTACCGTCCTCAAGGGCGACACCGAGGTAAAAAAGATGGGGGCTTCCCGGAACGGCGTCTTCTCTGCCGTTGATTCCGGGACCATACCCTCGGGGACGTATGACTACATCCGGTTCGAGGGGACTGCGGCCCCGGACGCGACCGTGGTCTCCGCGTCAGTCACGCTTCAGGGGACCAAGCAGGGGCCCCGTGACTCCCGGATCACCTTTTCGGTTGGCGGGGTGACCGGGGGGACCGTTCTTGCCAGGGTCTCTGCTGACGGGGCCGAGGTGATCTCCCGGACCATCAGTATTTCAGAAACTGCAACGCCAGCCCCGACTGCCACGGCCACGACCCTGCCTGCCTCCGGAGGGGGAGGGGGCGGAGGCGGAGGCGGCAGCGGAGGAATTGCCGGTGACGGGATATCCACCGGGGCGAAGGCCACCACCTCGCCGCCTGCAACCGCGGCGACTCCTGCAGACACGGTGCCGGCCGCAGAAAACCTCTCTCATCAGCCTGCCGCGACCGGGGTGGTGAATACCGCGGTCCCGGCAGAGACCCCGCCCGGAGAGACAGCTCCTGCACCCTCGCCGCAGCCGATCCTGGCGCCGCTTTTGCCGGCCCTGGCGGTGGCCGCCTGCGCCATTGCCGCTCTCGCCTCCTTCCGCAGGCGCTAGCCTCCCGATGCCCGAACCATCCCCGCTCCCCCTGCCCGGACGTATCCTGGCAGCCTTCTCGCCCGGCTGCACCCCCGCAGACCTGAAGGCCGTGTACCTGTGGGTCGTCCTGGCGGTGGCAGGGATTTATGTCCCGGTCCTCAACGAAAGCGCTTTCAGGGTCGCCGTGGCGCTCCCCATCATCCTCTTCTTCCCGGGATACGCCCTCATTGCCGCACTCTTCCCCGGGAACCGTGATATCGATGCCCTCGAACGGACAGCGCTCTCCTTCGGGCTCTCCATTGCAGTTGCGCCCCTGGTCGGCCTGGTCCTCAACTACACGCCCTGGGGTATCAGGCTCGACCCGGTTGTGATCTCCCTGGTCGCGTTCACCGCCTGCATGGCCATCATCGCCCAGTACCGGCGTGCGCTCCTCCCGGAAGGTGCCCGTTTCACCGTGCCGTTCCGGGAATGGGTGGAGGCCGCGGGGACGGCGCTCTTTCCCCCCGGCGGCTCCCGGGTGGAACGCCTGCTCTCGGCAGTCCTGGTGGTTGCCATCGCCGCTGCCGCTGTTACTACGGTATACGTGGTGGCAGCGCCCAGGGAAGGGGAGAAGTTCACCGAGTTCTACATCCTGGGGCCCGGCGGCAAGGCGGCCGGGTACCCGACCGACCTGGTGACCGGGAGGCCCGCGTCTATCGTTATCGGGATAGGGAACCACGAATACCGGGACGTAACCTACGAGGTCGAGATGGACCTGGCCAGCCAGGAGGCCGGCGCAGCATCCAACAGCTCGCGGATCGTGGCCATGGAGCGCATCGACTCGTACACGGTCACGATCCCGCACAATGCCACCTCCCTTGAGACCCGCACGTTCACCGCGAACTCAACCGGGTTCAACCAGCTGAGGCTCCTCCTCTTCCTGGATCATGCACCGCCGGCCGCGGTCACGGGGATGGACCGGGTCAATGCGAGCTACCGGGACCTCCACCTCTGGGTCAGCGTCCGGCAGCCCCCCGGAGCATGATCGTTATCCCCCGTGAACCTTCCTCCAGCCGCACCACATCGAGTCTCCATGGGGTATGGAGCCCCAGTGCCAGGAGGCACGCGACCAGGCTGCAGATCCCGCAGGGGTGCATGGTGCAGCACTTGGGGGATGCCCCGCTGACTACCCGGCACCCCGGGTAGAGGCGGTATCCCCGCACCGAGACCACCAGTGCGTCCCCCGCCCTCCTCCCCTCCACCTCCCCGGCCAGTTGCAGGACGTCGATGCAGATCCCGGGGAGAGCGGCAAGGAGTTCCGGCTCGGACTGCGGGAGCCTGAGGCCGGCGGTGCTCTCCAGGGAGGCGACCAGGGGCCATGCCGCAGGGACCACCAGGAGACCGGGTATATCACCCCCGGTCTGGAACGAGAAGTCCGTGACCGATGCAGGGATGCCTTCCCCGTCGGCAGGGATGAACTCCCGCACCGCACCGTTTTCCTCCTCGGGGGGCAGGAACCAGGCATCGCCGCGAAGCCCCAGGTCAGCGCCGATCCTGCAGACGTTCAGGGTCCCTGCTGCCGGGAACAGCGCCGCGGCATCCGCGTCCACCGGCTCTTCCCGGGAGAAGCTGATCATGAAGACGCCGGAGAGGAAGCAGGCTACGCCGCAGAGGAAAAGGGTGGCCGAGGTCAGGTCACCCCTGTTGGTGAAGCCCGCCACGAGGAGGAGCGCCAGGGCTCCGGCCAGGAGGGCAATGCCGGAGAGGGCATAGTCATTCAGGCGCGGCAGCCTCACGGGGCTTCCCCCCCGGCCGGGTTGGAGACCCGGTAGGCATACAGGAGCATTCCCGCCCCGAGGACCCCTGCTGCCAGGAGGGCAGCTCCAAGCGGCATGAGCACGTGCCGCGACAGGGCCGGTCCGGCGACCAGGACCGCGGCTGGAACGGTGAATGCTGCCCATTTCATTCTCAGGCCCCGCTCGCCAAGGAGGCCTGCGGCTTGCAGGACCGCGGTGAGGACCAGGAGTTCCACGAGGAGCGACAGGAGCGGTGCCGCCTGCCAGGCAAGGAACGCAAGGGGCTGGGAGAGGCAGACGAGGAAAAAGCCGGGTGAAGGGGCCCGGAGCGCCAGGAAGAAGGCGGAGGCGCAGGCAGCGGCGACCAGCGCCCCTCCGGCGGGGATGCCGGACCACCACGAGGCGGCCAGGGCCGCGCCGGCGGCAGCGGCCATGGCAATGGCAAGGGGGCGCTTCCCGGTCACCGGATTACCCCCACCGACGAGAAGCCCAGCCCCGCGAGCCGGCCCAGGTCCGATGGACCGGCAGCCGGGGCCGGTATTTCCAGGTACGACTCCATCCCGGCCCTCCTGGCCTGGATTGCCAGGGAGGAGAGGTGGCTTGCGTCCCCGAGGCCTGCGGAGAGCACGGTGAGGGTCTCTGAACGGCTTCTTCCCAGTGCGCGGGCGCACTGGACCTCGAACCGCGCCGGCTGAACCGCAGGGAGGAATGCCTGGTAGAGGCCGCCGAGCACCGCCGGATAGGAGGAGCGGTCCGCTGCATGCCCCTCCAGCCGCTTTCGGTAGACCTGGGCGATCCCCGGGTCAAGGCTGCGGAACCACTGGACCGCCCGGACCGGGGTGTGGTATTCCCTGATTGCACGCTCGATCCGGGATACAGACCGTTCCTCCGGGAGGAATGCAAGGAGGTTCGGGCCTGAAATGACCATCAGGCTGCACCCACCGGGTTCCCTGGCCATGGCGCGGGCCGCATCGAGGGCAGTCCCGGCCAGGGAGTCCCGGGTCTCCGGCGGGCACGGGACGGCGCTGTCCGGGAGGTCAACGACCAGCAGCGGGTGCTTCCCGGAAAGCCCGGCATATTCGCGGACAAAGAGCCGGCCGTGCTTGGCAGAGAGCTTCCAGTCGATGGCCCGGGGGTCGTCCCCGGTGGCGTAGTCCCGGAACGAGCGGACACTGAACCCCTTCAGGGGCGCGAGCAGCCCGGTTTCCTGCTCCCCGAAGCCCCCCGCTCCCCGGGCCCGCGGGGACCTTCCCGCCGGGTCGACCTGGAGCGCCGGCTCCGTGAAAGGCGCCCCGCGGATTGGGATGCAGAGCGAGAAGAAAGGGTCCCCGAGCCGGACTGCCATCCCCTGGAATGCCAGGGAACCGGTGGCGAGGCATGAAATGCCGTACCGGAGCTCCGGGATCTGCATGCCCGGTCCCAGCGGGGAGGACCAGGAGTTGCCCTGGACCACGACGGAGCCTGCAGGCGGGAGGTCCTCGAGGCTTGCGGTGAGGCCGGGGGGGACCCTGATCCGTGCCCTGGCGGTGACGGCAACCGTGGCCCCCTGGCGGAGGATGACCGGGGCGGCCTGCCGCTCCAGGCCGGCGCTCCCTGCTGCCTGCCGGGAGGCATGGAGAAAGAGGTAGCCCCGGTAGATGAGGAAGAAGAGGAGGACCAGCCCTCCCGCCAGTGCGGCCCGCTCATCCAGGACCAGGGCGAAGGCCAGGAGCCCCAGTGCCAGGGTGAGGAGGCCGAGGGTGCACCGGGTCGGCTGCACGGTTCACGGCACCTCGACCGTCTCCAGGATCTCTTCGATCACTGCTGCGGGGGTGATATCGCTAATCTCTGCCTCCCGGGTCAGGACAAGCCGGTGCCGGAGGACCCGGGGCGCCAGCCACTTGATATCGTCGGGTATGACATAGGTCCGCTCCCGGAGCGCCGCACAGGCCCTGCTTCCCCTGACCAGGGCGATGGAGGCCCGCGAGCTGGCCCCGGTGGAGACATCTCCATGCCTCCGCGTTGCCATGACAAGGTCGCGGATGTAGGAGAGGAGGTGCTGCTCCATGTAGACCTGCCGGGAAACCCGCATGAAATGGAGGACCAGCCGCCCGTTCATGACCGGGGAGAGGCTGGAATAGTAGGCATCCCAGTCCAGTGCGCCGGCATGTTCCCTCCTGACGATCTCGAGCTCGCCCTCGTCATCGAGCTGCGAAAGCGGCATCGAGAACATGAACCGGTCCTTCTGGGCCTCGATGAGGGGGAACGTGCCCTCCGATTCGAAGGGGTTCTGCGTCGCCAGCACGACGAACGGCGGATCGATGGAAATGGTGACCCCGTCAAGGGTGGCCTGGCGCTCGCTCATGGCCTCGATAAAGGCGCTCTGGGTCCTCGGGGCCAGCCGGTTGATCTCGTCGATCAGGAGAAAATTTGTAAAGACCGGGCCTTTCCTGAGGATGAACTCCCTGGATGCCTGGTCAAAGATGCGGACCCCCAGGATGTCGGCAGGCTGGCTGTCCACCGCGCACTGGAACCGGGAAAAATTGCAGCCGGTGAGCTTTGCCAGGGCCTTGACGATGGTAGTCTTGCCGGTACCCGGGGTCCCCTCCATCAGGAGGTGGCCCCCGGAGAGGAGCCCGACCATGCACAGCTCCAGGAGCGGTTCGTTCCCCACGATGAACTGCCCCATCTGCTCCTGTATCGCCCGGTAATGGCCGGCCAGGGCGGCCAGTTCGTCCCTCAATTCGGTCATCGCGATTGGCTCCGCTGCCAGAATATCAAGGCCAGTCCCATGACCAGGATGGTCAGGAGCGCCATTTTGATAGGTATTGAATCCTGGATGAAATGAATCACACGGATCACTCCGCCGGCAGAAGCGGTCCTGGAATGCCCCTGTTCTGCCAGGACCAGCGGCCCTGCCGAGAGGATGCGCTCCACGAGAAGGGCGTTCCCGGCAGTCGCGCCCGGGCTCTGCATCCCGTTGATGAAGATGCTCGGGTCCGCAATAACATAGAGTGTTCCATTGCCATGCGCTTCCCGCGCTGCAACCGTGAAATGTCCCATCTCCTCTCCGGACGAGTATTTGCCGTCGCCGTTGCTGTCCTCCCAGGAGAGGATCGAGGTGGAGAAGACCGGTATCCCTCCCTCCACCCAGGCGGGGCGGTTCAGGGCCAGCCGCTGTACCCCGGCATTCAGGGGGTCATCCCCCTCCGGGAAGGCGGTGACCGACGAGGGATCGGCATAGACCCGGTCCGCGCTGGTCAGGTTGCCGGTCCGGATGCGGATGCCGCTGTCCAGGCCGCTGAGCAGGCTGTTCCCGCTGCCCGCGTCATCGACCAGGACTACGGTGTTCCCGCGCCCGAGGAAGGCCCGAAGCTCCCCGGCCTCCCCGGGGCCGTAGTCGCCGGCCGGGACCATGATAAGGAGCAGCGCGCCCTCTGCCGGGAGGGGGGAATGAGCGGTATAATCCCGCGCTCCCCGGTCTTCCAGGGCCTGGAACAGGCGCGAGGTCCCGTTCCACTCCTGGTTGTACCGGCTGTATTCCATGGTGGTCGCCGAGAGGTGAATGGAGAGGGCAAGGACCCCTGCCAGGAGGATCAGGCCGGCTATCCAGCG
>Ga0255347_1003330_pt1 | contig 21049 bp, 14 predicted proteins | sample wastewater_treat_2_FD_192479 | JGI IMG/M metagenome (GOLD analysis project Ga0255347, IMG submission 192479) | Wastewater microbial communities from Lulu Island WWTP, Vancouver, Canada - plant24 | ecosystem: Engineered > WWTP > Wastewater > Unclassified | place: Canada: Vancouver, British...
GCAAATCCGCGCAATGCCGCATCAGGCTCACTTAAACTGCTGAATCCCGAGGAGGTGGAGCGCCGTGGCCTGATTTGCACGCTTTACAGCATTCCGCCACAAAGCGGCCTCGATTTTGTGAGCCACGACCAAGCAATGCAGGCCGCTGACTCTTGGGGGCTGCCTGTTTCCAAAGAACGGAGGCTCGCCAAGGACATAAGCGAAATCAAGAATTATATCGACTATTGGGATAAAGAGCGCAAATTTCTGCCTTTTGCAACAGATGGAATAGTAATCAAAATCAATGAATTATCCGACCAGGAAATTTTGGGATATACCGCCAAGGCGCCACGTTGGGCGGTTGCCTATAAATTCAAGGCTGAGCAGGCGCTCACACCGATACTTTCCATAGATTATCAGGTGGGCCGTACCGGAGCAGTTACGCCGGTGGCCAACCTCGAACCCGTGCAGTTGAGCGGCACAATTGTAAAACGCGCCACCCTTGTTAATGCTGATCAAATGGAGGCGCTCGATATACACGAGGGCGATTGGGTATATGTTGAAAAAGGCGGTGAGATTATTCCTAAAATCACCGGAGTGGAGCCCTCCAAGAGGGCTTCCGGAGCAAAAAAGCCTGAATTCCCCAAGCACTGTCCCGATTGCGGCACTCCCCTTTTCCGTGAAGAAAACGAAGCCAAATGGTTTTGCCCCAACATAGACGGTTGCCCTATGCAGATAAAGGGCAAAATATTGCATTTTGTTAGCCGCAAAGCCATGGATATACTGGCAGGCGAAGCCACAGTGGAGCAACTCTACAATTTGGGTTATGTAAGAACTCCGGCGGATTTATACGACCTCACTCTGCCCCAATTGCTTACGCTTGATGGCTGGAAAGAAAAGAGCGCCGCCAATTTTAAGGCTAGTCTGGATGCCTCTAAGAACGTTCCCTTCGAAAGAGTGCTGTTTGCACTGGGAATAAGGTTTGTGGGAGAAAACACAGCTAAAGAATTAGCGCGGCATTTTAAGAATATTGATACTTTGGCCTCTGCTGATAAAGAGCGGCTGTTGGAAGTTCCCGATGTGGGGGATGTGATTGCCGGAAGCCTTGAGGATTGGTTCAAAGACAGCCGTCATATATCAGAAATAGAACGCCTTCGCGCACATGGCCTTAATTTTTCGCTTGGGGATGAGACAGAAACTCTTTCCGCAGCCCTGGAAGGCAAGACCATAGTTATTTCAGGAGTATTCAGCATTTCTCGGGATGATATCAAAGCCCTTATCGAAAGGCATGGAGGCAAGAATTCGGGCAGCATCAGCGGAAAAACCAGTTTTCTGCTGGCGGGAGACAATCCAGGTCCTGAAAAGATAAAGAAATGCGAATCCCTTGGAGTCCCGATACTAAGCGAAGAAAGTTTTATGGAGCTCCTCCCGAAAGAAGATAAAGCGAAAGAAGACAAAGTGACTGAAGAAAAACCAAAAAAAGACGATATAAAAGAAAACAAAGCGACAGAAAAAACAACTGAAGAACCCACGCTTTTTTAATATTATGCCCAAAAGCCGCAAATTCAAAATATCCGACCTTTTCACCGATAATCTCTGGACTATGGAAACAGGATACCTTTCCAGGGCCAGGAGAGGGCTGGTGCGCTTTACCAAACTCGCGCGCTACACTTTAGATAAATTTGCAGAGAACAGGATGGGCTTCCAATGCGTTGCGTTGAGTTATTTCGTCACCCTTGCCATTGTTCCCATGCTGGCTTTCATTTTTGCGGTTTCGGGCGGTCTCGGCATGGAAGACAAGGTTACGATGTTTTTGCAGAGAGCCCTCCCCGCTTCCTTTACCCACACCGATATTTTAGTGGAGAAAGCGGGCAATATAATAGATGTAGCCAAGTCCGGTCCGGTAGGTGTTGTATCCGCCTTGATGTTTATGTGGACCATACTTTGGCTGATGTTCCAGACAGAAAGGGTATTCAACAATGTCTGGGGCATACGCAAGATTCCGCGCAACATTTTCAAGCGTTTCGGCTTTTACTTCGGCCTGATGCTCCTTATTCCTTTTGTGATGATTATTTTCGGCTACGGTATAGCTTTTGCCACCAATGCCACATCGCTGATAGGATTGGATACTGCCGAGTGGCGTTCCTTTGCGAAATTCCTCAGTTGGCTGACGCTTTATTTTATGAGCGCTTTTACCCTGTCTGCCATGTATAAGTTTATACCTGCCGTAAAAGTAAAATACAAATATGCATTGAAAGCAGCCGCCATAGATGCCGTAGCTTTTGTACTCTTCCAATACTTGTATCTGGAAACGCAAGCTTTTGTGGGCAGGCTGAATGCAGTATATGGTGTATTGGCTGCCATCCCCCTGTTTCTTATCTGGATGAATTTCAGCTGGCAGATAATAATATACGGAGCCGAACTTACAAGGGCGTTTCAGGAAGTGGATAATATTAGTATACCTCAATGGGAGTCTGAAAAATGAGCTTTGCAAAATTCAATAGCGAGGACAAGCTCCTCATAAAGAACGCTTGGGAGAAATTAGAAGTTTCCGCCCGGATACGCTGCAGGTTTGACAAAGAAATAGAAGTGGTAAAGAGCGCCTACGAGTTTGCAAGCAATGCCCATAAAGACATAAGGCGGCGTTCCGGAGAGCCTTATATCCTTCACCCCATCGCCGTTGCCCAAATAGTGGTGGATGACATAGGACTCGGTTACAAGAGCATATCTGCAGCCCTTCTGCACGATGTTGTGGAGGATACGGACTATACTGTAGAGGATATCCGTCACCAATTCGGCGACAAGATAGCCACTTTGGTGGAGGGACTTACTAAAATCAAGACTGTGCTCGACAACGAGGATAGGCGCGGCGGCACCACAATTGAGAGCATTCAGGCAGAAAATCTCAAACGTATTCTTCTTACCCTGAACGATGATGTGCGCGTCGTACTTATAAAACTTGCCGACCGCCTGCACAATTGCCGCACAATCGAATTTATGCCTGAGCACAAGCGCGACAAGGTTCTATCCGAAACTATGTTCATCTTTATTCCGCTTGCCCACAGGCTCGGTCTTTATGGGATAAAGTCGGAGATGGAGAATATTTGGCTGCGATATAAGGAGCCTGAGGCTTATAAAGATATATCCAATCGCATTGACCGCAATGTGGCTTTGCGTGATAAGGAAATAGATGCCTTCATCTGCCCAATCGAGAGCGCCCTCAAGCAGGCGGACATCTCCTTCGAGATTAAAAAGCGCCTCAAAACCCCCTACTCCATCTGGTTTAAGATGAACACCAAAAAAATTCCCTTCGACCAAATATACGACCTTTACGCCGTGCGCATAATCTATGATCAGAGCTCCGGCTCGGCGGAGGCCGAAAAGATGGAGGCATTCAGGATTTTTTCCATACTCACGGGAATTTACGGACAGCAGCCCGACCGCTATCGCGATTGGATAAATAATCCCAAGAGCAACGGCTACGAGGCCTTACATTGCACCCTTATGAGTCGCAGCGGCTTTTGGATAGAGGTGCAAATCCGTTCCAGACGTATGGACGATATAGCCGAAAGGGGCATAGCCGCTCACTGGGCTTACAAAAGGGACGGATACCTGAACGACAGCGAGTCGAATATGGATAAATGGCTCGCCAAGGTGCAGGAAATACTCTCCAGCGAGGATGTAAATGCATTGGAGCTTTTGGACATCATCCATAAAGACCTTATTGCCACCGATATTGTGGTATTTACGCCCAAAGGGGAACAAAAGAGTATCCAAGCGGGCGCCACGGTATTGGATTTCGCCTATATGATTCATACGGATATAGGCAACACCGCAATTGCCGCCAAAGTGAATATGAGGCTGGTACCCCTGAGTCAGGAGCTCAAGACGGGCGACCAAGTTGAAATCATTTCAGCCAAAAGCGGCCGTCCGAAACTGGAATGGCTCCAATTCCTTCAAACCCGCCATGCGCGCAATGTGGTGTTGGAATATTTCAGGGGCGAGAGGGACACTCTTATAAAGAACGGCGAGGCTATTTACAACGAGAGGCTCAAGGCCATGAATTATCCCAACAATTTGGATACGCTCAAACAGCTTCTCGATTATTCCCAATTAAATTACCAGCCTGAGTTGTTTTTCCGTATAGGCGCCGGCGTGATAGGTCCCAACGACTTCCGCAATGCTCTCTTGGGGAGGAATCCCAAAAGCATAAGTCATGGCAATTATGTAGTGGCCGATTGCTGCAATCCCATTCCCGGAGACCCGATTATCGGTTTTAAACACAAAGACGGGATGATTGTGGTGCACAAGAAGTCCTGTCCTATAGCCGAAAGACTTGCAAGCAAGCATGGTGACCAGGTAGTGGTGGTGCCGGATATGGATATAGAAGAGAGAGAGTTCCCTGTGCGCATATCCATGAGGGGAATTGACAAATTAGGTCTGCTTAATGAAATCACCGGCTGCATATCAGTGGATATGGGCGTGAATATCACCGAAATACACCTCGGCGGCAAAGATGGTGTTTTCGAGGGTTATATAGCAATGGAGGTTAGGGATCGCAAGGTTCTGGAAACCATGATTGCCGATCTTGGTAAGATAGACGGCATATCTGATGTTGTACGTACGGATATTTGAGACATGAGAAAAGCATTAATTCCACTTCTTGCCAGCGCAATCGTACTGCTTCCGATGATATTCAGCCCCTCTTGCGCCAATACCACCCAAGCGCCTACGGGTGGCCTTAGGGATACTATCCCCCCTATTATTACAGGTATCAAACCCTTGCCGGGGGCAACGAATTTCCCTCTTGAAAAGGCCAAGATAGAATTTACTTTCAACGAGTATGTTACGATAAAAAATGCCAAAGGCATCTATCTCTCCCCTCCTCAAAACAAACGGCCTAAAAGCAAGATTTCAGGCAAGCATCTAATAGTCACCTTTGAAGAGCCGCTGCTGCCGAATACCACCTATACCCTTAATCTCGGTGATGCCATTGCAGATAATAACGAGGGTAATATCTTCCCGGGATTCACCTATGTGTTTTCTACAGGAGAACAAATCGACAGCATGTTCACTACCGGCATGGTGCAGGACTGCAATACCCTTATGCCGGTAAAAGGCGTTACAGTAATGCTTTACAAAGACTTCTCCGACTCAGCCGTCTTCTTGAAAAAGCCTTATGCCGCAGCCAAAACCGATGATTGGGGCTATTTTGCCATATCTTTCATTCAAGACACCCTTTATCGCATCTATGCTGTTTTGGATGCGGATGAAAACAATGTTTATGACCCCGACCAGGACCGTATTGCCTTTATAGACAGCATCATAAGGCCCAAATGGAAGGTTGGCGACAGAACGCCCGAATTATTGAAATACGATATGAAGGACACTCTCGGATGCGAGGCTCGAAGGGTGGAACATACGCTCAGCTTGTTCAGGGAGAAGCCGAGCAAACAATTTGTCAAGGATTACAAGCGAACGGGATTACGCTCAGCTTACGTCAGTTTTCAGGCTCCAAATGCATGGATTGATTCGCTTTGGTTTGCGGGCTTCAAGGCGGAGGAAGTCATCTCTCAATTCAATCCAAGCCAGGACAGTCTTGAATTATGGGTGAATTCACGGAAACCGGCTCCAGACACCCTGCATCTTTTTGTAAACTACCGGAAAACCGATTCTTCGGGCATTTTAAGGCCGGAAATAGAGCATCTTCGCCTTCCTATAGACAGCAAGCTCAAGCATACCTATTCGCGCTCACAGCAGCGCAATTTAAAGCACGAAGACACTACCTGCATCTTCAAACTTACCGCTCAGGGCGACAGGGTGGAACAATACGGGTTTGAATTGGAATTCAAATCCCCTATTATCTCCGCAAAATTCGACTCCCTTAAATTCACCTATTTGAATCCCCGTCAAAAGGAATTTACTGCAAAAGTTTCGGTGGAAAGAGACACTCTTAATCTGAGATGCTATACGATAAAGCCGGATGTAAAATATCTTCCAGGCCACGAATACTTCTTAAAAGTGCCCCACAGGGCATTCCGCGACATAAACGGCTTTTATTCCGACAGTACGCAGGTGAAGGTTTCGCTCCCCTCGGATGACGAGCTAAGCAAGCTAAATCTTGTTTGCACCGGTGTAAACGGCAAGTATATCATAGACCTCTTGGACGAATCGATGAAAACCATACTCCGCAATTATATAATAGATTCCGACTGCACCCTGCCTTTCCCCTATCTTAAAGAGGGAAGATATTGCATCAGAATCACTTCTGACCTCAATCGCAACTCTATTGTGGATACCGGCAATCTGCTTGAACGCCGTCAGCCGGAACAGGTGAAGTTTGTGATTTTCAGCCGCGGAGGCAAGTTCCTCGAACTTCCCAAATCGACTGAACTGGACCAAACGATAGATTTCGTTAAAATGTTTGGAGGCCATGAAGAGTAGATTATTATCCCTGTTTGCGGCAGTTTTATTGCTTGCCTCGTCCCTTAATGCCCAAGAACTGCCGAAGGGCTTCGAGGCGGATACCACAGCGCTTGTTCTGCGCGAAAAAGGTTTGGTAAACGATTATTCCGCTCTCGGAGTGAACTTCGGCCCCACCGTTTCGCGGCTCTTCATGAATCCTTCGGGCTATCGGCAGGGCTGGCTTTACAATCCCTGGTATTTTTCGCTCAGCTATATTAAGAATCTCAAGATGTTTGATATTCTCCCCTATTTCGGATATCAGATAGGGATTGCCTACGGCCATGAGGGCTATAAGTTTTTACCGAATAAGGAGAGCGGATATCAGCATAGCATCGAAGGCGCTTCCGAGGCGCGCATAAGCACCATAGAGATACCCTTTATGCTTCACGGCCATATAGATTGGAGCCATTTCAAGCTGATGCTCAACGCCGGCCCTTACTTGGGCTACAGATTGGGCATTGCGCGCGTGGGCGATAGCGTTACGCCGGGTCTGGAGAACAGCTTTTCGGCAAAAGATTACCGTTGGGACTACGGCATATACGGCGGGCTTGGTTTCGCGATTGTTTTCGACCCTGTCGAGATACACTTCAATGCCATAGGTCATTTATGGTCTTGGGGAAGCCTCTACATACCCAATTATCACAGCGAATATTATTACAGCTTCGCTTATCCGCTCGACATAAACTTTACAGTTGGAATCTATTTCCAACTCGGCAAGCGCTTTGGCAAAACTACGCGCCAGCTTAAAAAGGAAGCATACGAGATAGTTTATCAAAATGCAGAAGACGGTCGTTAAAATAGGAAAAAGCCTGTTTATAGGCCCGGGCCACCCCATAGTGGTGCAGACCATGTGCAATACCCACAGTTTCGATGTGGAGGGCACAGTCTCCCAGTGTGTCCGCTTAGCGGAGGCGGGAGCGGAATTAATCCGCATAACGGTTCCAGGTCTAAAGGATGTGGAGCATATAAAAGCGATTAAAGAGAGATTGCGCAGCATGGGTATAGAAACGCCTCTGGTTGCAGATATTCATTTCTCATCTCAAACCGCCATTGCTGTGGCTCCTTTTGTGGAAAAACTGCGTATAAATCCGGGCAATTTCCATTCCGACCACAATAAGGCCTGCGAGCAGTTTGAAAAGCTCTTGGAGCTTTGCGCCCGTCACGGCACCGCAATCCGCATAGGAGTAAATCACGGGTCCTTAGGGAATTATATTACTGGCCTTTACGGCAATACGCCGCTTGGCATGGCAAAAGCAGCCATGGAATGGGTGGAGATGTGTTTGGAGAAGGATTTCCTGAATGTGGTGGTATCGCTAAAGAGCAGCAATACGCTTGTGATGGCAGAGGCTTATAGGGAGATGCAAAAGTTGATGGAAGAGCGAGGGGTGGTGTTTCCCCTGCATATAGGAGTAACCGAAGCCGGAAACGGCGATTCGGGACGAATAAAGAGTTGCGTGGGAAGCGCTGCCCTGCTTTCAAAAGGAATAGGCGCTACGGTGCGCGTTTCACTTACCGAAGACCCCGTGGAAGAGATTCCCGTAGCGCGCTATCTGTCGAATCGTTACAGCAAGGGCTTGAAATCCTCTTTGCAGCATTTTGACATGCTGAATAAGAACGTTAGGGCCGTATATAATGCCCCCTCCCGTGAAAGACTAATACTCGATGCCGCCTGCGACTGGGGTCCTGCCCTTTTGGACAGGGAAATCGACGAAGTGGCTTTCGAAGGCAGCATTGCCGGCAAGCCCATGCAAAAAGACTTTGCCGAATACCTTTCAGATGAAATCATGCAGGCCTCAAGGCGTCGTTTCTATAAACCCGAATACATTGCCTGCCCGGGTTGCGGCCGCACTATGTTCGACCTGCAAAAGGCCTTTGAAGAAGTAAAGGCCAAAACTTCGCATCTAAAGGGGCTTGTGATTGCGGTGATGGGTTGTATAGTGAACGGCCCCGGCGAAATGGCTGATGCCGATTGGGGCTATGTGGGAGAGGGAAACGGCAAGGTCTCTATCTACAAAGGCAGAGATGTGGTGCTAAGGCATGTTCCCGAGTCGGAAGCTCCGGATGCTCTGCTTAAGTTGATAGAAGAATCTACTCTCCCCCGCTGAGGATTGCAATAACGCTTTCGCAGGCGCGCACATTATCCCCAACCTTTACCTTGATTTCGGCATCCATCGGCAGATACAAATCCATACGCGAACCGAATTTTATGATACCGCATTGCTCACCTGCTTTGGTGGGAAGAGAATCTGAAGAATAGCAGACGATTCTGCGGGCAAAAGTGCCTGCAATCTGCCTCATAAGCACTTCCTGGGAGTCATCATTGCTGATTACTGTAGTGAAGTGCTCGTTATATTCAGAAGCCTTTGGTCTGAAAGCCAAAAAGTTCTTTCCCGGATGATATTTAAAATATGTAACCTTTCCGGTTAAAGGCCAGAAATTGGCATGCACATCAAAGAAATCCATATAAACGCAGACTCTTTTACACTCACGATTCAATATTTCGTCCTCGTAAGCCACATCACAAATCACCACCCTGCCGTCTGCGGCGCTGCTGACTATTTTATTGCTGCCGACAGGCTTTCTGTCCGGTACTCTGAAAAAGAATGCCTGCCAGATACAAAAGATCAGCGTGAGCCCTATGATAGGCCATTTGATATATGCTTTTGGATTCAAAAGCAATGTTACCACAATTATTATTGCGCCTATTAAAAACACAATAAACAGAGATCCCAACGAATCTTGATCTATTCTCATAATAGTCCTACGATAGAAAGATATATAGCCCCCATGGGAATTGCGAAGAGAGTGCTGTCCAAACGATCCAGCATACCCCCATGTCCGGGAATAATGCTGCCGGAATCTTTTATGCCGAAACGGCGTTTCCAAAGACTCTCGAAAAGATCACCGAAAACACAGGCGGCATGCATTATAACAGCCAAAGCCAAGCAATGGTACCAGGGATATTCAAAGAGACCCGAAAGCATCATTACTATTGCTCCCGTTATGCAGAATGCCAGACCGCCGAAGAAACCAACCCAGGTTTTTTTAGGAGAGATGTCACTTGCCATCTGCTTTTTTCCTTTTCCGAAAGCCACTCCTATACAATACGAACCTATATCTGAGCACCAGATAAGAATGAAGAAGTATAAGAGGAGGCTTGCATTGAATTCTGTGTCTTTGAAGACAATGGTGTTGGAAAAAACAAGAGGCGTGGCAATATAAAGGATACCTGTAAGGATATAGGCATAGTCTTCCATATGCCCTTTATCTTTAGAGAGTACTGCGCTTATGGGAATAGTCATAAGCATCATTATTGGCAAAGAGAGGAATCTGGTGGACAAGTTCCAATTGAATAAGGCGAAACTAACAGCGAATCCACATATGGCTGTGGCTATCGCAAGTATCTGCGAAGCCAAATTCCGTTTGCCCATTGTCATGCGGTAGAATTCCAGCATCATTGCTGTCATCAAAAAGATGAAAAGCACCGCAAAGAGGTATTTGCTGATAAGGAGTCCGCCAAGAATAATCGCCACAAAGACAAGTCCCGAAGCAATCCTGAGCGCTATATTACTCATCGGTCGCTTTTTCATTGGAACTTGCTATAGTTTCTTTGGTAACCTTTGGACCCAATATCTTTTCTATGTCGTCTGCAAAAATGACTTCTTTGTCAAGAAGGAGCTCAGCCACTTTATGCAAGCCCTCTATATTGTCTTTCAAGAGCTTTGTCGTTTTTTGGTGGACGCCGTCCACAATCTTTTTCACCTCTTTGTCCATAAGCTCGGCTGTCTTTTCGCTGTAGGGCTTGGTGAATTCGTAGCCGCGGGCGCCTGTTGAGTCATAGAAAGAGAGTCCCCCCACAGTTTCGGACATGCCGTAATACTGCACCATGCTGTAGGCAATACGGGTGAGGCGCTCGAGGTCGTTGAGAGCGCCCGAAGCAGGTTCACCGTTGATTATTTCTTCGGCTGCTCGTCCGCCCATAAGCTTGCACATTTCATCCATCATATAGCTCTTGGGCAGGATTTTACGCTCTGCAGGCAGGCTCCATGTAAGACCGAGGGCTTGTCCGCGCGGGATAAGGCTTACTTTGAAGATAGGATCGGCATTCGGAAGCAGCCAGCCCACAACTGCGTGTCCTGCCTCGTGAAAGGCCGTTGTACGTTTCTCGGCCGGCGTCATAATGGTGGCGCTCTTGCGCTCTATGCCGCCTATAATGCGGTCTGCAGATTCTATAAAGTCCTCGGTTTCGATAAGTTTCTTACCCTTGCGTGCAGCAGACAATGCGGCTTCGTTGCAAAGATTGGCAATGTCCGCCCCAGAAAAGCCCGGGGTATGCTTTGCCATGGTATCAAGGTCGAAGTCACCGGCAACTTTAAGCCCGCGCATATGCACCTGGAAGATTTCCTTGCGTTCGCTGAGTTCCGGAAGGTCTACGTGAATCTGACGGTCGAAACGGCCTGCACGCGTGAGAGCCTTATCGAGAATATCAGCTCGATTGGTTGCTGCAAGAACTATCACTCCGCTGTTGGTGCCAAAGCCGTCCATTTCGGTAAGAAGCTGATTGAGTGTGTTTTCCCTCTCATCATTACTGCTCCAGCCCACATTTTTACCACGGGCGCGGCCCACAGCATCAATTTCGTCAATGAATACAATGCAAGGGGCCTTTTCTTTAGCCTGGGCAAAGAGGTCGCGTACGCGGCTGGCGCCTACGCCTACGAACATCTCCACAAAGTCGGAACCGCTGATTGAGAAGAAAGGCACATTGGCCTCCCCTGCCACTGCCTTGGCAAGCAGGGTCTTGCCTGTTCCCGGAGGACCTATCAAAAGAGCTCCCTTCGGGATTTTACCACCGAGACCGGTGTATTTCTTGGGATCTTTCAGGAAGTCCACTATCTCCATCACTTCTTCTTTTGCCCCATGCATTCCTGCGACATCTTTGAAAGTGATTTTCTGCTCATTCTTGTCCACTAACTTTCCGGTGCTTTTACCCACATTGAAGATGCCTCCCCTTCCCGGGCCGGCTCCTCCGTCACCGCCTATGGTGCGGCTCATGCCTCGGAACATCCATACCCACATAATTATCAGCAGCAGCGGCCAAATCAGCCAGTTAAGCCACTCCATCCAACCTCGGCCGCCATTTTCCATAACCACTTTCACCTGCTTTCCGGCAGGGAGTTCGGCATTTAAGGTCTCAAACTCCTGTTCGGGATTGAAGGCGGTGGAAACAAGGAAAGTAAAATGAGGGCTCTTGGTAGGAAGCTGCCCCTGCGGATAGAGGTCGGCATACTTGCCAAGTTTATCGGGAAGCATGGTTATAGCGCCTTTATATTCGTTGCGGATGAACTTTATCTCTTTTACATCCTCGTCCTTAACCATCTGCTTTACCTGCGCCCATTCAACCTTGGCAGGCTGTACGCTGCGGTTGTTGAAAAGCATCCACCCTATTCCCATCAAGAGCAATATGTAGATCCAAGAAAGATTTATTCTTATTGTGCGACGTTTATTGTCGTTGGTGTTTCTCTGTTTTGACATTTAATAGTAAATTTGCAAAATAACTTACAAATATACTAACAAAAATGGAACCACAAAGCGCATTTTCTCTGATAGAATGGCACGAAATATTGGACTCTACAAACAATGAAGCCAAAAGAGAATTTCCGCGTCTTGACAATTTGTCAATAGTGGCGGCAGTAGAGCAGACGGCAGGCAGGGGGCGCGGGACTCATACCTGGGTTTCAAAGCCCGGCGAAAATCTTACATTCAGTATTATATTGAAATTGCCCGCAGCTTTTTTAGCCGCCGGGGAAGCTGTGCGCATCATGCACCTTTGCAGCGTGTCGCTTTGTAAGTTTTTAGAAAAAGAGGGCGTAGAGCCGCGTATAAAGTGGCCCAACGACATATGGGTGGAAGACAGCAAGATTGCCGGCATTCTTATCGAAAACATTTTCAGCGAGGGCTATTTGGTTTCGAGCATAATAGGAGTGGGGCTCAATCTCAACCAAAAGGAATTCGACCCGCTGCTCCCCAACCCTTCTTCCTTAGGTCTGATTACAAGCAAATATTACGAACTATCCGCCACTTTGGATGACTTTTATAAAATATTCTGCCGCCTCTATTCCGAACTCGGAAGCGAAAGCGGCAGAGCAAGACTCGAGTTGGAATTCTCGAAACGTATGTTCGTATTGGAAAAACCTGTTCAAGACAGGCTTGGAAAGGCTATCGAGGATTTCGAAGCTGCGAAATGACCTCTTGGGGGTTTTCGGCCTTGAATACAGCATTCCCCGCTACCAGAATATCAGCGCCCGCCTCTGCAAGGGCGGCGGCATTGCCCACATTTACTCCCCCATCAACTTCTATAAGAGCAGAATCATTTTTTTCTTGCAGACGGCTTTTAAGCGTATGAATTCTGTCTAAACTATCGTATATGAATTTCTGACCTCCAAAGCCGGCAAACACCGACATTATCAGAAAAAAGTCTGCAGAGCCGATATAAGGATAGAGTTTTTCGACAGGCACATCAGGATTGATGGCAAGTCCGGCCTTCATGCCGTGAGCGCGGATATCCCTGAGTATGCTGCGGGCATTACCGCCTGCCGCCTCAAGATGGAAGCTCATGGAGGCAATTCCTATTTCTGCACAGCGCTTCACCCAATCCCCCGGATTCACTACCATAAAATGAGCATCCAGAGGAATAACTGCCTTGCGGGCGACAGCTTCCATTACCGGAAAACCAAAGGAGAGGTTAGGCACAAAACTGCCATCCATTATATCCAAATGTATGAGGTCGGCAGAAGAATTGAGCATCTCAACGTCTTCTTCCAGTCTTAAGAAGTCTGCCGACAGAAGAGAGGGCGCTACTTTCACTTGCATGCTATGTAAACTTATCTATTGGTGCGCGTCAGCATAGCCTCTATGCCGGCTACGTCTTTTTTAAAGAGACGGTCGGTAGAACACAGATCGCTTACAGTATTGCATGCATGCAGCACAGTAGCATGGTTCTTCCCTCCCGTTTCACTGCCTATAGTGGCCAGGGAGATATTGTCTATGAGCTTGCGGCTCAAATACATGGCAATTTGACGAGCCTGCACAATCTGGCGTTTGCGGGTAGTGCTCAGCAGAGCTTCGCGTGTAATTCCAAAATAATCGCAAACGATGCTCTGTATTTTGTCGATGGTAATCGAAACTTCTTCTTCACCGACTATTTTTTCGCTTATGCGGGCGGCTTCCTCTACGCTTACATCTTTGTGCGACATGGTTGCGCTGGCCATAATGGAGATTAGCGCTCCTTCAAGCTCACGGAAGTTGGTTTTAATACGTGTAGCCAGATATTCCAACACCTCATCGCTTATTTGCACACCCTCGCGGAATGCACGTTCTTTAAGCATTTCCAAGCGGGTTGCATGGTCAGGAGCATAGAGCTCCACAGAAAGCCCCCACTTAAAGCGGGAAAGAAGCCTTTCCTCAAAATTCTGAAGCTCTGCAGGCGCCCTGTCACTGGTGAGTATGAGTTGTTTGCCGTTTTGGTGCAGATGATTGAAGATATTGAAAAATGCAGTCTGATTGCCCTGGCCCACAAGGTCCTGGATATCGTCAACTATCAGCACATCAATTTTCATATAATATGCAAGGAAGTCGGTGAGTTTGTTGCGCACATGCACAGCATCCATATATTGAGTCTTGAACTCATTGCCGGTAACATAAAGCACAACAAGATCCGGAAACTGTTTTTTTATGGAAAGACCGGCTGCTTGCGCCACATGGGTCTTGCCCAAACCGGGACCGCCGAAGATAAACAGCGGATTGAAAGGCGTTTTACCCGGAGCGCCTGCTATATTTTCCGCCGCATTGGCAGCAAGGCGGTTGCAGTCCCCCACTACAAAATTCTCGAAGCTGTATACGGGATTGAGGCGCGGGTTCACCTGAACCTTGGTGATGCCGGGGAATACGAAAGGACCCGGGTTGCCCGAAGGCTGCCAAGTGCTCACGCTTATGCTCTTATTTACGGGAGGATCGCCCGGGCCTTGAGGATAGCTCATGGCTTGTTGGCTTTGGACAGGGCGGATGACATACACGAGCCTTGCAGCAGCGCCCAATTCTTTTTTAAGAGAGGCCTTGATTACATCAAGGAAAGCGCTTTCGAGATATTCGCAGAAGAATTGTGAGGGGACTTCCACTGTAAGAGTGGAGTCCGCAAGAGAAACGGGACGTATTTTTTTAAACCATATTTCCACCTGACGCGGTTCAATTACCTGCGATATAAAGCGCAAGCAATTTCTCCAGGTTTCGATATGTCGCCCGTTATTATTCATGTCATGTCAATTGTATGATGCGTGCAAAGTTGGTTAAAAAAATGTTTAAAAAAAAGTTTTTAACTATTGTTTGTTTAAATAATTATGCTTATATAAACAAGTAATTTTATTGCGTTTATCGAGTTTATATCTAATTGATAATCAGCAATTTATATTTTCTGTCTTTTGTAAGGCACTCACTTTCAGAATATTGCTTATTTGGAGCAATTCCAAAAAAGAAAAGCCCTTTACTCCCCTAAAACCTCTCTGGCCTAAGGGATAATAAGGATTATATGAATTTAATTGTAACGGCTGGTTTCGCCATCGGAGATCACCACCATAAAACAGCCCGGGTAACTTAACCTGATTTGCTCGTAATTTTTGCGTGCCTCCTCCGGAGATTCACTTATACCTATAATATACTTATAGAGAGATTTAATCTGAATAATCTGCGGTTTCCAGCCAAGTAGACGCTTATCCTCAGGGTCGAGCCGGCGCGAGGTGGCAAAGATTTGGGTTCCGTAAAGCACCTTTGTTTCGCCTGATACCGCCTGCTTTTGCTCTTCGGGCTGTTCTACCCTGGCGGCGCTTTCCGCTTTAGCCGTCTCTCCCCCTAACTTTACAGAGCTGTCATACAAGGTTTTATAATCTTTCAAGGCCTCGAACAGGCGCTCTGCTATCTTCTGCCTTTCATCCGCTTTTTTAAGAGCGGCAAGGTCTGCGGGATTGGAGATGAAGCCGAGCTCCAGCAATACTGCCGGCATGGAAGTCTTCCAAAGCACATAAAAGGGGTTCTGGTCGATGCCTCGGTCTGTTTTTATCGGACCGTCCTTGAGTTTTTTGGACACTATTGTGGCAAAAAGCAGGCTCTGCTCCAAATAGGCATTCTGCATGAGCTGCATAAAGATGTATGACTCGGGGTCGGAGGGGTCGAAGCCCTGATAATGAGTTTTATAATCGTCTTCCAAAAGGATAACGGAGTTCTCCCTTTTAACAACATCCATATTATAGGCGAAGAGGTCTCTGTCTTTTTGGGAGGATTGCCCTAAAATATGCACCGAATAACCGCTTGGAGAGGTATTGAAGTTGGAATTGATGTGAATGGAGATAAAAAGGTCGGCATGCGCTCTGTTGGCTATTTCTGCCCTTTCACGAAGTTCCAGGAATTCGTCTTTATCTCGGGTGAGCACCACTTTCAGCTCCGGAAGCCCCTTTTCTATGCATTCGGCAAACCTTTTGGCAATATCCAAAGTGAAGGTTTTTTCGTAGCTTTTCTTATCCTTGCTCACTGCGCCTGCATCTTTTCCGCCATGACCTGCATCTATTACTACAGTGTTAAGGCCGAGACCGTCCTGACCGGCAAGCGCCGTAACGCCGCCAAGAAACAAAGACAGGATAATACAGATTGTGCGTTTCACAAAATTATAGTACTTTTGTACTTTGCAAATTTAACAAAAAAACTCAATTGAGGAAATATATATACCTGCTGTCCTCGTTGTTGCTGCTCTGCCTTTTTCTTCCCGAGGCAAGCGGTCAGAGGCGTCGTAGGAATATGACTGAAAGCCCGTTTTCCTCACAGATAGCAGAAAAGAAAGAGATTCTGCCCGATTCCACCGAACTTGCCAGGCGCGACTCTGTCTTCAGGGCCGACTCCCTTTTCAGGGCTGATTCCGCCGCCCTGATGAAGCATAGCTCCCTCACTGCGCCCGCTTTCTCAACCGCCCGAGATTCCATAGTGGAGATTTTCTCCGAAGGCCGCAGGCTTATCCGCTACTACGGTGATGTTTCCGTAAATTATGAAGATATGAAGCTCACCGCCGAGCGTATGGATTATGACATGAATACCGGAACGGTGCATGCCTATGGCGTATATGATTCGCTTGCCGGCGAGTGGAAGGGGCGGCCGGTAATGACTCAGGGAGGAAAAACCTATGAGATGGAGGAGCTGCGCTATAATTTCAATTCGCGCAAGGCCCGCATTTCCAATATGGTTACAAACGAAGATGAAGGCATACTCAGGGGCAGCAATATAAAGATGATGCCGGATAATTCCATCAATATCTTAGGAGGCAAATACACCGTCTGCGATGCGCCTGAGCCGCATTATTATATGAAGCTCTATAATGCAAAGGTGATTACCAAGCCGAGCCAGAAGATAGTCTTCGGTCCTGCGCATATGGTGCTCGAAGATGTGAGCCTGCCGCTTTATCTGCCCTTCGGCTTTGTTCCGAAACGACCCGAAAGAGCCACCGGCCTGCTTATGCCGTCTTTCGGAGAAGAAACTGCGCGAGGTTTTTATATGAGGGATCTTGGAATGTATTTCGTCTTCGGCGATTACTTCGACCTTTCCGCCACCGGCGACCTCTATTCTTTGGGTTCTTGGGCAATAGATTTGAACTCAAGATATAAAGTAAATTATAAATTCTCCGGCGGTTTTTCGCTCACTTATTCTGATGACCGCACCGGCGAAAAGGGCAGCGCCGATTTTTCGCAGAGCAAAAACTTCGGCCTCCGCTGGAACCACAGTCAAGACTCCAAGGCCAATCCGGGAACCACTTTCAGCGCATCCGTCAATTTTTCAAGCCCGTCCAACAGCCGCTATAACTCCCGCTCGGTGGAAGAAGCCCTCCAAAGCCAGGTCAATTCATCAATCTCGTGGTCGCGCAACTTCGGCGGGAAAGCAAACCTAAGCATAAACGCCTTGCACAGCCAGAACTCGCGAGACTCCTCCTACTCCTTCACGCTCCCCTCGCTCAACTTCAGCGTCTCCACTTTCTATCCCTTCAAACGCAAAAACCGTGTGGGAAAGGAGCGTTTTTACGAAAAAATTTCTTTCGGTTACAGCACTGCGCTTCAGAATAAAATCAATTTCAAGGCATCGGAGTTCGGCAAAGAGGGATTCTATGACAAGTTCACCAATGGCATGACGCATAACTTCAGCATCGGCCTGCCGAGCTTCACTCTGTTGCGCTACCTGAATTTCACGCCCTCTGTTTCTTACGGTCAAAATTGGTATTTCCGCATCAATGAATGTTATTATAATGAAGAGACGGGCAAGATAGAAAGACAGCTGAGTCCGCAACTTTCCCATTTCGGCATCTCTCAAACCTATAGCGGCGGCATTTCCATGAGCACCCGCATTTATGGAATGTTCAATTTCGGCAAATACCGTCGCATTCAAACCATCAGGCATGTGGTCTCCCCATCCATGTCGCTATCTCTAAGCCCCGAACTCGGCACCCGCGCTAACGGCTACCGCACCCTTCATTATACCGACGCAGCAGGCAACGACCAAGAGTACGAATACAATATCTATCATGGTCTTCTTAACTCTCCCCCCGGGAAAGGCAGAAATGCATCCCTTTCGTGGAGTGTAGGAAATAACTTTGAGGCCAAGGTAAGGGACTTTGCCGATACTACCGGAACAGGCTCGAAAAAACTTAAGCTGATAGACCAGCTCAGCCTTCGCGGCAATTATAATTTCCTTGCCGACTCGCTCAAAATGAGCAGTATCGCCGTTTCCATGAGCACCAATCTGTTCAATAAGGTTAACCTAAGCGCCAGCGCCAATTTCGACCCCTACGCGATTGACGATAAAGCCAAAGTCTATAATCGCTATGCGGTTACGGCAGGACAGGGACTCTTGCGCTTTAAAAACGCTTCCGCTTCTCTATCCTACTCTTTGTCGGGCAAAGGCACCATCAACGGCAATGACGGAACCCGCACAGGCTCTTCCGGCGGTGAAAGCAGGGCTTCGGAAAGTCCTGCAGACTATTACAAACGCATCTATTATCATCCCACAACAGGCGAATATGTCCCCGGAGGATGGCTCTATTACACCAATCCCAATGTGCCTTGGAGCGTCAACTTCAGCTATTCTTTCAGTTGCACGCATACCGACACTTACGACAGAACATTGGAGAAAATTGTAAGCAAGAACAACATCACCCAAACGCTCAGCATGTCGGGAAACGTTAAACTGACGCCGCGCATGAACATCAATCTGTCTTCCGGATACGATATTCAGGCCAAAGAGATAACCACCACACAACTTAGCGCCACCTACGACCTTCACTGCTTCAATATAAGCGTGTCGTGGGTGCCGTTAGGCAAGTGGCAAAGCTACAACTTCCTGATCCGTGCAAATGCGGCTGCTCTTGCCGACCTGCTGCGGTACAGGAAGTCGAGTTCGTACTGGGATAATTAATAATCGTAATATTTCGCTTCGCGGGGCGAAACCTTGCTCATATTCTCGAGCAGGTCGTCGTTGGTCTTATACTCGTCCATAATCTGAAGCATGAAGTTCATGGCTTCAACCGGATTCATATCTGCGAGAAGCTTGCGGAGTATCCAGATGCGCTGGGCCTTGTCTTTCGGAAGAAGAAGGTCGTCGCGGCGGGTTCCCGAAAGCACTACATTTACTGCCGGGAAGATGCGCCTGTTGGCGAGATTGCGGTCGAGCTGGAGTTCCATATTGCCGGTACCCTTGAATTCCTCGAAAATCACATCGTCCATCTTGGAGCCGGTTTCGGTAAGAGCAGTTGCAAGTATGGTGAGCGAACCTCCGCCTTCGATATTTCGCGCGGCTCCGAAGAAACGCTTGGGCTTTTGAAGGGCATTGGCATCCACACCGCCGGTAAGCACCTTTCCTGAAGCGGGTTGAACGGTGTTATAGGCGCGTGCAAGACGGGTTAATGAATCCAATAGAATAACCACATCGTGACCGCATTCCACAAGGCGGCGGGCCTTTTCCAGAACCATATTGGCAACTTTTACATGATGCTCTGCCGGCTCGTCGAAGGTGCTGGCTACAACCTCTGCCTTTACGCTGCGCTGCATGTCGGTAACTTCTTCGGGACGCTCATCTATCAGAAGCACGATTTCGTAAACCTCGGGATGATTGTCTGCAATAGCATTGGCTATACTCTTGAGCAGCATGGTTTTACCCGTCTTGGGCTGCGAAACTATCAGACCGCGCTGACCCTTGCCTATGGGTGAAAAAAGGTCTACCACACGGCAGGAAAGGTCGTTTTTGTAAGCGTTTCCGGTAATATTGAATTTTTCTTTCGGGAAGAGAGGGGTAAGGAAATCGAAAGGTACGCGGTCGCGGATGAATTCCGGCTTGCGTCCGTTTACGAGCTTGATTTTTACCAATGGGAAGTATTTGTCCCCCTCGCGCGGGGGCCTTATTTCACCGGTAACGGTATCGCCGTTTTTGAGGGCGTTCTGCTTGATTTGCTGCTGCGAAACGTAAATATCGTCCGGGGAATTAAGATAATTATAGTCGGATGAGCGGAGGAACCCGTAGCCGTCCGGCATAAGCTCCAATACGCCTGTAGCCTCTACAGTTCCCTCGAATTCGGGAGCCTTGGGTTTCGGGCTCTTATTGCTTTTACCTTGTTGCGGACGGGGTTTCAGATACTCGCTTCGAGCATCATCCAATTGCTGGCGTGCCGCCTCGCGTATTTGTTCGCGGCTGAGCCGGCGGGCATCATCGAGGTCAACAAGCTCTGCGTCATCTTCTATATCGAATAAATTCGGATCATCAAGTTTGCTCACTACAAGGCTTGCATCCTCCTTTACTTTTTCTGACGAAGTTTCTTGCTTTGTCTTTTTAGCATCTGCTGTCGTGCTTTTCTTGGTGCGGCCGCGGGTTGTTGCGGTTTTTTCGGCCTTGCCAGCCTCGCTTGCAGGTTTTTCTGCTGTTACGGGCTTAGCCGCAGCGGATTTGCTTTCCTCTGCTTTTTCTGATTTTTCAGACGCAGTTTTTGCATCAGTTTTTGCGGCTGTGGATTTTGTGGCTGGTACTTTCGCATCAGTTTTCGCATCAGTGGATTTCGTGGTGTCAACTTTTGTTTCAGCAGGTTTAGCTGTTGATGCTCCGGACTTTGCCGTTGTGGTTTTGGCAGCAGTAGACTTGCTTGCCGCAGGCTTTGCCGTCTTGGATTTAGAGGCGGCCGCCTTTGAATCCTCTTTTGCATCTGCTTTGTCGGCGCCTGCTTTCTCCTCTACGGGCTTAGCCGGCGCGGCTGCAGTCTTTTTGGGACGGCCCCTGCGTGCCTTGGTCGCTTTTTCTACCGGTTTTTTGGCTTCGGCGGCGGCCTCAGCATCCAAGATAGCATACGCAAGGTGCTCGTTGTCCAAAGATTTGATTTTCTTTATTTCTAATTCGCTGGCTACGGATTCGAGCTTCTCTCTATCCATCTTGCTCAGCTCGAAAAGGCTGTGTGTCATTGGAAAATAATTAAGATAAATTTGCTTCCGACCGGAAGTCACTGCAAAGATAAGAAAAATATTTCAACTATACTCTTTTTATT
>Ga0255347_1003332_pt1 | contig 21041 bp, 12 predicted proteins | sample wastewater_treat_2_FD_192479 | JGI IMG/M metagenome (GOLD analysis project Ga0255347, IMG submission 192479) | Wastewater microbial communities from Lulu Island WWTP, Vancouver, Canada - plant24 | ecosystem: Engineered > WWTP > Wastewater > Unclassified | place: Canada: Vancouver, British...
CGCTGTCCTGTGTAGCGCGTTTACGCGCGCCTTCCCCGCGCTCCCCGCCCCCCTCTCTCTCCACTACTTCTTTCGCCGCGGGTTTGCTATACTGGCACCTGATACCACATGAGCTTTCATCTATACGTAAGCGACGACTTGGATACGCTCGCGGCGGAATTGGCGCGCCTCATCCGCGCCCCGGCCGATCCGGCGCGGATGCCGGACCCTTTCTTCCGCGAGACCGTCACCGTGCCGAACCAGGGCATCGCCCGCTGGCTCAGCCTGCGCATCGCCGCAATCAACGGCCTCTGCCCCGCCATGGACTTCCCCTATCCCGGCGCTTTCATCTACCGCCACGTCTTCAACCCCATGACCGGCACAGCAACGGCCAACGCGCCTGCCGATAGCGAGGACGACTTGCCCTTCAACCCCGCCACTGTGCGCTGGCGCATCCTGAAGCTGCTGCCCGGACTGGAAAGCGCCCCGTCCTTCGCGCGCGTAAAATCCTTTGTCGCCGGCGACCCGCTCCGCCGCTATCAGTTGGCAGGACGCCTCGCGCAGCTTTTCGACCGCTACATGACCTACCGTCCGGATATGCTGGCAGCTTGGGAGAGCGGCGCGCAGCCTGTGGAAGGCGCTGACGCCCAGTGGCAATGCGTCCTCTGGCAAGAGCTGATCCGCATGGACGCAGGAACAGTGCGCCATTTTTCCGGCCTCTACCAACGCTTCATCAGGGAAACAACCGCCGCCACACCCCAGCGCTTTCTGGACAACATCCGCAAACAACGCCGTGTCTTCTATTTCGGCGTCTCATCGCTGCCGCCCGCCCACCTAGATATCCTTTTCCGGCTCTCCGCCATTGATGATCTCGATATCCATTTCTTCGCGCTCAACCCCTGCCGCGAAGAGTGGAGCGGCGCACGCAGCCTCAAAAGCCAACTGCGCGATAAAGCCACCCTCGTGCAGGCAATCGGCGCCCGGCAGGCCGAAAAATACGCCACGCCATCAAACCTCCTGCTCGGCTCGCTGGGACGCAGCGGGCAGGAGTTTTTCACGTTGCTGCTGGCCTATGACACCATCGCTGAACACACCTTTTTCAGCGAACCCGACGCAACGCCCGCCAACGCCCTCGCTGTGATCCAACGCGGCATCCTCACCAACACCAAACCCACCAAAGACACGAATTTCGATCACTCCGACCGCTCGATCACCATCCACGCCTGCCACTCGCCAATGCGCGAAACCGAGGTGCTACGCGACCAGCTCCTGCACCTTTTCCGCACACTGCCCGATCTCGCGCCACGTGAAATCAGCGTCTACACACCGAAGCTCGATCTGTACGCGCCTTACATCGACGCGGTTTTCGGCAACTCCGTAGCTGGTGAACCCGGCCACATCCCCTACACTATCGCCGACAAGTCGCTCTTGCAGGAACATGCCGAGTGCCAAGCCTTCCTAGCCCTGCTGACTGTCGCCACCAGCCGCTTCAAGGCCTCGGAGGTGCTGGGGCTGCTGGAAAACGAAACCGTCAGAGCCCGTTTCGGCTTTGATGCCGAAAATCTGCCGCGCCTCGGCTCGCTGCTCAAACAGGCCAACTTGGCCTGGGGGCTTGACTCCGCTTTCCGCGCCAGCCACAGCGCTTCCGCCATCAACAACAACACTTGGGAGTTCGCGCTGAACCGCCTGATCCTCGGCGCCGCCATGTGGGACACCTCTGACAGCGCCGCGCCGCTGCCGACCGACACCGGCGCGATCCTGCCCTGCGATGCCGCAGAAGGCCAGGCGCTCACAGTCGGGCGTTTGGCGGAGTTCATCGCAGCGCTCAGGGAGTTGCACACCATGTGCTCCACACAACGCACATGCTCCGAATGGCGCGCGCGTCTCGAGGACGCGCTCAACCGCTTTTTCGCCCCGGACGAGCAATCGCCCTATGGCGTGATCATGATCCGCGAAACGCTCGAACGTTTCGCGCAGTTCACCACCAACGCCGGCTGCCAAGATCTCCCGCTGCCTTTCAACGTGGTCTTCGCTTGGCTCAAAGAGCAGTTGGCGGGCACAGCCGGCAGCGAACGCTTCATGAGCGGCCACGTGACCTTCTCGCGTTTCCAGCCCATGCGCAACGCGCCCGCCCGCGTGGTCTGCATGTTGGGCATGAATGACGGCGATTTTCCGAGCACGGCGGACAGCCTGAGCTTCGACCTCATGGACCGCCGCACCCGCCGCGCACTCGGCGACCGCCAATCGCGCGACGAGGAACGCTATGCCTTCCTCGAAACCCTGATGGCAACGCGCGAACGCCTGATCATCACCTACACCGGTCAAAGCTCCAAAGACAACAAGCCGCTGCCTCCCTCGGTGTTGGTCAGTGAATTGCTCGACACGGTTGACGCCTCCTTCAATTTCACCGCTGATACGCCGGATAACGCTGCGCACATTCACCATGCCGCCGAGTTGCTGACCGTCCGCCACCCGCTCCATCCCTTCAGCCCCGCATACTTCAAGCCGGACAAAGGCGATGACCGCCTCGTCTCATTCTCCCGAAGCCATTATCAGGTGGCCGCCGCTCTCGAAGCCGGACCGCAGCCAAGCGAAATATGTACGGACAAACCGTCTGCGGACCTCTTAGCTGCCCCCCAACCCGACAGCGCGGACCAACCAGTTATAATCAAACTCGATGACCTGATCTATTTCTTCAAGTCCCCCTGCAAATACTTTTACACTCAATGCATCGGTGCCTATCTGGATGTACGCGCCGAAGAACTGCCGAGCGACGAGGAGGCGCTGGATCCCGGCAGCCTCATGTCTTATGATCTTGCAACGCGCCTGCTTGATGCGCTCGATAACGTGCCTGACACTGACATTGAAGCGCGCGCCGAAACACTGCGCCTCCGCTGGGAGGCGGCCGGGATGCTGGTACCGGGAACGCGGGAATATTTCTACAACACGCTGGCGGTTGCGCGCCTGCTCCTTAAAGCCAAACGCGATCTCTCACTGGGCGCCACGGACAAACCGGCCTTGCTCGATGTCGCGCTCTCCCCTGAACTGCGTTTGCAAGGAAGCCTGACAACTTTCAGCAACCAAAAACAGATGCTTGTCATGCGCCCGGCAGAAGAAAAACCCAAAGACATCGTCACGGCCCGGTTATTACATCTGGCCGCCTGCGCCGCCGGGTTGCAGCCGACAACACACACCATATTCACCGACAAAAAAAACGCCCAGTGCAAAGCTTATGAGCCGTTTGAACAGCAAACCGCGATTGAAACACTGATACAATTGGCGCATTATTATCACGCGGGCCTACAACACCCGCTCTGCTTCGATCCGGACATCGGCCACAAGATCGCGCAAGGCGAGGAGCGCCGGATCACCACAACCGACTGGATCGGTGACGGCCACTATAACAACGGAACCGACATCTACACCCGGCATGCCTTCGGCGACACGCTACCCGATCCGGATTCAGCAGCATGGCAAACCATGCGGCAAGTCGGTCACGTGCTGTTCAAAGGTTTGCCGGACGAGAAAGGAGAGCAATGATGCTGCCTTTCGATGTCATAACCACCAGCCTGACCCCCGGCACCTGCGCCTTGATCGAGGCCAACGCCGGCACCGGCAAAACCTTCAACATCCAGCACCTTTATCTGCGTCTGCTGCTGGAACAAAACCTCGAACCCTCGCAGATACTGGTCGTCACTTTCACAGAAGCCGCCACCGCCGAGTTGCGCGACCGCATCCGGCAGAACATCGCCGCCGCCATCACTTATCTTGATAACGCTCAATCCGACGACCAAATTTTGCGCAACATAATCGAACAAGCCCGCAGCACAAGCAAATCAACGGAGGAGATGGGCACTGCGCTCCGCCTGGCCCTCGCCGCCTTTGACGAAGCCGCTATCTTCACCATCCACGGCTTCTGCAACCGCACGCTGACCAGCCAGGCTTTCGAGAGCGGCGCGGCCTTCGACTGCGAACTGAACCCCTCCTACTCCGACCTCATCCGCGAAATCGTCGCTGACTTCTATAGGCAAGAGCTGACAGCCCCGCAGCCGCCTGCCGCCAGTTTCAAAAAACTGCTGGAACACGCCAACACCGTGCTCGGGCACATCGGCTCGCTGGCGTTCGAACCCGACGTTCCCGACCAAGACGCTTTGTGGGCCACGCTTCTCCGTCAAATCAAAAACACGCCCCTGCCCAAACGCTCATCCGGCTTCAAAACCTGCCTTGAGCAACTTCAAGAAGCGGCGAACACCAACACCCTGCACCCCGGCTCCCCGCTACTGAGTGATCCGGCACTCGTCTCCGGGACAGCCAGCAACAACGCTCCCGACTTAGTCTCGGCCCTTGAAAAATTCAACGAGTTCCAGTTCGTTGCGATCCTCGCACGCCTGCGCGAGTTTCTCGCGGACAGCCAGCACGGATTCGAAGCCCGCAAGCGCAATCAGCACACCATGGGCTACGACGACCTGCTCAAAAAAATGGAGACCGCCTTAACCAGCCAAGATTGCAGACTGGCCTGCGAGCTGCGTAAAAACTACAAGGTGGCACTGGTCGATGAGTTCCAAGACACCGACCCTGTCCAATACCGCATTTTCGAGACGGTCTTCAAACACCCCGAATCCATGCTGTTCATGATCGGCGATCCCAAACAAGCCATCTACGGTTTCAGAGGCGGCGACATCTACGCCTATCTCGCCGCCAAATCGCGTGTCGAAAGCAGCTCGCGCTTCACCCTTTCGAAAAACTTCCGTTCGTCCAAGGAACTTATCGCTGCCGTCAACCGCCTGTTCGCGCCGTCCGGCGTGTTCGCGGAACACGGCCTCGACTATAACGCATCAGAACTCGGCAGAGAGCCCGTGCGGCGGATCATGCGGGAGCGCTCCCCTGTCACCGACCCGTTCCAGATCGTCTGGCTCAAAGGCGACGCCGACGGTCAGCCAGTCACCAAAACAGATCTGCAACCATGCGCCTTCCGCCATTGCGCCGCACAAATCTCAACCATGCTGAACAGCGGACAATACACCTTCGCGCAAGCGGACGGAGATGGATGCGCACCTGTAAAGCCCGGCGATATCGCTGTGCTGGTCATGACCAACCGAGAAGCCGAAATCGTGCAGAAAAGTTTGCGCCAGCTTGATATCCCCGCCGTGATCTACAAAGCCGGCAACGTCTTCGCCAGTGAAGACGCATTAGCGCTCTGGCACATCCTCTCTGCCATGCACTCCCCCGAGAAACCCTCCGCGCTCAAAGCCGCGCTGCTGACATCATGGTGCGGCTGCACTGCGCAAGAGATGGCGGAACTCGACACCAACCCCGCCGCAGCCGAGTGCTACACCGCATCTTTTAGCGAGTTGCAAAAGCGCTGGCACAAAATGGGCGTGATGTCCGCCCTGTCCGTGTTCCTTGAGCGCTTCAGCGGGCTGGCCAGCATCATCGGCACCCCCTCCTGCGAACGGCGTCTGACCAACTTCCGCCATCTCGCGGAGCTGCTGCACCAAGCCGAGAACGCCGCCGAGCTTGCGCCGGAAGCGCTGCTGCAATGGCTCAGAAAAAAGATCACTGAACCAGCCGATGATGACGAGGCCTATGAACAGCGCATGGAAAGCGACCGTCAGGCTGTCACGATCATGACCATCCACAAAAGCAAGGGCTTGCAATTCCCGGTGGTCTTCATCCCGTTCATGACGCTTCATGACATCAACCCAGCGAATGACCGCAGTTGGACCGTACACCGTGACGACAACAAGGGCAACAAGGAAGTCGTCATGCCGGTCAGCAAGAGCGCCATGAAAGAGTTGGGCAGACTGCGGACAGCCGAGACACTGGCCGAACACATGCGCCTGCTCTACGTGGCCATCACCCGCGCCGAGAACTACTGCTCGATTCTGATGGGCAACCTCAAAGCCAAAGGCACCCTGAGCGCTGTCAACTTTCTGGGTCAGAAACACGCCGACACAAATCTAAGCCCAGACAGCTTCATAACCGCGAGCAAACCAGCCGGACCTGTGCCGCCCTTCCCGGATGCGCCGGAAATATCCGTAGTCACGCTCGACCTCACACAGCTCGGCGCACAGGCGGCCGCCCGTTACACAGCACCTGCCGCAACAGCGGCGCTGACCCCGCCGCCGCCCCTGCCGTCGCCTCCTGACGACTGGGCAGTTATGAGCTATACCGCCTTGACCCAACACTCGCGCTCGGCACCTGCCCACATCAAACCCGACGCCGGCACGGACGAGGTCGCCGTGGCCGTGCCCCCTGCCGCCGACCGCGACTGCCTGCCCGGCGGCACAACCACCGGGCTTTGCTTACACGCCATTTTCGAAAAACTCGATTTCCGCCGCATCACGCCCTCCTGGACCCCAGACGACTCCGAGCTTGCGCTGATCGACAACCAAGCCGCGCGCTACGGCCTCTACACCGCCGAAACGCCCCGCGCCGATGAGCGCCGCGCACGTATCGTGGAGATGCTTGGGAACGCCCTTAACCGCGAGTTGCCCGGCAATAACACCTCCGGGTTCACGCTCGCGTCCATCCCGGAAGCTGACATCCGCCGCGAATGGGAGTTCTTTTTCCATGTGCCGCAAAAAATCCCGCTACGCGAATTGACAAACATCGGCCTGACCTTCAAAGAGGGTGCTGAGCGCCGCTCCGGCTTCATGACCGGTTCGATCGACCTGCTGTTCCGGCGCAATGGCCGCTACTACTTCGCGGACTGGAAGACCGACATGCTGGGCGACTATGCCCCGGACGCTCTGAGAAAGGTGATGGTTGAAAGAAACTATCTGTTCCAAGCCATTGTCTATGGCGTGGCCCTGCACAGCCTGCTCAAGCAAACTTTGGGCAAGGCCTACGATTTCGACCAGCATTTCGGCGGCGGCTATTACTGCTTCGTGCGCGGCATGGCCGCAGATGCCGGAGTCTTCGTATACCGTCCTAACCGCGCCGAGGTGGAGCGCTGGAGCGCGCTGCTGCACGCCCCGTCCCCCCACAACAATCTCACCGACACCCCCGAGGATGCTTAACGATGCCGCCAACCTTCCGCACATTTTTGCAATCCCTGCATGACCAAGGCGCGATCGACCCCTTTGCCTGGCATTTTGCCGAGACCGTGGCCAAAACCGCCCCGGGCGGCCCCGCCAACATGCCGGACTACCTTTTTCTGGCTGCCGCGCTGGTCGCGCAAAACACCATCGTCCACAAGCACGTCTGCCTGACGCTGACACCTGACCTGAAAATGGCGGCGCTCCTGTCGTACGACAACGCCCATGACGAGCCTGACCCAGAGCCTGACGCAAACCCCGGCCTTCCCGCCGACCTTATCGAACTGCTACAGAGTGACGAGTGTTCATTCGCAGTCGCAGTCGCGGACGCGGACAGCGGCAACGCGAGTTTCAAACCCCTGATCCTCGAAGAGAACCGGCTTTACCTGCAAAGGTATTGGGTTTGCGAAAACCTCTGCGCCGAGGCCCTGCGGTCGCGCGCGAACGCAAAACCTGACGCACCCCCGGAAGACGCGGCAATACGCGCCCTGACGCGGCTGGAACTTGACCCCGACCAGATCGCCGCGATCCGGCAAGCGGTCTCAGGGAAATTCTGCGTGATCACCGGCGGCCCCGGCACAGGCAAGACCACCATCGTGGGAGTCGTGCTGACGCTCCTGCTCCGAAAAGACCCGCAACAAAACATCTGCATGTGCGCGCCGACCGGCAAAGCCCAAGCGCAACTGAAAGAGGCGCTGGACAGCGAGGTTAAAAACAACCTGACACTCGCCGCAGACGACCCGGCGCGGATCAGGCTGGAACAACTCTCGCCATTTACGATCCACCGCCTGCTCAGGATCAACCCTGTCACCGGAGTGTGCGGCCACAACCGCGCCAACCCGTTACTTGCCGACACGCTGCTTGTCGACGAGGTCTCGATGGTTGACCTGCCGATGCTGGTCAAGCTGCTCGACGCCATGCCGCCAGGATGCAGGCTGATCTTGCTGGGCGACAAAGACCAGCTTGCCGCTGTTGAGACCGGCGCGGCCCTTGTCGAGATGTGCGCGGCCTGGCAAGACCGCCCTCCTGTGGCGCGGCTGACCCGCTCTCACCGCTTTGCCGCAGACAGCGGCATCGGCCGCCTCAAAGACGTTGTCAATCGCGGCGCAGCAGACGAGGCTTGGGAGATTTTGTCATCCGCAGACGCGGCGCTGGACTTGGCGCCGCCGCCGATATCAACCGATGCCTGCGCACGCGCCTTGGAAACTTATTTGAAGGGGCACCCCTTCCGCGCCTATCTGCAAGCCGAGACACCCGCCGCGGCCTTGGAGCATTTCAACAGCTTCCGTATCCTTTGCGCCACGCGCTTCGGACCGTGCGGTGTCAACACAATCAACTTTTGTGTCCAGCGACTGCTGGGCGTCAAAACCTACGGCCACGGCTACCCGGTCATGGTCACGGTCAACGATTACGCCCGCCGCCTCTTCAACGGCGACATCGGCATCTGCTTTGAAGACCCGCAAAGCGGCGCGGTCCGGATCTGGTTCCCCGACCCGGAGAACCCCCGCGCCTACCGCTCTTTCGGCACCGCCGAACTGCCCGGCCACACGCCGGTCTTTGCCATGACCGTCCACAAGGCGCAAGGTTCCGGTTTCAATGAGGTTTTGCTGATCCTGCCGCCGCGAGACAACCCCGTGCTGACACGCGAATTGGTTTACACCGGCATCACCCGCGCCCGGACCCGTTGCACGGTCTGGACCGAACGCGCCATTTTTGAAAAATGCGTCCTCACCCCCGCCCGCCGCATGTCTGGCCTCAAAGCCAAGCTCCTGTCAAACTGACACCCCCGCTGTCCTTGCCCCGCCCCTGCCCCCGCTGTCCTGTGTAGCGCGTTTACGCGCGCCTCCCCCGCCTCCTGCCAACTATTCACTATTTCGCTTTTCACTATTCACTACCGCACTGCCGCGCCCTGCGCGGCAGTGCGGTTATGCTTGCATCTTGCGGGGGTTCTGCTTATCCTTTTTGCATTACTCAAGCGCTGTCTCGGAGACAGCCGGACGGATCATTATGTACTGCACGCTTCTCAAAGCCAAATTACACCACCTGCGCGTGACCCAAGCCGATCTGGATTACGAAGGCAGCCTGACGATCGACCGCGACCTGATGGATGCGGTCGGCATACTGCCGTATGAGAAACTGCTGGTGGCCAACATCGAAAACGGCGAGCGCTTCGAAACCTACGCGCTCTGCGGACCGCGCGGCAGCGGCGTGGCCTGCCTCAACGGGGCGGCAGCCCACAAAGGCAAGCCCGGCGACCGCCTGATCGTGATGGTCTGGTGTACGCTTGACGACACCGAGCGCCTGCACCACCAGCCCAAAGGCGTGCGCCTAGACGCTAACAACCGCATCGTCGCCCCCGCCTTCTAAGGCAGGTTCTCAATAGACACACGGCATGCCGTGTGTCATGCTGGCAAGCCCAGCCCTTGGCCGGAGCTGTCGATCTTTTCGCGCACCATTTCGGCGGTCACGCAGATCTTCTTGAAATCCGGTTTGCCCGGCGCTTCGTACATGATGTCCACCATCAGCTCTTCCATCGCCGCCCGCAGGCCGCGCGCGCCGGTCTTGCGCCGTATCGCCGACTTGGCCAGCTCGCGCAACGCCTCGTCTTCGAAAGTCAGCCCGACCTGGCTCATGGCCAACAGCTTCTGATACTGCCGCGTCAGGCTGTTACGGGGCTCGGTCAAAATCCTGACCAGATCATCCTCGGTCATCTCGCTCATCGAGGCCAGCACCGGCAACCGTCCCACAAACTCCGGGATCAGGCCGAAACGGATCAGGTCTTCCGGCTGCACCGCCAGCGGCTGGACAGCGCCGCTCTCCGTCTTGCCGCGTTTTTTGGCTGAAGCCTTCTTATCCCCGGCAACATAGCCGATCACACTGCGCCCCTCGCGCTGCCGCACAATCGTGTCCAGCCCGACGAACGCACCGCCGCAGATGAACAGGATGTTGCGCGTGTTGATCTGGATATACTCCTGCTGCGGGTGCTTGCGGCCGCCCTGCGGCGGCACCCGCGAGACCGTGCCCTCCAGAATCTTGAGCAACGCCTGTTGGACGCCTTCGCCCGAGACATCGCGCGTGATCGAGACATTCTCGGTCTTGCGCGCGACTTTGTCGATCTCATCGATGTAAACTATGCCGCGCTCGGCCTGGGCCACATCCATGTCCGCCGCTTGCAGCAGGTACAGCAGGATATTCTCCACGTCCTCGCCGACATAACCGGCCTCGGTTATGGTCGTGGCGTCAGCAATGGCGAAAGGCACGTCCAAGAGCCGCGCCAGCGTACGGGCGAAAAGCGTCTTGCCGCAGCCGGTGGGGCCGATCAGCAAGATGTTGCTCTTCTCGATCTCGACATCAGCGAACTCGTCACCTACCTGCCCTCCCAGCGGCTGGTTCAACCTTTGATAATGGTTGTGGACAGCCACAGAAAGCATTTTTTTGGTACGCTCGTGCCCGATAATATACTCGTCCAGAAAAGCCTTGATCTTGGCAGGCGGCGGGACTTTCAGCGGCTTCAGCTTGCTGGAGGCCGCCTTATTGGCTTTGCCGGGCCGGCTCTCCTGCATGATATGCTGGCAGATTTCGACGCACTCCTCGCATATGTTCGCACTGGGGCCGGGCACTATCAAAAGCGCCCCGCTCTCGGGCCTGCCGCAGAAAGAGCAGGTCAACTCGTCTCGCATAGTTGGTCTTCGCGCCATATCACTTCTCCGCCATGCGGGTAACCAGGACATCGTCAACAAGGCCGTATTGCTTGGCCTCGTCAGCGGACATGAAATAGTCACGCTCGGTGTCGGCCGCCAGCACGTCGCTGCTCTTGCCTGTATGCTTGGCCAGAATCTCGTTGAGACGGTCTTTCAGACGCAGTATCTCTTTGGCCGCGATGCTGATGTCCGTGGCCTTGCCCTCAGCGCCGCCCCACGGCTGGTGGATCATGATACGCGCATTTGGCAGCGCGAAGCGCTTGCCCTTGGTGCCTGCCGCCAGCAGCACCGCGCCCATGCTGGCGGCCTGACCTACGCAGTAGGTGGCCACGTCACAGGAGATGAACTGGATCGTGTCGTAAATGGCCAGACCCGCCGTGACCGACCCGCCCGGCGAGTTGATGTATATCGAGATGTCCTTGCCCGCGTCCTGCGCCTGCAGAAACAGCAGTTGCGCGATGATCACGTTGCTGACCTCGTCACTGATGGCGGAACCGATAAAAATGATGCGGTCCTGCAACAGCCTTGAATAGATGTCATAAGCCCGCTCGCCGCGGGCGGTCTGCTCCACGACAATGGGCACCAGCATTGAAGATTTGGGTGTGTGCGTCATATTATTGCCCTCGTTACTTTTTCAGCCCGTCAAGTATGAACTTCAGGGTCTTTTCTTCACGGATACCGTCCTTGAAATCCTCGAAGCGCTCGTTCTTTTCCATATCTGCGCGCAACTGCTCGGGCTTCATGCGCAAACTCGGCGCAGCCTTGGCGATTTCGATGTCCACCTCCTCGTCGCTGACGGTTATGCCCTCCTGATCGGCGATGCCGCTCAGGATATAGCGCAGACGCAGCGTACGCTTGGCGTTTTCGGTGGCGCTGCCGACGATCTCGTCACGGTTTTTCTCCAAATCCTCCCGTTTCAACCCGCGGTAGTGCGCATTGCGCAGCATACGCTCCAAGGATTGGCGGATCTCATCGTTCACCTGTGACTCGGGCAGGTCGAAATCAGCCTTCTTCAGCAGGAAGTCCATAACAGCCTGCTCGCGCTGACTATCGGCCATTTGCTGCGTCATCTCCAAAAGCTTTTCCCGGCAACGCTCGCGCAAAATATCCATGGACTCGACATTGAGTCTTTTCAGCAGCCCTTCATCATCCGGCAAGCGGGCGACCTTGGCCGCCTTGACCGTAAGCTTGTAAACCGCTGTCTTGCCGCGCAAAGCCTCGATCTGGGCATCGTCGCCGTAAACCACTTCAATGCCCTCTTTGCTCTCGTTCAGCCGCATGCCTTTGAGCGCATTGATAAGCTCGGGCAGGAAACGCCCGTCCTCCATATTCAGCCATATGCCTTCGCCATCTGACAGCGGACGCGCATCCGCAGCCACTTCCACAATCGGACGCCCGTCGATCTCGCCGTGGAAATCGATCTGCGCCAAATCGGACGCGCCGATAACGTGGGTCTCATCCGCGTCTTCGAACTTGCCCGCCTCCTTGCGCAGACTTTCGATATACTTTTCAAGCATTTCGTCCGTCACCTCCGGCTCGTCGAAAGTGAGCGGTATCTTCTTATACTTAGGAAGGTCGAACTGCGGCGGCACATCAACCGTCATCGAAAAAAGTATGCCGGTCTCCGGCGAGAAAAGCATGTCGCCCACATCCAGCAGCGACACCATCTTGATGCCCTCCTGCTCCAGAGCCTTGCCGTACAGGTTACGGAACAAACGCCGCTGGACCTCCTCGGTCAGCTCCTTGTGAAAATCGCGCGTGACGATCTCGCGCGGCACCTTGCCCACCCGGAACCCGGGCACGCGCGCATTCTTCATGAACAAACCCACGACATCTTCGTAATCCTTGCGGGTTTCGTCCGCCTCGGCCTTGACCATCAGCTTAACCCGGCACGGGCCGATCTTCTGCGTGTTGACCTTCATCCGATAAAACCTTTCATCTCGCTACCGTAAAAAAGTGAATTAGTTTAACACTCACTGCTCCTTGATTCCCACCAAAAACTCTGCGTTGCTCTTGGTGCCCTTGAGCCGCTTGATAATCATCTCCATGGCCTCCACCGGCGGGACGCCGTTGAGGGCGCGCCGCAAGAGCCAGGTGCGGTTCAGCTCTTCCGGATACAGCAGCAGCTCCTCTTTGCGGGTGCCGGACTTCTCGATATTGATCGCCGGGAAAACCCGCTTGTCAACAAGCTGCCGGTCCAAGCAAAGCTCCATGTTGCCGGTGCCCTTGAACTCCTCGAAGATGACCTCGTCCATGCGGCTGCCGGTGTCGACCAGCGCGGTCGCGATGATGGTCAGGCTGCCGCCGTTCTCGATGTTGCGCGCTGCCCCGAAAAAACGCTTGGGCTTGTGCAGCGCGTTGGAATCCACACCGCCGGAGAGGATCTTGCCGCTGTGCGGCTGCACCGTGTTGTAGGCGCGCGCCAGACGCGTGATGCTGTCCAGCAAGATCACCACGTCGCGCCCGTTCTCGACTTGGCGCTTGGCGACCTCGATCACCATCTCCGCCACCTGCACATGCCGCTCCGGCGCTTCGTCAAAGGTCGAACTCAGCACCTGCGCCTTGGTGTTGCGCTGCATGTCCGTGACCTCTTCCGGACGCTCGTCAATCAGCAGGATGATCAGGATGGCTTCAGGATGGTTGGCCGAAATGGCGTTGGCGACCTTCTGCAGCAACACGGTCTTGCCGGTGCGCGGCGGCGCCACGATGATGCCGCGCTGGCCGAAACCGATCGGCGTGAAGATGTCCATCACCCGCATCGAAATCTCTTTTTCGTCAGTCTCCAGCCGGATGCGCCGGTCCGGGAACAGCGGCGTCAGGTTCTCGAAATGGATGATCCTGCGCGCCTCGGCCGCAGGCTTGCCGTTGACCATATCGACGCGCCCCAGCGCGAAGAAACGCTCTTTCTCGCGGGGATCGCGCACCGGACCCTCGACCAGATCGCCGGTGCGCAGCGCGAAGCGCCGCACCTGCGTGGGCGAGGCGTAAACATCCTCCGGGCACTGCAGGTAGTTGCTCTTGGGAGAGCGCAGAAAACCGTAACCGTCCGGCAGGATTTCGAGCACACCACTGGTTATGACCGTTCCGCCGCGCCGCAGATAACTGCGGATCACCTCGAAGATGATCTCGTGCTTACGCATCGAGTTGACCTGCTCCGGATTGTAGTTCGGCAGGAACTCCAGCATATCCGCGATGTCTTTTTTCTGTAAATCAGTCAAATAGAGGTCCGGCAGGTTCTCCGGATTAGACTGCTGGGCTTCCGGCTCTACCGCCGCTGCCGCAGGCGCGGGGGAGCGCTCCGGACGCGCATCGAGGTCGGCAGGCAGTCCTGACGGCGCCTGCTGCTGGCGCTTCGAACCCTGGCTGTTGTTGCCGCTGCGATTTTGGTGCTTCTGCGGGCGCGCGCGTCCGCGCCCGCTTTTACTGCGGCGCTCCGATGCGGAAGACGGCCGCGCCACCGCGCCGGTCGCCCGCGGCGTGAAACGCGGCCACTGCTGCTGTTTCGACGCATCCGCAGGAGACGTATCCGCTGCTGCCGCAGGCGCGGCTTGCTGATTGTTCTCTGGCGTTGTTTGATCTGTGCTCATAGGCTCTTCTCCGTCAACAGGCGGTAAACATCCTCCGCCGATTTCGCCAACGCTTTTGCGTCGGACTTGTTACTTATGACAATGTTTGATCTGGCAGCTTTTTCCGCCTCCGGCATCTGCGCGGCAATGCGCCGTGCTGCCGCCGCGCGGGTCAGGCCCCGGTCTCCTGTCAGACGCCGCATCTGCGCGTCCGCACCGCATATCAGGCAGATGATCACATCCCAGTCGTCCTGCCACCCAGCCTCGAAAAGCAGCGGTATCACCGCTGCCCGCACCTTGCCGCCGGGCCGGGCGAACCAGCGCGCGATCTCCTCCCGCACCATCGGGTGCAACAATGCGTTCAGTTGCGCACGCGCGGCACCGTCCCCGAAAACCAACCCTCCCAGCGCCTTGCGGTCAACACCGCCGTCAGCGCCGATGATCCCCGCGCCGAACATCTCTCTGAGCGCAGGCACCGCCGCGCCGCCCGGACCCTCAAGGCTGTGGACAATCTCGTCGGCGTCAATGATCTCCACACCCAAATCAGCCAGAAACCGGGCGAAAAGACTCTTGCCTGACGCGATGCCGCCGGTTATGGCCACACGCTTCATAATTGGACTTGCGCCGCATTCCGCAGCAACGGTAAGGTAATAAGTAAAAGGTGATAAGTGAAAAGTGATAGGCCGGAGACAGGACGGCGATAAGCGCCCTTCCCGTTCCCGCACTTGGGCGTTGAACGTTCCTCTTTCCCGGGTCCCTGCCCACCGCAGTCCTGTGTAGCGCGTTTACGCGCACTCTTCACGATCCCTGCTCAATACGCCGCGTGTCATCCCGCCCGCTCTGGAGGGCGAGCGTCCCCGCGAGCCGCGGCGGACGCCTCGGGGAGGCGTCCCTACCGTTCCCGCATTACTTCGCTTCAGGCGTCTCCGCAGGAGCAGGAGCGGTAGCACCCGCCGCCGAGAGCAGCGCCGACTCGCCGCCGCCAGTGCGGATAGCCCGGCCGGCCGGATCGACCAGACGCGCGGTCACGAAGACCAGCAGGTTGCGCTTGTCGGACATCTCGGACTTCGAGCGGAAGAAGCGCCCGATGTAAGGCAGATCGCCAAGATAGGGGATCTTGTCCTCCATGGTCACGCGCTCTTCGGTGATCAGGCCGCCCAGCACCACGGTCGCGCCGTTGTAAACCGAGACCTGCGTCTGTACCGAACGCACGCTGAAGAAAGGCTGCTCCATCGGCAGGTCAATGTATTCGGTGTCCGCGACAGCATAGAAAATTGCCTGAATCTCGTCCCAGACCCGCTTGCGCACGGGCTTCGGCAATTTCGTGCCGTAGTTCTTCCAGACCGGCTCGGAGACCACCTGCGGGTTGAGCAGCAGGTTGATCATCTGCCCCTCCGCCGAAACCTCGGGCACCACCTGCAGGATCACGCCCACCTCGCGCATCTCGAAGTTCTGCGGCTCCACGATGGCAATCGGATCACCCGTGGAGGAGCCCGCCGTGCTCGATGAGGACTGGCCCTGCTGCGAGATCTGCACTTCGTACTCGGTCGGATAGATGTACTCCGTGACCACCTTCATGATCGCCTCTTGGCCGGACTTGGTCACGACCTTCGGCGCAGAGAGCAGATCCGTGTCCGAACGCTGGCTGAGCATGTGCAGGATCATCGAGATATCCGCCGTGCCCAAGAAGGCGTTGACGCGCATGAACTGGTCGTTGATATTGGCGCCCTCGCCAGCGATCGGGTTGCTCATGGTGCTCAGGTAACGCTGGCCCGTGCTGTAGGTCGTCCCGTCGATCCTGCCGATCGTGGCGTTATGCAGACGGCTCTGCGAGGTGTAGAGCGGCTGCCCGTCAGAGTTGTAGAGCGGGTTGCCCATAGCGTCAGTCAAAGGTGTGCGGAGGGGGGCAGGAGCGCCGGAAAGAGTATACATAGGCTGGCCTGAAATAGGATCCTTCTGATGCACATCGCCATCCATCACTGGCGCCCATGAAGGTGAGAAAGGCTGCGTCTTCTTCAGCCCGAGAGCTTTGCCGACGACACCGCCGACATTGAAGCTGTAGTCGCTGTTGAGCAACCACTCGAAGCCCAAAGAGTTCAGGTCTTTCTGCGAGACCTCGACAAAACGCGCCTCGATCTCGATCATGCGCGGGGTGACGTTGAGGTCTTCCAGCACCTGCTCAAACACCGCCAACTGCTCACCGGTGTTGGTCACGCGCAACTTGCCGATGGTGGTCAGGTAGGAGATCGAAGAGCCGTCCGGCCACTGCACGCCGAGCTGCTGGAAGAAGGTCTTCCAATCCTGCTTCGCGCTCATGTCGGTGGTCATCATGAAGGTCGTGTCGCCGCCCTGCTGCTGGCCGCCCATCTCGCTCTGCGCCGCGCTCATGCGCTCGGTCAGCGAGGAGAGCACGTTGTAGGAGCGGGTCATCAACTCGGCGTCTGGCTCATTGGCAGGCACGATCATCACGATGTTGCCGCGGATGCGGAACTTCATGCCGGTCACGTCGCAGACCAGCTTCAGCGCGTCATAGAGGTTGATGAAGCGCGCGCTCAAAGCGGAGATCTGCGGGGCGCCGCTGCTGGCGGCAGGCACCGGCGCGGCGAACGGGTCAGCCGGATCAGCCGCCGGCGCGGCTGCGCCAGCCTCGGCAGGAAGCTTCAGCACGAGGTTCACGCCGCGCTGCTCGACCGGTATCTCGGGGCTGTCGTAATCGCGGCTGGCCTGCTTGAAGAAATCCACCGCGTCAATGATCGTGGCGGGCGGACGGAACGTGACCTCGGGGATCACGATGCTGACCAGCTTCTGCTGCACGACCTGCTCGGCGGTCTTGGTGTCAGTGATGCCGACGGTCGGGGTCTTGGAGGTCATGTCGCCCTTGCCCTTGGGCATCTGGGCGCTCTCGATCGCGTAGCGCTCGGGCGTCCAAGTCTTGCGCACGTCGCGGATCATCATGCTGCGCGTGGCCTCGAACTCAACATCCGCCACAGTCTTCATGCGGTCAGCGATGCGGTCGCGCAGTTGCATGGCCTCGACCTCTTCCGGATGATCCCGCAGGATCAGCTCGCACTCTTCCAAAGCCTTGGTGTACTCGCCGGTGGTGTAATATTGGCGCGAACGGCGCAGACGCTTGCGGATATCGTCGCGCTGCTCCTTGTAATCATCGTCGTTGACACGGTGTGTGATGCTCTCGGTGTCAACGACCTGCTTGGTCGGCTCGGCATTGAGCGTCCCGATCAGGCGGTCAGCCTTGGGGTGGTTGAAATCTTTGGCTTGCGCGGCCAGCGGCAGGGCCTGTTCGATGTCGCCGCGCTTGAAGGCTTGGCGCGCCTCCTGATAAAAGGCCTCGCCCATTCCGGTTTTGGCCTCCTCGCGGGCGGCCAGCGTGGCCGGGCGGTTGCCGATAAACTCAAGAGCCTGCTTGTAATGCTCGCGCGCCAGAGGGTAATCCTGCTCATTCATGGCCTTGCGGGCAGCCTCGAGCGAGGCATAGCCGTGATCGTCAAGCGACTTGCGGCGCAGCGTCTCAAGCGCCATCAGCTCTGACACCAGCGCGGAGTGATCATCAGCAGCCGGAGCCGGGGCGGCCTCAGCAGCCACAGGCGCGGCCTCAGCAACAGGGGCCGGAGCAGCCTCAGCCGCTGGTGCCGGGACAGCTTCAGCCGCAGGCGCTGGTGCCGGGGCAGCTTCAGCAACAGGGGCCGGAGCAGTTTCTACCGCAGGCGCCGGAGCAGCCTCAGCCGCAACAGGCGCAGCTTCAGCCGCGGGCGCAGGGGCCGGAGCGGCCTCAGCAACAGGTGCCGGAGCAGCCGGGGCAGCTTCCACAGCCACAGGCGCGGTCTCAACAGCCGGTGCCGGAGCAGCCGGTGCGGCCTCGGCAACAGGGGCCGGAGCAGCCGGCGCAACCTCAGCCGCAGGCGCGGGCGCGGGTTGTTCCTGAGCCTTAGCCGGTTCCTGAGCCGGCGCGGGCGCAGCTTCTTCAACTGGCTTTTCCGCCTTGGCCTCGGCCGCGGCGGGAGCCGCGGCAGCCGGTTTTTTGGCTTGCGCCCCTAAATCTTTCAACAGCGCTTCGAGATCATCTTGCGCATAAAGATAAGACATCGCTATACCCGCGACGATCGCGACACCCGACAGCAACCACCTTGATCTATGTGTCATCTGGAGAAACTCCTCATTTATCTGGCAGCCTTTAAACTCCTTGGGCAGTAAAAAAGATTGGCCAATATACCCTTATTCAGAAAACTAATCAAGCTTGGGAATCACTTTTTGTATTCCGTTAGCTTTGTTCTCAAGTGTAACCGACGTTTTTCCGCTATCAACGGAAACCACCTGGAACGTTTCCTCGCGCAATTTGAAGGTGCCGCCCTCCAACACCGTGTATTCGGTGTTGTCCAGAGACAGCGTCAAAAGCGCTTCAATGTCCGTGTGCTTCCCGGTTTCGCCGATTCTCAACGTCACCGTTTTGTTGTCCGAAAGGCGTTTCACCTCTACGGTTGAAACGTCTACCCGCCGCTTGCCGCCAGGCATCGTGGGGTCGTCACGTTCTTCGAACTTGATGTCCACCTTGCCTGACGCGGCCCAGCCGCTCTCGCCGATCGCATCCCCTTCACGCACCCAGTGCGTGCGGGCATACGGCGACGTCTGATTGAAAACGAGCTGCAACTTCCCGTCCGGCATCCGGTTGACGCCGCTGAAGATCAGCGGCATGGGCTTGCCGCGCAGCTCTTTGACACGCAACAGGGTGACCAGCGCGGGATGCGATTTGGGATCGCGCAAATCCGTGCCCGCCAGATACTCTTCGAGATTGGTGAAGCCGTCGCCGTCAAGGTCGCCGGCCGCGTCAGAGGGATCGTTGGGATTCAGCCCCCACTTGTTCTCGATCTTGTCAGGAATGCCGTCGTTGTCGCTGTCCAGCCCGGGGTCAGACTCCGGCGGGATCGGCTGCTTGCCATTACAGAACGGGCAGGTCTGTGCCGCGTAAGGGATCGGTTTGCGGCATTCGGCCATGACGCAACTGACCCGGCGCTCGGGCGTCAGGAAACCCACCTGCATGGCGTCGGCGCGGTCAAGCTGCACCGGCGAGCGCAACGCCCGCACGGCCTCCTCATATTCGGTGAGGCTGATCGCCTGCATGTCGCCGGAGGCGGGCTTGAGGCGGTCAAGCTGATCCGTATAGGCGGCCTCGCGCTTTTTACGGGTCGTGCCGGCATTGGTCAGATACACCAACGAGAGCGAGAGGAAGCCCAAAGCCGCCACCGCGATCACTTTGTCGTAGTGCCGGTACAGGGGGTTGTTCGGGTTGATTTTCAAAGCCACAGTTACACTCCCTCAAAAGAGTAGACGTCGATCTCAAGTTTCACATTGACCGGAGGCTCAAGCTCAGGATCCGAGACAATGCGCTGGGCGTGGGTCAGCGTAGCCGGGTCAACCGGCGTCTCCGCCGCCGCGCCGTCCCGTCCGCCAGCCCGGGCGGCCGCGCCTTCGGCAGCCTTCAGGGGATCGCTGGTCTTGCGCAAATCAACCTCAGCCACCACCACAAACAGATCCAGGGCCGAGAGCCGGTTCAGAACCTCGACAAACGCCGCCGGCCGCGTCACGAATTCGAAAGTGAAGCGCTCTTTCGTGTAATACTCCCCGCCTGCGGCAGCCGCTGCGCTCTGGACGGGCTGCTGCGGGGCGTCACTGCGCGACGTATCGCGCCGCCGCCGCCGCGGCGTGGCCGCGCCCGCGTCAGCCGCCTGCGCAACCGTGGCGCCGCCGTCAAAAGCCTCGCGCGCCACCGACTTGAGCTCCAAGATGTTGGCGGCGTACAGCTCTTTGCAGACCGTCTCGATCACGCCCAACTGGAAAGACAGCCGGTCAACATGCTCCTGCTCCGGCAGGCTGTCCGACTGGCCCAAGTAACGGTCAAAGCCGAAATAAAAGTTCTGCCCCACGATCTTGCCGCCAGCAGCGCCGGGATGGTCCGACAACTCGCGCACCGAACGCTGGAGCACCTGCTTGAAGATGGGCGGCGTCCGCTTGTCAATCACCATCTCGCCCTTGCGCAGCAGGTTCGATGCCGCGACCAGCCATTCCTCCAGAGCCTTCTGGTCATCGCGCACGCGCCCGATATTGGCGTCGTTGGGGAAGACCTTGGCCCGGTAGATCTGCTGCAGCTCCTCGTAATTCATGTTGCGCTCTTCAGCCGCAGCCCTCTTGACGGATATGGCGCTCCAAAGCAACCAGCAGGCCGCGACGCACAAAACCGCCATCAGCCCCCCGCAAACAGCCATTACAATTTGGTGACGTTTCATCTCTGGTTAGCTTCCTTCGGGACTTCAGCCGTCGCCAGCTGCGCCTCAATTGTGAACTCAATCAAATAGGCCCCGATGTCCTTCTGCCCGATAATCTTCACATCCTGCGGGCCGGCGCCGAAAACCCTCTGCATTTTAAGCTGGTCTCGCAGCTCCTCGATCGCCGTGGCCGTGCGGCCCGCGGCCCGCGCCTTCTCCTCGATCTGCTTGAGCTTGTCAGACCAGCCCCGGCCCACCACGCGCACCCCGGTCACCGCGCCGTCGGCGTTCTTGACCGGGACCATCTCCGTCAGCCACATCCCCTCGAGCAGGCTTTTGCGCACAGCGTCCACGCGCTTGAGCCAGGCGCCCCGCTCCAGCATCAGCCCGCTGATCGCGTCAGCCTTGCGCTTGACCGCCGCCTTCTCGTTCTCCGCCTGCTTCAGCTTGGCCTGCATGGCCTTGACCTCGGAGAGCTTG
>Ga0255347_1003339_pt1 | contig 21001 bp, 14 predicted proteins | sample wastewater_treat_2_FD_192479 | JGI IMG/M metagenome (GOLD analysis project Ga0255347, IMG submission 192479) | Wastewater microbial communities from Lulu Island WWTP, Vancouver, Canada - plant24 | ecosystem: Engineered > WWTP > Wastewater > Unclassified | place: Canada: Vancouver, British...
TGGGCGCGTGAATTGAAACAACAAGCCGCTTTCGATCATCGGCGGGCGCGGCACGTCGCGCCCCTCGCGGGCGCGTGAATTGAAACGCACCTTGTATCTCGTTGCGGCACAACGACTTGCGTCGCGCCCCTCGCGGGCGCGTGAATTGAAACGGGTTGACCTTTTCAAAGCCGTTGGGCTTGCGGGTCGCGCCCCTCGCGGGCGCGTGAATTGAAACCCAGGCGTAGGTGTCGTATGAATCCCCGGTCGGAGTCGCGCCCCTCGCGGGCGCGTGAATTGAAACTTCATCTTTCACCGGCCATTTTTGGAAGCCTTCGGTCGCGCCCCTCGCGGGCGCGTGAATTGAAACTTGCGCCACGTAAGACATGTGCGCCATTCCTGCGTCGCGCCCCTCGCGGGCGCGTGAATTGAAACTTGATCCGCTATCATTCCGCTGAACGACGTGCGTCGCGCCCCTCGCGGGCGCGTGAATTGAAACTGCATAGATGAGAGAGGAAAGCAAAAGCGGAAATGTCGCGCCCCTCGCGGGCGCGTGAATTGAAACGCTCGGCTTGATGAGCATCGCCCGATTGCGCAGGTCGCGCCCCTCGCGGGCGCGTGAATTGAAACGGGGAAAGCAGTGAGAACCGCGCGCCGCCGGGACGGTCGCGCCCCTCGCGGGCGCGTGAATTGAAACAAGATCGCCAGCAGGTTTTCCCCGTGGGCCTTGAGTCGCGCCCCTCGCGGGCGCGTGAATTGAAACAGGCCAGATTCAGACTGACGGCCACCTTGCGGGGGTCGCGCCCCTCGCGGGCGCGTGAATTGAAACCCACTTGCCGACCTTGTAGGCGTCCACATACGGGTCGCGCCCCTCGCGGGCGCGTGAATTGAAACATATCAAGTAGCTCGTTCATTGCGTGTCTTTCTGTCGCGCCCCTCGCGGGCGCGTGAATTGAAACCTTTTGGTTTGTGTTCTCTCGCCGCTACTCCAACGTCGCGCCCCTCGCGGGCGCGTGAATTGAAACGAATTCCTCGTCAGTCGAACAAGCGGAGATGATGTCGCGCCCCTCGCGGGCGCGTGAATTGAAACCTTGTCGCTCACCGTCTTGAATGCAACCGCCGCAGTCGCGCCCCTCGCGGGCGCGTGAATTGAAACTCGTGGAATAGCTGCTTAACACCATATGCGTCTGTCGCGCCCCTCGCGGGCGCGTGAATTGAAACCCCTTGGCGGGCCAGCAGATTTCGGAGGCATCGGTCGCGCCCCTCGCGGGCGCGTGAATTGAAACGTCGTTGACCTCGGCAACCTCATCCCACAACGGTCGCGCCCCTCGCGGGCGCGTGAATTGAAACTCGACCTGCCGCCGCAGATACGCCACGCGGTCCCGTCGCGCCCCTCGCGGGCGCGTGAATTGAAACAGATTGCGTACAGATGAAAGAGGAAAGCACAAGTCGCGCCCCTCGCGGGCGCGTGAATTGAAACAGGCCAGATTCAGACTGACGGCCACCTTGCGGGGTCGCGCCCCTCGCGGGCGCGTGAATTGAAACTTGCCGGAATAATCGCCGCCAAAATCAAGGCCGTGTCGCGCCCCTCGCGGGCGCGTGAATTGAAACATTTGAACTTCCGGCAGAAGAATAAGAAATAAAGTCGCGCCCCTCGCGGGCGCGTGAATTGAAACATCGCTTGCACATGCAGGGGCGGCGCTTTTTTGTCGCGCCCCTCGCGGGCGCGTGAATTGAAACATATCCGCAACGCGCCGCCGAAGCCACGCGATGCGGTCGCGCCCCTCGCGGGCGCGTGAATTGAAACTTGTGGATGCAGGATGAATGAAGGAAGCACAAGTCGCGCCCCTCGCGGGCGCGTGAATTGAAACTCAACCAGAGCGGCGATAGCCTGCTCGGCTTCGAGTCGCGCCCCTCGCGGGCGCGTGAATTGAAACCATCCCCCATCAAGCCGATAACCGGCAAGCCTTCGTCGCGCCCCTCGCGGGCGCGTGAATTGAAACTCCCAAAGTGGACGCTACAGCCACGAAATGACAGTCGCGCCCCTCGCGGGCGCGTGAATTGAAACTTTCAATTCCGATCATTGCCCAAGATTTTGCCGTCGCGCCCCTCGCGGGCGCGTGAATTGAAACCGGCCCAGGATACTTGATGTTGTCCCCCCACGGTCGCGCCCCTCGCGGGCGCGTGAATTGAAACGTGTACGCAGCACTCTTATCGCCCCATTGCACGTCGCGCCCCTCGCGGGCGCGTGAATTGAAACCACAAAAGCGAGGTCGAACCGCTGATCCTTGTCGGTCGCGCCCCTCGCGGGCGCGTGAATTGAAACTGCCTTCTTTGCTTCTTCGATTTTCAATAGCTGTCGCGCCCCTCGCGGGCGCGTGAATTGAAACGTGCAGGCATTAGGGAAAGCGGTGAGGACCGCGTCGCGCCCCTCGCGGGCGCGTGAATTGAAACGCCATAAATGCTACGGCACAGAATCCCCTCGCCAGTCGCGCCCCTCGCGGGCGCGTGAATTGAAACGCGTACACGGCGACGGGATACGGCGACAAATATGTCGCGCCCCTCGCGGGCGCGTGAATTGAAACACAACCGGATGGAAGCCAGCGTTTCTTTTAATGAGTCGCGCCCCTCGCGGGCGCGTGAATTGAAACAAGGAGCCAAACGTAGTAATCGCATGTACCCTTGTCGCGCCCCTCGCGGGCGCGTGAATTGAAACTTGCCAACCAGCATGATCCAGCATCCGCCCTCGGTCGCGCCCCTCGCGGGCGCGTGAATTGAAACTGGCAAGGGCTGGGAGGGAATATAATCGTCTTGTCGCGCCCCTCGCGGGCGCGTGAATTGAAACTACGCGAGTGAGCTGTCACCCCAGCAAATTGAGTCGCGCCCCTCGCGGGCGCGTGAATTGAAACGCTCGATCTTGCGACTGTGTAGCGCTTCCCATCGTCGCGCCCCTCGCGGGCGCGTGAATTGAAACAGATCGGCGGGCTGATTTGATCGACGCTTGTTTGTCGCGCCCCTCGCGGGCGCGTGAATTGAAACAGAGCGCAAAAAGAGGCGGAGGAGAAGGCGCGCAAAGTCGCGCCCCTCGCGGGCGCGTGAATTGAAACCGGCCCTGGATACTTGATGCCATCCCCCCACGGTGTCGCGCCCCTCGCGGGCGCGTGAATTGAAACACCCATATTCCGTTTTCCGATCCAGGCGTTAAGGTCGCGCCCCTCGCGGGCGCGTGAATTGAAACATCACCACGGGGGCCGGGTCAAATCCGCGATCAAGTCGCGCCCCTCGCGGGCGCGTGAATTGAAACAGTCGAACGCACATTCCACCCAAATTCCCCCGAGTCGCGCCCCTCGCGGGCGCGTGAATTGAAACAGTGAAGCGTTTGACCGCCGCAAGCAGTCCTCGGTCGCGCCCCTCGCGGGCGCGTGAATTGAAACGCCGGTTGGCGACACATCGAAGCCCGCGTGCGCAGTCGCGCCCCTCGCGGGCGCGTGAATTGAAACATGTTGGCTTCGCGGTTCTTAACGCCTGGATCGGGTCGCGCCCCTCGCGGGCGCGTGAATTGAAACGAGCCACTTCAACATTGACGCAATACCGCTCCGTCGCGCCCCTCGCGGGCGCGTGAATTGAAACAGGCCAGATTCAGACTGACGGCCACCTTGCGGGGTCGCGCCCCTCGCGGGCGCGTGAATTGAAACATAGCTTGTTCAGCGCATCAATTTTTGTCGTTGTGTCGCGCCCCTCGCGGGCGCGTGAATTGAAACTTTAATTCCGATCATTGCCCAAGATTTTGCCCGTCGCGCCCCTCGCGGGCGCGTGAATTGAAACCCGCCCCGGACTGGGCATCTTCGGCGCTCTTTTGTCGCGCCCCTCGCGGGCGCGTGAATTGAAACACGTTGTGCGCTGAGGACGTTGCGCGGCTTGATGTCGCGCCCCTCGCGGGCGCGTGAATTGAAACTCTATCTGTAGAAACACCATCAACCGCTAAATCGTCGCGCCCCTCGCGGGCGCGTGAATTGAAACTGACTTTCCCTCTTCGTGCTTTATTTGCCATGGTCGCGCCCCTCGCGGGCGCGTGAATTGAAACTCATGCTGATCGGGATTCCGGTACGCCGCCAGTCGTCGCGCCCCTCGCGGGCGCGTGAATTGAAACGCGGTGATTGCGGTCGCCGTTTTCGGCGCGGATGTCGCGCCCCTCGCGGGCGCGTGAATTGAAACATGAGCCGGGTAGCGGATATTATCGCCCCAGGGTTTGTCGCGCCCCTCGCGGGCGCGTGAATTGAAACTTTCCTCATTCAAAGCAACCGCAACCGCAAAGGAGTCGCGCCCCTCGCGGGCGCGTGAATTGAAACGATGGCGGCGCTATTGCCGGCGCGCGCGCCCTCGGTCGCGCCCCTCGCGGGCGCGTGAATTGAAACATGTTGTGCTCGTTGCGCAAGGCATCAAAGCCGGTCGCGCCCCGCACGGGGCGCGTGGGTTGAAACATCTTCCGCTCGATATATCGCTGCGCATCCAGCAGTCGCGCCCCGCACGGGGCGCGTGGGTTGAAACAAGATCAGCGTGAGCATTTCGACTGGCTGTTCGCGTCGCGCCCCGTACGGGGCGCGTGGGTTGAAACGACGAGGACGGCGACGGGATTTATGAGCGTGGCAGGTCGCGCCCCACATGGGGCGCGTGGGCTGAAACTGCGCTCATCGCGCCGGGCCATGCTGGAGGCTCCCGCCCCCATCTCCCTTAGCACGGCTATGCGATTCTAGATTTTGCGTAGCATCCGCTTCATCTGCCGCGTCATCGTGTCGGTTTTAATCCTAACTTCCATCGGTCAGCAGAAGTACAGGTCGAGTCTTTTCCATTCTTCAACCAGTTTTCTTTTTTCTTCATCCGTCAGTTTTTTTTGGGACTCTTCGTCGGGCAAGTCATCATCATCATCCGATTCCTCATCCAACATCTTCAGAAACTCCCGGCCATCCGGATCATTTTTGGCCCATTCTTCCAGCCAAGGTGGGTAGGGAACACTTTCACCTGATGTCATATTGCAAAATCCTCCGTTGGAGTCTTTTAAAAATCATCGCCTATTCATCCTCACTCATCTGCCTGGCCGCCATTTCATTACAAAAAATGTATCACAACGCTATATCAGTACTTTGTTCGGGGTTAGTGTAACAAATCTCCAAAGAACATCAAATCACTGCTATCGCCGCCATTTGCGCTTTTTTAGCGCTTGTTGTGTTAAAACAAAGGCTGTTTATTTGCGCAGCTCGTAGTGGATGGGGACTTCGACGATGAATCCGTTGGGGAGCGGTTGGGTGCCGAGCGGTTGTTCGGCGGCTTGGCGCAGGATGGCCAGAGCGCCATCGGCCAGCAGTTGGGAGCCGGTATTGTGCAGAACGTTAACGGCGCCGATTTCGGCGGCGGCGGTGATTTCCACTTGCAACAGGACCATCCCGGTCATGTGTGAGCTGCGCGCCATGCGGGGATAATACTTGCTGGCTTCGATGCGTCGGCGCAATTCGGTGAGCCATTCCGCGCGGATGGCGTTTTCGGCGCTTTCCCCGATGCCGGTGTCTTCCACGGGCGCTTGGGCGGCTTCCATGGGGACGGCTTCCGGCTCCGGTTCGGGTTCTGCCTCAGGCTCTGGTTCGGACACCGGCTCTGGTTCAGGCTCCGGTTCCGGCGCGGGCGCCGGTTCTGGTTCCGGCTCTGGTTCTGGCTCAGGCTCCAGCTCTGGTTCGGGTTCAGGTTCGGCCATTTGCGGCATGGGTTGTTCGCTGACAATCCGCATTTCGATTTCCGGATATAATTCGATGGCGCCGGGCGGCGGGTGCAACGGACGAAGGCTCCACCACTGGACCAGCGCGACGCTGCTGGCGAGCACCAGCGCCCAGCTCAACCCCGTTGTAAGCCGGGCGGGCCAGTCCGGCTTAATGGGGCTGGGTCGTAATGAGGACATCGTTTCTTCCGGCCGCGCGCAACTGGTCCATCACGCCGACAAACGCGTTGAATGGCGCGGCGCTATCCACGCGCAGCTCCACTTTTTCGGCGTCGTTGCCGGCAAGCAGGGCTGGAATGTCTTCCAGCGCAATCGGCGTTTGGCCCAGGTGCGGCATTCCGGCGTCGTTGATGACGAATACCAGCCGGTTGGGGTCTTCGGGCACGCGCGCGGCGGTTTCGGCCGCTGGCAGGGCCACCTGCATCACGGGCTGGCTGAAGGTGGCGGCCAGAATAAAAAACAGCAGGAGCATGAAGACGACGTCCACTAGCGGCGTGAGGTCCACGTTCGCCTCAAAGTCCTCGGTCAGGAATGCCAGGTCATCCATGGCGCGCGTCCCCCTGCTGGCTGGCGGCCAGGCCGAATCGTCCGGCGTATTCCATGGTTTCGACCTGGAAGCCGTTGATTTTCATGCGGAAGAAGTAATAGAAGCACAGCGTGGGCACGGTGATGGCAAGGCCGATGATGGTGGTGGTGAGCGCTTCCCAGATGCCGTGGGCAAGGAGGGCGGGATTCACCATGGTTTGGGCGGCAATCACGCGGAACACCCTGGAAATGCCCAGCACCGTTCCCAACAGCCCCAGCAGCGGGGAAATAACCGACACCAGCCGCAGCAAGGTCATGGCGCGATTCACTTTTTTGAAGTGCTTGTGATACAGAAAGGCCAGCTCCGCGCGCCGGTCGGACGAGCCGCGCCCGGCCCCGGCGGTGGCCTCGGAGAAAATGCGAATGAGCGGATTGCCGGCGCATGCCCCGGTAGCGAGGTCCAGCCGGGCGGGGTCATGTTGCAGCGCGGCGATGTGCCGGCGAAAGACCCAGCCAATCCAACTGAGGTAAATGGCGTATTTCACGCACAGATAGACCGCCGCCGCCGCCACGGCCACCAGCGCCACGCCCGCCGCGCCAATATATTCGTACACATTCAAGCCATTCATGGTTTTCCTAATCCGATTGCCTATAATGAGATAAACGCCCGAACCCCTCAAAAGGCTCACTGCGAAAGCTCACTGCGAAAGATATTTTTTATCGTATCTTCATGCGAGTAAAATCCTTATAATGGCCGCCCGTAAGAGAGCTGACCGTGTCTGAAACGAAACCGCCATTTCATCTCGAAATCATCTGGGACAACAACCCGGAAGCGCTGGCGGATGATTTGTTCGCGAAGATGGGTCGCCAGAAGGCCGATTCGCCCGCGGAAGCCTTGCGCCGGCGGTTTTGCATCGTGACGCCCACGCGCATTCAGCAGGCGTGGCTGCAGCAGCGCTTTCTCTATGACCTCCCCCGCCCCATCACGCCGCACGTTCTGGCGCAAGTGGATTTTGAGCTGCTGAACTATTTTCTCAGCGCGTGGCTGCTGCCGCCGCCCTCCGCCGAGAATGCCGCCAACCCGCGCCCCGACCCCGACAAACACCCCTTTGCCGTCAAAAGCCTGCGCTGGAAAATCTACGACTTTCTGCTCCACCAGCCGCTGGAAGATGAATTCGCCCCCCTCCGGCGCTATATCGCCCGCGAGGGACGCCCCGACCCGCGCAGATGCTTCAAGCTGGCCGGGCGGCTGGCCAAGCTGCTGGATGAATACCAAACCTATCGCCCCGAAATGATGCACGCATGGAGCCGGCCCGGCAATCGCGCCGATGTTCCCGACGAAGCCCTCGCCTGGGAGCCGGAGCTGTGGCGACGGTTAATCGCCGGGCAGGAAGACCAAACCCTCCTGGCCGCCTACCGCAACATGGAGAGCATCATCGCCCGCAGCGGCATCGAAGACATCTATCCGCACATTTTCATCTACATGCCCAGCGCTCTGCCGCCGCCGCACCTGCATTTTTTCCGCACGCTCGGGGAACGCCTGCCGGTGACTCTGTACCTATACAATCCCGCCCGGGAAAATTGGTTCGATAGCGATTCACTCAAGCGGCACATCCGGCGAAACACCCTGCAGGAGCGCCCCGTGGATGACGGCCAGTTGCTCGATTTGCGCCATCCGCTTCTGGAAGCCTACGGCCGCGGCTGCCGGGATGCCAACGCAAGCACCCTGGAGCTGACGGAAGGACAAATTGACGACCTCGGATTCGCCGCGCCCGCCGCCGACACCTTGCTGGGCGCGTTGCAGCAATCCATTGGCGCCGGCGGCCACGGCGCCGGCGCGCCCACATTCACAGCCGACGCCTCCATCCAACTGCACCGCTGCCACGGCAAAATGCGCGAAGTTGAAATCCTGCGCGACCAACTGCTGGCCTGCTTTGAGCAAATGCCCGGTCTGCAACCGCGCCACATTCAAGTGCAGACCGCTGACCTCAACGAATACGCGCCCTATATCGAAGCCGTTTTTGCCACCGACCACCCGAACGCCAGGGATGCCATCCCCTTTATCATCGCCGACCGCGTGGCCGCCGGCGAAAGCCGCATTTCCGAGGCCTTCCGCCAGTTGCTGGAGCTGTCCGACAGCCGATTCCTCGCGACCAGCCTGCTGGAACTATTGCGCTGCGATGGCCTCGCGCGGCAGTTCGGCTTTGCCGCGGAAGATATTCACCTGGTCGCCCACTGGATGAATCAAGCCGGGATTCGCTGGGGCCGGGACCGCCACCATCGCCGCAAAGCCTCCCAGGCGGACTTCACGGAGGCAACCACCTGGACATACGGGCTGGACCGCCTGTTCCTCGGCTACGCGCTCGGGCAGGAGCCCCTCCCCGACGGCGCCCGTCCAACGGTCATCCCCTGCGATTTGGTCGAAGGCGAACGCGCCATCCAACTGGGAAATCTCGCCCGCTTCTACGAGCAGTTGGTGGCCTTTGCGGAATTCAGCAAGGACGCCCACTCGCTCGAAGAGTGGGCCGCGCGGCTGGAAAAATTAGTGGATGATTTTTTCCTCAGCGACAACGAAACCTATCGCGACATTGGCGTGTTGAAATCGGCCATTCGCCTCTTGCGCACCAGCGCCCGCGCCGCCGATTTCACCATCCCCGTGCCCATCGCCGTCGTGCGCGATTTTCTGAGCGGCCAGCTCGCCGAAATTACCGGCGGCGGCGAGCTGAACCGCAACGCCGTCATTTTCAGTTCGTTGCGCCCCGGCAGCAGCGCCCCGCGAAAGGTGCAATGCCTCCTCGGCATGGGCGACACGCTCTTTCCGCGCATGAGCAGCCGCCCCGCCTACGATTTATTGCGCGAAACCCGCCGCATGGGCGACCGCTCCACCAGCATCGAAGACCGGCAGGCCTTTCTGGAAGCCCTGCTGAACGCGCGCGAAAGACTCCTCATGGTTTATCCGGCGTTTTCGGAAGAGGACAACTCGGCCATGCACGAATCCATGGTCGTCCACGAATTGCTGGATGATCTGTGCCGCGAATTTGGCGACGGGACCGATGCCCTGCCCTATCAGGATATTCGCCACCGCCTCCAGGCCTGGCACCCGGCGTATTTCCACAAAGACGCCGAATCCGCCGCCCCGCTGTTCTCTTTTTCTCAGGCTCATTGCGCCACGGCTCAGGCCCTTCTGCGCCAAGCGCCGGCCGTCGCGGACGTCGTCGCGGTGGAGCCAATCGAACGGACGCATCCCCTCACGGTTGACCTGTGGGACCTGATTCAGTTTTTCGAAAATCCGGCTAAATTCTATTACCAATACATTCTGGGCGCCGACGTCACCCCCAAGGGCGACGCGTTGCCGGCGGATACCGAACCGCTGGAGCTGGACTCGCTGGGAACATGGCAGGTCAACCAGCGAATGCTTGAACTTCTGGTCCATCAGGCGCCCAAAGAAAAACTGGAATATCTGCACAAAGAACTGGTCGCCAACGGCCTTTGCCCCTTGGAAAAAGCCGGGGAAATCTGGTTCCAGAAGCGCGCCGAAGAAGTCGAAAACACCCTGAGCAACGCCGATACCCCGCATGGCAAACTGCTGGACCTGTTGCGGGCGCAAAAACAAGCGAAAACCCAATCGTGGACCCTGCCGCTGGATGTGCCGGATGTCGGCCCCGTCCTGCTCACCGGCGCGGCCCCCGTTCTGCCGAATCGCCTGTTGCTGGATTATTTCAGTTCCTCCCATAAAATCCGGCGACTGTTCAAAACGTGGCTCACGCATTTATTGGCCAGCGCCGCTGATAAACAAGCCTGCCACTCGTTGAATGTGCAGGGCCTCAACAAAGAAGTAAAGCCCACCTCGCTGCGCCCCGTGTCGCCGGAAATGGCGCAAGAACTGCTGACGGAGTACTTGCACATTTACTTGTGCGAACACTCGCCGCCCCTGCCCTTCGCGCCGGAATCCTCCTGGGCATTTGTCAACAAAATCAACTCGCCGGACGCCTCCGAAACCGACGCCCTGAACGTGGCGCAAGGAACGTGGAATGCATTTCACTTTCCGGAATCAGGCGAGGCCCATTTCGCCGCCGCGTTCGCCCCGGAAGGTCCTTTTAAGGTTTCGCGCGCTTTCGCAGACGCCGCCGAACGCATCCTCGGCCCGCTCTGGAACCATTTGTCCGCGGAGGAAAAATCATGAGCGATTTTTCCCGCGTCATTTTCAAGCCCGCGCTTCAACTGGATGGCCCGCTGCTCGTGGAGGCCAGCGCCGGCACGGGCAAAACCTACAACATTCAAAATGTCTTTTTGCGCCTGATTCTGGAGCGCGGATGGACCATCCAGCAGATTTTGGTGGTGACGTTCACCAACGCCGCCACGCGGGAACTTCGCGAGCAGTTGCGCCGGGCATTGCTGGAGTGCAGCCGCGGGCTGGACATGCCCGCCGACGATGCCGCAACCGCCGAACCCAATCGAATCCGCGACGTCCTGAATCTGGTGAATCCCGATAACGACCCGCAAAAGACGGAAGAACTGAAGCGGCGAATCCAACTGGCGCTGATGGATTATGACAGCGCCGCCATTTTCACCATTCACGGCTTCTGCAAGCGGGTCTTGGAGCGCTACGCCTTTGAATGCGGCCATGACCCCGATGCCGAACTCATCCCCGAGCAAAGCGAAATCATCCGCGAAGCCTGTCGCGACTGGTGGCGGCGCGAGGTGTATGCGGGCGGCCCCAACGCCGAGCTTTTTGAGGGGTTCCAGGCGCTGAACCATCTGGTACAAACCCGCGCCGCCAATCCACAAGCCATCTTGAAGGGCGCGCGCGTTCCCAACACCCCGGCTTTCCGCAAGCTGTTCGAGGCGTGCGCGAAAGCGCAAACAGGCATTGCCAGTATGCGAGGCAACTTCCGCTGGCAGCCGGGCGGCCGCTTTGAGCGCGTCGGCGACACGGTGGATGTCAACCCCATCGCGCAAGTCGTGCAAGAGCATGAGGCAGAGTTTTCATCGTGGATGTCACAAAACCAGTCCCGCGAAGGAAAGTCCGCATTGGATGGCGTGGCATGGGCGGCATACGAAATCATCACAACGGCCCGCGCTCTCCCCCAATCGGGCGACGCCAAACCTTTTGCCTATCACCTGAAAACCATCGCCGGAAACGGCGTCCGTCACTTGCAGTTGGCAACCAAGGCGCAAGTGATGGAAAGCATCTTCGCGGACGTTCAACAACAGCTTCAGCATCTGTCGGTTTTGACCTACGACAGCATGCTCGCCAATGTGCGGGCCGTCCTGCAGGATGCAACCTCCGGCCCCATCCTGCGCCGCCTGCTGCGCGAAGAATTCAAGGCGGCGCTCATTGATGAGTTTCAGGATACCGACCCCGTTCAATACGCCATTTTCTGGGATTTGTTTTCCGCGGAAAAAGAGCCGACCCAACACCCGCTGGTCTTTGTGGGCGACCCCAAGCAGGCCATCTACGCTTTTCGCGGCGGCGATATTTACACCTATTATCAGGCCAAGCAGGGCATTGAGGAAGCGCGCCGGCATACGCTGAATACGAATTACCGCTCCGAAACGAATCTGGTCGCGGCCGTGAATGAAGTTTTTCTGGATGCGCCGGACGCCTATACATTTTTGAACGCCAACGTGCCCTATCCCGCCCCGCTGGGCGCCAACGACGTGCAAGCGGCGGCCGAACTGCTCGTGAACGGCAAGCGCGACGAGTTCCCGCTGAAAATCTGGCAACTGCCCGAACGCAATCCCGATTGGGCGCCATTTGTCGCCCAGGAAATCGTTCGCCTGCTCTCCGATGCTCGGACGACCATCGGCGGCAAACCCATTCAGCCCGGGCAAATCGCGGTTTTGGTGGTGACTCACCGCGAAGCACAAGAAATCCAGCAAGCGCTTCTCGATAAAGGCGTCAATGCTGTCCGCCAGTCCAAGGGGAGTGTGTTTGATTCCCCGGTTGCCCCGCGCCTCGCGCTTTTGATGCGCGCCATGCTGGAGCCGGGCAGCGGCCGCGCCGTTCGCAGCGCGCTGGCAAGCGGCCTGCTGCCCTGTCCGCCCGCGCTGGTGGCCTCTTTTCATGGCGACGCATCCGCCTCGCGGCCATCCGTTGCGACGCCCGCGCATTCCGCCCTCTCCAACGACTCCCGCCAACTGCCCATGCGACCGGAAGAATGGGCCGAAGTGTTCCGCGGCGCGGGCGCGCGCTGGGAAAAATATTCGTTCGTCGAGGGCTTCCAGGTGCTGGTGGACCAACTCAGCCTCTTCACGCATGTCGCCGGCCACCCGGACGGCAATCAACGGCTGGCGGATTTGCGCCACTTGGTGGAGCTGATTCATCAGGCCGCGCGCAGCCAGCGGCTGGGCCCCGTGGCCACCGCCAGTTGGTTCAAGCGCCAGTTAGACGGAAAGCAGCGCGACGCCGCCGATGAAGACGACGAGGCCAAGCCGCGCATCGCCGATGACAACGACGCCGTCCAAATCATGACGATTTTCAAAAGCAAAGGGCTCCAATTCCCGATTGTTTTCGTGCCGACCCTCCAGAAATTGAAATCCGCCGGCTTGCGGCGGGGTGCCCGCATGATGAAGTACCATGTGGGCAATCAATTGGTGCTGGACCTCGACACCGCTTCAGGCGAGGCCAAACAAAAAGCGACGCAGGAACAACACGCGGAAAACATCCGCCTGACCTACGTCGCCATCACCCGCGCCATTAACCGGGTGTACTTGTTCGAGGCGCCGGACAAACAGACGGCAAACGAATATGCGGTTGCACATCTTTTGGCGCGGCTGCCCCCCCCCACGGACGAGGCCGGAGTCCATCACGGCCACGTTCACCGCCGCTCCATGCCGACTGATTTGCCGGACGGCCCCTGGACGCCCCCGCCGCCGCCCAATCCGGATGAGCTGGAAGCCCGCCCCCTCACCACGGGCATGGACCATCGCTTCGGCCACGCGAGCTTTTCCGCGCTCACCTCTCACACGCCCGCGCCCATTCTCACGGCGCGCGATATGGACGAAGCCACCGAAACACCGCCTGAACCGGACGCGGGTGACATCCAGCCCATTTTCCAGATTCCCGGCGGCGCCAAGCTGGGCGAATGCTGGCACGAAATCTTTGAGCTGATTGACTTCGCGGATTGGCCCGCCAATCCCGCGCCCATTCGCGCCACGACGGAGCAGACGCTGGACAAATACCGCATCTGCCCCCCGCCCGCGGAAACCCTGCCGGAAGACAAACAAAGACTTCTGCGAGCGCGGCGCGAGGCGGTTCACACGATGGTTGCGAATACCTTGTCCGTTCCGTTAAGCGCGTCCGAAGACATCCCCGCCTTTCGCCTGCAAGACATCACCCGCGAAAACCGTCTGTCGGAAATGGAGTTCAACTTCTCCCTGCAAAACCAAACCGAACGCACGGTGAGCGGTCTGGCGGAAGTATTGCGCAACCATTGGCACACGCAGGCCCGCGATGAATCATTCATGGCCGACCTCGCCCGGCACGACAGGAAAATCCCTCTGGGTTTCATGACCGGCTTCATGGATTTGGTATTCCAGCACGACGGGCGCTTTTACATTGTGGACTGGAAATCAAACCAATTGAACCGGCGCGAGGATGGATTTGAACGCGCGCGATTGAAAACGGAAATGCGCGCGCACTCCTACTATTTGCAGTATCTGATTTACACGGTTGCCCTCCACGGCTTTCTGGCCGAACGCCTGAACGGTTATGATTACGACACGCATATCGGCGGCATTTTCTATCTGTTTCTGCGAGGCGTGGATGGCCGGACGAATCGCGGCGTTTTCTCGGACCGCCCCTCCGCCCGACTGATTCATGCGCTCAGCGAATTTCTGGGAGGCGCTCATGGCTAAATCGGCAAATAACCTGCGGCGCTGGCAGGAAGCCGGCCTGTTGCGCGATTTGGATGTCCACTTGGTGGAGTCGCTCATGCGCACCTGTTGCGGCGAGCGGCTCCCGCCGCCGGCCGTTCAGGTGGCGTTGGCGCTGGCCGTGCGCGTGACCGGCGACGGCCATGTGTGCCTCGACTTGAACCGCCCCCAATGGGAGCAAATCAATCTGCACGGGCAGAACGATGACCCAAGTGGCGCCAGCGGAACAAACGCGCTGACCACGGAATTGCCCGCGCCACAAGAGGCCGCCGACCTGCTCCGGGCCTGCCCGGAACTGGTGGGCGATGGCTCCGGCGCCGAGCCATTCATTTTAGCGGAAGGCCGCCTCTATCTGCGCCGATTCTGGAATTATGAACAACTCACGGCCGACAAATTGCGCGCGTGGTCCGCCACCAGATACGAGGTTCCCGCGGACACCCAGGCCACCGCTCAAGCCGTCACCTTGCGCAAGAAAGGACCGCGCGGCGAAGCTTTATATCTGACCACCGAACAGGTGGCCGCCGTCTGCGCCGGATTGGAACGCCAACTGACCGTCATCACCGGCGGCCCCGGCACCGGCAAAACCACCATCGCGGCGGTTCTGCTCAACATGCTGGCCCGGCAGAGCGACACTCGCGCCCGGCCGTTGCGCGTGCGTCTCGCCGCGCCGACGGGCAAGGCCGCCGACCGCTTGCAGGAAAGTGTGAACGCCGAAATGGATGACTCGCTGGAGCATCTGATTCTCGAACCCGCCAAAACGCTGGATAGCCTGCTGGGCTACCAGCCGGCATCGCCCTACTTCCGCCATAACCGGAACAATCCGCTGCCCGCCGATGTGGTGCTGGTGGATGAAACCAGCATGGCCGATTTGCCCAAGTTCGCCAAATTGCTCGATGCCCTCTCCCCGAACACGCGCCTGATTTTGCTCGGCGACAAAAATCAGTTGGCCTCCGTGGACCCCGGCAGCGTCATGGCTGAATTGTGCGAGTCCGAAACCCTCCGGAATAATGTGGTCGTGCTGACCCAAAGCAAACGATTTGACGACGATTCCCTCATCAAGCGCCTGAGCGAAGCCGTGAATGACATGCGCGCGGATGAAGCCTGGGAAATCGTTTCCGCCCAAACAGATGCCGCAAACTCGCCAATGAGCCTGCACGATGCCAGCCGCATCCGCTTCAATCACATCCCGCCGGAATTTACGAAAATCATCGAAACCCGCTACGCGGCCTTCCAAGCGGCCCGAACCGCCAAGGAAGCATTCGCGGCGCTGGCGCAATTCCGGGTGCTATGCGCCCTGCGCCGGGGACCGCTTGGCGTCAACGCCATCAATCGCGCCATCGAAGACATTTTGTTCCCCCACCGCAAAGGCGAGTTCTACGATCACCGGGTCATCCTCGTCACCCGCAACGACTATGAAGTCAAGTTATTCAACGGCGATGTGGGCGTGGTGTTGCCGGACCCGGAACGCGAAAACGAACACGCCGTGTTTTTTGCCAATCGCGAGCAGCCGGTTCCGTGCCGGCTCCTGCCGGAACACGAAACCGCGTTCGCCATGACCGTCCACAAGTCGCAAGGCTCCGGCTTCGGGCACATCATGGTCATGCTCCCCCCCGCGGAATCGCCCATTCTGACGCGCGAACTGCTCTACACCGCCCTCACCCGCACCGAAACCGGCGTGGACCTGTGGTGTACGGAGCGCTCCTTCAAAACCGCCGTCCGCACGCAAACGGCGCGCAGCATGGGGCTTAAATCCAAGCTGGACGCCGCGGGCGCAATCAGTTCATCTACAGACCAGCCATCACCCAACGAATGACAACCGACATGATTTTTCTTTTCCAGATTTTGTGTGTCCTCGGCCTGGTCGCCGCCGGCTATGTCGCGCGACGGCGCAACATGCTTTCCGCCCAGGGAACCAACGACCTCGCCCATGTCGCGTTGAATCTGGTTTATCCCGCGCTGATTTTTGTTTCCATCACCAATCTCACCATCAGCGATTTGCGAGCCAACATCCTGCTGCCCCTGCTGGTCATGGTGATTGCGATGGTGGGCTTCGCCCTCGGTTTGCTGGCCATTCGCTTTCTGGGCAACGTATCCAAGGACACCGCGCGGGCATTCCTGTTCCACTGTTTAATCAACAACTATTTGTTCCTGCCGCTGCCGCTGGTTTTATTCCGCTTCGGCGAAAAAGGCGTGGCGCTGCTGGTGTTCTCCTCCGTCGGCTATGAGCTGTTGCTGTGGTCGCTGGGCGTCATGCTGTTTTCCCGCGCGGAACGCAAGCGCGACCGCCTGAAATCGCTCTTCAGCCCGCCCTTTGTCGTGCTGCTGCTCAGTTTGGCATTTGTCGCCGCGCGCGATTTGATTGCCTGGCCCGCGCTGCCGCCCAACTTGGCGCTGGCCGCACAAACCTTGCGCGACGGCCTCAACAGCCTCGGCGCGGCCACCATTGCCCTGACCATGCTGGTGGCGGGCAGCCGGTTTGCCGTCTTGCCCCTGCGCACCATTCTGGGCTGGCGCATCTGGCTGGTCTCGGCGATTCGCCTGCTGGCCGTGCCGCTCATCATGATTCCCCTGTTGAGGCTGATTCCCATGGACCCGGTCGCGCGCGGCATTCTGTATATCGTGTCGGTCATGCCCACGGCCATGGTCAGCGTGCTGTTTTCCGAGCGATACGGCGGCGACACGGACTTCGTCGCCGGCGCGCTGCTCCTCACCCACCTGTGGGCGCTGGTGACCGTCCCCATCCTTCTGGCCTGGGCGTTTTGAACGGGATGCCATCCACCATGAAGACCGGAGTGCGAATCATCTGTTGGCTGACCGCCCTCTGCTGGCCCGTTGCGCTTTACGGACAAGCGCATAGTCCGGCGCCGGACCCGCCGACGGTCACCGTGTCAACTCCGGACCGTGGCACGCCGCCACATGCGCGGCCCCACCCCAAAGACGCGCCGTCCACCGAATGGACGCTTCACAAAACCTCCGATGGCGCTCATCCAAGCGGCGAGGAACAGCAAATGATGTGGCTGATGAATCGCGCGCGCCAAAGCCCCCGCCCCGAAGGGGTTTGGCTGGCCCATCTGCGTGATGAAGCAACCCAGCAGGCGTTGCAATTCTATGCCGTCAACCGCGAAGTGTTGATGGCGGAGCTGGCGTCCTGGGCCAGCTCCAATCCCGCGCCGGCCGCTTTCGACGCCCGCCTTTATCGGGCCGCCAGCAACCATTGCGCCTATCTCATTTCCATAGACGGCCAAAACCACGACGGCCAATTCGACCGCGTCACCAACGAAAGTTTCAACGTTTCCTCCTGGCGGGGCAGCGTCTTTGCTTATGCCTATCACCCGCTCTATGCCCATGCCGCATTCAATGTGGATTGGGGCAACAGTGAGAACGGCATGCAAAATGGGCGCGCCCATCGAACCGCCCTGATGATGGGGCAAATGGCCAATGCGGGCATCGCCTTTGTGGCACAGCCCGATGAGAACCTGAGCATCGGACCCAACGTGGTCACAATCAACTACGCCATTGCGCAAACCTTTTATACCAACCATTACAACCGATTTGTCGTCGGCACAGTTTGGCACGACGCCAACACCAACCGCCTCTACGACCCCGGCGAAGGCTGCGGCGACATCACCGTCACGCCCGACCACGGCCCCTATTACGCAATCACCGGCGATGCCGGCGGCTATGCCATCCCCATCACCACGGCCGGCGTCTATACCCTGACCTTTTCCGGCGGCGCGCTGGCTTCCAATCACACCACATCCGTAACAGTGGACACCCATAGCGTTCTCGCCGACCTCGAACTGAACCCGCCCCCGTTGGACTTCGCCCCCACCCCCGCGTTCAGCGCCAACCAACAGCTCACCTACACCCTCCCCGACCAGCGGCTGGGCATCCCGTATATTCTGCTTGAAACCCCCGCCTTGGTGACAAACGACTGGACGTGGACCGGCGTTTTGCCCACCGGCTACAGCAACACGCTGACCTACCAACTGCCTTTCATCACCAATGCCGCCAGGCGCTTCGTGACCCTGCAAGGCTGGCCGTACTGACGCGGCCCCCCGCCCCCCCCCCCCCAACCGGCCGACTTGTTCGCCACGCCGAAAGGAATATGCACCGAAGGCGTGCTCGCCGCCACCGGCTCCAGATGCACCATCTGGTCGTCAAAGAAAATATGGGGCTTCAGAATATCGAGCACCCGCTTTTTCTCAATGCCGCCCATCAGGAAAACTTCGTCCGCCTCCAGCCCCAGCGACGACAACGTATTGATGAGCCGCTCATGGGCGGGCGCGCTGCGCGCCGTGACAATGGAAATCCGCAGAAGCCGCTCCCACGCCGGGTCAGCCAGCGCGCGCTGACTGTCCAGCTTCTGGAAATAGGAAATCTGCTTCAACAACGGCATCAGCGGCCCCGCCTTCAGCGGCCGGTCCCGGTTGTCCATTTCATACTGCCGGAACTGCTCCAAATCCTGCGTGCGCTTATACACCTGCTCGGCCTCGTCATCCACCAGCACCCCGTCAAAATCGAACGCCAGCCGGAGTTGCTTGTCGCCCTCGTCATCCTCGGTGTGACACGGCAGAACGTGCCCCGCCGGATAGCCCAAATCCACGGCCTCCTTCACTTGCGCGCCATTGGTGCTCAGATAGAGCGCCGCATTCACGGATTCCATGAACGGATACGGCTTGCGCCCCGCCATGAAAAACGCGCGCGTGATGTCCAACCCGTGCTCGCGCACCGCATCCATCACCCGCATCCCGTCATCGGCATGATAACGCGACAAAATCACCACCTCCACCCGATGCTCTTCGGGCTTCAGTTGATTCAACTGCAACAGCCGGCGAATAAACGGAAAGCCCGTGCCCGGCTGCAACGGCTCGTGCCGGTGCTCCTGCTGATAGCGCCGAAACGCCTCCAGCCCCTGCTCCATATAAAGCTCGTGCTCATGCGAAAGGTCAAACAGCACCGTTGACGATACCGCCACCACCAGTTTTTCTTCGATTGGATAAGCCGCCACGTTTTTTCTCTTTCTTGAATCGCCGGATATTTTCAGGCCCACCCCCATAACTGCAAGCCAATTATCAAACGGCGGACTCCCGCCCGCCGCCTCCGCCCCCGGCGATTTATGCTGGAAACTCCCGCCCCCACCCAGTATGTTTCCCCGCGTCTGTAATCCCAAACAAACGCCGGACCCATCCGCGCGCGCAAGGAGAATTGATGAAAAAACTGCTGAAAATTTTAGGCGTTCTGCTCGCAATCATCGTGATTGCATTGGTCGTGTTGGAGTTTTCGTTGGACCGCGTGCTGCATCAAGGATTCAACAGCTTCGCGCCGAAAGCTCTGGGCGTTGATGCCACACTCGCCGACGCCAAACTCTCGCTCATCCGGGGCAAAGCCTCGCTGGAAGGCCTCCACATCGGCAATCCCCCCGGCTTCAACACCTCTGGCCTGCTGGACCTCGGCAAGGTGTCCGTCAAACTCGATAACGCCTCACTCCTCACCGACACCATCGTCATCCATGAAATCCTCGTGGACGGCCTCGTCGTCACCTACGAAAAAGGCCTGCGCGACAGCAACCTCGGCGCGCTGATTGAATCCCTCACCCCCGCCGAAGCCCCCGACCAGGATAAGGAAGAAGCGAAAAAAGAAAAATCCGCCGACAAATCCGAGAAAAAAGTCGTCATCGAAAAACTCTCCATCACCGACAGCAAAATGAACGTCTCCATGACCGGCCTCTCCGCCGTGACCGGCGGCGGCAGCGTTCCCCTCCCGCTGCCCCCCATCACCCTGACCGACCTCGGCAAAGAAAAAGAGGGCGTCACCGTTGTGGAAGCCATTCAACGCATCCTGACCGAAATCGCCGGAGCCGCCGGCACCGCCATCGCAGGCTCCGCCAAACTGCTCGGCGACGGCCTCGGCGCGCTGGGCGAAGGCGCAACGGACGCCGGCAAAGCCGTCATTGGCGGCGCCGTAGATGCGGGCAAAGCGGTCGGCGGCGCAGCCGTGGACACCGGCAAAGCCGTAGGCGGCGCCGCGGTGGACACCGGCAAGGCCGTTGTCGGTGGCGCTGTGGATGCCGGCAAAGCCGTGGGCGGCGCGGCCGTGGGTGTCGGCAAAGCCATCGGCGGCACCCTGCAAAAAATGAACCCGCTCAAGAGTAATGACGAATAAACCACCGGAGCAGCCAGCCGGCGCCCGCCGCTGGCTGCCAACCCTGGCGGCCATTTCCTGCACCGTCTGGGTCATCTCCAACATTGCCGCCATCAAACCGCTGCAGATACCCGGCCTGCGGTTCATCACGATGGACGGCGGCAACCTGCTCTTCCCCATCTCCTACATCCTCGGCGATGTCCTCGTGGAAGTCTACGGCTACGCCCAGGCCCGCCGCGTCATTTGGCTCGGCGTCCTCCTCAACCTCTTCGCCGCCGGCACCTTCGCGCTCGTCAGCGCCCTGCCCCCCGCCGACGGCTGGCACATGCAAGACGCCTTCGCCACCATCCTGCGGCAAACCCCGCGCGTCGCCCTCGGCAGCCTCATCGCCTTCACCTGCGGCTCCTTCCTGAACGCCTGGGTCATGGCCCGCATGAAAATCCTGCACCGCGGCCGCCACCTCTGGAAGCGCACCATCGGCAGCACCATCATCGGCGAAGCCGCCGACTCCCTCCTCTTCACCACCATCGCCTTCCTCGGCATCTGGCCCCGCCACATCGTCCTCCAAGTCATCCTGTGGAACTTCCTCTTCAAAACCGCCTACGAAATTGCCGCCACCCCCCTCACCTATCTCATCATCAACCGTCTGAAACGCACCGAAGGCTCCGACCCCTACGACACCCACACCTCCTTCTCCCCCTTCCGCCT
>Ga0255347_1003341_pt1 | contig 20997 bp, 18 predicted proteins | sample wastewater_treat_2_FD_192479 | JGI IMG/M metagenome (GOLD analysis project Ga0255347, IMG submission 192479) | Wastewater microbial communities from Lulu Island WWTP, Vancouver, Canada - plant24 | ecosystem: Engineered > WWTP > Wastewater > Unclassified | place: Canada: Vancouver, British...
CCTCATAGATCGCTCCATTTGAATTTGTGTTTCGTCGACAAAAATCCTAATGGATGTCTTTCTATGAGGCTACTTTATTTTTCGCACTTCATCCTTGAATTCACACAAAACGCTCTATCCCTCCGCCGCATCCGGCTGCGAAGGGAGTTAAAACGATCGTTATACTAATAAATAGCAAAAATAATTTCTGATTAATTAAAAAAATTTTCACTTTTTAGTCTCCCGCGGCGTAATACCTATAAATACACTACAAGGAGGCTATATGCTGAATTATTCATCAGCGACTATCGAAGGGTTTGTTACCCACGATCCGCAGCTTAAAAAAACCAAAACCGGCAAGTCAGTATGTACTTTCTCGCTTGCCATCAACCATTACTCAAAGAGCGAAACGGCGCCCAGGGTTTCATTTATCGACGTAGAAACATGGGAAAAGATTGCCGAAATATGCTCAAAGAACATACGTAAAGGCAAAAGAATAATGGTTATCGGTTCGATCAAGCAGGACAGGTGGGAGGATGACAAAGGAAAGGTGCAGTCAAGACTTAAGATTATCGGGAACGAAATCAGATTTCTTGAATCACTGAAGAGTACAGCAGAGGCGGCGGTTTAAGCCGCCCTGCTGTTCATTGACGCAATCAGAATGGTATTCTGTTTGTCCTTGACCATATACCCATTTCTTTGGCTGACTTGATAAGGTCCTCTCTGAAATCCGGATGCGCAATGTTTATAACGCTTTCAGCCCTTCCCCATATAGACTTGGCCTTCATGTTTACAGCGCCGTATTCCGTAACAAGATAATGAACCATGGAACGCGGAACTGTTACAATCGATCCCGGTGTCAGAAGAGGTTTGATCCTGGACTTGATTTCGCCCGACTTTTTGTCTTTATATGTAGAAGTAAAGGCAAGGAAGCTCTTCCCGCCCTTGGAATGGAAAGCCCCTATAACAAAGTCAAGCTGGCCGCCCGTACCCGAAATCTGCCTTAACCCTGAACTTTCAGAACAAACCTGTGTAAGAAGATCAATTTCAATTATGTTGTTTATTGATACGACCTTATCGTTCTGCGCGACAGAGTCGGGATTGTTGGTATGATTAACCTTACACGAAGCGAGGCGCGGATTATCATGAATAAAATCGTAAGTCTCCCTTGTGCCGAGACAGAAAGAGAATGAACTTTTATTTATGTCGAAACTCTTCATCGCATTGGTTATTTTGCCTGCGTTATAAAGAGTAACATATGCGTCACAGAACATTTCGCTCTGTACCCCCAGGTCACGCACGTCACTTTCAGCTATCATTTCACCAATGGTATTGGGAAGAGATCCTATCCCAAGCTGTAGGCACGCGCCGTTTTCAACATGAGGAACAATAAACTCCGCGATTTTTTTCTCTTCCGGTGATGCTTCAGCCATCTTTGGTGTCGCGAATGGGGGGGTGTTGCTCCCTTCAATTACATAATCTATTTCGCTTATGTGGACGTACTCATCGTTTCCGCCAAGACATCGCGGCATGTTCTCGTTAACCTCAACTATAGCTATGTCCGCCCAGAGAGCCATCCCCCGGTTATGTGAATTGCCGATACCGAAGTTAAAGCATCCGTTTCTGTCCATAGGGGTTGTCTGGGCAACCCACACTACAGGTTTTATGTGGTGAAGCTCCCTGTGGTGGTAAGCAAGGATTGTCGCCTCATGGTAGTTAAACGGCAGGTGACAGGTAAGCCCCTTATCGCTGGCCATCCTGTCTATCAGTGTAAAATACCAACTGAAGTACTGGAATGATTTCTGTTCAGGATCATTCTGTACCACCTGCGGAAAGGGAGGCACTGTTCCCGTTCCCCTTACGGATACATTATCTACCTGTCCGACACGTTTACTCAACGCAATGTCAAAATCCACAGGTTTTGTGGCAAACATTCCGTAATCAACTATATCATTAGATTTGACCAGGTTTGCTGCCGCTTCAGCTGTTATGAGCTTTCTTTTATATTCAGCTAAATATGTGTTCATGGATAATCCCCCATTAACAATAAATTTTTTATATTTAACAACTGGTCTATATTACAATTATTGCAAATTAAAAGAAAGGGGGCATGTCATTAAATCGGTGTGAATTTATATATAAAAAATGTGTGGTAAAATATACTACACGCGAATTCTGAGCCGGGAAAGGCTTTCCGGGCAAAGAAGCTCCCTGCCCGGAACATTAATCATCTCCGCGAAATAATATAGGAATCAACAGCCGCGAAATCTACCTCCTCCTGTAAGCCGCTTGACAGATCCCTGACCGAAACCCTGCCCGATATTAGTTCGTTATCACCTATTATAAGCGCAAACCTGGCGTTTTCCCTGTCAGCCCTCTTCATCTGGGACCTGAACCCCTTTACCTCGGGATCAATATCCGCGGATATGCCTGCTCCATGGAGCATATTGACAAGCTGCACCGCCTTAACAAGCGAATCTCCGCCAGAATGCATCACAAAGCACTCAGGGCCTGAACGCGGTATCTCTGCATCCTCAATGAGCAGGTTTATTCTTTCCATACCAGCCGCGAAGCCCACACCGGGCGTGGGTTTGCCGCCGAACTGTTCCACAAGATAATCGTAGCGGCCGCCTCCGGCAAATGCGCTCTGGCTGCCCAGCCGTTTCGACACAAACTCGAACGTTGTCCTGGTGTAATAATCGAGCCCCCTTACCATGTGCGGCGACTCTTCATATTTTATGCCTTCCAGGTCAAGGTAGCGTTTTACTCCTGCATAATGCGTGCCGCACCCTGAACAGAGATAGTCGCGAATTACGGGCGCATCAGCCTTGAGCGCTGCGCAGCCGCTGTTCTTGCAGTCAAGCAGTCTCAGGGGATTGGTCTCGAGGCGTCTTTTACAGTCCGCGCAGAGCTGTCCGGAATTATTTTTGTAATACTCCTTAAGTTCGGCCGTGTATTTACCCCGGCAGTCCCTGCAGCCTATCGAGTTAAGCTGGATGCTGAATGGCCCCACGCCGGTTTCTACCGCTATCCGGTTTACCACTGATATAATTTCACTGTCATAGTAGGGGTCGGAACTGCCGAAAATCTCAGCCCCGAACTGGTTAAACTGCCTGAGCCTTCCCTTCTGAGGTTTCTCGGCCCTGAACATGGGACCGTAATAAAAAAACTTGCAGATCGAGAGCCTGTTGTATTCGCCGTTCTCGACATAGGCCCGCACAACTCCGGCAGTACCTTCAGGCCGGAGCGTCAGACTTCTTCCTCCGCGATCCTCGAAGGTGAACATCTCCTTGGAGACTATATCTGTATCAGCGCCTATGCCCCTGGCAAAGACCTCGGTAAATTCCATAACCGGAAGAACCAGTTCCCTGTAATTGTATCTTTTAAAAACACTGACTGCCGTATCCTTAACAAAATTCCAGCGGTCGCTTCTATCCGGAAAAATATCTTCGACTCCCGGCGGTTTGCTTATCATCTGAATACTCCTCTGTTATATTCTCTTTCTGAAAACAGCGTCCCTTAACACGGGCCTGTCGAATCTTACAGTGCAAAGCGTATTGGGCCGCGCCATTTCAGTTTCACGGCCTGAGGGATCGGTTATTGCCACAACAGTCAGCCCCTCGTCCAGAATGTCATCCTCTATGGGGTATATTGCCTCAACCCGGTCGCCTGTGTAGACGGGATTAAATGTCTTCATTGTGATTTCGTCTGTATATTCGCTCCCGGAATCCCTGTAGCCCAGGAACACAGCCTTGTTTATGTATGGGACACCGGTAAATCCGCCCATGGCGCCGAATTCATTAAATAGATCCGATGTGTATGGCCTGTGGCTGACCAGGTCCAGTTCCTCTAACCAGAATGGCAGCATCTTTTCGAACTCCGCTGTGCCCGCGAGCCTGCACGCGTGCCTGTATATTCTTGTGGTGTTCGCGGCATGATAAAGCGACTTCATCCTCCCTTCAATTTTAAATGCGTCAACACCTGCGTCAATATACTCTTCAAGTCTGTCAATTAATTGCAGATCCATTGATGAGAGAATCTCTGTGCCCCTGGCATGTTCTATAACATCAAGATAATTGCCGGGCCTCTTCTCCTCTATAAGTGAATACCGCCACCTGCATGGCTGGGCGCAATCACCGCTGTTGGCGTCGCGGCCCGAAAGGTACCTGCTAAGAAGGCATCTGCCGGAATACGCGACGCAGAGCGCCCCGTGGGCAAAGACCTCAATGCTGGTGCCGGTGTTCTCTTTAATCATGCGTATTTCATCAAGCGAGGTCTCACGCGCAAGAACTATACGGCTGAAACCCGCATCCATCCAGAACTTCGCAGCCTTACTGTTAAGAGTATTCATTTGCGTCGAAAGATGAAATTCAGCCTCTATCCCCGCATCTTTTAGTATCATGAGCATTCCAGGGTCAGAAACCATGACAGCATCGAATCCGTAATCCTTTATGCTGCTGACGAATCTTTCAGCTTCACGGAGATCAGCATCATGAAGAAAGGCATTCATAAGAAACGTACTCTTAACCGAATGCTCCCTGCAATATCGCGCCGCCTCTGCGAGCTCATCGTGTCCAAAATTGTCGGCCTGAACGCGCAGGTTAAACATCTCGCCGCCAAAATAAACCTCGTCAGCGCCGAACTTTACCGCGAACCTTAGTTTTTCAGGATTACCGGCTGGAGATATTATCATTGCCCGCTTCATGTCAGTCCAGCCTCTGGTTGTCTATGAACCCGTTATTTATTCCCCTGATATACTTAGCAACAGCCATATTATGCTCCCTGAGTGTGACCGAAAAATAATGGGACCTATCATTACGCGCCACGAAATAGAGAAAGTCAGTGTCAGCGGGATACAGCGCGGCTATGATCGAATCGCGGCCCGGGCATGAAATCGCGGTGGGCGGGAATCCCCTGTACCTGTAAGTGTTATAGGGTGAATCGATTTTAAGATCATTAAGATAGAGTTTACCAGTGAATTTTTTTAACGCATACCGCACAGTCGGATCACAGTCAAGCCGCATGCCTTTTTTTATACGGTTGTGAAATACTGACGACACATATTTTCTTTCAGCAGGCACTGCCGCCTCCTCCTCTATAAGTGACGCAAGTTTTATGACATCATCAAGCTTCATGCCGCTGTCATTTATGGCGCTGTGGCCGATACTTTTTATTACCGCCCTGAACCTGTTATGCATAATCACTATGACGTTCCTGACATCCATCCCTTCACTAAAAACATAAGTGTCCGGGAAAAGATAGCCCTCTGCTGATTCTGAATGTAATTCGATGCTTTCAAGAAAACGCCGGTCATTGCAGAGCCTTATAAATTCCCGGGCTGATGTTATTCCGTAATCATCAAGTCTCTGCGCGATCTCGTATATATTGTAGCCTTCGGGAATAGTTACCCTGGATGTAATCTGCCTGCCGCTGCCTAACATTGACACGATCTCGTGTGTGGCCATTCCTCTGTAGATGCGGTATCTTCCGGCCTTACAGACATAGGCAGGCCTTATGCTGCACATAATCACAAATAAACGTCTGCTCTTTATCAGTCCGGCCCTTCGCAGTTTACTGGCAACAGTTTTAAGCGGCCAGCCCTCACCGACTTCAAATACAGCGCCGTTCATCCCCGAAGGCGCGCGATCAAGGCTGAAAAGCAGAACGGATAGTCCAATCATGCCAGTAATAATTATAAGAGCTGTTCTTTTCATTTTAAAATTTTATCAATATCCCCGTTGTATGCAGAACTTTTAAAAAGGGAACCTGAACTTTTACCGTATAATAATATTCTCTATTCCCTCCCGCCGCCTCCGGCGACGGGAGGGAATTTAAAGAAGTATTTTGCAATAATAAGTATTTACAGGAATAATCGCCAGCTATTCCTTTTAAAATTTAACATCAGCTATAAATCTATCCATGTTTGGCATCGTTAAATTGTCCACTTTTTTTCCCCTTACGGCCCTGGCTTCAAATTCTGTAAGTATTTTTTTATTCCCCGCGGCGCTTTCAGGGTACTCGGCGTATTCGGCAGTATAGAGCGGAATTCCAAGTTTACGGGCTGATTTCGCGGCCTCAAACACACCCCCCTCTTCAGGTGATTCAACAATGAACACAGCATTAGATGCGGCGCATACAAGCCTGTTCCTCGCAAAAGCATTGAATCTGTTCGCAGGCTCTTCGGGCTTAAGGTGTGAAATCGCGACGAACCTTTCAGGATCAAAGATCTGTTTAAGCTGGTCAGGAACCGCAAGCCTCATAATACCGCAGGGTAGAAATGCTGCTGTCCTTCCGCCATACTCAAGGGCAGACCTGTGCGCGGTAATACCCGCGCCGCGGGCCAGTCCGCTGATTACCGTAATATCATGTTTAACCAGTTCCCTGACCGCGGTGTGGCATATAAATTCACCCCTGCCGCTTATGCCGCTCCCGCCTAAAATGGCGGCGCAATCAGTGTTGATTATGGACGTATTGCCTGCCGCATACAGGAAGGGCGGCGCTGTATTGGCAAGCCGTTCATTAAACTTCAGGGGATAGAGCGGTGAAAAGAAAGGAATTACGGCGACAGCAGCATCCATGAGCATTATATATTCACGCTCAGCGGAATCGAGCAGCAGCGCGGCCCCGGCAAACGCGGCAGCAAGTTTATCGTTAAGGTGAAATTCATTTTTTATTTCGGCCGGGCTCAGCCCGAAGATGTCGGATACCGCAAGTCCGGCCGCTGATACCGCGGAGTGAATCTCCCTGAGTGAGGCGGTTCCTATACCCTGCACCCTGGAGAGCGCAAGCCAGTATTTTGTGCTGTTCATGTTAACGGCCCTGTCATATAAGCCGGAAGAGTCAGTTCCCGGCATTCCTGATTCTTTTCTGAACCTGTGATATCAGGTCAAGGTACTGCCGCTGAATTATCAGGTACTCTTTAAGAAACATGTTAGCGTCAAGCTCCCTCTTCAGCATGTCAAGTTCAGCGACTCCGTACGATTTATCCGCTCCGGGGAAGTTTATGCTTTCGCTGACCTCGCGGCCTATGCGCACCAGTTCTGTTAGTAGACGCTGCGACTGCACATCTTTCCGCAGCCTTTCAAGGCTCTCTTTATACCTTATGGTGATTTCATGGCTGTTTACAAGATCTGAAAGCTCTTTTGCCTTCTGTATTATTTCTGAATAATCTTCCATATTTTACCACAGAACATCCAGGGGATTAAAAAACCTGCCGGTTAATAAACATCCTCAATATTTATAAATTATCTATAAAACGAGTCAATCATAATTTGATTATATTCATTTGAGGCCGCAAAGAGGAGTCAAGATATGCTCAAGGCCGGATTTAATCAGCATGGAATAAAAAAGACGAAGGGGAAATCCAATAACATTTGTTATGGAACCTGCAACAGTCTGGACTATCATATCACCGTTCTGCTGTATGGCATAAGCCCCGGCCTTGTCCATATATTCGGTTGCATCAAGATACCTGCCTATGGCCCGGTCATCAAGTTTTTTGAATGTTACCATAGTATGCTCAAGCGCGGTGTGAATCTCAGGAGCTCCGTTATTGACAACGGTCAGGGACAAACCGGTTATTACACAGTGCGTTCTTCCCGAAAGCCCTGTGAGCATGGAGAATGCATCATCCCGTGAAACCGGTTTCCCTAAGATTAATCCGTCAATGGTTACTATGGTATCGGCTGTAATTAGTAGCCTGCTGCCGTAATAATGCGTCTTTTCCGCTATAAAAAAATTCTTCTCGCTTAAAATTCTAAGAACATAGGATTCCGGTGGTTCGTCAACATGCCTGCTTTCGTCCACATCGGGCGTTATTACGGTCAGGGATAAACCGAGTGATTCAAGTATCTCTCTTCTTCTTGACGAACCCGAACCGAGTATAATCCGCATTATCTCAGCACAACCTTCTCGTTTATCTTGTATGCGTTGACCACATTCTTGATTTTCTTTATTTTTTTAATGATCTCTGACAGGTGATCATTGCCCGTTACCTCAAGGATAAACTTGATAAGGGCTTTTTCACCTCCCTGCACCTGGGCTTCAACCTTTATTATGTTGGACCTGGCCAGTGAAATCTCTTCTGTTATATCCTTAAGCAGATTGGGCCTGTCTGCCGATTCAACAGCGAGTTTTACCGGATACTTCCTGTTGTCGTCACTCTCCCATACTATCTTGATAAAACGCTCCTTCTCGCCGCTGAGACGCTCAAGCGAAGGGCAACTCTTTTTGTGTATGGTGATCCCCCTGCCGCGCGTAATAAAGCCGATCACAGGGTCTCCCGGTATGGGCTGACAGCACTGGGCAAGTCTTACCATAACATCTGAAGTCCCTTCAACACTTATGCCGACGTGGCCATCAAATTTATAATTCCTGAGCCTCAGTTGTTCCTCTTCGGGAATGGAGACACTGGCCTTCTCGATCTCGCGCGCTCTGCGCTCCTCCTTTTTCCTGGCCTCATCCGCCCTTAATGCATCCTCGCTGTTTTTCCTGAGCCAGTTGCGTATCTTGTACCTGGCGTTGGCCGACTTTACAAACTTAAGCCACGCTTCCGATGGTTTTGCGTTTTTTGAAGTGAGAATTTCGACAATATCGCCGCTTTTAAGCTTTGTGCGCAGAGGAACAATCCTGTTGTTCACCCTTGAGCCTGAACATTTATTACCGACCTCGGTATGTATGGCATAGGCAAAATCTACGGGTGTTGCCCCCGCGGCCAGTTTAACAATCTTGCCTTTGGGGGTGAATACAAAAATCTCGTCCTCGTAAAGGTCCATCTTTACAGTAGAAACAAAATCACGGGTGTTCATTGAGTCTATGTTAAACGCGCTCAGCTTCTTGAGCATATCGACATTCTTAGAGTCTTTTCTGGCCCCCTTGCCCTCCTTGTAACTCCAGTGCGCAGCAATACCTATCTCGGCAGTGGCATCCATTTCCCTTGTGCGTATCTGCACCTCAAGGGGAAATCCACCCGGACCTATCACCGTAGTGTGGAGCGACTGGTACATGTTCGATTTGGGAACTGCTATGTAATCCTTGAACCTGCCCTCGATGGGTGACCATATCGAATGAATAATCCCCAGTACGGCATAACAGTCGCGCACGTCGCTGGTTATAATCCTTATACCCCGTATGTCATAAATTTCATCAAAGGATTTTCCCGACTCCTGCATTTTTCTGTATATGGAATAATAGCTTTTTGCCCTTATCCTGACATCCACTGTTAAATCAAGTTCGTTGAGCTTGCCGTTTATAATGTCCCTTACATATTCAATGTAGTGTTCTACCTCATCCTCTTTCTGCGCTATCCTTGAGCGGATATCTTCTGAATCTTCCCTGTTAAGAACATGGAAAGCAATATCCTCAAGCTCGGCCGCAAGCCTTGAAATACCGAGCCTGCGCGCGATAGGCGCGTAAATATCGAGGGTCTCTTTGGCTATTCTTAACTGCTTGTCTTCGGGCTGGAACATTATCGTGCGCATATTATGAAGCTTGTCGGCAAGTTTTATAATTATTACACGGATATCCTTTATAGTGGCGAGAAGCATCTTTCGGAGCGTTTCGCTCTGCGCGTACGTGCGCGATCTGTTTTTAAAGGATGAAATTTTGGTAACACCGTCAACGAGCATGGCAACGTCTTCACTGAATTCGGTACTGAGATAATCAAGCGTGTACTGGGTATCCTCGACCACATCATGAAGGAGCGCTGCGCAGATTGTTGTTGTGTCGAATTTAAACCGGGCAAGTGTCAGGGCAACTTCAAGGGGGTGAATTATATACGGTTCTCCGGAAAGTCTTAACTGACCCTCGTGCGCGCTATTTGCAGTCTCGTATGCCTTTTTAACAATATCAATATCAGCATCCGGGTCATTCCTGAGAATGAGATCAATAAGAGTCTCAATATCCCTTTCCCTTATTTTAAACCCTAATGAACTCATATATTAACCATTCATTTCTGCTGCGCGGTTTCATCTGCCGTTCCCTGAAAAAGTATTACAATTCTATTTAACCATGTATCAAGTCAACAAATATTACCGGGTAATATTAAAAACATAATTGATTACAGGCGGGATATCCCCCGAAAAATTATGGTAAAGAATACAGCAGGGAGGCCAGCCCCGGAACATCATCTGCAATAAATGACGGCCGGGCTTCCTCGATTTCACCCGGCCCGGCGTAACCGTATCTTACGCCCACGGATGATATGCCGTGAGCCCTGGCCCCTTCAATATCGTACGCCCTGTCTCCAATCATAATAGTCTGGCCGGGGTCAGAGCCTGTCTCATTAATAATGGCCGAAATAAGTTCAGACTTTGAGATCATGGAACCATCCATGCGGCTCCCTTCTATGTGTAAAAAATACTCAGCCAGTCTGAAATGTTCAAGTATCCGCGCAGCATATAGCCCGGGCTTGGATGTGGCCACCATAAGTCTTTTGCCCGCAGATTTAAGGCCCGAAAGAAGTTCAGGTATGCCCGGATAAACAGTGTTTTCGAACATTCCCCTTTTTTCAAAATATTCCCTGTAAAAACCGACCGCCTCTTCGGATTTTTCTTTGCTGAAACCGAAATGTTCCGAAAAAGTTTCACGCAGGGGCGGACCTACGAACCTGTACAGCGATGAACGGTCAGCCTGAATGCCGTATTTTTCGAGCGCGTAAATTATTGAACTGGTTATTCCCAGGCCGGAGTCTGTAAGCGTGCCGTCAAGATCAAATATAAAGTTCACTGTTTTTTTCATGTTTAAGTCTGCCGCAGTTTTAATTTCATATAATCAAACAGTTATATGACAAAATAAATCTGCTGTCTGTGCTGTCAATATACTTATGGCCGCAGCTTAGAGTTAACGGGCTTGCCACAGAGACTCAAAGAACACAGAGAGAGGCGTGTGTTGTCCCGGCCGGAGTGCCGGAGGTGCGTGTCATACCCGCGAAGGCGGGTATCCAGATGTTACGCATGGTACGGGCCGCAGCCTGAACTTAACGGTTCTCACACAGAGCCGCAGAGAACACGGAGAAAGAATCGGTCATACCGGCCGGAGTGCCGGAGGTGCGTGTCATACCCGCGAAGGCGGGTATCCAGATGTTACGCATGGTACGGGCTGAAGCCCGAGAAACATGCTCTGACCCCGGGAACATGCTCTGAGCCGGGGGAACATGCTCTGAGCCCGAGAACAAGAACACGCTCTGACCCCGGGAACATGCTCTGAGCCGGGGGAACATGCTCTGACCCCGCAGGAACATGTGCTCTGAGCCCGAGAACAGGCTCTGACCCCGGAAACATGCTCTGACCCCGGGGAACATGCTCTGAGCCTCTCCCCTAAGCCCTCTCCAGGCCTGGAGAGGGTGGCCGAAGGCCGGGTGAGGCTCAGAGCCAATTTTTATTATTTGACTTTATCCTGATCAATGATTTAGGCTTGCATAAATATGTCCCTGAATACATGCTACAGGAAACCTGATGTTCAGCCCAAAAAAAGAGAAATGCCCTTTGTGCGGCAGCCCGGAAATCCGCCACAAATACCGCATTGACAGGTACGAAACCGCATTCGACACAGATATATGCGGCAGTTGCGGCTTTATTTTCATGAACCCCCCTTTAACAGGTGAAACAATAAAAAACCTTTACACAGAAGAATATTACAGCGGCAGCGCTGACTATTCGTACGTCGATGAACGGCGTACAAAAAAATTTTCGGCGTACGTATGGGACAGCCGCATTGATTTTATTCACAGGTTCGTAAAGAGCGGAAACTTTCTTGACGTGGGAGCATCTTTCGGCGGCCTGATGGAATCCGCTGAAAAATATTTTACAGCATACGGGATAGAGATTTCACCATACTCCGCCTCACATACGGCTGCGCGTTTCGGCAGCAGGATTCACAACGGCACGCTTGCGGACCACCCGTTTAGCAAAAATTTTTTTTCGGCCATAACAATGATAGAACTGATAGAGCACCTTGAAGACCCTGCCGCGGCGCTGCGCGAATGCCGCTCCCTGCTCAGGGAAAACGGAGTCCTTGTTATACAGACAGCCAACATGAACGGGCTGCAGGCCAGGTCCCTGGCCGGCAATTACGAATACTTTATGCCGGGGCATCTGTCCTATTTCAGCATGAGCAACCTGACACAGGCCCTGCTGAAGACCGGATTCAAAAAAGTCAGGGTCTTCTACCCCGTGGAGTTCGGGCTGCTGCCCAAACTGAAAAAATCAAGAGGCTCTTTTACAAAACTTCAGGACTATAAAAAATGGTACGCTATTACAAAGTACCACCTGCTGGGCATGATTCACTGGAACAATTTTGCGCTGAAGAGCTCCATGGTAATCTACGCATTCAGGTGAGTGTCAAACAGTCCCCCTGCAGCGGCATTTTCTTTCATGCCATGTCCGATTTTTTCAAAAAAACAGAAATTTTGCTTGCACAAAACATGCCCCTGTAAGATATATCATTAGACTTAAGCGAGCGTGGTGGAACTGGCAGACACGCTAGACTTAGGATCTAGTACCGCAAGGTGTGGGGGTTCGACTCCCTTCGCTCGCAAAGGTAGATTGCAACGCGGGAATAACTCAGTGGTAGAGTGCAACCTTGCCAAGGTTGACGTCGCGGGTTCAAATCCCGTTTCCCGCTCATAAATATAAAGGCGTCTGATAAGTACAGGCGCCTTTTTTTATTATTCTTTAACTGATGGTTATCCTCAATTACCGATGTAATTGCCGTTAAGCCACCTTCCCTGCTGCTTCACATTTCCCTCTGCGTCATACATAACGCCTTTGCCGTTAAAGTAGTCATCAAGCCATTCACCCTCGTACCTGTCGCCGTTCGGGTAATAATAAACCCCATACCCGGCCATAAGGTCATCGGCCCAATCCCCGATGTACTTTCCGCCATCGGCCCATGTATATGTTCCCTTGCCGTTTTTCCACCCGTCCTTCCAGTCTCCGTCATAGTTTGAACCATCAGCCCAGGTATATTTACCCCGTCCTTCAAATTTACCGAACTTCCAGTCTCCATCGTATGTGCAGTTGTAGTAGAAATTAATAACACCCTTTCCATGCCTCACGCCGTTTTTGAACTCTCCCCGGTAAACATTACCATTAGTCCAGTAGAATTCACCCTCGCCGTGCATCAGGTTCCCCTTATACTGGCCCACATACCTGTTGCCATTAGGGAAGAGAAATTCATTTGACCCTTTCTGGATACCGGCCATGAGCCTGTACACCGGCTGCCCTTTCTTAACCTTGAAGATGAAGGCCTTTGTCTGGCCGATCATTTTGCACCTGGCAACAGTCATCATCGGAGAGATAACCTCCAGCACCGCCATTATTCCGTCAACCTCAACAAAGAGCCTGTCCCCCATATTAAGTTCTGAACCGGTAATAACCACTTCACCCTGCGCGGCCTTCACCTCTGTAACCCTGCTTACCTCGACCCTGTCGCTGTCCTTAAACCCCGGGAGCTTGATTACGCCCACGAACATGTATTGCAGAAACTCGCCGTTCTCCACCGTGCCGTCAGCGTAAGTATATATGCCTGTACCGCAGGGGACATTACGTTTAAATTCCCCCTCATAAATATCGCCATTGGCGAACCAGAGTGTGCCCTTGCCCACCCTGTTATGGTTGACCCACTGGCCCGTGAACCTTGACCCGTCAGAACTGTAGTAATAGGTACCCTGTCCGTGGCAAAGGCCGTTGCTCCAGCCCCCGTCATAGCGGTCGCCGCTCTCCCAGATGTAGGTTCCGATCCCGTTTGTGCAATCTCCCGCTATACAGCCCGTTGAATCATCCGGATAATCCTCTGCCTGCCCGTCAACCCCGACATCATCATAGGCATAGTCTGAACCCTGGGACTCAAGAGATGCGCCTCGAGTGGCACAGCCCGCGACAAAAAACGAAAAGAGCAGCAGCATAATAATAGAATAATATTTATACATAAATTTACTCCGCTTAAAATTATCAGTCTGAAATTGTGTACTGAAAGCCCCGTCTGTAATGTCCGGGCGGAAACACTTTTCCCATGCTTTATTGTTCAGCTTAATACAAATATAACATGTGTCAAATAATTATTGAAGCCCGGGCTCAACAAAACTCCGGCTCAGCAGTTAAGATTTGATTCTGGGTTCCGCACTCCCGCAGGGGCGGAATATTCAGTTTCAACTGGTAAGGTCCGTGTAGTCTATGTGATCCTGTATAAGTGTATTTTTATACATTATAAGCCTGATCTTCTCCTCGGTGATATCCCTGAGAGCGTCTATTACATGCTGTATCTGATAGTTCCCCTGCCTGTACTTGCGGGATACCGAGTCATACCTGGACTGAAGCAGCCTGATCCTCTCCTCTGCGAGTTTAATCATACGCGAAACAGAATCCCTGGACTTTTTGAGTTTTTCGACCTCCTTTCTGTAGGCGTTTTCTGAAACGTCATACTCGGTATTAATCTCGTCAATGGCAAGCTCGGTCTCTTTAAGCGAGCCCGACTCCGCCGTATTCCACAACGGGTAGGATGCGGTAAAACCTATGTAATAATCGGAATCATCAAGTCCCGACCATGACGCGGGAAATTCGCTATCCATTCCCTTGCGCGTGTACCTTCCCGTAATGTCAAGCTGCGGCAACAGCCTGTTCTCGCCCACGCCCTTTACGTATTTAAGCCTGCTCCTGGCAAGCCTGTAGATTGCCGCGCTTCGCGTGCCCGAAAATGGAACCTCTTTATAATCCACAATACTTATCTCGCCGTACTTGGCATCAAGCTCTTCGCTCCCGGGGACTGTCCCCGACTCGAACAGAACTGCAAGTTCCGCCTCGATAGCCTCCATTACAGAAAGAAGCTCCTCGTAGCTTATTCTGTACCGGGATACCGCGGCGCTGGCGTTCAGCAGATCCTCCTCGGGCACAAGCCCGGACCTGTATTTCCTCGCAGTGTCCTCCTCAATGGCCAGGGCATAACCTACAGATTCCTTCATAAGCTCTATCCTTGCCGCTGTTTCTATCCAGGAAAAATAGAGTTTTTTATAATAGTTAAGGATTGTTTTGTCGGACTCGGCCTGTCTCAGTTTTTCAATTTCAAGCTGCATGGCCGCATTGTTGACCGCGTACCTGTCCACAACGCCGAACGAATTCTTCAGTACGGATTGTGAAAACTGCAGGTAGACCGATGGATAGTGGTTAGATCCGAAACTCTCGGCGTTCCTGAAGTCATGCTCTACCCCGGCCTCCAGTGTTGTTCCGGTGGCAGTGAACCTTCTGGATACGCCGGCATTCAGCGAATACCCTGTAATCCTTTTCGTCCGGTCATACTGCATGGATGAATACTCGCTGGACGATGAATACGATCCGCCCGCGGTAATGTTTATGTCCGAGGAACTGTCCGCGCTCCTCAGGTTATTCTCGGCCTTCAGAACCTGCAGCCTGTTACGTTTAAGTTCGGGCAGTTTTTCGGTAACGGCCTCCATGTATTCGTCATAGGTCAGTTTACGTTTAACATCCTGCGCATTCAGTGCCGGCTGCAGCAACGCGGCCGCCAGAACAGGAAACAGCATAACAATTACCCGTCTCATTTTTTTCTCCTTTTTCTGCCTGCGGCGGAATCATAATCTATGGCGCCATCAACAAGGCGAATCTGGCGTGACGCCATGGCGGCATAGTCAGCTTCATGTGTGACCATTATTACTGTTGTGCCAAGTTCCCTGTTTATCTTACGGAATATCTCCATTACCTTTTCGCCGTTCTCGGAGTCTAAGTTGCCCGTGGGTTCATCGGCAAAGAGTATATCGGGCTGCATTACAATCGCACGCGCCACCGCAGTTCTCTGCATCTCGCCGCCGGACATTTTTGAAGGGATCTTGTCCCTGCAGTGAATAACACCGAAGCTCTCCATCAGGGAGAGGGCGTAATCCCGTTTTTTCTGTTCAAGCCTGAACTTGCGCGCGGGCATAAGGATATTCTCGAGCGCGGTAAGTTCGGGAAGCAGGTAGTGGAACTGGAAAACGAAGCCCATGTTGCGGTTGCGGAACACGTGCATCTCCCGGTCGCTGAATTCGGTAATGTCCCTGCCCGCCAGCAGTATGCTGCCGGAACTGAGATCATCAAGGCCGCTCATTACATAGAGCAGAGTGGACTTGCCGGAACCGGACCTCCCTGTTATAGCGGCAAACTCCCCCCTGCCGATACAGAAACTGAGCGATTTTAGTATAACCAGCGGCGGTTCGCCGAAAGACTTGACAACATCTCTGCATTCAACAGCGTTCATGATCAGTCAGAACCCCTTATTATCTCGATTGGCGACAGCCTGCCCGCTGTGCGGGCCGGGAAAAAGCTGGCAAGAATTGAAGCGCCCACAACCAGTGTAAATCCCTTAACGTAGATCATATAGTCCCAGGATATTATCACGCGGTGACGGCCCATTGGAATTTTAAGCGTCTCAAGAAAACTGCACGATATGTACCCGAGCAGCAGGCCGACCAATCCCCCAATGACCCCTATTATCACCCCCTGTATAAGAAAAAGAAAAACAGTATCTCTGCTGTCGTAGCCTATTGACCTGAGTATGGCTATATCCTTTTTTTTATGGCTTACCACCATGTTGAGGATGTTGTAGATTCCGAACGCGACTACAAGTATGAAGGTCATTGTGGTGATATTACGAACCAGGTCCTGAGTATTCATCATGTTCAGGCGCTGACTGTTCAACTGGTCCCAGCTCTCAACGTTATCGCTGGAGAGCGCGTCCCAGGCGGTTGCGATATCAGCCGCGGCAGAAAAATCCTTCACCCTGACAATTATTTCAGATATTTCACCGGATACTCCAAGAATCCTCTGCACGGCAACAGTGGATGCATAAAGTGTTCTTCTGTCGACAAAGTGCTCGCCGGTATTAAAAGTCCCCACTATCTTCATGGGGGTTACCCTGCCGTCAGATGTCGAAACGTTTATTGAATCGTTCAGCCTGACACCCATGTACTCCATGAGTATTTCTCCCATGAATACCACTGAACTGCCGCCGCCAAGGGAACTCAGACTTCCTGAAGTGATGTCATCGCCGAAATTTGTAACAGAAAGAAATTTGCCGGGATCGATCCCCACAAGGGAGACTGTGCCTGTATAGTTCCCCCTGCTTACTATAACCTGTTCAGAGATCTGCGGCGAATAGGCAACAACATCACTGTTGCTGTCGAGCATTCTATACCACAAAGCAGCGCTGGTAAGCCGCGAGGAGGATCTTGTTCCAGAAGGCCTGTTAAGCCACCTGACGTCTGAACCTTTGAAGAATACGCCGCGCAGGGATTCAGCAGTGATAAATTCATCCCTGGGGCTTATGTTTATATGGCCGCTTCGTTCTATGAGCCTGTCAATCATGTACTGCTGGAATCCAAGCTGCATGCCCGAAAAGACCACGTACCCTCCCGCGCCGATCACGATGGCCAGGAAAGTCAGCGCTGTCTGGCTTTTTCGAGAGAATATATGTTTAAGCGCGACAAACCACATGGCTATTTTCTTCCAGCCCTGGAGGTTTTTTTATCGGGAACAATCACAAGGTCATCTTCAAGGATGCTGCCATCAGTTATTTCAGAGAGTTTATCATCAACCGGTTTAAACTGCGGTCTTATGTTAATCTCTTTGCCGCGGCGCCTGACCGTGACCGAACCATTTACAATGGCCGCGGTGGGTATCATGATCGCGTCCTCTTTATGCCGGATCAGTATTGCCGCGTCGCAGGTCATCCCGGGCAGCACCCACCGCGGCAGGCTGCGCGGCTCTATTCTTACCAGAAACTCGTCACCGGAAACGTAAACAGAACTTACGGTGCCGGTTAACTTTTCAGTACGCATCTTTTCAAAAGAGAGCTCCGCGGACTGCCCCTTTTTAACAAGAAGGACGGATTCCTGGTCAAGGGAGACCCTTATATACATGGAATCCAGGCCCGATACTCCAAGTATAACCTGGCCGGCCGGAGCGAGTTCACCCTCAAGATATGATAACGAGGTAACCATGCCCCTGAACCGGGAACGTGCCACAGGCGATGAATCGTTCATCACCAGCGGCGAACCGGATTCAACCAGGTCCCCTTCGCGAACGTAGAGTTTGCGGATAACACTGTTCATTCCGAAACGCACATTGTATATACTGTCGGTCCTTACGGTACCCAGGGCAAAAACTGAATCGGCCACCGGGCCTTTTACAGGCCTGACCTGCGCACTGCGGTCGCAGAGAAGGGCCGGGGCAACTGCAAATGCCCCTATAAGAGCAATACCCGCGAGCAGGTACGGTAATGATGTTATTTTTCTGATAATATGTTTCATAATATTCCTGCCGGAAAAAATTCTTTTTAATATCAGTAATTATTACTGAAAATATCTATCAGTGCAATACTATGGTTTTAATTCCCCCGCAGCCAGAAGCGCGGAGGGAATAAACTCTATTTTAATATAATCATTAATGTTCAAACCACATGCGGCTGCCTGAACCGGAATACTTTAAAATTAGACCCCGGAACAGGCAACATGGTTCCGTTGTTCTGATTTTTTTTATAATATCCTGGTAAAAAGAGGGGTTTAAAAGATACGAAAATTCCAGGAGAGCCCCGGAGTGCTATTCATTCACTCCCGCGCTACCGGACTCTGACTTTTTAAGCAACATCACCAGTTCGTCAATACTTCCCGAAAGATCCATGGTCGAAGCCGAAAGTTCTCCAGCCGTAGCCGCGTTCCCCTGGGTAAAATTATTTATCTCGTCAAGGGATTTCGAAAGTTCATTCGTAGACGCAGCCTGCTCCTTCATGGCGTCTGCGATATGAAGTGAAAGTACATTTACATTGTCAACGTCTTTGTTGATACTTTCGCTAAGCTCGTTCTGGTTCACAGCAGCCTGGTTCATTTCGCGGCTGAGCACGCTCGATTTTTCAAGCGTGACGTTTATGCTTCGGATATGGCCGTAAAGTATATTAAACAGGTCGTAGCTGCTGTTTATGTTTTCGCCCGTGCCGCTTATAAGCTTGGATATCTCCTTGGCCGACTCGGTACTGCTGTCTGCCAGTTTTGATATTTCATCGGCAACAACGGCAAATCCCCGCCCTGCCTCGCCGGCCCTTGCGGATTCAATCGAGGCGTTCAGCGCGAGCAGGCTTGTCTTGTCGGCTATGTCGGTTATAAGATCCGTAATCTCCCGGATCTTTTCGGCGTTCCCGTGGATCTCTTTCATACTGTCCAGCACCCTTGTTGATACGCGGTCAGCCTCGGAGCCCTGTTTCATGGCAGTAACAGCCTCGTTCATAATTTCGCCAGCCTTTGAAGAAAGGTCCGATATGAGCATATTAAGCGATCCCATGGATTTCTCTATGCGCGCGATTTCGCCTGCCTGAACCTTTGCCTTTGATGAGACATCATCAACTGCAGCGGCAATCTCCTCCATGGCCGAAGTAGCCTCTTCAATAAGCGCAGCCTGGTTCTGCGCGCTTCCATTAAGCTGGCCGGCAGTGGACGAATAGCCCTTCGATGCCATATCAAGTTTATGTATGGCGCTTTTTATTCCGTCAAAAAGACTGCTAATCAGGCCCAGTTGGTTCCGGTTAATCAAGAGCTCCTCTTTGTGCCTCCGGTTCGAATCCCCCGTAAGCGCTATGTTTATATACGAAACCAGGCCTGTTATCAGCAGCGTCGGTGTACTGTTAACAAGGCTGATGCTCGCGATCTCAAGCGCCTCGCCGCTTATGTGCGGTTTGACCATAAGGTAAACCGCGATGTTGCAGCCCATAAAGAGGATTGTGACCAGCGGTACATATTTTTTTTCGCCGAAGACGGCAATAAATACAATGATGTAAAAATTATAAAAAAGATAGGACGCGAAGGCGGCATGGGGCAGCCTGGCAGCGTTAAGAAATCTTACACCAACCACAAGCAGAACCGTGGGCAGAATATATACAATTACAGCCCGCCTCAGATTGCCTCGCCATAGAAAAAAAGTACTTATAATAACAAGAACAATAATTGCAGAAGCAGCCGCTGCCCCCCTCGCAGCACCGCTCGTACCGCTTAACAGGTAGTAAAGTGTGAGGCACGCTAACATAAAACACATAAGCAGGTTATAATAAAAGAGCGCGATGGCCTTTTTCCTTAGTGTGACGTTATGCCCGGAATATTTAACATTAATTTTGTCGTCAAAATATTTAATCATAACACCAACCCGGAATTTAATTATTTTCGGGTTTAACCCCGAACCATTTTAGCAATATCTCATCATATATTTCTCTCAGGCCAGGTTCATCGACCCCGAAAAGGACCATCAGTTCAGCCAGGTCCGGGGCCTGCTGCAGGGCCAGGCACCTGTCGTTGTTGAACGTCACGAGGATGCCATTAATAAACCAGAAAGGGTATATGCGGCAGAACAACGGCTTTTCACCCTGTCCCAGAATACAACCCTCACTCCCTAACAGTGTGCATCTACCGAAACAATCAACGGAAAGGCTCGTATGCTCTCCGTTAAGGGGAAATACCCTGGCCACATCTTCAAGCCGGTCAGGAAAGATTGAGCCTGTCATTTTAATAAAGACTTCAGTATTGGATTCAGTCATAAACATATCAGGCTCGGGGCAGGATAAGACCGAAGCAATCATCAAGGCCTCTTCACGGGATACAACTGTATGATGCGCCCCATTATCGCCGTGTGTCACACAACATGAACCGTATATGGTGCTGCACCTTGCGCAAATAGCCGGGCATGAACCTGCTGGTTTCACGCCCCGGTCTGCCGGATCAGCCGCAAAGCCGCAGGCACGCAGCATAACAGCTTGTTGAACAATAAAGCCTTAATTGTTTAGTCCCTCCCAGATAAACAGCGCGTGATATTATGATACAATTAAATTTGTCCTGTCAATTAAATAAATAGATAAATAATCCCTTTTTTCCTGAATTCAAGTTTCAAATGCGAATAGATAATCCTCCAGTAGACTTATAGGAGACCGCCAGTTTCTGGATTTTCGAGGACGGCTATTAATTTTGAATAAAATATCCTGGAACTCTTCATCTGTCAA
>Ga0255347_1003356_pt1 | contig 20916 bp, 21 predicted proteins | sample wastewater_treat_2_FD_192479 | JGI IMG/M metagenome (GOLD analysis project Ga0255347, IMG submission 192479) | Wastewater microbial communities from Lulu Island WWTP, Vancouver, Canada - plant24 | ecosystem: Engineered > WWTP > Wastewater > Unclassified | place: Canada: Vancouver, British...
CGATAGTAGAGATAGGAGGTACTGTAGGAGAGATAGCAAATGGGTTGATGTTAACTGCAAACAAGATAATGAAGTTAAAAAATCCAAAAGATGTACTACATATACATGTAACATATCTTCCAACCCCCCCTATGTTAGGAGAGATGAAAACAAAAACAGCTCAAATATCAGTACAGCTACTTAATAGTTATGCAATTCATCCAGATTTCATAATAGCCAGATCAGAGTATCCTTTAGATAAAGAGAGGATAGAGAAGCTTAGTAAATACTGTTTTTTACCAAAAGAGAATATAGTGTCGGCTCCTGATGAAAAAAGCATATATGATATTCCCTTAAATTTTGATAAAGAAAATGTTGCAAAAAAAATACTTACAGCTTTAGACCTAAAAGGAAAGGACACTTCTCTTGTTTCTACTTGGAGGAAGAAAGTTTCTAAACTTAAGAACCCAAAAAGAGAGATAGATATTGCAATAGTAGCAAAGGATTTCAAGAGTGGAAATTTTGATGTAAAGGATTCGTATGCATCTGTCTTGGAAGCTATAAATCATGCATGTTGGGAATTTTCATTAAAAGCAAATATCCATTGGATTATGGCTGATGAACTTAAGAGTGGTAAGAAAGCATCTTTAAAAAAGCTTTCAGGAATGGATGGTATTTTAGTACCACAAAACTGGGGTTCAGATGGTTCTGAGGGGAAGATGAAAGCAATACAGTATGCTAGAGAAAACAAAATTCCTTTTTTAGGTCTCTGTTATGGAATGCAGATGGCAGCTGTAGAGTATGCAAGGAATGTTCTAAGTATAGAGGATGCTAATTCCCAAGAGGTAGATCCAAAATGCAAGAATCAGGTAATCCACCAACCAGAGAGACAGGAGAAACCTGCTAAGGAAGGAAAATATGAGGGAGATATCAGATTAGGTGCATGGCCTTGTAAGATAGAGAAGAATTCATTACTGTACAAACTTTACAAAAAATATGGAAACAGTCTTTTTAACTCTCTTCCTGTAGTAGATGAGAGGCACAGACATAGGTATGAGTTTAATAATGAGTACAGAGAGTTGTTTGAGAAATCAGATTTTAGACTAGTAGGAAAAAGCCCATCAGGAACCTTAGTAGAAGCTATAGAGCTCTCACAAGAAGTACATCCTTTTTTTGTGGGAACTCAGTATCATCCTGAATTAAAGAGTAGATTTTTAACTCCTCATCCTCTCTTTATGGGATTTGTTCTTGCATGTCAGAAATCTAAGTAAAAGATCTGTTTTACTTTTTTGTATAGAATTTAGCATCTACTACAACTGCTCTATTTTCGGTTAACATTACTGGGTTAAAGTCCATACTAATAATTTCAGGATATGTTACCAAGAGGTACTGTATATTCATAATGAGATCCATTAATTGTTCTCTTGCTAGTTTAGGTTTTCCTCTGTATCCATCTATTATCATAGAGACTTTTGTTTTAGAAAGAATTGCATCTATCTTATCTCTATTTTCTGGGACAAGTATATGCCTAATATCTTTGTAAACCTCTGTATATATACCTCCTTGTCCTATTGCTAAAAGATGACCAAAACCAAGTCCATCCTTTTCGTATATGTCCGTACCCCCCTCTCTGTTAGCTCCTATAAAGAATTCCAGTTTACCCTCTATCATTTCCTGAATTAAAATTTTTGGTGCTACATTGCCTGTCTTTTTTGTTATTGTATCTCTTAACTCATTGTACTTCTCTTCAAACTCACTAATAGTCCTTATATCAAGATGGAGACCCTGGTAATCTGTCTTATGTGCCAAATCATCAGAAGTAGCTTTAATAGCGACGGGGAAAATGGTAGAAGCAAATTCTATTCCTGTCTCCAAACTACTAACAACCATCTGTTTAGGAGTATCTATCTTAAACTCTTGTAACAGCTTAATACCTACATCTTCAGGAAGTACTGAAACTTTTTCTTTAGTAATGTACTCTTCTAAAACCTTCTTGTTTTTAGGTTTTCTCTTGTAGTCATCAGAATCTACTATTTTAGTCAGCTCCTTGTTCTTTTCATAATCAGAAAGTTTTGATATTAATCTAATTGCTTGTTGGATATCATCAAATGAAGGGCAATTGTTTTCTTCAAGAATTCTTTTTCCTGATCTAACATCTTTGCCACCTAAGAAACAAGTATATATGGGTTTAGAAGCTGTTTTAGAAAGATCTGCAATTACTTGTGCAGTAGCTTCTATCTCTGTTATTAACTGGGGAGTTAATATTACTAAAATACTGTCAACAGAGATTTCTTCTAGGAGATCTTTTATAACATTCTCATACCTGTCACTTTTAGCATCTCCTAATATGTCAACAGGGTTTGTAAGAGTAGTTTCTTCGGGTAGATATTTTAGAAATTTTTCTCTAGTTTTTTCATTTATTTGTCCAAGTTCTAACCCTTCAGCCTCTATTCTATCCACTGCTATTATCCCTGGTCCCCCTGCATTGGACACTATTCCAACTTTTTTTCCTTTAGGTAATTGTCCAGAATCAACGAGGCTCATAAGTTGAAAAAGCTCTTGTGAGTTCTCTGTAAAAATCATATTACTTTTTTTAACTGCAGCAATTGTTGTATCAAAAGAAGAAGCTAATGATCCTGTATGAGAAATGATAGCCTCTCTTGCTTTTTCTGAACTACCAGGGGCTATGATGAGGACTGGTTTTTTGGCTTTCTGAACTAAAGTTACGAACTCTTTTCCATCTGTAAATTCTTCTAGATAGAGAGCTATTGCTGTAATGTCTTTGTCTGATACAAGCATTTCCATTAGCTCATTCTCATGAATATCTGCCTTGTTCCCTAAAGATATTATATGGGAGAAGCCTAAACCCTTTTCACATGCCATGTCTAAAACAGCAGCACAGAAGGCTCCTGATTGAGATATGAAAGCTATTTTCCCATTCCCAGGATTTTCTCTTGCAAATGAAAGATTGATTTTTGCCTTGTTATTAATATATCCTAAGCAGTTTGGACCTAGGAGTCTGATATTTTCCTTTTTAAGTTTTCTTTTAATTCTCTCCTCAAGCTCTTTGCCCTGCTCTCCTACCTCCTTAAAACCAGCTGATATTATTACTACACCTTTAACCTGTTTTGTAACACATTGATCTATGACGTTTTCTACGAACTGATGTGGAATAGCAATACAGACCATCTCTACATCTTCTTCTATTTGAAGTATATCTGCATATGCCTTTCTTCCTTGTAATTCCTCGTAGTTAGGGTTTACTGGATATATTTTACCATTGTATCCTCCCTCTATTAGGTTTTTCATAATTACAGACCCTATTTTCTCAGAGTCTTGAGAAACACCAACGATAGCTATAGATTTGGGGGAAAATATATTTTGTTCCATTTACTATTCAAAATATTTTAAAAGGTGAGCAGTATCTTGTATTTTGACTTCATCTACTAGTTCAGTAAGAGTATCTTTTCTATTATGTACTCTCTCATAGAAACTCTTAAGAGTATTATTCCTATATATTATACCAGTATATATGGAAGAGTTGTCTAATATCTCTGTAGCATCTTTTAGAGATAGATTGTTGTAGTTTTCTAAGGAGTCTGTCTTTTTAATGTTTTGTATTGCCCACTCCGGAGAGAAATCTTTGTTGTATTTGGGACATATCTGCATGACTTCAATAACGCTACATCCGTTGTTTTCTATTCCACTCTTAATTATTTCGGAAAGCTGTAGTGGATCTGTGGAGGTACCTCTTGCATAGAAGGAAGGGTCTAAGGAAAGTATGAATTTTGATACATTCAAACTTCTCTCTGGTCTTCCCTTTGGTAATCCATACATGGGTTTTTCTTCTTGTGTGCTAACTGTGGCTTGTCCTGTTGTTAATGCAAAATTCTGATTGTTATGAATCAATATTGTAATATTGTAGTTAGCTTTTACAGCGTGAATTAGGTGGTCTATTCCTTCATGAAAGCATGCTCCATCTCCTATATCTGCGATAACGGTAAACCTCCTGTTTGCTAAATGTGCACCTACAGCTAAAGGTATAGATCTGCCATGTAATCCTTTAAATCCATATACATTTATTTTGTCAGCTCCATTCCCGTTACACCCAATATCAAAAGACATAAAGAGTTCAGAAGGAGAAATGTTAAGTTCAACAAGAGCTTTTTTAAGTGAAGCATGTAGAGCAAAGTTACCACATCCTGGGCACCATGTTGGTGTATTTGTTGAATTGTAATCTTTAATAGTAAGAGACATTTAATTGTTTAAAAAATCTAAAATATCTTCTACAAAAAATGGTCTTCCATCGTACTTAAGTAATCTTTCTTTAAATATATATCCTGTTTCCTGAGTAATCAAAGAGCCAAATTGTCCTGTTTGGTTGTTTTCTAAAAGAACTATTCTTGTTCCTTTCTCTATGAAGTCCTCTAAAGTTTTAGTTTTTAAAGGGTGTACATACTCGTAGTGTAAATAGCTAATATCATTTCTGTCCTCTATAACATCAAGAACTGTATTCTTTACACTACCCCAACCTACAAATAGTACTTCAGGAGTAGATTTTCCATACAGTTTGGGTTCAGGTAAATGTTCTTCTAAAAGAGATAGCTTTCTCATTCTCTTCTCTGCCATTAGTAAGGTGTCATTACTTTCCTCTGTAGAAGTCCCATCTTCAGTATGCTCGTCACTGTTGTGTATGTATGGTTTTTTCTCTTTTGAAGGAACCCACCGAGGTGAAATTCCAGATTCAGTAAGTTCGTACCTATTCTCTCCTTCGCTTAACCCTCTCATTATTTCACTCTCTTTAGGTAAGGATTTAACACTAAACAGGGATTCTGATATTTGTTTTTCTGAGAGTACAATGACTGGGATTTGATATGTCTCTGCTATATTAAATGCTTCTTGTATTAAAGTGTATCCTGAAATTGCATCACTTGTAGCTATTACACAATGAGGGAAGTCTCCATGTCCTCCTTTTACAGCAGTGTTTAAATCTCCAGCTCCTGTCCATGTTGGAAGGCCTGTCCCTGCTCCTGTTCTTTGAGAGAGAAATATGACTAAGGGAGTTTCTGAAATCCCAGCACATGAGATAGTTTCAATCATTAAATCAAATCCTCCCCCAGATGTACCTACTAATGCCCTAGTTCCCATATACATACTACCCATAGCCATTTGTACAGCTGTTATTTCATTCTCTGCCTGTTTAACTAATATCTTTGTTTCCTCTGATGTGTCTCCCAGAAATTTAAAGATAGAGGTGGCAGGGGTCATAGGATAGGCATAGTATGCTCTAACTCCGCCTGCTACTGCTCCTAGAGAGATTCCATGATTACCAGTCATTATTAAAGATTTTTGACTAAACATATCAGTCTGGGGTAAGTCGAATTTCTTGCTAAGCTCTGGTCTGTACGAAGGAGAATTATATCCTGCTAATATGGCATTCTTTTCAGCTTCTAGATCAATGTTTTTGTTCTTTAAAAAATCAAGAACAACATCTATTAATATGTCTGTTTCTAAGGTTAATATTTTCCAAAGAAAGCCTAACATTACAACATTAGACATAATCTCAGTCCCTCCAGCATCAGTAGCGATACTCTTTGAATCAATATATATTTTAGTGATATTTTTCTTCAGTAATACTGTCTCCTGTTCTTGAGAGAACGAGTAGTTTTTAAAATCATAAACAAGAATTCCGTTTTCTTTAATGTTATCAAAGTACTTATCTAATGATTCTGCTGTAAAACAAAGTAATATATCACTATATCTACTAGAAGAGTTAATTTGAGAATTAGAAACATCTAGCTGATATGATGCTGTTCCTCCTGTAATAAGGGAAGGGTACTCTCTGTATGCAAATATTTTGTATCCTTCTTTGTTTAGTGCTTTAGCAAGCAAAAGTCCAGTTGTATTAATTCCTTGTCCAGATGCACCTGCAAATTTTATAGATATTCTTTTTTTGGACATTGGTAATAATATACTTGAAGGAGTTACTTATGTAAATATTTAATCAAAAAGTGTCTTACCGCCCGCATACAGGACTCTATCAATATTCCATTCTAAGTCATCTTTCTCTGTTAGGTTTTCCTTTAACCATTCCAGATATCCCCTATCCTCTTTAGCAATATCAACTAGAGCTCTTCCAGCATATTTGCCAAAATTAATATTTCTCATAAATGCAGGCTCTCTAGTTATTTGTATCATCTGTTCAGTAGTAAACTTACTGTTCTTTTCAATATATTTGTACAGATCTCTTAAAAAGAAAACATCACTTAAAGCATCGTGAGCTTTGTTATGCTCCTTGTTCTCTTTTTTGTAGAGTCCTAAGTAGTATCTAAGGTATTGCAAAGAGTAGCTCTCTATATCCATCCCTTCTTCTTCAAACATGTTTCTTGCTAATTTAAATGTACATATCTTCTTTGGTATATCTATGCCTTTCTTTTCTAGTACTTCTGCATCAAACTCAATATTATGTGCAACCCAAATATATTCTTTAGCTAAGTATTGCAAGTACTCTTTTAGCTGAGTTCCTTTGTATTCTACATCTTTGAAATCTTTTGGTAATGTTGCATCTTGAAAGGGTTGATACCTTTTTAAAAACTCTGGGGTTAGATGGTGTATAGCCATGGCAGAGTAACTGACTTTTTGAATGGGGTTAAAGTACATGTTAAGAATCTCTCCACTGTCTTTTAGGATGGCTAGTTGTACAATGTCTTTACTTTGTATATCCGTTGTTTCTGTGTCAAAGAAAAGTATTTTTTCCATTTGTGCTTTGAGTATATCATTAATTTCACATCTTAGGCTAAAGTGAGATATAATGGGGGGAAATGGTAATACAGAAAGAGAAAGAAGAGAAAATATTAAAGAAGGCATGTGAGATATCTGTTGAGATATTAAAGAGACTTAAAGATGAGATCAGAGAGGGAGCTACTCCTTTGCAGTTGGATACTCAAGCAGGTCTTTTGTGTAAGGAGTATGGTGTTAAGCCTGCATTTAGGGGTGTTCAAGGGTATAGTTTTAATACTTGTATTTCAGTTAATGATGTAGCTGTCCATGGTATTCCAAAGAATATAGCTTTTAAAAAAGGAGATTTAGTTTCCGTTGATTTTGGAATTATTTACAAAGATATATATACAGATCACTGTTGGACATGGAGTATTGGAGAGCCTACGGAAAAAAACAGGAAGCTTTTAGATGCAGGGAAGGAGGCTGTAGAGAGAGCAATGATGAATGCTGTTGTAGGTAAGAGTGCTGGAGATCTTGGTTATGTGATGGAAAAGGTTGCTAAGCAGAGTGGTTTTGATACTTTAAAAATGTTTGTAGGTCACGGTATTGGTAAAACTTTGCATGAGGATCCTGAAATACGAGCATTTGGTAACAGGGGTGAGGGAGATGAATTAGTTGATGGTATGGTTATATGTGTTGAGTGTCAGGTAGTGGATGATATCGGTTCTAAGGTTACTATAGATAATGATGGTTGGTCTGCTAGAACAGTACATGGAGGTAATTCTGTTATGTTTGAGTATATGGTTTTAGTAAGAGAGAATACCCCTATCATACTTACAGACACGCGAGATTGGAGTGTAGTTGTTTAGTAATCCCTAAAAATGGTATAATATACTATAGGTTAATACCTAGGTATTCTTTCTAGTCTTAGTACTTAAAGAATAACTGCTCTTTAAAAAGGCCTATTTTACATTTTCTCCTAGGTTAGTGGCAATATTTAGATATTCATATGTATGGATATTTGGAATTGCCATTAACCAAATAATAAAAAAGGAGTTTGAATGTCTAGAAAAATAATACTTATCTTGGTCGTACTACTATCTCTCTCTGCTTGCGCAGGGACCTTGGAGGTTTATTCCCCAGGGATAGCAGACTCTGCTCTTCCTACAGACTTCCTTGTGCAGAAGGCACGGGAGGAAGGGATTGAGTATCCTTCTTTGGAGGATATTTATAAAATAGAGATAATAACTCCTGAGTATCCCTCAGGAGATTATATTCTTGTGCAACTCCTCTCAGGAGGAGAGTATCAATCCTCTATTTTTTTTCAGGGGAAATATATTTGCTCTTGGGAGCAAAAAACTTCCTACCCACCAGATTTTCAGGTGAAGGAACTACTATACTTTACCCCAGACAACTGTCCGGGGTTGCAAGGAACAATATGGTGGAATTTGTACGATAATTCTACTACAGAATCTTTTTCTATTTGGGTCCTATATGGATCCACATATACTAAGATAAAATAGGCCTAATACCAAAAGGAAGAGAGAAAAAAGCTTCATTGCTTTGTTTTACCCCCCTCTCTTCCTTAGGTCTCCCCATTTTTTTCTTCCCTATGCTAAAATATACACACTAAAATATATCTATATACATATGAACTCTCTAGAAAATCTTTATGATATTGCAATAGTAGGATCAGGCCCAGCCTCTTTTTCAGCAAGTATATATGCAAGTAGATATAGGTTAAAGAACATTATATTTGGTAGACAAATGGGTGGTACCATATCAGATACTCATAAGGTATGTAATTATCCTGGGGTAAGTGATATCTCTGGACTAGAACTAGCTACAAGAATGTATGAGCAAACAAAAGAACAGGGAGCAGAAATATCATTAGAGAGTGTTAAAGATATTAAAAAAGAGAATAATATTTTTAAATTAATAACAGATGCTGATAAAGAGTACTATTCTAAAACTGTAATAATAGCAACAGGAACTAAGAGGAATAAGTTAGCACTACCAAGAGAAGAGCTATTTCTAGGTAAGGGGTTATCATACTGTGCTACATGTGATGGAATGTTTTACAAAGATAAGGTAGTAGCTGTTATTGGAGGTAGTAATGCTGCTACTATGGCTGCATCTATGCTATCTGATATCGCAAAGCAGGTATATATTATATATAGAGGAACAGAATTACGAGGTGAGCCTGCATGGATAGAGGTTGTTGAAACTAAAGAGAACATTACAGTTCTTTTTGAAACATTAGTAATTGGTTTAGAAGGAACAGATAGATTAGAGAGAGTAAAATTAAGTAAGGCTTACAAAAATTCTTCATATTTAGATGTAGATGGAGTATTTGTGGAAATAGGGTCTGAGCCTAATATTGTTTTACCTATGAAGCTAGGGTTAGAGCTGGACGAAAGACAGTATATTAAGGTAGGGAAGGATCAATCTACCAATATAGAGGGTATATGGGCAGCTGGAGATTGTACAACAGCATCCAATGACTTTAGGCAGGTAGTAACAGCAGTCGCAGAGGGTGCTATAGCTGCAAATTCAATATATGTTTATTTAAGAGAGCACTCTATTCAGAGTCATTAACTCTCTTTCTCTTCTTCTGATTTCCTAAATTGGTACCACTCTTCTAGATAGTTTGAGCTTGACCATACTTTATCTCGACCTACTCCGTATTCTATTTTCCCTCCATACGACTCTATTAAATCGGCCTCTATTTTTAGTGGACTATTTGGATCATGTCTGTTCTTGTCATCTCTATCTCCACCTTTAGTAAATATATCTGGCCTTATAATCTCTAGTACCTCTGAACAGTTAGTAGCGTTTGGATTCTCATGGATAATTACATAATCAACCCCCTTTATTGCATCTACTATATCTGCTCTATCTTTTGCTGGTATAAATGCTTTACCCTTTTTATTTATACATCTACTATCTCCATCAACAATTACAACTAATATGTCACCAAATTTCTTCGAGTCCATAATGCATGACACATGTCCTGGGTGAATGGGGTCAAAGTAGCCTGAGGTAGCCACAATTGTTTTTCCTTTAAATTCAGTCTCTTTTAGTTGTTTAAAATCATCTGCTGATATAACCATATGTATATATGTAATTATTTTAATTAAACCATATTAACATATATTACACCTATAATGAATATATCCTATCTTGTAGTAATTAATTATTTACTTCTTTCATTGTAATACTGCTTATAACTACAAATTGCACATACTACAGGGTCTTGACGGACCTCAGCCCCTTGTATTAGGGTTGTATCCACATACAACATATTGTATATATTTATGAAATGTCCATTTTGTGACAGTGGCTCTACAAAAGTAGTAGATAAAAGAGACAACAGAGACGATAGTTCTACAAGACGAAGAAGACAGTGTCTAAGATGTGGTAAAAGGTTTACCACATATGAAAGGATAGAGAAGGCAGATCTAGATATACAAAAAAAGGATGGTTCTTTAGAAAAATTTGATACAGACAAGATAAGGAAAGGAATAAAAAAGGCTGTTGATAATGAAAAGATAAGTGATGAAGAGATAGAGACCTTTATAGATGATGTAGAAAAACATGTCTTCAACAAGGAGGACATAGTTACATCTAAGGAGATAGGATTAATGACTTTAGAGTGGCTGAAGACAAAAGATGCTTTAGCATATATTCGATTTGCTTCTGTATACAAGGGTTTTAAAGAAGTAGATGAGATTGTAGAAGAAATAAAAAGTTTAAAATAAATATTATAATTTTTAAAAATAGTACAAATGGCTGCCCAAAAAAGAAAATCTTCTAGAATGTTTAAGGTTAAAAAAAGAGATGGTAGGATAGTACCTTTTAGAAAAGAGAGATTATCTACAGGTATTTTCAAAGCAGCAGAGGGTGTTGGAGGGAAGGATAGAGAGAGGGCAGATGAGATAGCAGATGAGGTGATTAGAAGACTTAAGGAGAAGTATTCAAATAGAGAGTATGTAAAGGCTGAGGTTATTGCTGATGTTACTACTCAAACATTAAAAGATATGGGTCATGGTAAGACTTCTATTGCTTTTAATCTTTTTGTAGATTTGAAGAACAAAGTAAAAAATATTAAATCTTTTATAGATGCAGATTCTTTGGTTAAAGGGTATATTGACAGGCTTGATTGGCAAGTTAATGAGAATGCCAATATGTCCTACTCTTGGCAGGGACTAAATCATTTCATATCATCATCAGTACAGGCTAATTACTGGTTACATAGCATTTATCCAAAAGAAATTACTAATGCTAACATAGATAAGGATATACATATTCATGATTTAGGTATGTTAGCAACATACTGTTGTGGATGGAGTTTAGAGGATTTGTTGTTAAAAGGGTTTACAGGTGTAAGAGGAAAAGTATCTGCTTCTCCTCCAAAGCATTTTAGCACAGCACTAGGACAGGCAGTAAACTTTCTTTACACTCTTCAGCATGAGGCAGCTGGAGCTCAAGCATTTTCTAGTTTTGATACATATTTAGCTCCTTTTGTAAGATACGATAAGCTAACCTACAAAGAGGTTAAACAGAAATTACAAGAATTTATATACAATATGAATGTTCCTACAAGAGTAGGATGCCAGGTTCCGTTTACTAATGTAACTATGGATTTAATCCCTTCTGGAGAGTTAGCAGAACAGGGAGTAATTATTGGAGGAGAAGTTAAGAAAGAGAAATACAAAGACTTCAAGAAAGAGATGGGTATGATTAACAGAGCTTTTTGTGAAATTATGGTAAAAGGAGATGCAAAAGGGAGGCTCTTCTCTTGGCCTATTCCTACTTACAATATTACAAAAGATTTTGATTGGGAGAATAAGGATTACAAGCCAATATGGGAGATGACTGCAAAATACGGAATTCCTTACTTTGCAAATTTTGTTAGCTCTGATATGAACCCTGATGATGCTCGTTCTATGTGTTGTCGATTAAGAATAGATAATAGGGAGTTAAAGAAGAGAGGTGGAGGATTGTTTGGTTCTAATCCTCTTACAGGAAGTATTGGTGTAGTTACAATAAATCTTCCAAGGATAGGTTATCTAAGTAAAGATAAAAAGGAATATTTTAAGAGATTAGATAACTTAATGGATCTTTCTAGAAAGAGTCTTGTGATTAAGAGAAAATTTATAGAGAAATATATAGATAAAGGTCTTTATCCTTACTCTAAATTCTATCTAGCTGACATAAAGAAAAGGTTTAAGGAGTATTACAAAAACCACTTCAATACAATCGGTATTCTAGGGATGAATGAATCTATGACTAACTTCTTTAAGGACAAAGAGAAAGATATTACTTCAAAAGAGGGAAGAGAATTTGCTTTGGAAATAATGGACCATATGCGTAAAAGATTAATGAAATATCAAAAGGAGACCAATGATTTATTTAATCTGGAAGCTACACCTGGAGAGGGAACAACATATAAATTTGCAAAGGCAGATAGAAAAAAGTTTGGTAATGACATAATAACAGCAAATGATCTTAGTGGAAATCATGATATGCCACCCTACTACACTAACAGTACTCATTTACCTGTAGGATATACAGAAGATATTTTTGAAGCATTGGATCTGCAAGATGAGTTTCAGACTAAGTACACTGGTGGGACTGTTTTACATGTATTTTTAGGAGAGAAGCTGTCTGATGGAGAATCAGTGAAGAATTTAGTTAAGAAGATTTCTACTAATTACAAGCTTCCTTACTTTTCAATAACTCCTACTTTTAGTGTATGCCCAAAACATGGTTATCTTAGTGGAGAGCATAGGTTTTGTCCCAAGTGTGATGAAGAGATAGGCTATGAAGAGGGAATGCCTTTTAATGAAGTCTATTAATTATTTAATTTATTATTTTATTAAAATGCCCAAGAAAAAGGTTACAAGACAACAGTGTGAGGTATATTCACGAGTTGTAGGATATTTAAGTCCTGTTGCGCAGTGGAATATAGGGAAAAAAACTGAATGGGAAGATCGTAAAGTATTTTCGGTATAACTAAGTGTTAAGAATAGCAGGATTAGAAAAAAACAGTTTGATAGATTATCCTGGAAAGATTTCAGCTATACTCTTTACCTATGGCTGTAATCTTAGATGCCCTTACTGTCATAATCCTGAATTAGTTGTTGAAAAACTATCCAAAGAGAAAATTATTCCATACAGCTATATATTTGAGTTCTTGCAGAAAAGAGTAGGAAAGTTAGATGCTGTTGTTATTACAGGTGGAGAACCATTAATACATGTAGAATTGGAGGCTTTCATAAGAGATATAAAGGAATTGGGCTTTCTAGTTAAGTTAGATACAAATGGGTTCTATCCAGAAGAACTAAAATCTTTAATAGATAAAAAACTTGTTGATTATGTTGCTATGGATGTTAAATATCCTAAAAGTAAGTATATACACTTAACAGAAAAAGATAATTCTGTGGAAAGAATTTCACAAAGTATAGATATTATTATGAAAAGTAAATTGGAGTATGAATTTAGAACTACATATGTAAAACCTTTTCATAACTTAAAGTCTGCAAAAGAAATAGGGCAAATGATAAAAGGGGCAAATGTCTACTATATTCAAAATTTTCGACCAGGAAAGACGATAGATCCTTTGTTAAGTAGCAAAAACTCTTTTACAGATACAGAATTAGAAAAAATAAAGGAAATTATTCTTAAATATGTAAAAGAGGTACATATTAGATAGAAGGATTTTCTAAAACTTTAATAACTTTACCATTAATAATACTCTCTGTATCCTTATCCAGAAATATTGGTTGGTTTTCAGGATTACTTGATTGAGGGTAAAGTACTATCATGTCTTTTGCTTTTTTAATCCTCTTTACAGTGGCACTATTCTCTATTATCGCTACCACTATGTCTCCATCATTAATCTCACTGTCTTTTTGAACAATAACGTAATTCCCTTCTTCTATGCATTTGTCCTCAATGCTAGCTAAATTCATAGAATCTCCCTTTACAATGAGTGAGAAAAGATTCTTCTTCTTCCCTACAAGAGATCTATCTATTTTAAGTACCCCTATATTTTCTTCCTCTGCCGAAACAAGAGGTGTTCCAGCATTTGCATACCCTAAAACGGGAATTCCTACCAAGTAATCGTATACTACCTCGTCGTCTGAATCTACCATATGTATACCCCTCGGCTTACTAGTCCTAAATATATATCCCTTTTTTTCAAGGGCTATCAAATGATTAACTACTCCTCTTTTTGTAGATATGCTTAAAGACTCTTGCAGCTCACTTAAAGAGGGTGCTTCTCCGTTTTCTAGATACCAATTCCTTATTATTTTAAGCACCAGTTCCTGTTTTTCTGTAAGTACATCTCCCATTGTTTTAGAAGTAAATTTAATAATCATAGTATACCCCTCTTCTCGGAGAGTATACAAGTACCCATAGTGGGAGGACTTGTATAAAGAATAAACAGATACTATACTACTACTATATAAATTCTTAATATATTTATTTATGGCAGAAGAGAAAAAAGCCAAAAAAGTTTTTACATTAGAAGAGATAAAGTTTAACGAGGCAAACAAAACAATGGCAATTTTGGCCTGTTTCCCCATTATTGGTTTAATTCTTCTACTTGTAGAAAAGAATGATAACTTTGTTAGATATATGGGTGCCCAATTTGCTTTAGTTGGAGTATTACAATTCTTCTCATGGGTTCCACTTATTGGATGGTTATTAGCACCAATAACATTTGTTTTAATCATTGTTGGTATGGTTAAAGCTGCAAAGGGAGAAAGATTTGATGTTCCTGTTATTTCAGGACTAGCTCTTAAAATAATGGGTGCTTTTTAATTTAAGGCTTTCGAAATTGTAAATTGGAAAGGGGAGAATATCTCCCCTTTTTTAATGTATTGTGATAGAATTCAGAGTTGTTCGGGGAGTAGTTCAGATGGCTAGAACGCTGCGTTTGGGACGCAGAGGTCGCAGGTTCAAGTCCTGTCTCCCCGATTCCAAGTTGGTTAAGTCATTTCCATTTTAACTTTTCTATCATGTTTGTTTGACAAGCATTAATTAAAAGGGTAATATCGTAATGGGTATATACCCGCATTAAGTTTGAAGCAAATATTATGCCTAATTTAGATGGAACTGGACCTATGGGGCGGCGTTCTCATGCAAGAAGAGCAACTGTGCTTAAACCGAGGGGTTTAGGTGGTACCTCCGTGTGTACTTGTCCCTCTTGTGGTCACGAACGATTGCATAAAAGAGGAGTGCCCTGCTCTACTGTATTGTGTCCAAAATGTAAAACACCATTAGCAGGAGAAAATTGTTAATTATGAGAAAAAGAGCAAGAAGAAGAGTAGGATATAGATTTAAAGAGACATATTTTAAACCAAGAGGAATTCCTCTAAGTCTTCTTGGGGAGACAGTTTTGTCATTTGAAGAATTAGAATCTCTAAGATTAAGATATCTTAACAAGCTAGATCAAGATAAAGCTGCAAAGAAAATGAATATTTCTCAAAGTCAGTATCAACGGGATATAACTAAAGCCCTAGAGAAGCTAACAGATGCATTAATAAATGAAAAGGCTATAAAGGTTGAGAGAGATATTGCAAATCTTTCATAAAACTTCTAAAATGTTCTTATTAAATTAAGCATTTAAAATAATGATTTATGCAGTTATAGTCCTTGTTCTACTAGCAATTCTTCTAGTAGGACTATACAACAAGCTTGCTAAGCAGAGAGTTGTTGTTGATGAAGCCTCCTCTGATATCGAGACTTTTTTAAAGCAAAGGTATGATATGATTCCTAACCTTGTTGAAATAGTAAAAGGTTATGCAAAACATGAGACGGAGACATTTACAAAGGTAACAGAATTAAGAGCTAAGGCAATGTCCGCAGGCTCCTTAGAGCAGAAAATGGAAATAGAAGGAGAGCTTAGTAAGGCTGTTACAAAAGTTATGGCAGTAGCAGAAAATTATCCTGAGCTTAAAGCCAATGCAAACTTCTTGGATCTTCAAACAAACCTTAAAGAGTTAGAAGATAACATCCAGAAATCTAGAAGGTACTACAACGGTGCTGCTAGAGACTTCAACAGTATGCTTGTAGTTTTCCCAAATAATCTCTTAGCAGGTATATTTGGATTTAAGAATGTTGCATTCTTCGAGGCTACAGAGGAAGAGAAAAAGAATGTAGAGATAAAGTTCTAAGGAACCAAATAATGAAGAAACTCTTAAAAGGATTACTACTTCTTCTTGCTGTTTTTCCTTTTATTTTAAAAACTAAAGTATTTGCTACTGAACAGATAACACTCTTTAAATCAGATGTCAGGTTAGAGCAAAATACTGATATTAATATCAGAGAGGAAATCCATTATTTTTTCCCTACTCCTAGGAGAGGAATTATTAGAGAAATACCGATTAAGTATAAAGTAGAGGGAGGATTACAAAGACCTACCCGATTAGTAGTAAATGATATCTACTATTACAAAGAAGATTCTCCTGAGCAGAAGCTATATGATTATGAAAGAGAGAGCAAAAGTGGCTATGCTATTTTAAGAATAGGAAATCCAGATGTAACAATTACAGATGGTTATGTTTATGTAATAGATTACAAACTTGTAAATGCGGTTAACTATTTTGATGAGTATGATGAATTGTTTCTTAACTTAACTGGTAGCGGGTGGAATGTACCAATAGTAGAAGCATATGCAAATATTGAAGTGCCTAATAAAATTACTGACAAGGTTTGTTTTACTGGCCCTGATGGGTCTACCCTGTCAGAGTGTACTTTTGAAGAGATAGATGAAAACAAAGTTAAATTGTCTGTAAACTCTTCTTTAAGTTCTTATGAAGGATATACTGTTGCATTAAAAATGCCAAAGGGAACACTCGATGATACTAGAGCAAGACAGACAGTACAGTTTCTTCTAGCCAATATTGGTTTACTTTTGCCAATCCCAATATTCTTCTTTTTAAGCTCTATTGTTAAGAAGAAAGGTACAAACAAGAAGAAAACAGTAATTGCTCATTATGAACCCATTAAGGGGATAACTCCTTTGTTTGCTGGTTTTCTTTACAAGAAAGTACTAGAGAATAGGCATGTTACAGCAGAAATTATCCAAATGGCTATAGATGGCCATATAAAGATAAAACAGGAAGGGAAAAGGGAGTATATATTAGAAAAACAATCTCAGCAGGCTTTAAAAATCGATGATGCTTCTAATTTAATACTTTTAGATATATTTAAAAAAGGAGATAGTGTTAATACAAAGAAAATACACTCTGACTTCTATCTTACTGTAAGGGATATTAACAGGAAATTAAGTGATAAGGCATTTGAATTAAAGTATTTTGATCAAAATAGAAGAAAACTACAATCATCTCTCTCCTCTCTTGGTATCATAGGTGTTTTTCTTTCATTTATGTCTTTAGGAGTCTTCTTAGAGTATGCTTTGACTGGTTGGTCTTTTGGATTAGGAATTTCATCTATTCTTGCATTAATATTCTCTTTTAAAGTAGATTTTCGAGGAGAAAAAGGAAATGATATATATCATGAGTTAGAGGGTCTAAAACTATATATTAATACAGCCGAAAAGCATAGAATTGATTTTCATAATAATCCAGAGAAATTTAGAGGTGTATTTGAGAAGCTACTTCCTTATGCAATCATATTTGGTTTAGAGAAAAAATGGGCTAATGAATTTAAAGATATTTATACTGAACCACCATCTTGGTATGAGGGTGATGTAACAGGGTTTGACTCCTATGTCTTAACAAATTCTTTGCTTAATATGGGAAAAAACGTGGAAAACAAAGCTAAACCTCCTAATAGTGCTGGTGGTTTTACATCTACTCACGGAGGGTCAGGAGGAAGTGGTTTTAGCGGAGGTAGTAGTGGAGGTGGCTTTGGAGGTGGTGGCGGAAGTAGTTGGTAGAACTTACCACTTGATTGTATGGCCTTTCAATATTGTTCTAAGCCAGGAATAGAGGTAATAGATAGTATATTTAACTCTCTTAAGAGGATAATCTCTACTGTGTAAATATGTGACTTTTTGACCTCCTAAACTCTCTTTAAAGGCTCCTACTCCACTCCATGGATGCTTTCTGTTCTCATAGCCTTTTGGTACTACGCCTCCAAAAAGATCTAAGGTCTTACAACCTAGGTTTTTACCAAGTTTAAGACTTTCCCAAAAGAGAAGATATGTAATATTTATATTCTTGTCCCTAAACTCCGTATCTGTAGCGGCTTGGTATAGATGAAGGTTATCACCATAATGAGTACACTGCCATACCCCTATCGGTTGCTCTTTGTAGTAGCCTACTAAAAAGTAGCACATATTATTTTTAACTTGGAAGAGAAGTTCTTTTAAAAGGAGAGCTGTTGGTTTATCTGTATATCCTTTTAATTTTACTGTTTGTTCATGTAAGTTTTCAAACAGGTCAAATTTGGAGTCGTCATTAAAGATTTCTACTCTTACATCCTCATCCTTTAGCAGTCTGTTTAGTAGATTTCTTTTTGTCTTGTTCATTTCTCTCTTAAGTTCTTCTAGATCTTTTGTTAAGTCAATATGTTGTGAAATTAAAGCATCTACATTATGTGTTGGTGCTAATTTAAACCCATTCTTTTTGTAGAACTCTACTAGTAAATCATTTTCTTTGTATAAAGGAGAGAATCTCAAAAGAAAGCAAGAATTTTTCTTAGCTAAATCTTTCAGGAAACTTAGTATCTGCTCCCAATACTGTATTTTAGAACCACAAATCATTGGTGAGTGTTTACACTCTAGAAAGTTCCCAAAGAGCTTAGAATGGCCTACAGAGGCGGTTATAATGCCAAGGAAAGTGTTGTTACTGTATATACCATACCTATATACTACCCTTCCTATGCTCTTCTCATAATTATATCTAGCACTACTATTTAAAAATGAGTATATAGGTAAAGAATGTGTTAACAAATCCCATTCTTTATCTCCTTCTATGTTTCTAAATTCTAAAAACATTCTTAAACTAATTTAAAATTTAAGTGGTCTTGCAAACTTATTAATAATTTTAGAGACTTTGATTGCTATTTCTGAGGTCATTTCAATATTAGTAGGCAAATTCAATACCTGCTTTCCCAAGAACTCTGTATTTGGACAAGATCCTACGATATAGTTAACATCTGTTAGCTTTTTAGATTCATAAGTTAGAGGATGAACAGGATTTTTGTACCAATTTCCTGAAATTAGTTTCAATTCAAGTAACCTTCTCTTAATCTCCTGTGTGTTTTGGAGTAGTATGGGGTACCTTAAAAGGAACTTTGTATTAGAAGTGTATCTGTACTCTTTATCTAGGTATTTATTGTAAATGTTAACAATATCCTCTCTATGTTTATTGAATAGGTTACTCTTTTTAAGCTGATTTAAAAGCAAACATGCCTGTATATCACTCATTTTTTCTATCTTTGCACCCTGAACTGTATTAGTGCCTGCTTGTTTCCTTATTAACCCAAGCATTCTATATACAATTATGAGGATTCTACCAATGGTAATATTGGTAAAAGGTATTAATGTCTTAAAGTAATTTCTCTTTATATTGCTCCATAGGAGTATATATTTAGCATTATACAGGGCTTCTTTCTTGTTTGGTTCTTGTATATTTTGATACTCTAAAGTAGCTTTTTTCAGCAAAGTGGGATTGTTTATTATCATTAATGCTCCCTGTGTACTACTAATACTTTTGTCTTGTGAGAAACTAAAAAAATACATGTCACTATACTTACCTATACCTAGCTTCGAAAAATCTTCTGTAAATATATGGGCACAGTCCTCTATTAGATATATTTTCCTGTTAGTTTCCCTCCTTCTATTTTCCTTCTCCACAATTTCTCTAACCTTCTGTGTATCTATTATATTTCCAAATGTGTGTTGAACTATGATAGCTCTTGTATTGCTTGTAATCTTTTTTTTCAGAGAATCAAGATTCATATTAAAACTCTCTTTCTTAATATCAATGTAGACAGGTTTGGCTTTAGTCCAGATTATTGGTGATACTACAGCAATACAGGTAAATGCTTGTAAAAGAACTTCATCAGTACTATTTAAGTTCAGAAGTCTTAAAAAGAAGTATAGGGAGTCTCTACCTCTGTTAAAGAGGAAGGGTTTACTATTAAATATCCCCTCAAGCTTCTTTTTTAGGGTTGTGAGATCTCCTTCACAAGAGATATTTCCCTTTACAATATCTTTTGCTAATTGAATGTCATCTTTATCATTGTTTGGGATTGACCCTATAAATACAGACACTTGTTTATTATTTATTAATTAAAAATAGGCATGGTTTCTTTGCTAATACTTTTTTGGGATTCCACTCCTGTACTTCCTTGGTTACAATATATTCATTCTCTCCCATAATATCCATAGCTATACATACTCTTGTATCGGGTTCACAAATATCTAGGATGTCGTCAAACAAATGCTGGTTTCTGTACGGTGTTTCCATGAAAATTTGTGTCTGTTTTGTAGTTAAAGCTATTTCTTCTAATATTTTAATCTTTTTTCTTCTACTATTTTTCTCTCTTGGTAAGTACCCTAAGAAGGAAAAGCTTTGACCGTTTAATCCTGATGCCATTAATGCCATTAGTATAGATGAAGGTCCTACAAAAGGGATTACGGTAATTTTCTTTTTTTGAGCTAATGACACTAGTCGAAACCCTGGATCTGCAATAGAGGGGACTCCTGCATCAGAAAGCAGTCCTATGTCACGACCATTTAAAGCAGGTTCTAGCAGTTTGTTAATTTCAGTATCTTTTGTGTGCTCATTTAACTCCGTTATATTTATTTCCTGTATTTTTTTCTCTAAAGGTAGGTCTTTTAGAAAAAACCTTGCAGTTTTTGCCTTTTCAGAGACAAAATATTCTAAGGAATTGATTACATCTATATCTTCCTTCAGTAATACGTCTCTCATTGATTTGTTTTCACTTATGGGTGTTGGTATTAAATACAGTTTCCCTTGCTTCATTAATATGTCCTTTCAAAATTACTATCTATTTCACTTAAGGATAGTTTCCATACTGCAGGCCTTCCATGAGGACAGCTATATGGGTTCTGGCAATCCATCAGTTTGTTGTATATATCTAACATTTCTTCCTTCTGTAACCTCTGACCGCTTCTAATACTGTTATGACAAGAGATAGTTGCAAGAATATCGTCCCTTAACTTTTTAAAGTTTTTCTTTAGAAGCTCTATATCTTCTTCTAAGGAAA
>Ga0255347_1003358_pt1 | contig 20913 bp, 11 predicted proteins | sample wastewater_treat_2_FD_192479 | JGI IMG/M metagenome (GOLD analysis project Ga0255347, IMG submission 192479) | Wastewater microbial communities from Lulu Island WWTP, Vancouver, Canada - plant24 | ecosystem: Engineered > WWTP > Wastewater > Unclassified | place: Canada: Vancouver, British...
CCAAACCCACCCCCCAGGCCGCATCCGGGAACTGCACTTGATGTTGCCAGGGCAACAATATCAGAATTTTTACAGAAAAAAGGAGAGCCTGCATCGTATCAACAAATTTTTAGCGCCGCGCTAACAGGGATGGCACACACCAATCAACTTGCGATCGATATTTTTTTACAAAATAGCAATCAAATGGTTTCTGAGACCCATCGATTGCTTGAAACACTCTTTTATGATAACAATTTACTCACTCGCACGACCGGTGACGCGGCAACAATCGAAGCAGGCGAATGGTGGTTAACCCACCCGGAACCTGTAAAATCCAGCCAAATCGATGTCTTAGAAGAACATATTTACCAACATTTGGTTTCTTTCCCGACAACAACAGCTGAAAACATAAAACGGGTTGCATATCAAGCTCTCCCCGGGATTTTTACTCCCGATGATGATGCGATATTAACCTGCCTGGTGGCTTATGCAGACCTGGTCGACCCGAAGACGCATCTGTGGAGGCTTCGGGAAGGCGACCAACCTGCCGCACGTGAATTGGATCAACAACAACTCTTACAATCATTAGCAACAATCGCCCAACGTTTAGATTTTCGCGTGTCGGGTGCAAGCCCGCTCTTCTGGTATGATCGTTCCAGTCCCCTTGCTAAATATCGCCTGCATATTTTAACCTCTGCCGTAGTCACCCCCTATTTATCCTCCGATTTTGAACCTGCTGAAACAAACCTTATCATTATTCCCGGGAGTCGGGCAAATTTGCTGGCTTTCAAACAGTACCGCAACAAAATTCTTAAAGAGAAATTATCACAAAAATTTCTCGTCATTAAATTTCGACTGGTACGCGATCTTGAGGTTAATCCTTTACTTTCCAGAGAGTTATTTAAAGATCTGATTCATGCAGACCCGCCTGAATACCGGGCTACGCAATTAGCACTTTTGTAATAATTGTTCCCCAATACTGCTTAAGGGGTCGCCGATGGCTCTGGTGTTTCCGAAGGCTCCGGCGTATTAGTCTGCGTTGGCGTCATCGTCGGTGTTGGTGTGTCGGCTATCGTAGGTGTGATTGTGGGGGTTGCGGTCGGAACCTGAATATTCAACCTGATTAATTTCTCAGCAAAGGTGTCTTTTGTGCTGCGAATATAGACCTTCAGGGTAATGATTCCAGGTTCTACATCGGTCAGGTCCCATTCATAAAGAATATCCGGCGTTTCTTGTGGGGTGTGCACATTGTCTACCAACACTTCCCAGCTTGATGGCTCAGACCCACGTCCCCATTCAATCCGATAGTATTCGAAATTCTGAGTGGCAGTGATCATCCCTCGAATTTCTAACGGGCTGACCAAAATATTTTGCCCATCAACCAAGCCTGTCAAATTAATGATCGGTCGGGGATCATCAGCGCGGCAAGCCCGTCTCGGCACAAAGAACAGGGGATCAGAAAAGCCCAGGTTTGTCTTCCAGGCTCGCCCCTCAGGTTCATCTCTCAACCAGCGTTGTGCCCAAGGGTCAGTTACATTGGCAGCAAAAATATTTTCCGAAAAATCACCACATGCATCTGAAATCGCCAAACCCGTCCAGGTATCGACAACAACCTTCTTCCATAAGTCCTCAGAAGAAGGCAGCGGTGTTTGATCAGCAGCAAAAATTTCGCTGCGTTGTTGTGGGCACCATTCCGAAGGTTCGGTTCCGGAGATCGAACAAATCACCCGGTCAACAATCCCGGGGGGCCTAATAAAAGCCGAAGGTATTCCATCCTTCAGTTCGTTGATAGCAAAGGTCATAAATTGTGCCCATATCGGGCCTGCGCCGGTTATCCCGGTGGTGTTAACCATTGGTGAATAATCAGCATTTCCTACCCAGGCACCCACTACCAAATCGGGTGTATAACCAATCGTCCAGTTATCCCGAAAATCGTTTGTTGTGCCGGTCTTTACCGCTGCTTGAAAAGGCAAATTGATAACGGGGTTCGATCCAAACATGGGGATGCGAGCAATTTTATCAGAAAGAATGTCAGAAATCAGATAAGCATGCTCAACCCTGACCACCTGAGACCCAACTGGTGGCTCATACTCATAAATCACATTGCCTGAATGATCCACGATCTTCGAAATTGCCACAACTGGCATCATACGACCTTCATTTGCCAAAGTGCCAAAAGCGGAGGTTAATTCTAATAGGCTCACTTCGCCACCACCCAGGGTCAGCGAAAGACCATAATCGGGCCTTGTTAAACTGGTGATCCCCAGCCGACGGGCAAAGGCGATCAATCCGTCCTCCACTGGGCTTTCGGGATTGTCATAAATACCAACAAATTCCAGTGCTTTAACAGCGGGAATATTGTATGAATTTGCTAATGCTTCTCGCACCGTAACGGGACCATGAAATCTCCCATCGTAATTATGGGGCACATAAATCGGGCCAGTGTCATGGGGATCGGTGGACGGCGGAAACTCGGTGGGAACATCCCAAATCAGGGTTGCAGGCGTCCACCCTTTTTCAAAGGCAGCCACATAGGTCAGTGGCTTAATAGCCGACCCTGGTTGCCTTGATTGGGTTAAAACCATGTTGACCTGCCCAGAAATTGATTCGTTGTGAAAATCTGCCGATCCAACCATGGCCAGGACTTCACCTGTGTCGGGTACCATTGCAATCAGTGCGCCATTGGTGGCATTATTTTCAACAAGTACAGCCACTTGATTCGCCACAATCCGTTCCGCTTCATCCTGGAGTTTAGGATCCAACGTGGTATACACCGTAAACCCGCTTCGGTAAATAGTTTGTGGGTCAAACTCCGCCTCTAAAAGTGAGCGCACATACACAACCCAGTGCGGATAACGCATACTAAAATCAATTTCAGGAAACTCATAATTCTCAAGGTCAATCCCTGCCTGGGTCGCATCCGCATAATCTACACACACTGGTGGTCGCCCAGAACCAATTTCAATGCAGTTTCGTTCACGACTCAATTCATACATCAAAACCAAAACAGAACGCTGTCTGTAAAGGGTCGCATCACGGTTGTTGTAAACATCATATACCGAAGGGGCTTGTGGTAATCCAGCCAAAAATGAAGACTGCCACAGGCTCAGATTGCTCGCATTGCTATTGAAATAAGTTTCTGCTGCTGCTTGTACACCATAAGCCGTGTTACCGTAGTAATTCTCATTCAGGTAGAGTTCTAAGATTTCTTCCTTGGAATACTGATTCGTTATTTCGTAGGCTAACACAATCTCGCGTGCTTTTCGCTGATACGATTGATCATAACGCTCTGTTGGATCTAACAAAAGCGCACGGGCTAATTGCTGAGTGATGGTGGAAGCCCCCGAACGGATTTCTCCCGCTGTGTAGTTTTGCCAGAGTGCCCGCGTCATTGCCAGCAGGTCAAAACCGGGGTGGGTGTAAAAATCTTTATCTTCAGTCGCTATGGTGGCAGCAATTAATGTTGGTGAAATTTCTTCCAAAGGGATATAGGTGCGCCGACCAGCGCTGGGGTCCAGGATCTCATAAAGGATATTGCCTTCCCGATCTAGAATTCGGGTGGTTTCAAATTTTGCAGCCCGATCGCGCAGTTCCGTAACATCTGGCAAGGTTGATTTAATGCGATAATACTGATAAATACCAATCGATCCAGCCGCCAAAACAGCCAGGATTAAAATAAATAAAAATACCAAAAATATTTTTAACAAACGTGACCCGAAGGTTTTTTTCTTAATCGGTTTTTGGGGACGCGCCGTTTCAGTTGGGCGACGCCCCGGGCGCTGACTTGGTTTTGGCGGTGGTGCCATTTCACGCTGTGGTCTGGGCGAGGGTGCGCTCGTGCGGCGATAGGCTGCGGGCGTCACCTGTGTAGCACCGTGATCAACCTGACTGACCGGCTTTGGCAGGGTGGTTTTTCTCGGAGTCCAACCTTGTGAAACATCATCTGGTGGGATCGTTGGGATATCATCGGTGTTCCTTGCTGGTCTTCCCCCCGCCTGGGTTGCCCGTGTTATCGGTGTGCTATCTTCTGGAGGAGCGCCGGGGGTGACCTGTGATTTTGGATCAGGAATGCGCGCTGGACCAATTGGCGTTATCCGGGTTTGCGCATTGGCAATTCTATCCTCATCGGTAGGGATGACACGCGTTTCTTCGCTGCTGGTCAATCCCAGATAGATTGGCTGCGTTTCCTCATCATCCAGCGCATCTATCGGCGTAAAAGGGGTATCACCCCACCATTCTATCGAGCCTTCAGACTCCGTTGCATCATGGGCTGGTTCGTCTGTAGTCCCTAGGTCATCATCAAATTCCGCCTCGGCCTGCCACCCTGAAGGCTCATACTCTTCCGGAATAAATCCTTCACCTTCGGGTGCTTCAGAACCTTCGATTTTTATTTCTTGTGTGTCTTCTTCATTTAAAGAATCCGCTGGTGTTTTTTGTATTTCTTCAGGGATTTTTTCTTCAGGAAAATCGTTGTCGTTTGGTCGATTGTTTATATCGTTCATTTTTAATATCGGTGTTAATATCTTCATCTGGGTGAAAAAACATCTTCACACCCCATATGAAGTTGATGCTCCATTAAGCATTATACGCATTCTTTCTAAAAAAGAAACGATTTTTCGTTCAAACGGCGTAAAGGTTAATCCCCTTCTTAATAAACTGTATAAAAAATAATTGGATTCTGAAATTCGTTTAAACAAAATGAATACGCGCTCGAATTTAAAAAAACAGTTTTTAGTCCTTATTTGAAAGAAGAAGAGTAAATAATTTTGATGGTCGATGGTTTCCAAAATAGCCTTGGAAGATTAACCTAGATCCCCACGTTTAAATACAACATTAAAATTGACCCAGCGATTAGAAATGGTGTCAATGGTAATACGGTTGCAAATGGGCGATAACGCCCGGTAACAAGCAAAACACCGATATACACCAGCCCATACACAGCAAATACGATGATTCCGATGACGAACCCACCAATAATCCCTGACCAGCCCGTAAGCAAGCCCAAAAAAGCGCCTGCAAACACATCACCGAACCCAAAGGGCAAAGGGCTGGCTTTTCCTCCTCGAAAAGTCGTAGCAATTTGAGAAAAAGTCAGCCCCAATAGAAACCACGTCAGCATAATCAGCAGACCGCATACCCCGCCAATCAGAGTGAGGGTCAACCCGTGCAGAAAAACCCCATAACCAAAACACAATACCAATCCGAACAGGCTGGTTTGGATTAACACCAGCCCGTGTTCACAATCGATTACTGCAATCACTGCCAAAAAGGTCATAAAGGGTAATGCAGCCCAGAAGTCCAGCCCGGAGAGCGGAAAAATAACTAGAAAAATACAGGCTAACACCGACCCCACATTCACGAAAACCCAACGCAATGGGCGCCCTTGTTTGCAATGCGGGCAACGCATCCTGAACACATAGGAAACAAAGGTCCAGGGTTTTTGGCAGTGTTCGCAATTTGGCTGGCTGAATCGCCGTGTAGCAGGCAATACATCAGCAAGATAGTTGATGAGCAAGCCAATCAAAACACCCACAGGCAAAGAAAGGCTGATATATAAAATCAAATGTCCTTATCTCCCAATAAATATCATAAAACATGCAAAAGCCCAAAAGTCAGTCCGCGATCCATATTAATGATTATAACCAGAACAGATTTTTCACCTTCTTTTTTTGCTTGAAATCAACAGCGATTTTAATAATCTGAAATTTTTAAAAATTTAAAGGGATTGCTATACGAAGGTTATGTAAACAAGAGAACCAACCTCCCCACACAAATGTATCCATTTATTCCAGGAACTGCCGCATATCAATTACCCTTTGGTAAATCTTCACTTCATTTAATGCATACTCTATAAAGGTCCTAAATAAGCCCAAGTCCGTTTTTTGGGGTATAATAAAACCATTAGTTAAGATCGCAAAGCGCCTCCTTTTGCGTCAGCCGGAGGTGCTTTTTAACGAGTAAACAAATCATCAAAAACCTCAAGGACCCCAAAAATGCCAGAAATTGGTTCCATTCAACATGTAGATATCGACAATGAAATGCGCGAGGCTTACCTTGATTATGCAATGAGCGTCATTGTTGCCCGCGCTTTGCCAGATGTCAGGGATGGGCTCAAGCCCGTCCACCGTCGGATTCTTTATGCAATGCGCGATATGGGGATTCGTGCTGCATCTTCCCATAAGAAATCTGCCCGGATTGTTGGAGAGGTCCTTGGTAAATATCATCCCCATGGTGATATGGCGGTTTATGATGCTATGGCGCGTATGGCGCAGGATTTTTCCATGCGTTACACCCTGGTTGATGGTCAGGGCAACTTTGGTTCAATCGATGGCGATTCGCCTGCAGCCATGCGTTACACCGAGGCACGGCTTACAAAAATTGCCGAAGAACTCCTGGTTGATTTGGAAAAAGAGACTGTCGATTTTATAGCCAACTTTGATGATTCTTTAGAAGAGCCCGAAGTACTCCCAGCCCGGCTACCAAATCTGCTTTTAAATGGTTCTTCGGGGATTGCCGTAGGCATGGCCACTAATGTCCCCCCCCACAATTTGCAAGAACTGGTAGCCGCACTGAACTATCTTATTGACCATTACGATGATATGGATGAGGTCAGCGTTGAAGAATTAATGCAATTTCTGCCCGGACCCGACTTTCCTACGGGTGGAATCATTGTGGGTGATGAAGGTATCCGCCAGGCATATAGCACGGGTCGCGGACGCATCGTCATGCGCGGTACCGCAACGATCGAAGAAAGCATTAGCGGCCGCTTTTCGATTAAAATTTCCGAAATCCCCTATCAGCTTAACAAAACCACCCTGCTTGAGCGCATCGCTGAACTGGTTCGAGAAGGGCGTTTGGATTCCATTTCGGATATGCGCGACGAATCCGACCGAAATGGTATGCGAATTGTGATCGAACTAAAACGTGGCGCACAACCTAAACGCGTTCTGAACCAGCTTTATAAATACACACCCCTGCAGTCCACCTTTGGTGCACAAATATTGGCTCTGGTCAACGGTGAACCGCGTTTGTTAACCCTAAAACGCGCCTTGCAAGCCTATCTGGAACACCGCCAGGAAGTGATCACCCGCCGCTCCGAATTTGAACTCAAGAAAGCCAGGCATCGGGCGCACATTTTGGATGGTTTATTGATTGCACTGGCTAATCTTGATGATGTGATTAAAACCATCCGCGAATCTGAAGATGCTGATATTGCAAAAGATCGGTTGATGGAGCGGTTCAATCTTTCAGAAATTCAAGCCCAGGCAATCCTCGATATGCAATTACGCCGACTGGCAGCCCTCGAGCGTAAAAAAATCATGGATGAACACAAAGAGGTGATGGCCATCATTGCCTATCTTGAGGATTTGTTGGCAAATCCCAAGAAAATACTTGATATCATCAGCAACGATTTAAATGAAATTGCTAATAGTTATGGAGATGCCCGCCGCACGCTGATTGCACCAGATGCCACCAGCGACCTCTCCGAAGAATCTTTGGTTAAGAAAGAAGAAGTGTTTGTCAGCATCACTCAAAAGGGATATGTCAAACGTGTATCTGAAACAACCTACCGCTCCCAGGGACGGGGCGGCCGGGGTGTGATCGGGCAATCGATGCGGGGTGAAGATGAGGTACGTTTCTTCTTACGCTGTCATACCTTAGACACGCTGTTATTTTTCTCTGACAAGGGCAAGGTCTACTCTGAAAAGGTCTGGCAGCTCCCTGAAGAAAGCCGTACCGGGCGAGGCATCCCGATTTTCAATATTATCAACATCGAAGCCAACGAGCAAATTACCGCGGTTGTTCCCGTGGCGAGTTTTGAAAATGCTGCTTTTTGCACCATGGCCACTTTGAAAGGACGTGTAAAGCGCGTTGAAATGTCCCAGTTTCAAGCAGTTCGTCCTTCGGGGTTAATTGCGATTACGCTGGATGAAGATGATCACCTTGGCTGGGTCAAGCTAACCAGCGGAAAAGATGAAATCATCCTCATTACCCGCAACGGTCAGACCTTGCGTTATGCTGAATCTGCAATTCGAGATATGGGGCGCACCGCGATGGGTGTGATCGGGATCCGCACACGCCCGGGCGATGAAATGGCGGCGCTTGAAGTTGTAGAACCCGATGGCTTTTTACTGGTTGTCACAGAAAAAGGCTTTGGCAAGCGTACACCGCTTAAAGAATACACATCCAAAGGACGCGGCACAATGGGAATTGCCAGTATTGACAAGCGTGCCTTTAACACTATCGGCAAAATTATCGACGCTCGCGTTGTCAAAGAAAAGGATGGCATTTCTATTATTTCCAGCCGTGGAATTGTCATCCGACTTTCAGTGGCAGATATTTCTGTTCAGGGTCGCGCAACCCGTGGCGTCAGGGTGATGCAATTGGAAGAAGGGGACACTGTCGCCGCCCTGGCACGGATCCCCGAAGAAGTGTCTGAACAGGAGCACAGCATATCCGAGTAAGTTCGTACCATTGCAATAGTTTTTAAGATTTTCTTGCTGAAAAATCTTCCACAATAATTTCGCCGGTTAGTGACTCAACTCTCAAGCCCTTACACGTTTCAAGTGCCAGGCGACCATCAGGAAGAACACCTATAATTCGCATCGCTTGCGGCTGTTCCCCTGGCAATTGAAATTTGACCCATTGTTCACGCCACACCAAATTCTGATTCCAGTGGGTGATAAAAGCATCCTCAGATAATATTTTCCGGTAAGATTGCATCGCCTTTAAAATTTGAGCCAAAAGAGCCCAACGGTCAATTTTTTTTCCCAAAACAGAGGTGATGTCAATTGCCGGGTAGCGTAAGACCTCATCTGGCGGTACGGATGCAGGAAAAACATTTACCCCCACACCAATCACCACCGACAATAATATGTCATCCTGCCAATCAGCCTCAACCAGCACACCACCCACCTTAGCCCCCTTCAGCAAAACATCATTGGGCCATTTTAACCTGGCCTGCAATCCCAGATTTCCAAGTGCTTCAATTACGCCCAGAGCCGCCAGGGCTGTCACACGGGGTAAATATGCAATCTCAGAATTTTTTAGCCGAAAAACCAGACTGAAAGCAAGCGCCTGCCCCGATTTTGTGATCCAGCGTCGTTCTCCCCGGCCCCTTCCTTTAGTTTGTGCATCAGATACAACCAGGGACCAGTCTGCTGCCCCCTCTCGTGCCCAATTAAGGGCAACGTCATTGGTTGATCCCACGGTTGGGAAAAAACGCCAATCAGCCAGGCCCAACGGTTCTAAATTATTTGCTAAATCTTCGATCGCGTTCATTCCAACCCATCCTGACATTCACTTCTCAAAGGTATTCCAATCATTTTCATCTTCACACAAACGCAATTATTGTCGAATTGATAAGATTTTTAACATTTACCAAAATGAAAAGTGCTAAATAATCCAAGCAAAGGTTCGGTATCGCAACTGTTCTTCTTTAATCTTCCAGGGCTTTTTTCAACATTGCCGTAATTTCAACAATGCTGGGGGCGAGGATGTCTGGTTGAAATTCTGCTCCAGGCAGATCTTCTGCATTAGTTTCTCCGCTCAACACCAAAGCGGTGATCATCCCCCAGCGCTTTAGGGCAATATCAGTGTATAGCCGGTCGCCAATCATGCAGTGTGCTTCTATGGGGAACGCGGTTTTTTCAACGAGCGCATCAACAATCTCGCGGTTAGGTTTGCCAATAATTACATCGGGTCGCCGGCCCGTTGACGTCGCTATTAATTCGATCATCGCGCCGACATCGGGTTTGAACCCATATTCTGTCGGACAATTGATATCCGGGTGAGTGGCAATATAGGGTTTTCCAGCCGTCACCAGATCACATAATTTCCATAATTTATTGTAGGTCAGGGTTGTATCAAAACCCAAAATTGCGATCTCTGGATCATATTCAGTTATTACAAATCCATGGCGTTTAAATTCTTCCAATAACTGTATTGTCCCCACAACATATAACCTCGCACCAGGAAAATGCCGTCCCAGATATATAGCCGTCGCTTCGCCAGAAGTAAAAATTTTCTCCTCTGGAACTGGGAAACCAAATCGGCGGAATTTTTCAGCATATTCAACCCTTGACCGCGATGAATTATTCGTCAAAAAATAATAAGGGATTTCCCTTTCATTTAATAAATCCAACCAGGCTTTGGCGCCAGGCAAAAGCCGATTTCCCAGATACAAGGTGCCATCCATATCCATCAAAAAACAGCGTATATTTCGTAATATTTCAATTTGTTTCATCGATTAAAATCCTAAAAGGCAATTTAATAATCTAACACATTGAATCATAGCCTAAATTGGTTTTTTGAGGGGTAGGAAAGAGATTCATTACGATCAAATGGCAAAAATTTTGTCGCCTGTAACAAATTCAAAATACCAGGCCTGAAACATGGAATCAAACCTGTAAATCGGCTATAATGGTTCAACGAACCCTGACGAGCAAATGAATTTTGGGAGGAAGCTTTTATGAAACCCATCTCACTAACCGGGATCAAACCCACCGGAAAGCCTCATATCGGGAACTATCTGGGCATGTACCGACCAGCACTTGACCTGATGCAAAATTATCAGGGCATGTACTTTGTTGCTGATTACCATGCGCTTACCACCATGCATGACCCGGAAATGCTCCGGGAACTGGTTTATGAGGTAGCCGCCAGCTGGTTGGCTTTGGGGCTCGACCCGGATGAAGCCATCTTCTTCCGTCAATCCGATATACCTGAAATCCCCGAATTCACCTGGATTCTTTCGTGCTTTACATCAAAAGGTTTGCTCAACCGAGCCCATGCCTATAAAGCTGCTGTGGATGAAAATCTTTCAATAGGCAGGGATGCAGACGAAGGTATTAATGCTGGTTTGTTCAATTATCCCGTGTTGATGGCGGCTGATATCCTTCTTTATGGTTCGGATGTTGTCCCGGTTGGTCTCGACCAAAAGCAACATATTGAGATCACGCGAGATATTGCAGAAGCTTTTAACCGCACTTACGGCGATGTACTGGTAGTTCCAGAAGGTATCATCCAGGAAAGTGTGATGAAAGTCCCCGGTATTGATGGCCAAAAAATGAGTAAAAGCTATAACAATACCATTCCTATCTTCGCACCAGAAAAAGAAATCCAAAAACAAGTGATGCGTATTGTTACCGATAGCAAGCGCCCCGAAGATCCCAAAGACCCCCAGGGCAACACCCTATTTACCTTATTGAGTTTTTTTGCGGCACCAGAACGCCTGGAAGAAATCCGGCAGCTCTATCTTCACGGCGGCGCCGCATATGGGGAGCTTAAAAAAGAATTGGCTGGCCTCATTCTGGCTCATTTTGCCAAGGCACGCGAACGTTATTTTGCTCTGATGAATGATCGCGCCTATATCGACGATGTCCTCGTTCAGGGAGCCCTTAAAGCACGGCGTATGGGACAACCTTATTTGGCTGCCGCACGCAAAGCGACCGGCATCGATTGAAGATTTATTAAAATTGCCAGTGACAATATTTCTTGTTACTGGCTTTTTTATTTAAATATGTTAATCCGGTGAAACCAATCCTACCGTCTGATCGACAAAAGCATCAACCACTTCGCCCAACAATGAAAGCGGCAATCCACCCTGATTAAGGATCACATCATGAAATGTTTTTATGTCAAAATCAGCGCCCAGGATTGCCTTGGTTTTTTGTCGCAATGCCAGCATTTCCAGGTAGCCGATGTAATATGCACAGGCCTGTCCGGGCATAACAATATAGCGCTCCACCTCAGTGATCACATCACGTTCGGGTAAGCCCGTTTTTTCAGCCATATAGTCAATTGCCTCCTGCCGGGTCCAGCGCATTGCATGAATTCCCGTGTCAACCACCAGGCGCACAGCACGCCATAATAGTGCTTGCAAACGCCCCAGGTTGGCAAGGTCATCTTCCAGCCCCAATTCCCAGGCCAGTTGTTCTGCGTATAATGCCCAACCCTCCACATATGCATTGAAAAAATAAGTCCGCCGAAATATTGGGAGTCCCCGTAATTTTTGCGCCTGTGCCAGCTGATATACATGTCCAGGGATGCCTTCATGGTACGCCAAGGTCGGCATTCCCCAGCGGTAAACGTTACTCGGATCACGTAAATTTAACCACAATGTGCCCGGTTTGCTGCCATCCAAAGCCGGTGGTTGTGCGTAAGCAATGGGGGAATCGGGCTCTTTGAATTCTGGTAATCGCTCAACCGCAAATCTATCCAAGGAACCAAAGTTAAAGACCTCGGGCATGCGCTGATTGGCACGATTCAAAATATCCAGATAGTCCTGAATGATCACATCCCGTTGATCATCCCCCAAATAATGATAGCGTGGATCTTGCATCAACGCCTGCAGTTGTATGCCAGGATTCTCTGATGGTAAGCCAAGCTTTCGTAAAATCTCTGCCACAGCCTCGTTCAAGCGCGCTACCTCATCCACGCCAATTTGGTGAATTTCAGCAGCTGTCAGATCGGTGGTGGTGTGATTTCGCAATAAGTAACCGTAATAAGCCTCTCCATCCGGGAGTTTCCACACGCCATCATCTTCATTGGCGCTTGCCAATAAGCCTTCAAGGAAAATCGCCAAAGCTTCATAGGCTGGTTTTACCTTTTCATCAATAGCAGTTTTTACTTTCTGCAACCAGCGCTCCTGTTGGTTTTGGTTAAACCGCCTTTCGGTTTTAATCGTTTCAACCACATGGGTATAGAGCGGATTTTCTTCAGTTTTCTTATCGAGGAAGGATCGGATTTGCTCCAATGATTTTTCCAAAACAAATTTCGGCGGTACAACACCCCGTTGAGCCCGATCATTGACAGCCGTTTTTAATCCCGAAATTTTTCCTTCGACCGCCTCAAGGCGCTGTATATAACGGCGCAGGCTTCGCTGACCAGAAATCTTATGGTGCGTGCTTAAAAATTGAATCAAATCGACCTGTTCTCCGCAAACATGGTTGACCGGATAAGGGCCCATAAAGACGGGGCCAGATTCCCAGTGATAATCAAAACGGTGACCGTAAACATTCTGCTCAAAAAACCAAAGCATTAAATCATACGTGATGCGTTTTTGTCCCATTAATCGTGCCGGGTTATAACGACGAATCAGTGCTAAACTGGCACGATCCAGGTGCTGACGCCGGGTATCTGCTCTGGGTGAGACGTCCGTCAAACGTCCACTGTGAAAATCGAGCAGGGTATTATCCACCAAACCGATTTGCGTCAAGAGCTCCGGGTTTGACAGCGCAAATTGAATTGTGTAACGATTCACGGCCAGGTTAATCGAGGGTGGCGTACCCCAAACAAGCGAGTAGATAAACCAGAGCACACCCAAACCCAAAATTCCAAGAAATAAAATTAATATCCAGGACATTCAACACCTCTTTTTCACCGCGTATTCTTTTTTAATTTCGCAACAATTTTCTGCTTTTTACAAGTTTTATGGCTTTGTTATTGACAATACTTTAACACCAGTGATTAATGCGTGATTTTTCGTATTTAGCCAATTATTTCAATAATTATAACTTGGTCAGATAACGATTCATAATGAAAGATTCTTGACCAACCTCTTTGCAAGCAAGCATTTCAACGCTGATATTTAAAACAGGCTACTTTTGATTATTAATTAATCCTCAGGATAACATTTAAATACTCAAAGGTCTGTCACAATCAGACTGGCAGAGATTGCCAAAATATAATTTTTTCAATTAAAAGTCATTTATCCTCCACCTGGTAGAGCTTAACGGATACACAGGGTTTATTATTGAGCCTGCAAAATTCCTGCATAATTTTTACACCGGAAACCTTCCGTTGAGCCTGATATAATTAGAACGAATCAAAATAAAATGAACCACGCACATTGATTGTTAAAAAAGAAATTTTTAAAGGAGCTAAACATGCTTGAAATCGACCAATTAATTAAGGAAATGACGCTGGAAGAAAAAGCATCTTTGTGTTCAGGGCTGAATCTTTGGCACACAAAGCCAATTGAACGTCTCGGCATCCCTTCAATCATGGTGACTGATGGACCCCATGGCCTCCGAAAACAGGTCCAAATTGACGATTTAGGCGGTTTAGCCGACAGCGTTCCAGCGACCTGTTTTCCAACGGCATCAACATTGGCGTCAACCTGGGATCGTGATCTTGTCCATCAGGTCGGTGTTGCCCTGGGTGAGGAATGTCGACAGGAGAAGGTAGCCGTAATCCTCGGGCCAGGGGCAAATATTAAACGTTCTCCTCTGTGTGGTCGCAATTTTGAATATTTCTCTGAAGATCCCTTCCTTTCAGGTGAAATCGCAAAAAGTCATATTCTTGGCGTTCAGAGCCAGGGTATCGGCACTTCACTGAAGCACTATGCAACCAACAACCAGGAATTTCGCCGCATGACCATTGACGCTATCATCGATACGCGTGCCTTGCACGAAATCTATCTGGTTGGGTTTGAAATCGCCATACGAGAGGCACAACCCTGGACGCTGATGGGCGCCTACAACCGATTGAATGGCATCTATTGTTGTGAAAATCCCTTCCTGTTAAACGAGATTCCTAGAGACAAATGGGATTTTGAGGGTCTGATAATGACTGACTGGGGCGCAATGAATGAGCGTGTCCCCGCGCTCGCGGCTGGATTGGATTTGGAAATGCCCGGGCCATCAAAACTGAATGATGCACGAATCGTTGAGGCTGTCCACAACGGTGAATTAGATGAAGCGCTTCTGGATAAAGCGGTAAAACGAGTCCTCGAGATGGTATTCAAAGGTCAAGCAACACTGGCAGAGGAGTTTACATACAATCCAGAAGTACACCACGCCTTGGCTCGTCAGGTGGCTGCAGAAGGCGCCGTTTTACTTAAAAACGATCATAAAACGCTCCCACTAAAACAGGCAACCCGGGTTGCATTGTTGGGTTCTTTTGCTAAACAACCCCGCTATCAAGGTGCAGGCAGCTCATTGATAAACCCGTATCAGTTAGAAAACCTCTTTGATGAAATGGTTAAAATTGCCGGCGCTGAAAATATTGTATATGCACCGGGTTACCTGGATCAGGGTTTGACCTTCGATGCTGACCTTCTAAACGAGGCAGTCCAACTGGCAAAAGCCGCTGAAGTTGTAATTATTCATATCGGGTTGCCCGATTCTTACGAAGTGGAAGGCTTAGATCGGGAACATCTACAGCTGCCGGAAAGCCACAACAAGCTGGTTGATGCGGTTTGTGCCGTTCATAATAATGTTGTGGTTGTCCTCAGCAATGGAGCCCCGGTAGAAATGCCCTGGGTCGATAAAGTCCAGGCAATCCTGGAAGGATATCTGGGTGGTCAGGCAGGCGCTGGTGGGCTGGCAGATGTGCTCTACGGTCGCGTCAACCCGAGCGGAAAATTAACCGAAACCTTCCCCATTCGACTGGAAGACCATCCCAGTTATGCTTACTTTCCGGGCGGTCCAAAAACAGTGGAATATCGCGAAAGCTTGTTTGTTGGCTATCGCTTTTTCGAAACCGTTGACAAACCTGTTCTGTTCCCCTTTGGGCATGGACTCAGCTATACCACTTTTGCCTATGAAGATCTGCAGCTCAGCCATTCAACGCTGAACGACCAGGAAACCCTGAAGGTACAGGTAACCGTCCGCAATACAGGTGAATATGCGGGAAAGGAAATCGTTCAGGTGTATATCAATCCTAGATCGGCAACTGCCTTTCGACCAAAAATTGAATTAAAGGGCTTCGAGAAGGTTCATCTGGAACCCGGCGAAGCAAAAACAGTAACCATTGCTCTTGATTGGCGGGCTTTTGCTCACTATAGTACTGCCCGCGATGATTGGCAGGTTGAATCTGGAAAATATCGCATTTTTGTCGGTGCCTCTTCTCGGCAGATTCACTTAAAGGGTGAGGTGCAGATCATTTCCACACAAGGTGATGACCCCATCCCGGAAAGGGATAGATTGCCTGCTTATACGAATTTTCCTGCCGATGCAAAAATTAACAACGCTGATTTTGAGGCCTTGTTAGGCCGACCATTACCATTCAATGCAATTGACAAGAACGAACCCGCCACACTGAATACGCCGTTGGGTGATTTACAGCATTCCTTTGTTGCCAGACAATTAATGAAAACCGTTAACAAAGAAGTTGAAACCATGGTCGCTGACAACCCCGACAGCCCCAATGCTCGGATGGTTGCCGGCATTATGATGAATGCCCCCTTGCGAACAATTTTAATGTTTGGTGGTGATAAGCTTAACCGAACCATGATGGAAGGACTGTTGTTGATGATCAACCGCCGCTATATCAAAGGGTTGAAAAAATTTATTAAAGGGAAAAAGTTGTTAAATCCCTGATTGTGCGGTTGTTTTCAGCATCTCAAATTTTACAACAGGATTGGAAAGCGTTTTGTCACCTTGCCAAAACGGGTTGGGCGGTTATTTGAATCGACAATTTCGCTTGGTTAATTAAAAAGGCTTTTATATCTTCCAAGAAGTTCCTCAGGTTGTTCGAGGTGTTATAATTCTTTTCAATATCTGAGAGCCAGAAATTAATGATTAAATTATCTGTTTTAATGCCCGTTTATAATGAACGGCGCACCCTTAAAGAAATTGTCCGCCGCGTATTAGCCCAGGAGGTGCCTGGTGTAGATCAAATGGAATTGATCATCGTTGACGATTTTTCGAATGACGGTTCTACAGAAATTATCCACCTGCTCCAAAAAGAACATCCAGAAACAATCCAGGCGATTTTTTTAGACAAAAACCAGGGAAAGAGCAATGCAATCCGGACAGCAATTCAGGCGGCAAGCGGGGATATTGCCATCATTCAAGATGCTGATTTGGAATATAACCCGGCAGATTATGAAATTGTCCTCGCCCCGATTATCAGCGGGGTAGCCGATGTTGTTTATGGTTCTCGTTTTGCTGATCGAGAACAACGCCGCGTCCTTTATTTTCGGCATACACTGGCGAACCGCTTTCTAACTTTTTTAAGCAATTCCTTCACCAACCTGAACCTGACAGATATGGAAACGTGTTATAAAGCCTTTCGGGTTGAGATTGCAAAAACCATCCCCATTCGCTCAAAGCGCTTTGGTATTGATCCGGAAATTACAGCAAAATTTGCCAAACGCAAATTAAGAATTTATGAAGTTCCGATCAGTTACCATGGTCGTACATATGCCGAAGGAAAGAAAATCAAATGGCAGGATGGTGTCTATGTTTTCTTCATCATCATTAAATACTGGTTGATCGATGACATGTTCCAGGGAGATTATGGTCAAAAAGATCTGATCGATATGGAAGCCGCCCCAAAATACACCGAGTGGACACTCGAACGCACCAAGCGTTATTTGGGTAATCAGGTATTGGAAATCGGCTCTGGAATCGGTAATAATGTTCGTATCCTGATGCAGTATACCGATGTGATCGCCACAGAAATCGAACCAATTTACCTGCAAATTTTACACAACGCTTACTTCAATACACCGGGGGTAACGGTAGCAGCCTGGGATGCAACCCAGGCTGTGCCCCCAGAGATGCCCAAAGTAGACACAATCTTATGTTCTAATGTCATCGAACATATTGCTGACGATCAGCAGGTGGTTATCAATGCGGATAAAGTGCTTATACCAAACGGGCGGATGATCTTCATCGTACCACGCGGCAAAAGGCTTTTTTCAACGCTGGATGAAGCCATCGGTCACCTCCGGCGATATGATGAAAACACGTTGCGAGAATTATTCACCAAATTAAATTATGATATTGAAGAATTGTTCACCCTCAATAAAGTTGGCGTACTGGGTTGGTGGTGGCGCGGAAAAATTGCCAAACAGCAAGCCATTGGCCGATTGGGGTTGAAGGTTTTCAATGTGCTGGTGCCTCTGTTCAAATTAATTGACCCTATTCTGCCCTGGAAGGGTTTGTCACTCGTGATTGTTGCCCGGAAACCAAAATCATAATTGTTTCAATAAATGTGTGTTAAATTACCTTTTTATTGTTGATCGATAAATCGTGAATAAGCAAATTTATTCCACAATGGTTACTCATTGTGGGTGCTTCATGTTTCCCCCCAGAAATTTCCAAAAAAGAGAGTTTTATATTTCTATTTTTTTTGAAGTTATATAAATATCCCGGTTTTTATACCTCAACGACTCAAAACTCATAAACCTGCCCGGTATGCATCAGGCTGAAACGATCGCCGAGGATGGTTTTAAGCACCGAACAGGCAGGTGCTCCGGTACAGTGCCCGGTTGAAATTACCGGAATATCGCTTTCGAGCAAGGCCTTGCCAATTTGCTTGATCCGCATTTTGTTATCCCACACAAGATGAAAGCCACCAATTACAGCCTTTATGGACAAATCTGGAAAAGCAGCCTTCGTTGCAGCAATCATATTCAGAACCCCGCGATGAGCACAGCCAGTCAATAAAACCAGACCATCGTCCCCTTCCAAAACAGTTGCCATCTCATGGTCAAAAGTGTCTTCAATCGTTTTTCTGCCTATTTTGATTTTCATGCGCTTGCTGCCACCGGGTTTTGGGTAAAGCAGGGGAATATTCAGCAACAAGTGTACGCCCGGAAGAATTTCTCGGTTTTCAGCCAGGTAAATAATCCGGTCCGTATATTTTTTCAATACAGACTGGTCTAATCCAACATACCAGTCAGGTTTAAAAAGCGATTTCACAATCACATCTTCTGACTCTGACTGACACATGTAAACCTTTGCTTGCTGATTTTCCTCAAAAAAATGGGGCAATCCGCCACCGTGATCAAAATGGTGATGCGTGATCGCCAGGGCTTCCACTCGCGCCAAATCCAAACCCAATAATCGGGCGTTTTTTGCGAAAATGTCGCTTGCGCCGACATCGGAGAGAAACGTATGACCGCGATGTTCAATATAAAAAGATAGCCCGTGCTCCGGTATTAATGCACTGTGGTGAGGATTGGGACTGTTTTCAACCAACGTGGTGATGCGCATAACACCTCCGAAATTTGAAGAATAAAGATATTATGAGTATATCATTTTTAAAAGAGGATATCTTACCACGCGATTTTGTGTAAGAAAGTACTTTTCACAAAAGAAACCTTTTTAAACAAGCAGATTCCCGTGTTAAGGAATCTGCTTGATAAATAGAACGGACACAACTAACTACGTAAAACAGCCCCTAATTCTTTATCCAATAGTTGAATGATCCGGTTTCGCAATTTTTGGACTTCTTTATCCGTCAATGTGCGATCAGGCGCAATGTATGTGAGATTGAAAGCCAGGCTTTTTTTGCCTTCACCAACCTGTTTACCCCGGTAAATATCAAACAATTGCACCTTTTTCAAGGCATCCCCCCCACCTTTCCAGAGAATGGCTTCGACTTCTGCTGCACTGACAGTTTCCTCGACAACCACCGCCAGATCTTCAAGAAGCGGTGGGTAAGATGGGATCGCTTCGACATCAAAGATATTTCGAGAGGATTTCAACAACCCATCCAGGTCGATTTCTGCCAGATGCACAGGCAGGTCACCCAGTTCGTAATTTAACTTCACCAGGGGGTGCAGTTCACCCATGATGCCCACAACGTTACCATCAAGCACAATTTCAGCGGTTTTCCCGGGATGAAAACTGGGATGTTCGGCACGCCGATATTCAATGTCTTTTACATGCAAACCTGTCAGCATGCCATGGACGACGCCTTTTAAATCAAAATAGTCAATCACGGGTGGGTCACCTTCTGCCCAATAGGGCAGGCTTCGCAAACCCGTCATGCCGATGGAGATCATCATCTTTTCATGTGGTAATTCCTGCCGGGACACTGGAAGGAACACCGGCCCTATTTCAAAGAAAGCCAAGCGAGGGTCCAAATGGCAATTATATTCCAGTGCTTCCAGCATGGTTGCCAGTATGCTGCGCCGCATCACCCGGCGTTCAACGGTGATGGGATTTTGGATTTCGATGTATTCCTCATTCGGCGCGGAGTAATCCACCGGTAGCCGCCGTGCCTCACGTTCTGGTGAGGTCATCCGATATGCCACCAACTCCTGCAAACCGAGGTTGACCAGCAAGTCACGAAGGGTCTCCTGCATGATTAACCCAGCGTCGACTATCTGTGAGGGCAGAGGTTGATCCAACCGCCTGGATGGGATTTTGTCATAGCCATAGATACGGCTGATTTCCTCTAATAAATCCGCCCTGCCAATCAATCCTTCGTTGATATCCAGGCGATGTGGCGGCGTGTATGTCGTTATCCGGTCGCCATCAATTTCGCATTTAAAACCTAGCCTTCCGAGGATTTCTGCGATCTCCTGCACACTGATATCAGTACCCAGGCTTTGGTTGATCCAATTCGCTGAAAGCGTCACGACCGGGTCTACAGGAGGGTTGGGGTAATTATCCACCAATCCCTGGGCAACCTTGCCCCAGCCCCACATCGCCATATATTTTAAAGCCAGACGAACGCCCGTTTCAGCCAATGCGGGGTGCACGCCGCGGCTGAATCGGTAGGAGGCTTCTGAGTTGATCTTCAACTTACTGATCGTTTTGCGAATATTAATAAAATTCCACGAAGCGCCTTATACCAGCACGTTGACCGTTTCAGAGTTAACCTCACTCTCTTTTCCACCCATTACACCAGCCAGAGAAAGGGCGCCAGCGGTGTCAGTGACCAATTCCATTTCAGAATCCAGTTGATGGGTGGCGCCATCAAGGGTGGTGAGCATTTCGCCGGGGTGGGCAGTTCGGGTGATGATCGTCGGCATTGCCCCATTTGCTCGTTTTTGCAAGATATCGTAATCAAAAGCATGCAAAGGCTCGCCCAATTCCAGCATGGCATAGTTTGTGGCATCCACAATACAATTGATCGGGCGCATTCCCGCCAGATTCAATCGGCGGCGCACCCAGTAAGGGCTGGGTTGCGGGGTCACATCTTCGATTAATCCCAAAACAAAACGAGGGTTTAGTTCGGGATCCGTAA
>Ga0255347_1003359_pt1 | contig 20911 bp, 18 predicted proteins | sample wastewater_treat_2_FD_192479 | JGI IMG/M metagenome (GOLD analysis project Ga0255347, IMG submission 192479) | Wastewater microbial communities from Lulu Island WWTP, Vancouver, Canada - plant24 | ecosystem: Engineered > WWTP > Wastewater > Unclassified | place: Canada: Vancouver, British...
GTGGATGTAGGGCTGGCGAGGTGGGTGGGGGTAAAGGATAAATTTGTGGGCAGGATGGTGGGTGAGGACCTGGGCTCTGTAGGAACAGCGAGGTTTTCGGTAGGATTAATTGGGCGGGTCGGTGCTCGTGTTATTATCGATGGATGTGGGGGTTGGTTCATCGAGAAATTTAATCCAAGGCTATTGATTGCCAGGGTAATTGCAAAAGTGGTGATTACGATGATCCAGCCCAGCGCTTTTTGAGGTGGAAAACCAAAAACAGTAAAGGAGAGTATGGCAAAGACCAGTGCCAATCCCAAATGCTCCAGACTGACAAAAAGCGCGCCCTGCCAGAGGGTGGCGTTCCGGCTGCTCAACCCAAATCCGACCAGTGCTATGGGGACCAGGAGTGTGTAGGAAATTAGGGCGCCCATTTCCTGTGGTTTTTTCCCTCGCCGTAGCAGAATCAGGACGCCAATAAATGTGCTGAAAGCAATAACGAACATGTCGAGCCAGTAAAGTGCTGAAAAGCGAAAGACACCCAATGGGTCAGGGAAGTTTAAGGTCTGAAAAAAGCCTGGTACAAGCCCCGCAATAAATGCTAATGCAATCAACAAAAGGAGGCTGATCAGCACTTTGAAGGCGTGTTTGTTATTAAAAGTTAACGGAAACAACACCAGCCCGAATAAGGGTGTTTGAAATGGAAAAACAACAATGGCGATAATCAAAAATATCAGACTTTGTAGATAAAAAGCAGTGCCCAAAATCAGTGCGCCTAATAAGGTGCGCAGGAAAAAAGCGGGGGTTGGCGAGGTAAGTTTGATGATTGAATCGAGCAGCATTTGTCGTTCTGCTGGGGAAACGGATCGTGGCTGTCGGCGGATATGGCGCTGACGTGCTGGAGGTAGATCATTAATATCGCTGGGAAGGCGTTCACTACCGGGTAGACTCATGAAAAACAACCTTTACCAATTAAAACCGGTTTTTTTAATCCTTTATTCCTTGAATAATTATAATACAAACGCCTACAATCCCGGTTGATTGGTTGGATTGTTAATTAGATGGTAGATTATATCAGGGACAAAGGTAAAATAATGACAATGTTAAACTTGCGCTTATTATTCAAAAAATTGATTTTTGCGATTGTCATCCTTTTTTTGGTCGGCTTGGTTGCCTGTTCCCCGAAAACACCGTCCGAAATTCAGTTATTAGAAACACCTGAAATTGAAATTGAGGCAACGTCAATTTCTGAAACTTTCACGATTTCAATCACCCCAGAGGTTTTACCAACGGTTTTGCTCGTTGTGGGAGATGCGGGTAGTTCCTATTTGATATCGCAAATCCAAGCTGTTCTCGAAGATTTAACAGAAGCAGAATCGATGCAACTCCTCATCGTGGAAAATTTATTACCAGAGATGATCACCCCCGAGGTCCAGATAATTATTGGTTTGGGTTCCAACCTCGATTTAAATGCGTCTGCTGAAATGCATCCCGAGATTGCTTTTTTAGCCATCGACAATCCCACAGCGGTGGTGACGGATAATGTCAGCATAATGGGTGATCCAGCCAATGCCCGGCGACAAAAAGCTTTTTTGGCGGGGTATTTATCAGCCCTGATTTCTTACGACAACAAGATCCTTGGGCTAATCGCTGAAGGGGATCCGGAGAGTGGTTTACTGGCAGAAAGTTTTGTGGTGGGCGCTCGGTTTTATTGCGGCATTTGTAACCCAATTTATCCGCCCTATAATCCTTTCCCTCAATGGGAATCGGTTTCCGCAGCAACAGTGATTAGTGATCTTGGCCCAATAATTAATCATTATATAAATATCGGCGTTGATATTGTTTATGTACAGGGCGAGTTATTGTCCCCTGAATTATTAACTTTTCTTGAAGAATTAGCGGTTAAAGTAGTCAGCGATAAAAGTCCGGATATCCTGATTAGCAATTGGGCCGGTACAGTGACGGTGGATACCGCCCAAGCACTCGTGAAAATTTGGCCAGACTTGCTTGCAAAGGCGCCTGGAAAACAGGTGCCACAATCAATTGTGCTGGATGATCAACAAATGGGTTTTGTTTCTCCAGGACGTTATCGAATGTTTGAAAATATGGTTGCAGAATTAGAATCGGGTTTGGCTTCGGTGGAGGTTGCCCCCTGAATCAATCATTGTTTGACGATGCCTCATCAATCCCAGGCGGGTTGCCTAAAAAAGGTTCAGCAGTCACCTGACCCGGTTGGCTGATGCCCTCTTGAGATAGCACTTTAACAACCGTTAATAAAATTATTTTGATATCTTGCCAAACCGACCAGTTATCAACATACCAAACGTCCAGATCGAATTTCTCTTGCCAGGTAATGGCATTGCGCCCGTTTACCTGTGCCCACCCGGTGATGCCTGGTAAAACTTCGTGGCGGCGAAACTGTTGTGCATTGTAGCGAGGTAAATACTCGACCAACAAGGGCCGAGGACCGACAATACTCATTTCACCCTTGAGGACATTAATCAGTTCTGGCAGTTCATCGAGGCTGGTGGCGCGTAAAAATCGGCCAAATTTCGTCAGGCGGTGCGCATCTGGTAAAGGCATGCCATGCTCATCCAATTGAATTTTCATGGTTCTAAATTTGTAAATGGTAAATATTTCGCCTTTGTAACCCGGACGTTCTTGCCGAAACAAGATTGGGAACCCACACTGAATAACTACACCAATACTGATGATTAAAAAAAGAGGTAAAAGCAAGATTAATAAAGAAAATGATATAATAATATCCATTACCCGTTTGACAATCGGGATACCTTTAGGTAATAATTTAATGGTCATGATTATTTAATTTTACCAAATATATCAATCAGATCGATTATTTGTTATATAAGGAAAGATCGTGAAAACAGAAAGGACGAACCATGGACGAGAGAATTTTAATTATTGAAGATGACGAGGAAATCTTGCGTGTGCTCAACAGAGTTTTAACCTATGAAGGTTACCTGGTGGACACAGCCTTGACAGGTAAAGCTGGCCTCGTTTTAGCCAGTGAGCAACGGCCCGACCTGGTAATTTTAGACCTGATGCTTCCTAATATTGATGGACTGGAAGTTTGTCGGCGATTAAAGAAATTAGGGAATCAGCCCATTTTGATATTAACCGCAAAGGATACTCTGGAAGATCAGGTTAAGGGTTTGGATACCGGTGCCGATGATTATATGGTCAAACCTTTTGAAATGGATGAATTGTTAGCCAGGATTCGGGCGCTTTTACGCAGGACTGTTGCAGACCGGATTAAGATTTTAGAGTTTGAAGACCTGGTTCTGGATAGTGGTACGCATCGGGCAAAACGTGGTGAGCGAGAGATCATATTGACCGCTAAAGAATTTGACCTTTTGGATTTGTTCATGCGCCATCCTCGCCAGGTTATGACCCGTGAGGTTATCTTTGAGAGGGTTTGGGATTATGATTTTGGCGGTGAGAGTAATGTTTTGGATGTATATATTCGCTATCTACGCCAGAAATTGGAAGAAAAGGGTGAACCTCGCTTAATCTACACTGTGCGCGGTGTGGGTTATGTAATGAGGGAACCCGAAAAGTAACCTTTGCAATGTCACTTCGTCTGCGACTGACATTAGTTTATTCAGGCATGCTGAGCGGATTTGTGGTACTGCTCAGCATTCTTATTTATGCTTTTGTCAGTATGCTGTTTGTTAACTTTGTTGACGAAGCCCTCCTAAAGACAAGTAATCAACTTATTTCTCAAATAAGGGCTGATTCTATCGGCAATTTGGAATTCAGCCATGACTTATTACTGCCTTCAGAAAATGTTTTGTTTCAAATTTGGTCTAAAGATCATCAGTTAATGGATTACTCCGATAGTGCTAGCCAATTAACCCAAGCCTTGAACCCACGCATGCTTTCGTCTGAAGAAGCCGAGTTAATTGATGTTAATATCAACAATGTATTTTATCGGACAATCACTGTTCCATTGAAAGTGGAAGGTCAGCATTATGGATGGCTTCAAGTAGGTTTGGAATTGACCAGCATCCGCTATTCGTTGGGGTTAATAAAAATCGCCATTGTTTTTTCAGCTTTGTTTGCCATTATTGTCTCAGCTGTATTGGGATGGATCGTTATTGGAGAAGCACTTTTGCCTTTGGCAGCCATGGCGGATATTGCCAATCGGATCACCGCCACCAATGACCTTTCGCAAAGGATTCCAATAAGAAATGAGACAAACGATGAAATAAACACCCTGGCTTTGAATTTTAATCAAACGTTTGTGCTACTTGAACGTTTGTTTAATGCAAAAAGCGCTTTTTAGCCGATGTTAGCCATGATTTGCGGACACCGCTGACTGTTATTAAAGGCAATGTCGGTTTGATGCGTGTTATGAAAACCTTTGATGAAGACAGCTTGAAAGCCATTGAAAATGAAGTTGACCGACTTACCAGATTGGTGGGCGATTTATTGCTAATGGCTCAGGCAGAGGTGGGAAAATTGCCATTGAAGATGGAAGAAATTGATGTTGGTGAAATTCTGCTTGAAGTATTTGAGGAAATGCACGTGGTCTCTGGAGGAAAACACAATATCCTCTTTGGCGACTTTGAACAAATTACAATTATGGGCGATCGCGATCGCTTAAAACAGGTGTTTTTAAATTTGGGGGCTAATGCCATAAACTACACGCCTGAAGGTCGACGCATTGAGATCAGTCTGACAGAACAAGAGAGTTGGGCGTGTTGTGTCGTACGGGATGAAGGACAGGGCATACCAAAGAAAGACTTGCCACACCTTTTCGAGCGCTTTAACCGTGGTGAAAAGTCTCGTACACGTTCAACAGAGCGGGCAGGCTTTGGTTTAGGTTTGCCCATTGCTTATTGGATTGTACACAATCATGGGGGACGCATTGATGTTTCATCCCAAGAGGGAAAGGGGACATCTTTTACAGTTTGGCTTCCAAAGACCCAATCGGAAGAATCCTTCCTCCGATAGTGGGGAACAATTCGAAAATTGAAACCATGGCGTAAATTTGAGTGAAGGTAAGTGACCTTCCAGCTTACCTTAAGCATGCCAGGTATTTGCTATCAAAGTTTAGATTTGTTTCTCGGATTGCACTAAAAAGCCCAATCTATGGTTACAACATCCTGTTTGGATTACCTATTTCAAAAAATCTCATCATTGAATTTTCATCCACGATCCATCACTTGCCTCAAATTGATTTGGATTTTTATAAATCAATTGCTAGATTTCTGCGGATGTGGTAAGTTAATTACTAATTTTGTCTTAAAAAATTATCTTGCGTGGCGTATATTGAAAGCCCCGAATATTAAAACAGAAATTTTAACGAATTTAAAAATTATCCTGAATACTTGAAGCCATTATGCAAATCACATTCATCATCGTTATTGCTGTTCTTTTGTTGTTGAGCACCCTTACCAGCAAAATTTCTGATCGTTTTGCTATCCCAGCTTTGCTTTTATTTTTAATACTGGGCATGCTTGCAGGGTCGGAAGGTGTTGGTGGAATTTATTTTGACAACCCCAACATTGCACAGATGGTGAGTATGTTCACCTTTGGGTTCATCCTTTTTGCAGGTGGATTTCAGACAAAGTGGAAAGATGTCCGCCCTGTAATGGTTGAAAGCTTTTCTCTGGCAACAATTGGTGTTTTATTAACTGCGTTAATTACAGGTTTGGTTGCCTGGCGTTTGTTGGAATTAACCCTCCTTGAAGGGCTGCTGTTAGGATCAATGATGTCATCGACAGATGCTGCGGCAGTATTTTCCGTTTTGCGTTCAAAAGGTGTTAGTTTGAAGGGGAATTTAAAGCCTTTACTCGAACTTGAATCTGGCAGCAATGACCCAATGGCGATGTTCTTAACCATTGGGTTGATAGAACTAATCGTTCAGCCGGATGCCTCGCCTTATAAAATGATTTTGCTCTTCTTTCAGCAAATGATCATTGGGGCGCTTTTGGGATATTTGATGGGGCGTTTATTAGCGGCGATTATTAATCGCATTAAATTAGGTTATGAAGGCCTTTATCCAGTGTTGAGCTTGGGATTTGTATTGTTAACCTTTGGGTTGGCTTCGCTGGTCGATGGGAGTGGTTTTTTGGCTGTTTTTATTATGGGAATTGTTCTAAACCATGTTGATATTATTCACAAACGGTCATTACAACGTTTCCATGATGGTTTTGCCTGGATGATGCAAATTGCCCTGTTCATTTCATTAGGCTTGTTTATTTTTCCAAGCCAGTTAATCCCTGTTGCAGGGGTTTCCTCGTTGGTCGCCCTGATTTTGTTTTTTGTCGCTCGTCCCATCAGTGTTTTCCTCACTTTGATCGCAAACCATTTGACATTTAAGGAAAAGCTTCTAATTTCCTGGGTTGGTTTGCGTGGTGCTGCACCGATTATCCTGGCAATCTTCCCAATGGTGGCAGGTCTCACACAAGCAGGATTATTTTATAACGTGATATTTTTTGTGGTGCTTATTTCTCTATTGATTCAAGGTACCTCCCTACCTATCGTTGCCCGCTGGTTGAAATTAGACAAACCCATTTTGCCAACGCCTTTGTATCCAATTGAATATAGTTATGTACCTGGAATGGATGGCGAATTGAAGCACCTCTCTATCCCCGCAGATTCCGACCTTGTCAACAAAGCCATTGTCGAGTTGGAATTACCCGAAAAATTTCTCATCACTTTGATTGAACGTCAATCACAATTTATTATTCCGTCTAATGAAACGGTTTTGCATGCGAACGACACTTTACTAGCTCTAACTGACACACCTTCATTGGGTGAAGTCTTGGGACGGTTTACGTTGAATCAACTGGAAATTGATTAATCAATCAGTTACCAGCACTGGCTTTCTTTCCTAATTAAAATTGATTTATAAATAGTGGCTGTTGCATGCTATATAGTGATTGCCTTATATTGTTTCAGGGCAATAATCTGCTACCATACCAAATACAATTATTCCAAAACAGATTTAATATATGAATTAACATTCTTTACACAAGATTTTGATTGTTCTCATCGCTTTTTATATAATAGTTAATCATGACAAATGCAGTTTTGATTTCTGAAATTCAATCCGCCATAACGGATGAGGTGTTTTATGCACTGGGGCTTAATCGGCGAGGCGTGCTGCGACGTACTTTTGGGTGGGCTTTCAGTTTACCAACACGCCGCTTTGCGAAAATTATGGCAAGTATTGATGCTGCGGTGGCAAAAGGGGGGATTCCAGCGGGTGGTCAAATGATGTTGGATGCACTTGGCGTTGAGGTGGAAGTTGATGGTAAAGAAAATATCCCCGAAACCAACCCGACGATTATCCTGGCGAATCATCCTGGCGCGTACGATTCTGTTGCAATTGGCAGCCAAATTCCACGCACCGACCTGAATATCCTGGTGATAAAAACCAGGCTCTATCAGGTTCTTCCGCATATTCATCCCCACCTGCATTATGCCAGCCCGGACAAACTTGAAAGGATGACTGCTTTACGTCAGGCGATTCGCCACCTGCAGAAAGGGGGAATTTTATTGCAATTTGGTTCCGGACTGATTGATCCTGATCCTGCTTTAATGGCTGTAGACAAGGCCGTATTTGAACGCTGGTCATCCAGCATTGAAATATTCATGCGAAAAGTACCGGAAGTTAAAATAATTCCCACCATTGCCTCGCATGTTCTCTTGCCACAATTTGCTAATCACTTTATCACGCGATTGCGCCGAAAGGCGATGGACAAGCGCCGTTTGGCAGAATTTTTGCAGGTAATCCAGCAAATATTGTTTCCTGAAACGGTCAATGCTCGACCGCGCATCAGTTTTGGAACACCTTTTTCCCTGGCTGACCTTGAAACCTCAGGTGATCCCCGCAACCTGCTGCCAGAAGTTTTACAGCGGGTTGAGGAGCAATTGGCTTATCACCTAGACAGGTTTGAAATACGTTCAGCTTGTTGAGATAAGCTTTAGGCAAAATTTGTGTCCTTTTTGTTAAATCCCTAATGTCTTTATTTTTCATTTCACCGAAAACCTGGATTTTCCCTAATATAAAAATTGCGGAAAAAATGAGGTAAGTTTCGTTGATGGGAAGCGCGTTTTTGATGGAGAAAAATATTGACACCGCTTCTTGTCAGTTGGTTGGGCTTATGTTAATATTTGTTAGTGAATTAATATTGAATTCGATTATGCCAGCATGAAGAAGGGATTTCCTGATGAAACACATGTTTATACCCGGGCCTGTTGATGTTGCTCCGGAAGTGATGCTCGCCCAAACCAACCCAATGATCCCCCACCGATCAGAAGAATTTGATGAATTTTTCCGTAGAACAGAAGAAAAATTAAAACAAGTTTTCATGACCTCAACACGCGTTTTCCAACAGCCTTGCTCTGGCAGCGGTATGCAAGAAGCAGGTATCCGCAATCTGGTACAAAGAGATGTGCTTTCTTGTATCAACGGTGCTTTCAGTGAACGCTGGTACCAGGTAGCTCTCAGTAATGGAAAACGGGCTGACCGGCTTGACGCTGTTTGGGGAGAGGAAATCAATCCGGAAAGGCTGGCAGATGCCCTGCAAGCGAAAACTTATGAAGCGGTTACGATTGTTCATAACGAAACCTCAACCGGTGTAGAAAGCCCGATCAAAGAATTGGCAGAGGTTGTTCACACAGTCAGTCCAGAGACCTTAATTCTGATCGATGCAGTTTCCTCCTTGGGCGGGGTCAAAATTGAAACAGATGCATGGGGTTTTGATTTCGTCCTTACATCATCACAAAAATGCCTTGCATTGCCGCCTGGGTTAGCATTTGCCGCAGTTTCGGATCGAGCGCTTGCAAAGGCAAAAACTGTCGAAAACAGAGGCTGGTATTTTGACCTTGTTTCGATGGAAAAGCATCGTATTAAAAATTCCACCTCCATGACGCCTCCCATATCCCTCATTTGGGCGCTGGATGTTCAGCTCGATAAAATTCTGGCAGAAGGGTTAGAGGAACGATTTGCACGACATCAAGCTATGGCAGAACGCGTACAGGCCTGGGTTCTGGAGCACAATATGGAACCTTTGGCGACGGAAGGATATCGCTCTCGTACTGTTTCGACTATCAAAAATTTGCAAAACCTGGATATTGCAGCACTGAACAATTTTCTGATGGACAGGGGGATGCGGATTGCGAACGGCTATGGCGATCTGAAGAATAAGACATTTCGCATTGCCCATATGGGCGAAACCCGCATGCATCATATTGATGAATTGTTAAATGCTATTCAAGAATATTTAGAAACAGCCTGATCAAAGATTGGTAAATTTCTGAATCGGCATAAACATCAGAATCACACGGGCAGCGTATACTTGTTCTCACGCAAGTTGGGAAAGGCAGGCAGAAAATCGGACAATTTTTCAACCTCACGATGGAAAAAATGGTTTATGGAGGGGATTGCCTGAGCCGGCTGCCCGACGGCAGGGCTGTTTTCGTGCCTTTCGTGCTGCCTGGTGAGTTAGTCCGGGTGGAATTGATTGAGGAAAAAGCACGCTTTGCCCGGGGGTGGCCAGTTGAGGTTTTATCACCCTCAACAGAGCGGATTGCCCCGCGATGCATCCACTTTGGCGAGTGTGGCGGTTGCCAGTATCAGCATCTGGCTTATGCGCAGCAGCTCCAGCTAAAAGAAACTTTGTTGCTTGATCAATTCCAGCGCATTGCAAATTTGGAAAACCCACCTCTCCAGCCGATGGTACCCGCCCCTGATCCCTGGAATTACCGCAATCATATTCAGTTTCATCTTAGTCCGTCAGGGGATCTGGGGTTTGTTCATGCGGATCGTGAACACCTGCTTCTTATAGAGGAATGCCATTTACCCCAGGCAGGAATAAACAACCTTTGGCCGCAGCTTGAATTTGGCCCCGAAACTGGCGTTTACCGCCTGGGGGTACGACAGGATAGCTTTGATGATATCATGCTCATTTTGGAGGGTGATGACCCGAAAGCGCCCGAATTTAGCGAGGATATCCCGGTTTCCGCGGTGTATACCCCCCCCGAGGAAAGGTTGACGGTTCTGGCGGGTGATGATCATCTGGTGTTTACCTTGCTTGAAAGGCATTTTCAGGTTTCTGCACGATCTTTTTTTCAGGTGAACATACCGATGGCAGAGCAAATGATCAGGCACCTGCTGGAAAAGCTCCCCCTGACGGAAAATTCACGAGCCGTTGAACTTTATGCCGGCGTGGGCGCGTTCAGCGCCTTTATCGCGCCCAGGGTGAGACACCTCACCGCAATTGAAAGTTCCGGCAGCGCTTGCCATGATTTTGCGGTCAACCTGGACGAGTTTGACAACGTGAGCCTTTATGAAGCTGAGGCTGAAGCAGTGCTGCCCACACTTGATAAGTCCGTCGACTTGTTGATTATGGATCCACCGCGTGCTGGATTGGCGCTAGCTGTACACGATGCGCTGGGTGAATTGCAGCCTGCGAAAATCGCCTATATCTCCTGTGATCCGGCCACATTGGCGCGGGATGTGAAACGCATCATCAGTAAGGGTTACCGGTTGGAATCGATCACCCCTTTTGACCTCTTTCCTCAAACAGCACATATTGAAACAATAATTTTCCTGTCTCGTTAAAAGATAGAGTGTGCTAATAACCCTTGTAACCAAGGCTTTTTGTACCCATGGATACTGAAATCTATTAAGTGAAAATTACGAGTTTATCGTTTAACTGAAACAAGTTTGAAAGCGTGGTTTTGAGTGTGACAGTTCAGGCTAAATATCACTGCCTTACGGATAACCCGATTAAATGATAAGGATTGTGAACGGTTGGTTTGGTTGTAATCCTAAATATCCATCAGATTTACTATAATTTTGGCAACGTCTGAAAATATATGCCCAAAAGAAAAACTTACATAAGCAGATTTGAACCTTATATAAAGCCCGCAATGGGCGTCTGGCATGTAAGAAATGGTTTTGGGATGTGCCCTCTATAAAACTAATAGCCCATCCACTTATTTTTGCAGGTATTTATTGTCCATTGTCCTCTTACTTTAAGAAAATTAGTGTATTTAACTGACCACTTATTCATGAAATACGACCACCTATGAAAAAAAGGTTGAATGTCGATTCCTATTGGCTATAATTTGACATACAAGGAGAATAGAAAATGCAAATTGAAATTATTGAAGATGAAAATTGCACGGAACTGAAAATAATTATTCTTACTAAAAATATATCGCATGAAGTGAATGAAATTATTAAAAAGTTATCCGAAGAATCACCACAAGTGTTACTTGGGTTTCGCGATGGAGCAGCCTCAATTTTGAATGAAAATGAACTCTATCGGATCTACTCGGCAAGCAGCAAAATATACGCCGTTACGGATAAAGGTGAATACACGTTACGTTTGAAATTATATGAACTAGAACAGAAGCTGGATAAAACCACTTTTGTGCGCATATCAAATTCGGAAATTATTAATTTTAAGAAAGCCATAAACTTTGATTTAAGCATTGTCGGTACGATCTGCATCAATTTAGCGGATGGCACAAGGAGTTACGTTTCAAGACGTTATGTCTCAAAAATTAAACAATTATTAGGAATATGAGGTGAATATTATGAAGAAGCAAGCATTATTACGCGGTCTATTAGGCTTTCCATTGGGGATCGCTCTGAATTGCATTTTAGCAGTGATCATTTCCTTAATTATAGGAGATGGGCACTTTTACCCTTGCGTCCCCACATTGATTGAAAGCGTTGGAAGCGAGATATGGGCAGTTACACTCCAAGTTGTGCTAAGCGGGTTGCTCGGGGCATCTTTTGCAGCTGCTTCTGTTGTTTGGGAAATCGAGAATTGGAGTATAGCAAAACAAACGGCGATCTACTTTTTCGTCACAGCTATTTCGATCCTCCCAATCGCATACCTGACTGAATGGATGGAGCATACACTAATCGGTTTTTTGAGCTACTTTGGAATTTTTCTCGTGATCTTTTTTGTAATGTGGTTTTTTCAATATTTTTATTGGAAGAGAAAAGTTCGAATACTAAATATGAAAACCAATCATTACAAGATGAATGACCGGTCGCATTGATTGTGGATAGCGCATGGTTTATAACCGTTGGCATAATCCTTTTACTCTCGTGATCGTTCATAATGCTTTGCTCCGAGATATTGCAAGCGCCCAAAGCGCAAGGCTTCATTGTTCGGCATCCGAATTAGTTCGGCTTTGGCCTTCAGACCATTCTGTGGCGATCTATATCAATCTTTCTTTTGTTTGAGAAGCATGCTACGGTGATGTACAATTTAGTTGATAGGTCAGGTTTTTTTCTTATCAAATTTTTTCAAATAACAGGATACCTGGCCTATCAATTTATTGAATTTATAGAAACAATGATACACGGATAAATCAACCAGAAGAGATTCCAGGTGATTTCACTGGAAATTACAATCAGCATTCAATAACATTGGATGGTTTTACTATCCAAACCTAATTAAATCCCCTTGATTTTCACATTCCAAATTGCTTGGGTTACAATCTAAAACAACGCTGATGAAAGATCCTTGCGGTATTGCGGCACCTCGGGATGGGCGTCTCCCAGCAAAGTCAGCAATCCTACAAAGATGTCTTTCACCTCGCCCCCACGGTAGTGGCGATCTTTACGTAAGATATCTAAAAAGCCGTCCAGGGCTGCGAAAATATTCCCCCGCCTCGCCAATCGGATCCCGTTTATAAAGGCTGCTTCCAGGGGTTCGTTGGTATCGAACAGATCATCTTGATATTCATTAAATGCCTTGGCAACGGGCTTTAGCTGTTGTGCCGTGTGGAATTCTGAGCTAGCGGGGAAGGAAGCCAATATTTTATTGGCTTCGGTGCTTTCACCTTGCAATAAAAAGGCTCGGGTCAAACCCAGTAATCCACCGGGGTGATGGGGATGAACGGAGAGGAATTGGCGGTAAGCTTCTTCGGATTCCTCATAAGCACCCAATTCCATCAGACTGTTACCTTTGGCGTACAACAAGTCCTCGGGAGCCGGCGTCAGGCGATGTACGAAAGCCTTCAAGCCTTCATCGTGGGGAACCCCAGAAAATTCGCCCACCACCTGACCATCTACAAAAGCCTTTACTGCAGGGATGTTTCGAATTTTAAACCTTCGGGCAAGTTTTTCATTTTCATCAACATTTAGTTTGGCAAGCCGAAAACGACCCTCGCCTTCACGGGCAAGTGCTTCCAGCTTAGGACCTAAAACCCGGCAGGGGATACACCAGGTAGCCCAAAAATCAACCAGGACAGGTACCCGGGTTGAATATTGTAAAACTTCATACTCAAAATCAGACTCATCAACGTGGATGATAAAATCTGGGACCATGTAACTTCTCCTCAGCTTAATTTTACTGCAAATTTTATGCTGGCGGCACTATTCATCATCCGATTCATCAACGATTCCGGGTTGGACAACCTCTAAAACTTCGCCATGAATGGAAATAATGATCCGAAAGCCGATCATCCCCAAATACATACGGCTTTCTTCGGGGATACCGATCTCCGCCAGCTTTTCGTAGTGGCTGTCCAGGTTTTTGAGCTGATTTTGGATGGCAGCCATGGTGAAAATATCATCCTGTCCCAGCATTTCAGCAGCTTTTTCCGAAAGAAGATCTTCTTTGCCTTCAATTTGCGCCTGGAAATATGCCCAAACTTGTTGATCAACTTCTTCGGCTGAAATATGGCGTTTGAAGCCGTCATCATCGACGATATAACAGGGTTCGCTGCCGATAAATCCGGTTTCGACCGGGTTGCCGTATTCATCGTAGACAAGACCTTCAAAGACAGCTTTTAGTGACAAAAACTCCTCCAAACCATTAAATTTGATTAGTTAAAGAACTATATTCCAGGGATATTAGATTTTAGTTAACCTTTGTGATTTTCAAATTGCCTATTGAATGACCACGCGCGTTCCACGGTCATCTGCGAAAAAGTATTGATCATGGGGAACACTTGGCGTTGTCCACCGGTAAACCCATTTGGCGGCCTCCGGGCTGAGATTGATGCAACCGTGACTATGCGGCACGCCGTAATCGTTATGCCAGTATGTGCCATGGAGTGCAACCCCGTCGACGGTGAAATAGCTCACCCAAGGAACGCCCGGCAGATCAAAGCCCGTACCTATTTCGCTGGGCGGGGCAACCATGTGTCGACAGGGTCGTTTTCGGGTGGTGCGGTAAGAACCCCGGGGTGTAGCAAAGCCCCCTTCTTCCATGCGGATACCAGATGATATTAGGAGTTTTTTAATTATTCGTTCACCTTCATAGGCTGTCAGGGTTTGTTGATTCAGATCAACAATCAATTTTTTATCCTCATAGGGTATTTGAGGGGAAAGTGGAGTCAGTTCCTCGCGGGGAACCATCCGCAGGCTGTAGGCTGGAATATAAAATTTCCCATAGTTGCGATCATCTAATAATTGGTACCAAACTGCCCCCTGATCGTCGGTTTTCACACCTGTAACCCAGAAAGTCGAGGCGTAATAAAAACGGTAAACCAGTTTTCGGTTTGTTTCTAATGAGGAATAAGCATCCACATAGGGAACGGTGATTTCGCCCAGGCAGCCATTTTCGGGGATTGTGAAGGTAGGAGCGTTTATTCTTACCCTGACGGGTTGGATATACTTCGAGTGGGCATAACCTGTATTGTCAAGCTGGTACCATATACGGTTGGCGGAAAGATCATCTATTCCCATCGTGGAGCCCGTAATCCGGTGAATTCGGTCTTTGCCCAGTTCAGAAATCATCTCTGAATTTTTGCTGGGTTTTTGATATAAAGGATACCGATCAACCTGTATTCTGCCCATTAACTGCGTGGATCTCCGTGCCGTACTGGTGTCATCCAACCGGGGGTATCGATTGATCGGCAGTAGAATCCCTGCCAAACTCATAGAACAGATTTTTAAAAATTCTCGGCGTGAAATCGAGGTCTTCATTTGGTTTTTTAGAAAAAACTAATGCCTAACGTTGACAACAATACCAACATGCGACCAATTGTACAGCCACTCGGCTTCTTCGGTAAGCATATTAACACAGCCGTGACTCATTGGGGTCCCAAAATTGTTATGCCAGTAGGTGCCGTGGATGCCATAACCTTTATAGTAGTACATCGTGAAAGGAACATTAGGCAAATAGTAACCAGGGCCAGCCATGTCGGTCCAACGCAATTTAACATAAACTGCATAAGTTCCCACCAAGGTGGGAGTATTGGGCAGTCCTGTGGAAACTAAAAAGGAACCCACGACCGTATCACCCTCATACGCGTATAAACGCTGTTCCGAAAGGACAATATCGATCCAGCGCTCACCGTTTCCAGATACTGGAGGATTAACGGGTTGAGGTGTGTTGGTTGGCCAGGGTGTTGGCGTCCAGGTTGATGTTGGTGTTGACGTAAATGTTGGCGTGGGCGTGAAGGTTGGCGTTGCGGTGGGAGTGTTGGTTGGTGTCGATGTTGGTGTGGGTGTAAAAGTTGCCGTAGCTGTCAGCGATGGTTTGATAAAACCCTCCGCATAGATCGGTGCTGCCCGATTGACACGGTTGAAATACCCAGCAGGGATCATATCGATTACGAGCATGAACACTGCCAGGGCAGCCAGGGCGAGTAATGTCCACAGCCAAACCGGACGATGGGTTTCCACGACAATGGGTGGACGAAGGGTTGTGGCTTGTACAGCTGGCGTTATCAGCGTTTTGCGGGTTTCCTCTTGGTCATCTTTCGGGGCCGTTGCGATGCGTTTCTCTACCCACGTTAACGCGGCAATTACCCGGGGATCTTCAGGGGCGAGATTACGCGCCTTTTCCAGGTACACCTGGCTGGCTTTTGGGCTTGAAATCCCACCCAGGATAAGCCAACCTTCCAGGGACTTTGGATTAATGGAAACCAGTTTTTGAGCGTATTGCCGGGCCAGGGTGCGGTCGCCACGGCGGAGTGCAGCTTTGCTCTCTTTTAAAAAATAGGCCTCAGTTTGGGGTTTCATGGTTAAGGGGTAGGCTGGGGTTGCAATGATTCATTGTTAAGATAGCACAAAATGCCGGCAACAATACCTTCTGCTACCTGTTCGGTTTTCTCAGAGATTATCGGAAAGTCCAGGTTCATGAAACCAGCTTCAATGATGGCTGCCGTGGTGTGCGGGTCAATTTCATTAAAAGCATGGTAATAGGTCATGTCATCGGTGACTGAACCTGCATGGTAAGGCAGTCCGGTGATTTCACCGTAACGTGTTGACAGGCATTGTGTCAATCGTTGTCCATCGCTAATATCTCTGGCAGCCAAAGCAGCCGCCACTTTAAAGCCTGTAGCTTGTTCGTTGATGTATTCACAAGAATCTAAATGGATTGAAACCAAGACGGCCGCCTGATATCCGTTTAAACGTTGATCAAATTCTTCCAGCAGATCAACCTGGTAGCCCTTATCCGCCAAAAGCTTCTGAACCATGGTGGCGATTTTTAAGTTCAATTCAACCTCAGTAACACCATTTGGGCACACAGCTCCTGAATCAAAACCATAATGGCCGGCAACAATGCCAATATTTTTCCATTGTTGATAATCTTCGGAATCTTCATTTGGGGAAATAAAACCATCTTCTTCACCAGGGATTGGTTCAAACACCTGTGCCATCCTGGCTTCAAGACTGCTATCAACAACGCTGCCAGGGGTCCAGATGGTGAAAAGAGTTGCGATAATGAAGGCGGAAACGAGCACTGTTGTTAATCCACTCAGGAAATTGAAACTCGCTGGCTTTTGTTTCCTGGGATCTTTCTTGGTCGGTTCTGCAACTTCGTTGGATAATTCTCCTGGGTCCTCGGATTGTTCCTCAAAGGGCATTTGCTCGGTCATAGAATAAATCTTACTATAAAACTTCGTTTTTTGATAGAATTATTAAAACACTTACCGTCTTTAAATACGTCGATATTCCATTACGATTATGATTGAAAGGTGCTGTTGAAAAATGTATAAAGAACTTAATTTATCTGAACAGACGTATTTATTGAATATTGCCCGCCAGTCTTTAGAGAGTGCTGTGCGAGGAAATCCCCTGCCTGAAATTAACCTTGATCAACTTCCGGATTCACTTAGCGAGATTGGCGCTTCTTTTGTCACCCTGACGATCAATAATCAATTGCGGGGTTGCATTGGGGCAATTGATGCTTATCAACCCCTGGCAATGGATGTCCAGGAACATGCAATCGCTGCGGGACTGAACGATTTTCGCTTTCCAAAAGTTACAGTTCGAGAACTACCGTTAATAAAAATTGAAGTGTCGGTGCTTACCCCACGTTCACGGGTGAATTACGAGCAACCCCAAGATTTGACATTCAAAATCAAGCCATTTGTCGATGGGGTAATTTTGCAGGATGGGATACATAAAGCCACGTTTTTACCCCAGGTATGGGAAAAATTGCCCCAACCGGAAGAATTTCTCTCTCATCTATGTATGAAAATGGGCGCATCGGGGGATATTTGGCGAAAAAAACTGCTGGACGTATTCGTTTATCAGGTGCAAGACTTTCAGGAATAAAAACTTCCGTCATTTTTTGAATTACTCTCAAAACACATCAAACTGTTCGTTTGATAGTCATTGATAGTTGTAATGACTAGAATCAGCTGGAGTGAAAAAACTTTTTCAATGAAAGGTTTTAATCATGACTGAAAATGAATCCATAAAAATAAAAAATGTGCAAAAACTGGTTAAATTTCCTTACCTGGCCCTTTTAATTTCGTTGATTATTATGCTGGTTTTTGATCAAATTACCTGGGAGCGGAGGTTTGGAATTCAATTCTTATTGCTGATGTTCCTGATTCTCATCGGCTTGTTTGTCCTGGTCTGGGCGGAGAAGAAGTCCATTCCCTGGACGTCATATTTATTGATGATTCCAATCCTGTTTGGCGCAATAATGACAATTATTCAAAAAGCAACGACCACCACTTTTCTAAATATCATGCTTGCGCTTTTAGCACTTGCATATTTAGCGATAACTTTGCTAAATGGCCATTGGATGCGATATCGAATCCGGGAAGTGGGGTTAGGTTTTCTTTTGTTGGTCAAATCTGCATTGGTAGATCCGATAAAAGCATTTCTTCAAAATAGCCGCTTTCATAAAGAAAACGCCTCTGGGGAGAAGAAAAATGGTTGGCAAAAAATTCGTCCCTTTCTACTGGGGTTACTGATAGCAATCCCATTGATATTAATTCTTACAGCTCTTTTGGCCAGTGCTGATCTGATCTTTCGGGAACGCCTTGCCGGACTTTTGAATCTTATTACGATCGACAATATTATTGAATATATCTTTCGGCTATTTTATATCATTATTCTGGGATATTTTTTAATGGGTGCCTATTTGCATGCGTTAACTCGTAGTGCAGATGAGAAATCCTTCACGCCCGACAAGCCCGTGGTGCAGCCTTTCCTCGGATTTGTGGAGGCTTTAACCGTTCTTGTTTTGGTAAATCTTTTATTCCTCAGCTTTATCATCATTCAATTTCGCTATTTCTTTGCAGGACAGGCGAATATCTCGGTTGAAGGTTTTACTTTTGCTGAATATGCTCGAAGAGGGTTTTTTGAACTGGTGGCTGTAGCGGTAATCAGCCTGGGTGTCTTTTATCTGTTGAGCATGTTTACAAAACGAAACACCCGCTTTAGCAGAATCAGTTTTTCTGCCCTGAGTGCTTTGCTCTTAGTGCAAGTTGGATGCATGCTCATTTCTGCTTATCAACGGCTTAATCTGTATGAGGCTGCCTATGGGTTTACTACCTTCCGTACGATAACCCACATCTTTATGTTTTGGTTGGGCATTCTTTTAATTGTGGTTATGTTGATGGAAGTTTTTAATCGGTTCAGGCGGCTGGCGTTGGTGCTTTTCCTGGGCTTTTTTGGCTTTACGGTCACGCTGAATTTACTCAACATGGACCGCTTTATTGTTCAGCGTAATCTTGCACATGCGATTGCTGGTCACCCGCTGGATGCTGGCTATCTTTTGAATAATCTGAGCGCGGATAGCATCCCTGCCCTGTTTGAGGCTGAACAAGCTCCAGAAACGCCACAAGAGTTAAAAGACACCCTGACTGCAATTCTCGCTTGTAAATTTGCTAGAAAAAACGCCGAAGAGAATAGCGAACGTTCCTGGATGGAATGGCATTATTCGGAATCGAAAGCAAACCGGCTGTTTGAAAAACATCGCGATAGTCTTGAAGAATACCGTTTTAATTTACACAGTGAAACCTATTATTACGATCAAGATGGACGCCGCTTTGAAGATTTTTATGGTTACTATTACTTTGAGGCAGGTGGTGAAGAAATCTATTGTATGCCCGCAGAGTGACTTCTTGTATGCTGAAAATAATTGAATGAGGGTAAATTATGGAATTGTGAAATTTGATCCATTAATTTTGCCTATCAATCCACTTTTAAGCCGACAATGGATAGCTATTAATAAGGAAATATTAACGGCAAAACAAAAACACTGACCAAAAGCACGATCAAAATAATTGGCAGCCCCTGTTTTATGTAATCGGAAAAACGGTAGCTGCCAGGGGTCATCACCATCATGTTTACTGGGTGTGCCAGGGGGCTGATAAATGATGAGATCAGGGCGTATGCAGTACCAACCATAAATGTAGAGGGAGAAACACCTAGCTCAAGCGCCGTATTGAGCGCAATTGGTGCGATGATTGCTGCCAGGACCGTGGAAGGTAAAAACATTTTTCCAGCAATAATTAACACAATCAAGCCAGCCAAAACGGCTGAAGGACCAAATCTGCCGAATAAATTGACCACCCACCTGCTGACCATTGCTGCAGCTCCAGTTTCTTGAATGGCATGCCCTAATGGCAACATAGCCGCAATTAAAAAGATCAGTCGCCAATCGATACTGTCGTACGCATTTTCCATTGTCAAAACACCGCTGAGTACCATAAAGGCACCGCCTGCGATGGCGGTAATTGCAATGGGAAAGTTAAAGATGATAGATGTTAACACAACACCTGCCATGATGAGAGCAGTAAGCGGTGCTTTTTTAATCAGTGGCTCTTCCTGCAGGTCCATGCGTAAAACTACAAAATCGCGTTCTCGAGCCATCTGTTTCAAGTTTTCAGCGGTTCCGAAACACAGCAAGCCATCGCCATGTTGCAGATTAAAATCGCCCAAGCCGGTACGAAAGGATCGGTCTCCTCGCCAAATAGCGAGTACCGAAACCCGGTATTTTTCTCTGAATTGAACCTCCCGTAAGGTCTTCTTAGCTAATTTGGAATAAGGCGAAAGCATTACTTCAACCATTTGCATTGAGCTCCCGGTCAGTTCATCTAAATCAACCTCCACATTTTGAATAACCTCGAGCGATTGCAAACCGCGCAATACTTCAATATCAATCGGGCGTCCTTCAACGATCAAAACATCACCGGCTTGTAAACAAAAGTCGGGGCTTGGCAAGTGAATTTCGGTACTGTTTCTGGAAACCCTTAATACAGTGATTCCATAAGCAGCGCCCAAACGACTTTCTTGCAAAGTTTTTTCAGTTAGTGATGAACCTTCGGGTATTTTGATGGTTAGTAAACGTTCATCAAGGAGATATTTTGACAAATCTTTAACCCCCAGCTGGCAGTAACCTGGATGTTCGGAGAAATTGGAAATACTTTCTTGTGTTCCTTCGATTAACAATCGATCGCCAGACATTAAAACGATGTGTTGGAGGTTAGTCCTTCGGACAATTTCACCTTGTTGGATACCAAGCACGTTTACCAAATAATTTTGTCGAATATTTATCTCCTGCAAGGTTTTATTGACAAAAGGGGATTCTGCTGTAATCAATAGCTCAGCCAGGGCAATGCCCTCAGTTACTAATTGTTCGGCAACCGGGCGTTCATCTTCAACGATAAAAAAGGGGTGTTGGCAAAGTTCGTCAATTCGATCTAAACGTCCCAAAACCAACAATTG
>Ga0255347_1003361_pt1 | contig 20906 bp, 8 predicted proteins | sample wastewater_treat_2_FD_192479 | JGI IMG/M metagenome (GOLD analysis project Ga0255347, IMG submission 192479) | Wastewater microbial communities from Lulu Island WWTP, Vancouver, Canada - plant24 | ecosystem: Engineered > WWTP > Wastewater > Unclassified | place: Canada: Vancouver, British...
CCAGGATCTGCTTCGCGAGGTGATGAACACTGTCGGTAAGGAAGAGCGGCTGGGCGAGTCCATACGGTGTGTTGTGTCGGTTTCCATGCTTACGGAAGGCTGGGATGCCAACACCGTTACGCACGTGCTGGGCGTGCGTGCGTTCGGCACCCAGCTCCTGTGTGAGCAGGTGGTAGGACGAGCGCTCCGCCGGCAATCATACGACCTCAACGAGGAAGGGCTCTTTGCTGTTGAATACGCCGACGTGCTGGGCATCCCATTCGATTTCACAGCGAAGCCGGTTGTCGCGCCGCCTCAACCCCCTCGCGAAGTCTTACAGGTCAGGGCTGTGCGCCCAGAACGCGACGATCTCGAGATCAGGTTTCCCAGGGTGCAGGGCTACCGAGTTGAGCTTCCAGGTGACCGGCTGAGGGCCGAGTTCAACGAAGACTTGGTTCTCGAACTGACGCCTGAGCTCGTCGGCCCGTCGATTACCAGAAATGCAGGCATCATCGGCGAGGGAGTTGATCTCAGCCTAGACCACATGGCGGACATGAGACAATCTACTCTGCTAATGCACCTGACCAAACACCTGGTTGAAAGGAAATGGCGTGACCCTGACGAGGCCCCGAAGATGTACCTGTTCGGTCAGCTGAAGCGTATTGCGCGCCAGTGGCTGGATACCTGCCTGGTGTGTAAGGGGGGTACCTACCCGGCTTTGCTCATGTATCAGGAGTTGGCGGACATGGCATGCGAACGCATAACCGCCGGGATAATACCTGCGGCGGCGACCGAGAGTTCAATCAGGGCTGTTCTCGATCCCTACAACCCCATCGGTTCCACGATGTACGTGAGCTTCACCACCTCCAAGCAGAACCGATGGCAGACAGATCCGCGTCGCTGCCACGTCAACTGGGTGATATTCGATAGCGACTGGGAGGCAGAGTTCTGCCGTGTGGCCGAGGGGCATCCTCGGGTCCGGGCCTACGTGAAGAATCAGAACCTAGGCTTTGAAGTGCCGTATCGATATGGCTCCGAAATGCGGCGATACATACCCGACTTCATCGTCCTCGTCGACGACGGGCATGGCGCCGATGATCTGCTTCACCTTGTCGTTGAGATCAAGGGCTACCGAAGAGAGGACGCAAAGGACAAGAGAACCACCATGGAGACCTACTGGGTTCCGGGTGTGAATAACCTTGGCCGCTACGGGCGTTGGGCCTTCGCTGAGCTGAGAGAGGTATACCGTATGGAAGCGGATTTCGAAGCCAAAGTTGAAGCTGAGTTTGGCAAAATGATCGACGCAATCACCGCCCAGGCGACTTCGGAGGTGAGATAGCATGGCCAAGAACCCATCGGGAAAGACGGTTGAGTCTTTTAAACATGACGAGGAAAAGCGCCTGAACATTCCTACGGCCGAGTACCAGTCAGTGATGGGCGATGAAGACTTGAGTCCGATTCGTGTTGCGTATGAGCGCCGCAACCGCGATCTCGATCCCCAGCTCATCTGGCGAGGGAAAGACGCGAAGAACTGGTCGGACCTGATCGTTCACGCGCCGCCGCTCTACATACAGGAAAAAGTCCACCCGAAGGTGCTGATCGACGATCTGATTCTCCACTCCGAACCTGATGAACCGGCAGACGGTGGCCAGCCAAGCCTGTTCGACGACTTCAACGGACTGCCGCACGAGAGGGCGAAGACGGAGTTCTACCAGCACGACGCCAACTGGTCCAACCGGATGATACTCGGCGACAGCCTGCAGGTAATGGCATCACTCGCTGAGCGTGAAGGCCTCCGCGGCAAGGTGCAGTGTATCTACTTCGATCCGCCTTACGGGATCAAGTTCAACTCCAACTTCCAGTGGTCCACGACGAGCCGCGATGTCAAGGACGGGAATGTAGCTCACATCACCCGCGAGCCGGAGCAGGTCAAGGCGTTTCGGGATACCTGGCGCGACGGCATTCACTCGTACCTGACATACCTTCGTGACAGGTTGACCGTAGCGCGCGACTTGCTGGCGGATTCGGGGTCGATATTCGTGCAGATAGGGGACGAGAACGTTCATCGCGTTAGGGCAGTGATGGATGAGGTATTCGGCGACGGCAATTTCGTAAGCCTCATCTCATTTGTGAAGACAGGCGGGCTTGCTCAAGGTTTCATCAAGAACAAATGCGATTACATTGTCTGGTATGCAAAGAGCAGATGCACTGCAAAGTCAAGGCCGGTGTTCTCCAGAAAACTCGCTGGTGGGGATGGCGGCTCGAAATACACAGGCATCGAGCTGAGCGACGGTACCAGAATGACCCTCAGACAGGCGGCAGCAGTGTTTGGGGAATCGTTACCTGAAGGAGCCCGCACTTTCAGGCTCGCTACATCAACGTCAGAAGCGAATTCTGTTGTAGAGACCGCGCTGCCCATAGGATGTTTCAGCGGCAGATGGAAGACTACGGAAAAGGGTATGCAGACTCTCTACGCGGCCAACCGCATAGTACCAAGCAGGACGATCCTCAATTATGTCAGGTATCTTGAGGACTTTCCAGTTCAGGAAGTATCGAATGTCTGGGACGATATAGGGGGGATCCAAAGTCGCTCTGATCCCAAGATCTACGTGGTCCAGACAGCCACTGAAGCGGTGAAACGCTGCATCTTGCTGACCACCGACCCTGGCGACCTCGTTCTCGATCCAACCTGTGGCTCCGGCACGACTGCCTACGTCGCGGAGCAATGGGGCCGCCGGTGGATCACAATCGATACCTCTCGGGTTGCTCTTGCCCTGGCTCGCGCCAGGATTATGGGCGCTCGGTATCCATACTACTTGCTGGCCGATAGTCGCGATGGTCAGCTCAAGGAAGCAGACATTACGCGTACCGCGCCGTCGGAGGCACCCACAAGGGGAGACATCCGCCATGGGTTTGTGTATGAGCGGGTACCGCACATCACTTTGAAGTCGATTGCGAATAACGCTGAGATAGATGTCATCTGGGACGGGTTCCAGGAAAAGCTGGAACCGTTACGGGGGCAGCTGAATCAGGCGCTTGGCGTGAAGTGGGAGGAGTGGGAGATCCCTCGCGAGTCCGAGCCTAAGTGGCCTGAGAAGGCCAGAGACCTGCACGCCAGGTGGTGGGAGCAGCGTATCGCCAGGCAGAAGGAGATCGATGCGTCCATCGCCGCCAAGGCTGAGTTCGAGTACCTATATGACAGGCCGTATGAGGATAATCGCAAGGTGCGCGTGGCTGGTCCGTTCACGGTTGAAAGTCTGTCTCCACATCGTGTGCTGGCGGTAGATGAGAATGATGAGCTGATCGACATTGCGAAGGAATCAGGCGGCGACTACGGGGACGGGCAGAGCTTCGTCCAGATGATTCTTGAGAACCTCAAGACTGCAGGTGTGCAGCAGGCTCACAAGGAAGACAAGATCAACTTCACCTCAATCACGCCCTGGCCGGGTCATTATATCTGTGCCGAGGGCCGATATCTTGAAGCGAATGAAGAGTCGGGCGCTGAGAAGCGCGCCGGAGTCTTCATCGGTCCGGAGTTCGGGACTGTGTCGCGACCAGACCTTGTTGGGGCCGCCCGCGAGGCAGGCGACGCTGGATTCGATGTACTAATTGCCTGCTCCTTCAACTACGATGCTCACTCTACCGAATTCAGCAAGCTTGGGCGGATTCCCGTGCTCAGGGCTCGGATGAATGCTGACTTGCACATGGCCGACGATCTTCGGAACACCGGAAAGGGCAATCTGTTTGTGATCTTCGGCGAGCCGGACATCGATATCCTGGATGCTGAGGATGGCAAGATCCAGGTCAATATCAACGGCGTAGACGTATTTGACCCGAACTCTGGCGAGATACGCAGCCACGACGCCGACGGAATTGCATGCTGGTTTGTCGATACTGACTACAACGAAGAGAGCTTCTTCGTTCGCCACGCCTATTTCCTCGGGCAGCATGACCCGTATAAAGCGCTCAGGACTACGTTGAAGGCCGAGATCAACGAGCAGGCCTGGGAGACGTTGCACAGTAGTATCTCCAGGCCGTTCGACAAGCCGAAGAGCGGACGTATTGCCGTCAAGGTCATCAACTACCTTGGCGACGAGGTCATGAAGGTATTCAGGGTGGAGTGAGGTATGGATTTTCGCATCGCCGATACATTCACTGATAGCCTTGCCCGGCTGACTGGCGAGGAACAGAAGGCGGTCAAGACGACTGCGTTTGATCTGCAGCTTGACCCGGCGAACCCGGGAATGCAATGCCACAAGTTGGAGCGCGCGAAGGACAGATGCTTTTGGTCAGTGAGGGTCAACGATGACATACGCCTCATCGTCCATAGGACAGACAAGTCCCTTCTTCTGTGCTACGTTGACCATCACAATGCAGCCTATAGCTGGGCCGAACGGCGCAGGCTCTCCGTTCACCCCAAGACAGGCGCTGCTCAGTTGGTAGAGATCAGGGAGACGGTCAGGGAGATAGCCATTCCGAAGTATGTTGAGACCCAGGTGGAGACCGCGGCCAGGCCGCCGCTGTTCGCCGACTTCTCCGACGACTATCTGCTGAGCTATGGTATCCCCAGCGAATGGCTGGGCGAGGTGCGAGAGGCCGATGAAGATGCTCTATTGGAGTTGGCTCTCCACTTGCCGGGCGAGGCTGCCGAGGCGCTATTGAGCTTGGCAGTCGGCGAAACGCCTGAGGTTGCGCCCGCTGTGGTGGCCGGTGCGGACCCCTTCGATCATCCCGACGCGCAGCGGCGTTTCAGGGTGATGAACAACGTCGAGGAGCTAGAGCGGGCCTTGAATTACCCGTGGGATAAGTGGGCTGTGTTTCTTCATCCTGCTCAGCGTGAGCTGGTTGAGAGATCCTTCAACGGGCCTGCTCGCGTTTCGGGATCGGCTGGAACCGGCAAGACGGTTGTGGCCCTGCACCGGGCTGTGTATCTTGCACGCAGCAACCCCGATGCGAGGGTGCTACTGACGACGTTCTCCGATACGCTAGCCCACGCACTCAAGGGAAAGCTCGTATCGCTGATCAGCAATGAACCGCATCTGGGCGAACGTCTTGAGGTGCACTCAATGCAGGCAATCGGCCATAGGCTGTATGAGCTGAACTTCGGTTGTCCGAACATCGTTTCCGAGGAGATCATTGAGCAACTACTCCTGGAGGCGACTCGCGAGGCCGAAGTGGATAGGTTCAGCCTGCGTTTTCTGGTGAGCGAGTGGCTGGATGTAGTTGATGCGTGGCAACTCGAAACATGGGAGGAATACAGAGATGTCATGCGCCTGGGGCGAAAGACGCGCCTGCCAGAGCGGCAGAGGGCTGCTCTCTGGAAGGTCTTCAGCCGTGTTCAGGCCGGCCTGAAGGACAAGAATCTCATTACCTACTCCCAGCTCTTCAGCCAACTTGCGTCTTGTTTCGCGGGCAGGCCATCGCCTTTCGAATTCGTAGTTGTGGACGAAGCTCAGGACGTTAGTGTGGCACAGCTGCGCTTCCTTGCCTCGCTCGGCGCAGGACGGCCCAACAGCCTCTTTTTCGCTGGGGATCTGGGCCAGCGCATTTTCCAGCAACCATTCTCATGGAAAGCGCTGGGCGTGGACATCCGAGGACGTTCGAGTGCTCTTCGCATCAACTACCGGACTTCTCATCAGATAAGAATGAAGGCCGATCGACTGCTGGATCCGGAACTGACTGACGCAGACGGCAATCTGGAGAAACGCCGGGGCACGATATCGGTGTTCAACGGGCCTGTGCCGGTCATCCGAGTGCTCGACAGCCAGGACGAGGAGATCGATACGGTCGGCCAGTGGCTTGCAGAACGACTGGAGGAGCGAGTCGCGGCCCACGAGATCGGAATCTTCGTTCGCTCGGCTGCCGAGATCGAACGGGCCCGTGCTGCCGCGGAGGAAGCAGGAATCCCGTTCAGGGTCCTCGATGAGAGACTGGGAGCAACCAGCGGATATGCCTCGGTCAGCACCATGCATCTTGCCAAAGGCCTGGAGTTCCGCGCCGTTGCCGTAATGGCCTGCGACGATGAGGTAATCCCTCTTCAAGAGCGGATAGAGTCAATCGGCGACGAAGCGGATCTTGAGGAAGTGTACAACACCGAGCGCCACTTGCTCTACGTCGCGTGCACTCGTGCACGCGATAACCTGCTGGTAACCGGGGTCAAGCCGGCATCGGAGTTTCTTGACGATTTGTCGATTTGAGAAGATATGGTGAGTTCATTCGATTACTAATTGTCTAGTGCGGAGAGCGGCAGTGGATGGGTCTTGCTCCGCGGATCGAGGCCTCTTGCTGTGAATGAGCAGTCTGAACCTCATAGATGCGGTGCTGAATCATGGGGAGGTGAATAGGCTGTGCCTGATTCTGAACGTCTGGATCCTGAGAAACTGCATCTCGACCCCAAAGAAGCTGCATCCATGTATGCCGACGTTCTACGCAAGCTCAGCAATGATGGGCGCTATGCCGTACTTGCGTACAATGCCAGCAACCTGTCAGACCTCATCAACATAGATCGGGACCGATTACTGAAGGTGCACGGCGTGACAACCGAGTCCGCCAATGAGGTCTTGGAGGTTCGCGACGCGCTGCGTTCGCAACTCACGAGTGATTCGGGGGCCGCACCCCATGTACAGGATGTCTCTGCCCCTATACACGAAGGATGTAGTGATCATCCATGTGAGGAATCGGTGATTCGAGAGCAAGCCTGCAATAACCAAGCTTCTGGGAATTCCGGCCACACGTCGGGCACTGACGGAAAGCCCAGTGACACTCCAACAAAGCGCCATCGGATGGTCAGCCTTCGGGCGTCTCATGCCACGCCCCGTGAGTCCTGTGGTCCGGTTCGGCAATGCGCTGCTCTACCAGAGCGCAACGCGGATGAGCCTGAGCCCTGGAGCATTTTGCGGAGGTCTCTGGGTAGGCTGCGCCGCCGGAGCGAGCCTGGTGATTCTGTTCGCGTAGCCGACCTAGGTCTTGGCGACGAGGATATCGCCTGCCTCCGTAGCATTGCCATTCTTCCAGACGATTCCCTGGACGATTTGCTCAGCCTTGCCCTGGGCGTGATCGCGGACTCGGGCATTTCTGCTGCTGCATTCCGTGCCATACAGGCCAGATGTCCAGGTTGGGCTGCTCTCGAAATACGCGATCTGCCGATTGTGAGCGAGGCGGATGTTCGAGGGATGGAAAACTGGGATCCGCGGGCCATCGGCGTTCAGCTGTGTGCTGCCAGCGACCTAAGAGCCATGGGCATACGCAAACTGGGTGATTCCACGCGGCTTAGTGAACGCGACATCATCATGGAACAAGGGTTTGGGCTGCACACGCTTAGGGACATCGGTCTCATGTGGCGGCTGCGGGGTTACGTCTCACACGCAAGGGCAACGATGCCGCTTGATCTGCACTCTAGCTACGATCATTACATCGACCACATAATGAGAGTGGCCGACCTAAGTGGACAGACGGCAAAGATATATGAGTGGCGTCGGGGCTTGCGCGACGGCGAACGCCGAACCTTGGAGGATATCGGCAATGAGCTGGGAGTCACCCGCGAGCGGGTCAGGCAGATCGAGAAGGCCGCTGACAGTCGATTCGCCCTATCAGCGAAGCACAAGAAGCTTGACGCCGCATTTCATCTCATGAGAAGCATCGTTGAGGACGGCGGCGGGGCGTGTGCTGCGGACGAGATGGCTGCGAAGCTTGCGAAGTGGCTGGCGTGGCCCTTGATTCCCCAGGCTGCATGTGTGGAAGCCCTTGCGTCCCTTAGCCCATCATTGCACATTTCAAGGAAGCCGCCGTCTATCGTGACTCAGCCGTCGTATCCATGCCTGAGCTGCACCGATGCCACAGCAGCGATTGCTGACGCAGTGGACGCGTTCGGTGGCGCGCTAGATGCTGACGAATGCATCGGTATAGCTCAAGCATCGACGGCGAACGCTTGTGCGGGATGCGCGGCAGGCAAGACTGTGTTCTCCAGAGGGTATGTTCTTCTGAAGGCTTCGATTCACACAGGACTCCGCGTAGAGGGGAACATGATCTGCACTCCACTGGAGTGGGCCAGACGGTTTGGCCGGCCTACTGAGGCAGTAGAGGCGGTATTACGCAGCGCTGGACGAGCCATGCACTTCACAGAGGTAGCTGCAGAAATCCGTAAGGTGGGTCGAGAGGCTCCTGACAACAATGTACACGCCATACTGGATAGGTGCTCCGAAGCTCTTCTCTGGGATAGAGGCGCTTTCATCCACCGAGACCTAGTGGTCATGCCTAATGAGCCTATGCGACTGGTAGAGGACGACATCATTCGGCGGCTCATCGGTGGGGTGCCGCTGATTTCGGTCAGTGGCGTGTTCAGGGCACATGAAGTATCGCTAAAGGAGCATGGCATACCGACGGATCGGGCTCTTTACAGCTGTCTTCGCCTTTCGCCAAGCGAGGAGCTAGCATATACTGATTATCCATTCGTGGTGCTCAGGCGATCCGGGCCGGATCGGCCAAGCCTATTCGCTGTGCTTGAAGAATTTGTGCGGAGCCGGCCTGACGGCGCTACCGTCGCCGAGATAAGGGGTTACCTCATTGATACGATCTGCATCAACAGCGCTCTTGTAGGCAATTACATATCAAAAATACCGAACACTGTTAAGACCTCGGAAGACGTGTTTGGCCACATCGATCACGTAGGCATAGGGCCTGCCGAACCTCAGCCAGCAGGCGATTGCGTGGATTCTGACGGGGCATTCGACTGGGATCATGAGAAGCAGGCAGCACTCGAGGGTGCCGCACTGTCCCACTACGGGGCGCGAAGGGCACGGGGCATGTTGTACGGCCTTGTCGATGGGGTGATGCAATGCGATTACCTCCCGGCGCTTCCACAGGGAATTCCGTGGACTCCTGCACTCATGGCCAGATTGCTGAAAAGCTCAGATAGGTTCCTTGTAGCGGGGTCAGGGGTAGGTGTGTTCGTTCCAGTGCCCAACATCGATGCGATTGCGAACGCAGACGAACTGGCTCAGCTCATCGATACAGCGCCAGAGGCGGGAGTCAGCTGTGAGGAACGCTCCGAATTCGGTCTGCCCGAGGTCGACGAGGAATCCCACAAGCTGTCTGACCAGCCGACCCATATAGGCGAGTCGGATAACGAACTCACCTCTACCTATGCTTGCACCGTCACCGCGGTTGGTCCCCCCACCGACTGGCTTGCTGGCGACCTGGAATCGCTACGACCGATAGCTATCGACGCCTCCCGCTGCACGACGTTGGCGGATTTCGAGGCCTGTCTTCAGCGAGTAGTCTGCGATGCCCGTTTTCTTGGTCGGATCGAAATGCTGGATGATCAGCTGAATGTCTTGATCGACGCGGTCGCGGTTGAGCTTGAGAGCGCGAGCAGTCCAAGACTCTGCGCAATCCGTCTGGCGGACGATTACCCGTGCGCCGTCTCATATGCGCTGTCACACATAGCTGCTGCCGAATATGACAGAGGCACGGTGTGGCCAATGGTTGTGCGGCGTCTGCGCATGGAAAGTTACTCTACGTTGTACTCGTTGGCTGAGAGTATCGAGATCTGCCAGCAGCGGTACTCGTTGGCTAAATCTGACATAAGCGAGCGGCAGCGCTATGTATCAGCAATCCTATTCCAAACTGGGATCCCCGATTCATGTATCTCCGAGTTCATCGAACTCGTACAGCGCGACTATACTCAGCGTGGCATTGTCACACCTCGTAATGTGATTGGGCATTTCCGGGAGGAACTGCAAGCGAGGCGATGGCGTGAGTTGCAGTACCAGCTATCGGAGCCGGTGCTCGACTTCTTGGAGTACGGCCAGGACTGGGCGGAACAATGGATTGTTGTTGCCGCTGCGTTTTTGGGTTCCAGGTCAGATCTATCACCCGAACTGCGACAGCTAGCTCCCAGCAGGCTCATGCGGACGCTTGAAGCCTGGGCGAAGCCAGAAGTCGCGGTTGCGCTCGAACAGGAAGAGCCCAAGACTCAGCGGCCAAGGCATGCGAGGCCCCACACGCGTCTAGATTTCGGCAGGCGGGCCATATGTGTACGCGTTGGGGAACGGTACTTGGAAGGCAAGTTCGGGTCGTCCGGCGATCATTTGCGAGCGATATTGACAGACTCGCAGGGGAATGCCGTGAGGGCGTTCACTCTCGACGCTTCGCTGACAACCGAAGGTGTGATAGCGCGTTCTCTCGAATTTCCGTTACCCACGATTGAAGGGCCGATCAAGCTGGACATTGAGTATGCCGGCACCGTGCTGGAGTCATATCCGGTAGAAGCACTGGCGGCCGATTCCCCGTGCATGGCGTTTTCGCACTCCGGCGAGTTCATCGGGCGCGACCTGTTGGACTACGGTGGCGCATGGATGGTTGTACGGAAGGGCACGCGAGTGCTACCTGAGCAGGCAGTGAAGTCCAGAGACCGGCTGGCGGATCACGAGCAGTACGAGCTAGTCTGGCTCAGCACCGACGAGTGCGGTCGGGATGGGCTTGTCGTCGAGTATCGCGATCTCAAACGGACGTTTGAAGTAAACCCTGGGCGTGTTCGCGAAGGAGTGGCCTTGGGTGGCGGGGACAGAGTCGAGGGTCTGTTTATCAATGGACAGCCTGTATACTCAGACCGTCTACCTGTTGTAGCAGTAAGAGGCGCACGTAGTAGTCGCGATGACGTGGATGACCAATATGGTGTGCGGGTAGTGGTCGATTCGCTCATTCAAGGCAAAAGAGTGGGAGAAATCTCGCCTGATGATTGTGGCTATCTGACCGAAAAGGATGGCAGTGTCAGCCTCGACACTGTGGTGGAACTGATGGATGTGCCATCTGACGATCCGGTGATGGTGACTATAGAGTGGATAGATCCCCTTGGCGAGCCTAGATCCATCTCTGTGACTCGTATGCCTGGCTTTGCCGTCTTCTTCGAAGACTGGGTCATTGTTCCGTGCAAGACCCCCAGGGTACAAGCTGAGGTCGTCGTACCAGATGGATGGGAGCTAGACCCAGGAGCAGGAACCCGAGTCACTAGCTCAGACAGCGACGGCAGCCTGCTCGAGGTGGACACAGGGCACCATGCACCGCACGCGTTCTTGAGACTCGGAGAGACAAGCCTGCGTGCCGACATTGAGATTCCCAAAGTACAGTGGCGATTTGACTGGAGTTCGGGGATTGCGGACTCGCGTTGGCGTTCTGAGCCAGCAGATATCTGGCTGGAAGACATATTGAGTAGCGAGCGGCAGACGTTAGCCGTGATGACTACTGCAGAGCGACCTCCGAAGGTGACACTAGAGGCGGAACCGACCGCCTATCGAAGTATGCCTCGGGCGTTGGGGAGCAGAGTAGTGGAGTTCGACATCGGGGAATTGGCTGATATTGTTAGGAGCAATCCCCCTGCGGTTAAGTTGCAGCTGGTGCTAGTGGATCAAGGCACAACGAGGAACCTGCGGGTGCCGGTGGCCACGATTCGTGGCGACTGGGTGCCCGATCAGCCTAATGCTCGGCTATCGGGGAATCAGCCACACGAACGGATCGAGTTGACTTGGATGGGAGCAGGCCCGCGCCGTCAGACCGCTGCTAACCTCCGACCTGCCTGGACGCCCAGAGGGCAGTCCTACGAATCAACGATACCCGCGAATGGGCGCTCGTGCGTGTTTCCGGCCGCCGGCGCTATACCTGGCCCGTACTCACTTAGCCTCGTTAACTCAGATGAGCAGCTATGGGGCGGGGGACTCGATGCTTATCCAAAAACGCCAGTCTGGGTATCCCGTGGAGAGACGCAGGTTCGCGAGTTTCAAGCCAGACGGCAACGTTGGTCATTTTTCTGCTCGGGCCATGTCTATCCGCATGACAAGTGCGCTGGCTTCGAAGGAATCGTCATGAGAAATCGGAACGGTATTTCGATAGACAGAGTGCCCCTAAAGCATTGCGACGGCGGGCGGTTTGAGCTGGAGGTTGACGCGCCACGCGACGAGATCAGCGCAATAGGTGTCTGGGCACCGGGCGATAGCGGCCCTTACCGTTTCGTCGCCGTAGGACGTTGCCCCGAAGCTTTCCAGACTCTCAGCATTCACTCCGTACCTCGCTGGGTTAACCTCTTTGATGATGATCCTGGCCGTCTGCGAATGTGGATTGCAAGATACGACGTTGATCACATCCTGGTGCCCCCGGCCTCCGCGAAGAAGATCCTTGAGCAGTTGGTGGGCGGCTCGCGCGAGGTCGAATTCTCGCTTGACAGCGACAGGTTTCCGGGTACAGTCACTCTCATCGCTATTCCAGGCAGTGACAGCGAATTCGAGTTTGACTTTCCCAATGGCATGGTCATCTGCCTAGAAGAACGCTGCCCCGGACGTGGCAAGGCAATATCCAAGACTACCTGGGATGCGGATCATTACAACCGCAGGAACTGCAAGAGATTCACCGTACACCGTGAGCGCGTTCGCGCACAAGTACTCATCGAGATCGGCCTCGGAAGCATCCTGGATCAAGTTAAGCAGGGTGGTACGTCCATAGACGCCTACGCCCGCGTAATTGCTGACAGCTGCTTCAGGCCGCTTGGAGCCATCAATGGTGTGGACATGCACAACCCTACCGGCCTCGCCGAGCTGCTGGTGCGGGCATACGCGCGGCGATGTCGTGCGCTAATGGATGAGTGGGGCTTTAGGGAGGAGAAATCGCATGAGCATACATCCGATCAGGACTAGCCGTGCCATTGAAGAGGCGTACTGTGGGTACCTGGAGACCACTTTTGAGCTGGCAGATAGCAACCTTCGGAGTCAGCTTGGCGCTAGGCTCAGAGAGAAGGGTAGACTGGTGCGTGGCCCAATGGTTCAGGCAACGATGCCGTTTAGGAAAGCCGCTAGTCTATCAGACCTTGTGGGCGAGCGAGTCCTGTCTCCGCTGTTTCTGCGTTACCCGTTCGAGACGCTCGAACGGCCACTTTATCGACACCAGGAAAACGCCATACGCAAGATGGTTTCGGGCCAACGGAATATTGTTGTGGCCACCGGTACGGGTAGCGGGAAGACCGAATGCTTCATGATACCTATTGCCAATCATCTGATGCTGGAGCATGAGGCGGGAACTCTCGGGCCCGGCGTGAGGGCGCTTCTGCTGTATCCCATGAATGCGCTAGCAAATGACCAGGTAAAACGCCTCAGAGACTTGTTCGGCCCATTCCCTTTCATGACCTTCGGGCGTTATACAGGAGAAACCCCGAACAAGAAGCAAGAGGCGCTTGATGCCTATCGGAACACCTTCAAGCGCGACCCGCTGCCTAACGAGATGATTTCTCGAGAGGAGATGAAAGTAAACCCACCTAACGTATTGATTACGAATTACGCAATGCTGGAGTACCTGCTGCTTCGCCCCGCCGATAACGTCTTTTTTGACGGCGCCAGCGCCAATCATTGGCGCTTTGTTGTGCTGGATGAAGCCCATACGTACTCAGGTGTGAAGGGCATGGAGACCGCAATGCTCCTTCGCAGAGTCAGGGATCGTGTGGTAGATGGAGTCGTCGGAAGGCTGCAATGCGCGGCTACTAGCGCTACGCTTGGCAGAGGACTCGACGATGCACCTGAGATCATGCAGTTTGCCTCACAGCTCTTTAGCGAGCCATTTGAGTACTACCCTAACGATGTTGACAGGCAGGACCTGATTGTCGCTGAGCGGGAGCCGGTGGACCGCGCGAATGTATGGGGCAGTCCCGATAGGGCTCTTTATGGGGCGTGGCATGACATATTGCTGCGACAGCGTGATGAGACGCGCACGGTGAGCGAATTAGCCGAAATCGGCACAATGCACGGCGTGGGCGCTGGCATTATCACCCAGGCCCTTGCGGAAAGCGCTTCGTGTGTTGACTCGTTCCTTTTCAAGGTACTGTCCGGAGATGAGCGGATTATCTGTGCGCAGGAGTTGCTTTCTGATGACCCACTCAGCATCCGTGAGCTGGCCATTGCGATGTTCGGTGAAGATGTAGACATCGACGAAGCAGAGCAGTGCACAGTGGCCATGGTGAGTCTTGCCGTACGGGCCAGGTCTTCGTCGGATGATCGCCCGCTGTTGCCTGCGCGATATCATTTGATGTTGCGGGCTCTGAGCGGGGCCTGGGTTTCGTTCGCTCCTACTCCAAGAGTGCATCTTGACCGAGTCAGTCAAGTCGCCATCGGCACTGGCACGGCAATGTCGTATGAGCTAGGTGTGTGCTACAGGTGCGGAGCGGCGTACATACTGGGCATAAGAGAAGAACAGGAATCACGCCCGGGATGGCGCTTGGTGCCCGCTTCATCAGAAGACATGTCAGCTGCCTACTACGCGGTGATGGGTTCCGAAGATGTTTCGGCTGCGACTGTCGATGAAGATGAGGACCCTTTGCAGCCAGGCACAGCAGGGGCGATACATGAGCTGTGTCCACTGTGTGGAGACATGAGACGAGTGGACTCCCTGGGCTTGGGATGTAGCTGTGGGGCAGATCGAATTCGTCTGCTCGAAACCAAGCGAGCCGGCAGGGTTGTCAGCACGTGCGTGGTTTGCGGCGCCCGTAACACGCGGCACGGGATCGTCAGAGACATCTCGGCTACGCCTGAGGCAGCCGCAAGCGTAATCACTACAGCCCTCTATCAGGAACTCCACCAGGACGAACACACCTCCATATCGATCTCGCAGGAGCCCTCACCTGAACCCGAACATGACGATGAAGGATGGGAAGTCGCTACCCGTCCTGAGGCGCCTTCCCCCGTCGACGCCAAGAAGATACTGGTCTTCTCCGATAGCAGGCAAGACGCGGCATACTTTGCTCCGTATATTCAGGACACTTACAACCAGATGCTCAGGCGCAACATTGTGCTCTGTGCTGCACGAGAGGCGATTGCCGCATCACCCGACCTTCCCCTAATGGTGTCCGATCTGTGGGATGAGGTCGAGCGAGTGTGGTCGCCACTCACTCAACAAGGTCAGGATACGCGCCGTCAGGCGCGCATCGATGCTCAAACATGGGTTCTTCACGAATTTGCAGGACGAGATCGCCATTGCCTTGAGAGCCTTGGCCTCATCGGGTTTGATCTGCAGCGACCTGCCGGCTGGCAGCCTCCGCCATACTACACAGTCAAGTGGGGCCTAACCGATGCCGAAATATGGGACCTGTACCATGTCATGCTTGATTCTGTTAGGGCTGTTGGGGCTATCAGTACACCCAAGGGTGTTAATGAGAGAGACGAGATATTCGAGCCCGGCAACCTAGCCCAGGCGATGCGACTTAGCGGGCGCAGCCGAGACATCAAAGCATGGCGGCCTAGCGCACGGTCGCTGGCCAACAAGAGATCTGACTACTTGGTGAGGCTAGCGCGCAGGATCGGCCTCCCCGGGGCAGCTGAGGATTGGGCCGAGGCTCTCCTTGATGGCATGTGGAACAGAGACCTCAGGCCGGGCAGTACGGGGGGCATGTGGAGTGGTTACTTCCAGACGGTTGGTGATGCGAGGAATAGCACGATTGCTTTCCGATTGGAGCCGTCCAAATGGATTGTCATGGCTTATGGAACCCCGCGGAGCCCCCAGTGGTACGCGTGCAACCAGTGCGGTAAGCTAACCCTTCGAAACGTGAGGGGAGTGTGCCCCCAGTACAGATGTACAGGCACGCTAGCGCCCAGCGATGTTGCTCGGCGGCTGGAGTCCAACCACTACGTCCGACTGTATGAGAGCAAGGATCTTCCTCGGCGAATGCGGGCAGAGGAGCATACTGCTCAGTTGACTCCCGGCAGGGCGGCCCAGTCACAGATAGACTTTCAGGAAGGGCGCATCAATGTCCTTAGTTGTTCGACTACGTTCGAACTAGGGGTGGACCTGGGCGACCTCGAGGTGGTTCTGATGAAGAACATGCCGCCCTCTCCAGCCAACTACGTGCAGCGCGCGGGGCGAGCCGGCCGTAGAACCAAAACCGCCGCCATGGTTGTGACATATGCCCAGAATCGGCCGCATGACGCGTTTCATTTCAGAAACCCGGCCAGGATGATCAACGGGCACATTGCCCCGCCGCATTTTGGTCTCGACAATGAGAAGATACTGCTTCGTCACGTGTACGCCGTTGCCCTGGCAGAATTCTGGCGTAGCCATCAAGACTACGTTGATAAGGTGGAGCATTTCTTCTTTCGTGATACCGATGCCGCTGGAGTCGATGCCCTTGGCGCGTTTCTGGCCGAGCGGCCTGAACGGGTTAAGACTAGGCTGAGAAGGGTCATCCCGGACGGCATGAAAGAGGCAGTAGGCGTAGATTCGTGGGGTTGGGTTGACCGCCTCTTCGCGCCGGTGGAATCCCATGAGCCGGGACCGCTCGCACTGGCTCGGGCCGAGGTGGAGTCCGATATGCGAGCACTCAAGGAAAGGCGGCGAGAGCTATTCGACAGGGACAAGCCCACGGACAACGTTACTAGATTGATGAACACAATCATGAAGCGCAACCTAATCAACTTCCTGGCTAGCAGGAACGTGCTTCCCCGGTACGGGTTCCCAGTTGACGTAGTGGAGCTGAACCTGAAACTCAATCACTATTACAAGGACGATGATGTTGAGCTTCAGCGCGATCTTCGACTCGCGGTGTCAGAATACGCTCCCGAGGGACAAGTCGTAGCTGCAGGCAACGTATGGACCAGTCGGTATCTGCAGAAGATGCCGCAGCGCCTCTGGTTGCGATACTACTATGGGATGTGCTCACAATGTCAGAATCATGTCGCAAAGCTGGATGTCGGGGACAGCAACCAGATGGCTACTTGCGCCGTCTGCGGCGCCCGCGTCAAGTGCACTGATACGTTTGTCGTGCCGGAGTTCGGTTTTCTAGTTGATACATCAGAACCGCAGAAGGCCGGAAGTCAGAGACCAGAGAGGACATTCTCCTCGAGAGTCTTCTTTTCGGGCCTAGGTACCGAGAGCGAGGAGCAGACGCTCGAAATGCCCGGCGGGACGGTGATGGTCAGTACATCAAGGGAAGGCAAGTTGGCAGTCGTCAATGAGGCTAGAGGGGCCCAGTTTCGTATATGTCAGTCCTGCGGCTACGGGGTGATCGGTACAGACAAGATCGCCAGGACGGCCCACATCAACGCCTATGGTAGAGAGTGCAGAGGCAAGTTCATCCGTGCTGCGCTCGGACATGAGTTCCGCAGTGACATCGCCAGAATCAGATTCGGACCACACGCCCCGGTAAGTGAGGGCTTCTGGTATTCGATGCTGTACGCCCTAATCGAAGGAGCATGCCTCGCGCTCGATATCGAACGCCTAGAGGTTGACGGATGCATTCAGCGGGGCGACGCCGCAGGGCACGATACTAATCTGATCCTATTCGACTCGGTACCCGGAGGAGCAGGCCATGTACAACGACTTAGGTCTTTGGAAGCACTGTACAGCGCACTGGAAGCTGCCCTTGAGAAGATGGCCTCATGCGAATGCGGCGATGAGTCAGCCTCCGGCAGCTGCTATAGCTGCCTGCGCAACTACAGCAACCAGTTCTGCCACGACAAGCTCGATAGAGGGTTGGTGATACGGTTCCTAACTGAACTGGGGTTTGGCAAGTGATAGTGCCTGACAATCTGGCGCCGGTTGTGGTTGTTACACTCGAACTAGGGGCTGCTTACGCGTCACAGGGCGGGAAGATGCCTCGAGACTCATAATCCCTACAAAGAACTCGTTTCATCTGAGAGAAGGCCTACATCATGCCCATTGAGACCGCAGTATGGAAGCTAGGATCGCAGCTCGAGAGGATTTCCCCATCGGCGCTAGACAAGGAGAACACACTTGAAGACTGCATTGCAGCAGATCCGTCAATCATCGATGGCGACATTTTGAACAGGCCTTCTACGACGAACTCGAGGCCAACGTGCCTGAGACTGTGAACACCTCGCACCGCCTCATACTTGTCGCATCGGAGTTGGACCCAAGTTCAGAGCGGATCATCGACTACCTGGCAGACAACTATGGCGTACCAGTCAACGCCGTGTTGTTCCAACACTTCTCCTACTGCGGGCGTGAGTATCTGATGCGCACCTGGCGCCGCGGCCCGATGGAGATAGCTTACAGAGTCCATCGAGGCTCAGAAGAGACATGGAACGGGCGCGACTACTACGTGTCTCTTGGGGAGACCGATACCCGATCATGGGATGACTGCATGAGGTACGGGTTCATCTCAGCGGGCGGAGGTCGATGGTACACCAAGACTCTCTTCATGCTTGGCCCCGAAGTGCGCGTGTTTGTGTGTATCGCGAAGCTTGGGTATGTCGGTGTGGGAGTCGTCGAACGTCCGGCTTGCCGCGTCACAGAGTTCGCGGTCAAAGTAGATGGAATCGATATGCCGATTCTGGATGCTCCCCTGAAGGCAACAGAGATGGGCAAGGATACCGACAACCCCGATCTGTGCGAGTATCTCGTCGGAGTCAGATGGATACGTTGCTTGCCGCGGGAGCAGGAGATATGGGAGTGGGGCATGTTCGCGAGCCAGAACAGCGTATGCCGACTTCGTAACAAGTTCACTCTGGAGCGACTACTGAAGAGATTCGACATAGAGGACTGAGTGGAGTCAGTCCGTGATCCACACTGTTTGGGAGGTGCGGACCACACCAATGAGTACTCCTGCTATGGTCTTCATGCACACTGCCTGGATGGAGAGGTACGATGGTGAAGACAAGACTCCTCCTCGTTGTGGAGGCAGTTTCGTTGAGGAAAACGGTTGGGGCGGGGAAATGTTCAACTTCAGAGATGAAGATGGTCTTGTCTATGGCTATGCTTGCGGCAAGGGGCATCGCATCAATATCGATCGGCTTGGAGCTAATCCGGACGATGAGGCTATCGACGGAGTACTAGTCATATGGACAGCCACCGGTCCGGGCGGTGGCGTGTTGATTGTGGGATGGTATGAGAACGCCACGGTGTATCGCGAGTATCGTACGGATCCAGAGTTGGGCTCCCGGGTGGTCAACAGCGAAGTCATAATGTACAGCGTCGTGGCCCGCTCAGAGGATGCATGGCTGATACCGCCCGAAATGCGGGCTTTCCGGGTGAAGACAGGGAAGGGATGGAAGGGCCAGTCCAACGTGTGGTACGCTGACGGGCCACATCATGAGAGCTTCCGCAACGAGGTACTCCGGTATGTAGCGACCCAGAAGGCTGCATTTCTCGAGGCGCACAGACCTCTCCGTGATCCCTGCATCCATTCGCGAGATCGTCGAGAGGTCGAGCGGATCGCAGTACAAACCGTTACTGATCACTTCAGGAAGAACGGATACTCGGTACGGTCAGTTGAATCTGACAACGTTGGGTGGGATCTGGAGGCCGCCAGAGGCAGGGAATTGCTGCTCCTCGAGGTCAAGGGCCTAGCGGGAGATAACATAAGTGTTCAGCTTACTCCCAATGAGTACGAACAAATGATCCGGCATAGGTCGGAGTATCGCGTGTGTGTCGTAACGGGGGCAGGCAGCGCAGAACCGTCATTATGGGTGTTTGCTGATGTCAACGGGGAGTGGAGAAGCCTTGACCGAAGAAAGACGAAACTACAGGTAACCGAGCGAACAGGAGCCATCCTTAGTGAAGCGCGCTCAAGGTAGCTGCCGGATGCCTCTGTGTGCGCCCGCAACGATCAAGAAGTGTAGGCTTAATACCTGGAACTACTGCACTCAGTGTACGGTCATCCAGCGATGGCTGTTGGCTACATGGTTGGTTTGGCTGGGAGACTTCATCGAATGATTCTGTACTTGTGCCCGATCGTGCATCTACTAGCGGACGAGACATGCCAATCCATGGAGTCTTCGACGGAGGGAGAACACGACAATCAGCACACAATACTGATAGTGCGAGGTACTCTGCCAGCCTGTCCTCACGTGTAGCGTCAGATGATTCCGCAACCATCATCTGACGGAAGGCCCATAGTCGGACAGGGCCTCGTCGCATGCTGCGCGTATCAGATGCCAATGGTCGCAAGCGCTAGAAAGGGATTTCTGCGCTGAACGCGTAGAAGATCTGCAGGGACTGGATGACAGCGCAGTGTTCAGACCATGATGCAGTGCACCGGAGCCGAGGCGATGATGGCTATAGGCGGTGCGGGCAAGCGCAGGGACATCTGCAGAGTCGTCGCTCTGACCAGATCGCGAGTTGCAGAATACATGGATTTCGTGCCGGCTGACCGCGTATAGGAGTAGGCAGCTTAGGCTGACTAGCTGGAAAGAGCGGTTGAACTGGCGAGCATACATAGGAATGGACGCGAGAGGAGTATGACGATGGGTGTGGGAGCAGCGTTCGACAGCACCAAGAATCCATTGCAGGATTTGCTCAAAGCGATCGGTGAGGGCCGCATTCAACTCCCGGATTTCCAACGCGGTTGGGTCTGGGATGACTACAGAATCCGGAGTTTACTCGCAAGTATCTCGGTGGCGTTCCCCATTGGCGCAGTAATGACCATGGAGACTGGCGGCGAGACGCGGTTTAGACCGCGATTGGTAGAAGGCGTTGGGCTGCGCGTGGGCAGCGTCCACCCGGACACCCTCATACTCGATGGCCAGCAGCGTCTCACTTCGTTGTATCAGGCGCTAATGGGGCATAGACCCGTAGTCACAAAGGACTCTAAAAACAAGGTGATCGCCAGGTGGTACTATATCGACATGATCGCGGCTCTGGCAGACAGTTCTGACTGGGAGGATGCAATTGTTAGTGTGCCGGAAGACCGCTTGGTCAAGACTTTTGGCAGGGAAATAGCGCTTGACTTATCGTCTCCAGAGAAGGAGTACGCTGCCCACCATTTCCCGGTCAACTGTGTGTTCGACTCTACCGACTGGAGACAGGGCTATTACAAGTACTGGAAGTATGACGGAGATCGAATACGCCAGTTTGATCAGTTCGAGGTACAGGTCATCAAACGATTCGAGCAGTACCAGGTTCCTGTGATCCGGCTGACGAAAGAGACCCCGAAGGAAGCCGTG
>Ga0255347_1003368_pt1 | contig 20877 bp, 22 predicted proteins | sample wastewater_treat_2_FD_192479 | JGI IMG/M metagenome (GOLD analysis project Ga0255347, IMG submission 192479) | Wastewater microbial communities from Lulu Island WWTP, Vancouver, Canada - plant24 | ecosystem: Engineered > WWTP > Wastewater > Unclassified | place: Canada: Vancouver, British...
GACCCTCTCCCACCAAGAGCAATCTGATTGACGTAGTCTTTGCTTTCGTCAACGATCCTCTTGAAGTTTTCAAGAGTCATGTTTGGTTTTTGATCATCTCCCTGATAACAGAACTCACACCGGTTACTACAATGCCCCATGATACCAATATCCATGAGACTAGGATACTCAAGAGCAAATGGATCAGGATGTCCATTAATTCCTTGAAGTTCTTCTCGCCCAGTAATTGTGTCGAATACGATTTGGTACTTCTCGGTTTTAACTACTTTCTCCATTTCTCTCATCCTTTCTCAAATATTCTTTATTTATTTTGATACATAATTCATCTATCTTATTTACTTCTGGTTTATTAGGTAAGGGAGATATTTCATAATATTTTTCAAATTTTTCTTCATATATTTCCATCTCCCTATACAATTGTTCATATGATAATTTTCCAGCTCTAATCTTAAGTAAATACTCTGCATCAGGTCTTGGAAACGTAATTGTTCCGTGTAATAGTAATTCCTCTCCCTCTGAAATTAATCTAATTAAATGAGAAGCATGTTTGGTGTCATATCCAAACTTCTCTTCTAGTTTTGCTCTCTCTGGATTTCTATTCTTTTTCCAGTTTTCGTAATTATCCCATTCCCTTTGTGCATTTTTGTATGCTTTATTTTTTGTAACTATTCTCATTAGATCTTCAACTAATGATACTTGATCTTTTAAAGCTTCATATGCACCAAGGTCATCATCAGACATCAGAGTTTCTCTGATTAGACCATAATCTTCAGGTTCTGGTTTCTTAGTTGGTGGATTCAGTAACCAGTTTCTATGGGTTTTGATTCTCTTAAACTGGCTATGTGCATATCCTAAAAATGTATGCTTTGCTTTCTTTGACAAAAATAATTTTTTGTGGTTACAAATGACTTGCCATTCATATGTTGCAACTTCCCACATATTCCGAGGAACAAAAAGAAGCTCGATGATATTAGGATTGTTGTCCATTGCAAGACGCATAAACTTCCTAATTTCAAAATATATTTCATCATTCTTCTTATCTTCGAACTGTTCTGTGGATAATATACACCCATAAAAGTATCTCTCATCCGGAATGAATACTCCCCTATAATCTACATCAGATAATGGAGTATTAGTGCCGTAAAGATGACTACCTGCTTTACATTTAAAAACTAGTTTAAAAGTATCTGGTAAATTAATCATTGATCACCTTTTAAAATTTTCTTAAATCTTTTGTTAATAGCTAAATAAATTTTTGATATTATTTCTGCAGCTCTTTTACTTGATTTTTTATAAGCAATAAAATCAGTATCCATATTAATATAATTTCTAAATATTTTTCTTTCATTTTTTGTTAGAATTGTGTTAACAGCTGCAAAACAACCAAGAACATTATCATGAGAAAGAACTCCAAATGGGCACAGTATACATCCTTGCCAATAAGCATTATATGCTGAACAAAAGTAACAATGATTGTTATTTATCATTTTATCTTTAAAAACAAACGACTGTTTAAAGTTTCTCGGATTAAATCTCTGTCGTAATTTATTAAATTCCTTTTCAGTAATCTGAATTTCTTTTTTTCTGATCATCACCTTTCTCATTTTTTTCACCTATAATAAAATTATTGTTTTTATTTTTTTTTTATTTTCCTTGTTCAAATTGTACCTTAAAGTATTCTATTAGTATATTTGCTTTTCTTTTTGTTTCTTCTAATTCATCCTTTGTGATTATTCTTTCTGCTACACCTGTTTTATAAGAAAAAGAAAGAGGACCGGATGATAGAAAGAATGTTACATGGTCATCCGTAATCCATATCCGGTCCAGGTTAGTTAAGTTGATTACCCATTCATGGTTGATTTTAAAGAAAAGTGGTGCGTATGAATCATATTTCATTTTTTTAGTTCCTCCAAAACTAGTTTTTGAAGTTTCTCTTTTGTATTTTGTTCAGGATCTTCAATAACCTTTTCAAGAAGGAACTTCAACATACGACCAATTTCCTTACCAGGTTTCAATCCAGTGATATCCATAATGTCTTTTCCATTTAAAGCTAACTGGGCAAAACAAGATACTGGATTTTTCCTTTCCACTTCCGTTTTAAACGATCTGAGGAGCTCGTAAACATCTCGTAGACCATAATAGCGATTAGTCTTAAAATTACCCCTACGATCACTCACAGCAAGTCTGAGTAGATCTTTATAGTGGATTCCAGCATCACTCAACATTACGAGAGTTCTCCTTATTGATTTAGGAGATAATCTCTCATGAGAAATCCTCATATGAAGCCTAATCAGATTTGAAATGTATGAAATTTCATTGTTTGAAAATTTGAGAATTTTAAGTTCTTTTGCTACTTGATCTGCCCCAACATATTCATGATCCTTGAACCAAACATCGTTTGTTCTTGGATTTATATTACATGCAATTGGTTTTCCAACATCATGTAAATATGATGCTAATTTGATTAAAGGATACTTTGTTGAAACACTATCTCCAGACATCATATTGTGATAAAAAACATCCTCAATATGATATGGTCCATGTTCGTGATTCCAACAATCTGCCAGAGATGGAAAAATATAAGAAAGAGCTTCAATATCCATCAAAGCTTTGAAAAATATAGATGCCCTTTTAATCTTCATTGCTTTTTTAATCTCTAACATTATTCTTTCTTTATCCACATGCTCAGAAACATAAGTTGAATAGAAAAGAAGATTCCGAAAGGTGTCCTCATCGAAACTTCCATCAATTTTAGCCAGGAATCTACAAGCTCTAATGATTCGATTTGGATCCTCATATATTCTGAATTTTGGATCTCCGACAAATCTGATAACTCTGTTTTTGAGATCTTCTTTTCCGTTGACATAATCAATTATCCTTTCTTCGAAGGGATCATATGCCATTGCATTGATTGTTAGATCTCTCCTTAACACATCTTCTTCGAGAGTTTTTGCTTGTTTGACTACTACATTTCGTGCGTTCAGTCCCTTGTATGTATCTGTTCGATAAGTAGATACTTCAATCCCATCAACAAATGAAACCAGAAAAGATTTTCCTTCTGCTTTATAATTTGAATCTTTGAAAATTTCACTAATCTCTTCTGGAGAAGCTGAAGTAACTACATCCATATCTTTGGGTTTTAAACCCATTAGCATATCTCGAACTGCCCCACCGACAATATACGCTTCAAATCCTTTCTTTCTTAATCGTTCAATGATTTGTTTAGCTGTCATTAACTATGCTCCTATGAAGTGATTAATTGTCCAGATTAAAACACATGCATGTAAAAACTGGTCAAAACCAATCGTTGTAAAGAATGCATGCATTTTGTTGTTGGTATAAAAATATGATGTAATTTTACTAGTTATTCCATCTATAATAAGATGAGTTGATCCGTTTATTATAGATATTTTAAATGCATTTTCAAATCCAATAATTAGAAATAAAAGAAGAAACATAACCAAAGTATACGTTACAACATGATATACCAACATTCCAAAGTTTTTACTTTTCTTTTCTCCCATTTCTCTTGACTGACAAACAAAATCAGCAAACCAATGGCAGAAAAATCCATACATAAATAAAAACATATTATCCTCTTAAATGTTTTCTATTATCTTGATAGTTATTGGTGTTGCGTTGTGTTCAAAAAGGTTGAAGTACATAAATTCTCTTACATAATCAGAGTCGTTCTTTATTGGTTTCATGTCAGAAATAGATATGTGATAATTCTCATTGCACCAATCAAGAGCAATCCATTGATTATCAGATTGTCTTCTATATGTGGTCCATGAATGTCCAGTTAAACCATTTGGTATCTCCTTACCATTTATAATTTTGTTATTTTTTATCATTCCACCATAAGTTCTTATTCTATCTGGAGAAATTCCTACATGAAGAAGAAGTGAATGAATGAGAGTTGCTCCATCTTCACAATCTCCTTTCATGTTCTTAAGTGATTCAATCGGAGTTGCCCAATATTCAATCTGACCATAAACAGATTTATCACTTTTATAATCGAAATTTCTAACTACCCAAAAGAACACCTTTTCTGCTTTTTCATCATCTGTTTTTGCATCACCAATTATCACATTGGATATCAAAAATATATTACTGTTTGAATATTGAAGATAAGAAATCAAATCTGGAGAACTAAACCAGTTGTATGTTGAATTATACTTCAAATCAGCCATTTGACCAGTAAATAATAAAAAAGTTACTAAACACGCCATTAAAGACGTCGGTTTACACATTAAATGAAACTTTGGAAACATCGTTGTTCGAGAAAGAATTCTGATCTTTCCCTTTGCAACGAAAAAATATGATCTCCATAAAATCACCTCCTTTTTTAGTTTAAAAACACAACCTTCTCTTTCTTATTTCACTAATTAATATATATAGTTTTCAATACTAATCTGTATATAAAATGAGAACAAAATATAAATTAATGTGTTTATCTTACGATAAATTATTTAAACATATGGAGAATTTATGCGGAATTTGGATTGGTACTTAGAACAAATTCAAAATAACGAATCTATATTTCCCATTGATTCATACCATACTGGCTTACCGATGCAAAAGAGAACTAAGCCAACATATGTAGATGAGGAAGGAAATATTGTTCAACGACAGAAATTATTAATAGATTTTGATGGAACTATTCATAAATACTCAAGGGGTTGGGCAGACGGGACAATTTATGATAGTCCATTTGAGGGTACTGCCGAAGCAATAGATGAACTAAAGAATAAATATGAAATAGTTATATTTTCAACCAGAGCATCATGTAGAGAGAATTCTGATTGTCAAAAACAAATAAAAGATATGAAACAATGGTTAGATAGATATGGAATTCATTATGATGATATTACTTCAGAAAAAATTGGTGCATTTAGAATAATAGATGATTTAGCAATACCATTTAAAGGTGATTGGGATAAGGTATTACAGGAAATCGACATAGCAGAAGAAGAATAACAAAAAAGTAATTTTGGAGGAAATTTAGAATGAAAACTTCATTCAAGAATCTAACAAGCAACCTGCTAACTAGAAAATTTGGTGGTACTACTGTTGGGGTTGCCGATCCTTATGTAACTGGATATCATTTTATTTGGTTTGATAGACTACCATCAGCTCTTACTACATATACTAGTGAGGGACCAAGTGGTTTAGATAGCATTGGTGATATTCAGAAAATTCTTGCCGCATCATGTCTTTCAGTTACTCCTCCTGGAGGAACTCTAGCTAAAGTAGAGTTTACAGGTCTTGGTGGTATTAAATGGGCGGTTCCTGGAAATATTGACTATGGCAACTCGGTATCAATCAAGTTTTTAGAATTTAGTAAAACTCCTATTCTTGATATCATGCATAGCTGGGTTAAGATGATTAGGGACTATAGAACTGGTGTAACTGAATTAGAAGATACTGATGAAGGAATCGGATACAGTAATAGAACATATGCAGCAACTCTATTTTATTGGACTACAGCTCCAGACGCTATGACAGTTGAATATTATGCTGCATACGATGGCGTATTCCCAACAAAAGATCCTCAGGATCTTTTCTCAAGTGATGTTGAAACAATCGGTAAACTTGATATTGAAATTGAGTTTAACTGTGATTATCCATGGCACGAGCCTTGGGTAAAGAGCAAAATTGAAAACAACTTTATTCCTGCTCTTATCGCTTCAAGAGATACTGTTAATAGTTATTCTATCTGAGGAGGTGGTACATGAAAGAATTAAGATGGTTAGCTGAGTATGTTATAGAATTTTCAAATATGCGTAATGATATTAAAGAAATAGCTTTAGACTTCATTGCAGAAGCAGATGATACTCAACTTAAAGTTCTCCTTGTTGATGGTTTACTAGTATTAGATGCAGATGAGAAACTTGTTGAAAATGAGTTTATAAAATCTCCTGTTTCTAAATTACTGGAATATAAAACATCGGGAAGAAAAACTGCAATGTCAGTTGCAGGACTCCTTGGTGTTTTCTATGGTGGACCAGTTACATGGGCAGTATATAGAACAATTAGAGCAGCATTTGATAAATGTACTGAAAAATGTGGTACATATAAAATAAATAATGCTGAAAGGCAAATTTGCATGCAAAAATGTAAGGAAGAAAGAGATAGAAAATTATCACAGCTTAAAGCTAAAGTTCAAAAAGAAAAATCTAAGAAATAGTCATTAAAACAAGAAATAGAAAGGAGATATAACATGTTTAAAGGTTTTAATCTTAAGTATCCTGAATACGAGGTAATAACCCCGCAAACAAAATTGTCATTTACAGTTAGATCTTTGAATGTTCAAGAGGAAGAAAGACTAAAAGGCAGTCTTCTAACTCCACAAAAGATTACAGAACATTTAAATAAATGTCTGTATGAATCTCTAGTTACAAAACCAGAACCTGTTAAAGATTTCAAAAGTTTTCTTGAAAATATTACACTTAAAGATAGAGATGCTCTTTTATATGGTCTCTATCATATTACATATGAAGAAATAAGAAACTATGATATTAAGTGTGGAAACTGTAGAAAAGATTATCCTGTTACTGTTAAAGCATCTAGCACATTTAATGCTAATCCTTATCCCGAAGATGATGATATAAGAAAGAAAAAGATTTTGGTTAATCTTCCTGTTTCTAAAGGTGTTAAAGCTTATTTGAAACAACCTGTTCTTCTTGACGAAGTTGAAGCAATAAAGAATCTTTCTGCTGCTCCAGGTCTCACTATTGATAATATTGTTGAAACTCTTATTATTGATAGATTTGAGCAAGATGTTGAAGCAGCAGTTGATCCAGTTGTTTGGACAGATAGAAATGATATTATTGATGCTTATAGAAGTCTTCCAGCAAAGGATAAAAGAACTATTTACGAAAAGTATAACGAGGAATTTGGAAAATATAATATTGAGTTAAAAATGAAAACATTTTGTATCCATTGTGGAAATGAAGAAACAATTAATATTGATCTAGTTGAAAACTTTTTTCGAATGGTATACAGTTCATGAGGATAAGATACAAGATTATCGAAAAGCATTGCAGTTAAATATCTTTTCAGCAATTGAGATGTTGAAACAACAATATGATACAGTTATGTTAATGCCAGTTAAGAGATTTTATGATATGCTAAAATGGAAGGCAGAACTTGAAGAAGAACGATCTAAGCTAATGCAGGAAAAAGCTCTACAATTTCAAGCACAACAAAAACAAAAGAGTAGAAGATAATGGCCAATATTCTAGAAAGATTCAATAATTTCGCAGTAGGAACTAGTAATAGTGATGCAGACTTTACATCAAAAATTTCATCAAAAGGTGATTTTACTAGAATAGATGGACTTCAGGCTATTTTAAACTCATGGAATAATATTCTTCTTACTCCTTTAAGATCTGTAGATCATGATCCAGAATATGGATGTGAGTTATATAAGTATGTTTTTGCACCACAAGATGAAGTTACTAGAGATCTCATAAAACAAGAGGTATATCAAAGATTATTTTATTATGATGATAGAGCAAAAATTCAAGATGTTCAAGTTGGATATCTTAAAGATAAAAAGGGATTTTATTTACATATTTTTATTAATTATCAAGGAAAAAAAGAAAAACTACAGCTATTTATTGATGAAAATAAATACTTTAATGCAGTCCAATCTTAAGGAATAAAAAATGAATTTATACTATTGTGTTCTTAAACATTATAAGGGACTATTTAAAAAGAAGCATTTTAAAAACACACATACTTTAATGGTTCCTGTAAGTGAAACACATAGTTTATACTTAGTTTTAATTGGTAGATCAAATGAGGATAACACAGTTTTTTATGCCCAATTAGTTAAAAAAATTCCAAATGAAATTGTTGAAGATTTATTAAATGGTGAGATTGATTACTTTGATGAGAGATTTTCAGTATTAGAAAAAATTCCTTGTTCTGTATCTAAAATTAAAGATATTTATATTACTAAAATTCATAACAAAGGAAAATATATAAAATCAAATATTTTAACAACATTTAATGAAGAAGAGAGTACAAATAAAAGAAGAATATATGTTGTAAAAGCAAAGATAGATTTAGAACTAAGTGATGAAATAACACCTGAGAACTTAGGAATGGTAGCTGCAAAAGTAATGGCAAAATTTGGAGATTTGGATAGAATAAAGGACTAAAAAGAACAGGAGGATTAAAATATCATGTTGGATAAAAAGTTAGTTGAATCAGCATGCAAAAAGTATATACTAACTGCAGTAATGGAAAGCGATAAACTTTCTAAAAAATTAACGCTTGAAGATCATACTGCATTATGCGAAAGAGTTCTTGAAATGAAATATCATGAAGTTCTTCCCTTAGCATTTGGTGGTGAACCACTCCCAACAAGTGAAGCAGAAGGAATGAGAGACTATGAAGATAAATTCAAAAGAGCTTTAAAGTATGGTTTGGCAGGAACTGCTGGTAGTTATGCTACAAGAAAAGCAGTTGGGAAAGCAACAGGAAGGAGACTTACTGGAGTTGGTAGTGGTGCTATGCACCCATTTGCTAAAAGTAAATGGCATGCTATTGGAGCTGGTATTGGTATGGCAGCTTATTACCTTTATCGAAAACTGTCTGATCCTTGTAGAGCAAAAGCTGCTATGGCAACAGGAACACCCGGAGAAAAGGCTGTTATTAAACATCAATGTCAAGCTGAAGCATCAAAGAGAGTAATTGCACAACTGAATTCTCAATTAGGAAAGTGTGACGAGACAAAAAATCCAGAAAAATGCAAAAGCAAAATCCAGAAAGAAATTGTTGTTTGGAAGAAGAGACTTCAAAATGAACTTATTAGTCTTGCAAAAGCTAAACGGCAAGCATAGTTTATATGAGTTTATTATCTTCTTATCTTAAGTGTGTTTCTTGCGAACTATTAACTGAACAAGAATGTCAATTAAAAAAAGTTATCTAGGATAATTGTATATAGTAAACTAACAAAAGAAAATATGAATAAAACAAAAGAAAAAATAAACAAATAAAAACGGAAAGTAAAAAATGCAACTATATGGGCGATTGTATGATTATATAAATGAGTATTGGAAGTTAATACATGATACTTATGCTGTTCATGCAATCCCATTTTTAGTTACTTATTATCATATCAATAAACAAGTAACTGTTTGGGATAAAACTTATATGATGGGTGGTTCATATGAAAAATTTGGCGAACTAACAGGAATGAAATGGGACAAATATTTACTTCTCCCTGTATTTTATATTGAAGAAACATTTACTATATTTGATGCCCAAGAAATAGGATATATAAACGAAGGAGAATCTGGTCTAGTAGTTCCATCCAATTATGGTTTTATTCCACTAGCAAATGATATGGTAAAATTTGATGTTGATTACTTGTCAAATAGGCATCCAGATCCAAGTTCAATCTTTGCAGTTACTGGTTTACAACACCACCCTGGTATGGACAAATACAAATCATATTGGAAACTAAAATTATCTATTGAACAAACCGTTAATATGGAAATTATTGATAAACAGGTAGAAAACACATATGTATTTTATGATTATGATAAAAAGATGCACACTGTACAGGAATCGTCATCAATGACAAAAATGTTATCGAAACATAATACTTTAAAGGGAAGACTTAAAAATCTGTATGACCAGAACTCTGGTTTTTATTTTGTCTAAAGGGAGTCTATTAAATGGCAAATACCACAATGTCTGACCAAATTTATCTCTCTAGAGATCAGGTCAGAAACCAAATTGTAGAGTTTGCAAAATACTATTTAGAACTAGAAAACATAGTATTAACAAAATCTTCTTTTCTTTCTTTTGTAATTAGTACACTTTCAACTTTAACATCAAATCTTCTATTTTACGAAACATCTGTATATAGAGAATTCTTTTTAACTACAGCTCAACTTCCAGAATCAGTTTTGAATCTTTCAGCATTTTTAGGATATAATACTAAAGAAGCAAGCTATGCAACAGTTAATGTTTTAATAACAATTCCTTTTGGTTTTGAAGATTCTCATGCTACATTCACTATACCAGAAGCATTTAAGTTTTATGGTGGTGATATAACATTTCAAACATACTATAAAGCAGATGTAAATGTTTATAATAACTCATATGTAACATTGGTTATTACAGAAGGAAATAAAGTATATTCGTTACCTGTTAATATAGATACTACATCATCCACACCAGTATTTGAGTTTGTACTTCCTCTAAGGCAGTACAAAAAAGTTATTCAAGAATTCCAAATTGATAGTGATCTACAAACATATCAGTTTACAACTATTGATGTACCACTAACAGGAAAAGTATCGGAAATGTTTGTTGAAATCAAGGACCCGGATGGTACGTCATGGAGATTGTATACGGAATTCCAAAGTTTATATTTAATGACATCTTCTGATTATGGATATGTTTCCCGAAGAACCTCGTTTGGAAGAAGGTTATATTTTGGTAATGGATTAATTGGTGTTCAACCTCTTCCAGGATCTACTGTTCGAGTAACAGTATATGAAACACAGGGAGCTGACGGAAATGTTATTGCTGGATCAATAGTATCTGGAGAAAGAATTTATACCACAACTATAGCAGGTTATACCAGGATTCTAAGTTATTCCGTTGTTAATACATCTGACGCTTTTGGTGGAGAAGATGAGGAATCTATCGAAGAAATAAGATCAAATGCAATAGCAAATTTAACTGCATTGGGAAGACTTGTATCAGAAACAGATTATAAAGCTGCAAGTGTTGTAATACCAAATTCACCTTTAGCACAATCATCTATTCCAGTTTTAAAAAGATCGGATGTGAAAATCAATGAAGTTCAACTATTTACAACCCTAATTTTTAATAACGAAATAGTACCAACAAGAAATGTAAAATTAGAAACAGATCCTTCAGTACTATATATTCCAAGAGAAACTATTATTATAGATGATGGTGAACAATATTATACAGTTTTTGATATAACAGTAGATCAAATAAATAAGAGTGCTTACTATCATTATATAATGTATGAAATTCAGCAAACACCAACGCTTATTACTAGTTATGGAGAAACATACGAATTGTATGCTACATCAGTAGTTGTTGGAAAAGTTGGTAATACTGCAATATTATATTTATATTATTCACAAAATGAAATTGACTATAATATTTGTGATTGTGAAATTACATTACTGCAAACAAATCAAAAGTTCACAATGACAAATGATTTTTCAAATAATAGGTTTGTATATATATTTGATCCATATACAATGATTCCTGAGGGAGATATAACATATTACTTTACAATATCTCATTTATCATCACCATTTGGTCAGTATTCTGCAAAGTTTACATTTAGAAGATCTTTGAAAGATTTTATGATATCAAATATGGAATTAGATTCTACAAGTGAAATTATATATGATATTCCATGTGTGAAAAAGACATATTATGATGGAATAAATAAAAGGGATTTTGAAACTCAAGTATTACAGAAACTAGTTGAAACTATGACATTTTATGAGTATAGAATGTTAACTGATTTTACAAACTTAAAGTTTATAAATACTTGGGGAACAATGAAAAATATGCAACACAATGAAGTTACTAAATTACCAGTAATTGATATTCAATGTAACCCACCATTAATTGGTGATGTTGGAGATAGATATATTGTAGCGAATGATCCAGTTGTTGGAAGTTCCTGGGAAGGACACAATAACCAATTTGCAACAATAACTGACTCAACTTCAATGACATGGTCATTTATAGATCCGTCAAGTAACGATATTGTATATGTAGAAAACCAAGATAAAAAATATATTTATAATGGTTCTAAATGGGTTTATCCTGTTTATCAAATTCCATTGACTATAGAAATTGAAATATTCAAATCAAACTCGTATACAGGATCGGATGTTGACTTAGCAAATACTGTCAAGGACGTTGTATATAGTGTTTTTAGTGAATTTTTTGGGACAAATGTCCCTCTATATAGATCAGAGCTTCTTGGTGTTATTCAATCTATTGATGGTGTCTCATATTGTAATCTAATTAAACCAGAGTCTGATATATTCTTTAACTTTGATTTAGATACATTTACACAAGATCAACTTCTTGTTTATGGGCCAGAATATTTATATTTTTCAAAAAATAATATTTCAGTTAGGGTAATTTAAATATGAAAGAATTACTAGAAAAAAGTAAGATTGACAAAACTAGATTAAAGTCTTATATTACTCAAAGGGTTGCCTACGAATTGTCAGCATTATCTGAACCATGTTATTATCCTTCTTTGAAAAAAGACTATTTTGAAATGCTTTCGATGTGTGAACTGACTGAAAAGGATATAAAAAGCCATGTAAAAAAATTCTATGCTGGAAATAAGGCAGCTGGATTTTTATTACAACAAGATAGTCAAAGAAACTTTATTATATTTATAATGTATTACTTTATACATCAAAGAGATACAGCATCATTTATTACAACCATGGTATATACAGTAATAAGAGAATATACCAATTATATGAGTAGTAACCTTCCATATTGTAATCCAGCTATTTTTTCAGCTTCTCTTGATAGAATTGCAAGAACACATTTGTTTGCAAGAGAAAAAACAATACCAAACGCTTTATATTATTTGGCTCAAGAATTAACAAAGAGATATACAGCTCTTATATCAGAACCAACTGCAGATGGAATTGCTAAATTTATTACAGAATCAAGACACAGGGTAGCTCAGAGTGTCAGAGGATTTTTACGAACATATTATGAGCTTAGTAAGTCTGGAATAGGATATAGAAGCCCACAAGAGACTGAAACAGGAGAAGAATACCAATATGACTCAATGGAAAAAGGTGAAAGGTTAGTCGGAGAAATTACAAAAAAGATTACTGTTTATAAAGAAATTGATAGAAAAGCAATTGATGATTCTAAAAAGCTTACTAAGGTAAATACTTCTCTCGCAACTCTTTTAATAAACGAGCTAGGAGACATTAAATATTCGGATAATGTTAGAAGTATTCTTTTATTTTTTATTAAAGATTTGAAAAATGTAAAGTCAATTTGTGGAAGTGATTATTTTACGTATGTAAGAGATTTGATGGCAACCAAAAGGACTAACAAAACTATTTATTTTAAACAACTCGTTGGTGAGCTGTTAAATAAACTTCTCGTTGAAATTGGATATAAGAATAAATTTAACAGACTAAGTTCACAAACTCAATTCCTCATTAGTCTTTTTCTAGCCTACTATATAACAATGGTAATGAGAAATTCCATTTGTTAGTTATCTTTTTATCATCTTTAATCCCGTATCAATAGCATTTGTTATAGTTGTTCCAGCATCTTTTGAAAAATCTTTAAGCTTCTGTTGTATATTTGCTGTATATGTTGTAGCTGTTTTAAGACCTTCATTGAATCTTTCTGCTGCAGCTTTCAATGCTATTTCTCCTGTAGTTGTTGTACCTCCAGAATCTGTTGCAATTTCTTCCATATCTCTACTTCTTAAATCTGATGTAGGTGGCGGAACAGGTAATTTCCCTTCAGATTCATCAATAATATTATCTTCAATAATAGATTCTTCTGGATCAATTCTTATTGTATCTATATCATATGGATCTTGTGCAACTGGTGGAATAGCTGCAGTTATTTCCATAATCTCTCTTGTTGAACTCACTGAGTTATTATTTTGATCTATATAAATAGGTAAAATAGGCGTTTCACTTCTTAATGTTGTTAGATAAGAATCTAATGTTGGTCTATCTAAATCGTTTTTTCCTCCTGCAACTAAACTACTATATAAGTTTACAAAATCAATTCTTATATCTACTTGACTCAACCTTTTATTCCATGCAATTTGATTTTGATCTCCAGCTTTTGAAACTGAAACATTTGTAATTGCACCAGCTCTGATATCAAACAATCCCCTACAAGTAATTCTATGAAAGTAAGGCCACTTATATGTTTCTCCTGATTCATCGGATTGTGGTAATGCTAATAACATAATCAATGCAATTGGACCAATTATGTATTGTTCAGTAATATCTAAACTAGCAGGTTTTGGATTAAATAATTTAACATTAATTGAGTATGATGAGTTAAAAGTACTATTTTTCCAAATCATTGGAAAGTCAACTCTTTGACCAGCAAGCATTTTACTAACTAAACCTGCACCACTAGCTCCTGCACCCTTCATTCCGCCCGCTTGTTGATTTTTATTAATCCAATTTTGTAATTGCTCTGCTTTACCTGTTAACATTCCACCAACCGTTTCTCCCATACCACCACCTAGTCCTTTTAATCCCAATCCTATCTTTTTGGCAGCTTCCATTGCATTACTTGTATTTGTCATTTGCATTAGTTCACCAACACCCTCAGATGCAACATCAGCCATTTTGTTTAAAAATGTTTCGCCATACTCATTAGAAAATGAATCAACAGGAAAACTTTCAGCTTGAAACGCTAATTTTATTGGGTTTGGTGCAGAAAATCCAAACTCGGCTAATCTTCTATCAAAATCATTTTTAACATCAGGGCCTGCATTTGCATCGCCCCTAGCACTTTGCAGTGAGAATATGTTAATTGGACTTTTTCCACTATCAGGATAACAAGGTATTATTTCTATTACAGGCATTGTATTTATTTTTAAATTATTATTAGCCAAAAGAGATCCGGATGGAGGTAATCCAATAATATCCTGAAGTTTTATCATTTAAAAAATCCCCATTAACCAAAGTTTCCGGTTAGAATATTTTGAAGCATTGGATCTGTCTGTCCTGCATTTGAGCCAGAACCTTGTTTATTACTAACTGCATTTTGAATAGCATTAGATATTACATTTGTCATATTTAATAGTACAGCTCCTGTTTCTCTACCAAAACCACTTAAAGCACCCTTAAGTGCCATTCCTCCTGCTCCAGCTGCACTTGCTATCATATCTGCTCCAGCAAACGCATCCCCAACTTGCAATCTAGCAATATCTTTTTGACCCATTTTAACACCTGGATATGCATCACCAACTTGACTTCCTTTCGCTAGTTCAATATGCCACCCCTCAGTTTTTCTTCCTGGACCGCCACCCCAAGGTGGATACATTGGTCTATAGAATCCGTATTTCTCCATTAAACCAGATGCATAGAGTTGATTTGCTTGTGCAGTATCAATATCCATTGCCATTCCCTTTTCGTGCCTTGAACGACCAGGGGGTGCTGCAAGGTGTGGTTTCATAGCATACAGTCTTGCTTGTTCTTCTGTAGATCTATAGGCATCAGTTACTATAATTTTCTTTCCTGTTTTATCCATATATTCTTTAGCCATTCCAGCAAATCTAGATGCAAATTCTGGTTTCATTTGTTCTATATGAACACCTTTTCCAGCTCTTTGAATAATAGCATCTGTTAATGAAGCAGTTTCACCAGTTAAAAACTCTGCTGCATGCTGAACTAAAGCTTTATTTGAATCTTGAACAATTGATTGTACTTTAGCAGGGGGTATTGATGGAGACACCGTAGTTGGAAAACCAGAAATTCCTTCTTTTCCTCCCATTATAGTTTTCTTATCTTCCATTTCTTCTTTAACTACTTTTCCAACAACGCTATATCCTTCAAGAATAGCATCCCTTACCATTAGTGCTAGTTGAGTATTTGTACCCATTGCTGAAATTTCAACATTGCTTCTCGGATATGCATCTCCAGTCATTGGATATGCTTCACCCAAAGCGGCTGCCCCAACTGTTTCTGGTATATTTTCTCTACCAGCTACTGATGATAACATTGTCGAAATCCAACCAAATAATCCCTTTTCAGCAATTTCTTTTCTCTGTTCTTTTAACCAATCAATAGCTTTTCCAAATATAGATCCAACCATATCACAGAAATCTGAAATAGCTTGAACTGCGGGTTCTATGAATTTGGCGATTCTTTCTCCACCAATATATCCAAATATCGCTCCAAGAGCTCCACCAATAGCAGCTCCCTTTGGTCCAGCAATAGAAAATCCAAATCCAAGCCCTTTTATTGCTCCGGTAAACATTCCCTCAAAACCACTTTTTGTTCCTCCAAGGAACGCACCAATACCAGAAGCTATATCCTGTTCTTTTCCTGCACCTTCTCCAAACCATTCTTTAGCTTTTGAGAGTCCATCAAATATATCAGATATTGCCATTATGGTGGCACCAATACCACCAGCAATTCTTCCCAATCCCTTAATTGCTTTCAATCCACCAAGTGCTTTAAAACCTTGAAATAATAAACCAATTGATTTACTAATCATTGATGGTAATGCAGAAAGTGCTGGTATAACAAACAACATGATTATATCTTTAATAGTTCCACCAACATTTTTAACTAACCATTTTCCCATATCAAATAATTTTTTGGGTAAACTTATAATTACAGAAAGTGCTGATTTAATTGGAAGTTTTGCTCGTTCTAGAGATTCCTTGGCAGTATCTTTAGTACTCTTTTTAATTGAAGAAAGTTTATTGTTCATTTCTTCAAATATTTCTTTAGAACTCTTTCCTTTAACTCTTTGTAGGAGAGCCTTCCATTTTTCTCCCGACTCTTGTAATTTTTCTCTAAAGCTTTTTCCTCCCATTATTTCTGCTTTTTTACTTTCTACTTTTTCTGTTACTTCAGAAATTTTCTTTTTGGCAATACTATCACCATATACCATTTTTATCATTTCTACTGCTTGTGATGGATTCTTTGCCATCATTATAATTTTTTCTTTAACTTCAATTGCTCTTTTAGCTGCATTATCTGATATTCCCGTAACAGATTCTTTCAATTTTTTACCTTCTTCTAATATAGTTTCTTTTAATTTTCCCTTTTCCGCAATAAATTCTTTCAATTTTTTACTTTCTTCTATTGCAGATTCTTTTAATTTTCCCTTTTTGTATGCTGTAGATATAAATTTCCATGTTTGCTTTATATCATCTGCTTTTGTAGATGATGTTCCAATATTTGGAAGTGTTGGTTCCTTTCCTAAAAGACCTTTTATTAGAGTTGCTAGGTGATGAATTATCACGTCAAGTTTATACATTCCTTGGGTAAAAATGAGACCAAGAATAGCGTTAACACTCCCAATATCAGCTCCACCGCGTGGTAGCATTCTTCTATATTTTCCCCTTGAGTATGTAAAAAATCTATTAATAGTTTTCAATGTCTGTGCCGCAGCTAGATATCCTCTAACAATTGGAAAGTCCATTAATGCTTTTGAAAGTCTCTGACCAAATTCACTCTTTGCTCCAGTTAGTCCATATCGTAACATTCTCAACTCATCTATTATTTTTTTATTATCTTCTTTTGCTAAAGTGAAAGACTCTTTAATTGTCTTTAAAAACTTTTCAACAGGAACTACAACTTCTGCAGCATGTAGTTTTGCCAAACCACCTTTCTCTACATACCCTCCTACTTGCATAGCAGGAATTCTTTTTGCTCTTATTTCTTCTCCTCTTTCTTTTCCTTTCTTTCCCATGTTGAAGAATCCTTTGATTCCTTCAACCATTCTTGAAAGCATTATCTTAAACTTATCAGATACAGAAGAAAATACATCATGAAATTTTCCTCTTACTTTTTCTGCCATATTTTTAAAGATAGCTGTTTCAAAAAATTTAGATGTAAAATAACCAAGAATTGGAGAAGATTTTGCAATGGCCATCGCAACAATATTTTGCTTATTTATACTTATGTCAGAACTTATTGCCTGTCCATACTGTTCTACTGCCTCTTTTGTAGCCTTAGCTGTCTCTACTGTTATTTTTTTAACACCCTGAGATAAATTATCTACTACATATCCAAGTTTTTTCAAAATATCGTTTACAGAATTTGTTATTTCTTTTACATCTTTACTTTCAGCTAATGGTGTTCTTTTATTTTTTCCAAGATTCTTTTGTTCTTCTAGTTGTTTTACCATTAACGAGTTAATATTTCTAGACATTTGTTGTTGTTTTTTCGCTGAACTACTCGCATCCTTCATTACCTTTGACATAGAATTTATTTGTCTAGATCTATCTATCTTAGGTGGTCCAGTTGGTGGTTTATCTTTAGGTGCCATTTAACAAATTACTCCATTAATCGTTGTTTACTTCCTTTCCTGTTGATAAGTTTTTAATTGAATCTAAATAGTGTGTATTTTCATTTTCAGGTTCTTCTTCATCAGGAAGTCCCCTAATTTTATCAACAACATTAAATTCATCTGCTGCAGACGAAGCAGCCATAATTCCATCATCAATTCTCTGCTCAATATAAATTCTATCTAAAAGCTCACTTATTTTTTGAAATATATCTGTCATTATAATGTTGGTTTTCCCTGTGTAATTCTAATTTGTTTTTCAAATTTATCTCTACAAAGTTTTGGATTCTTAGTTCTGTTGCACTTTGACATTGCATACTTAAGAGCCTGAACTTGCTCTCTCCTTGCAACAACAGGATCTTTTCCTTGTGCTCTTAAAGTTCTGTATGTTTGCGCAGCATAATATATAGCTGAAGCAAGAAGAGTACCAACAGCTAAATTTTTAAATGAAAGACTCTTGGGATTAATAAGTGGTTTTTTTCCACCTTTAAAACTTTTTTTGAATTTACTATATAGTTTTTTATCAATATCTGGATTAAACTCAATTAAAACATCTTCACAAATTCTATCTGATTCATTGCATTCATCAATATCTTCTTCTTCGTTAGTAACTTTAAATACAGCACCATCCTTACATTCTTCAAGATCATCCTGTTCTTGTTCAAGAAGGAGATGTGCATCAGTAAATCTATCACCATATTCCCGAATAAACATCCTTACAATGGCTTCATTTTCAAAAATAGCTCCCATATTTTTATCCTCTCCTAATCTTTTTTGTAATTTTCTAATTTGATTTCGTATCCTTAGTTTACATAAAATATTATTACATCTACTCATAGATGAAGATAGTTTATTAATTTTTTTCTCTACTTCTTTTTCTGCCGAATTAACGACTGGTTTCAAAATATTTTTAACTTGTTTATTCATTTGAGCTTTCGGTCCACCAGTATTAGTCAACTCATCTTGTAATTTTCCAACATATTTTTTAACTATGTCTTCCATTATTTATATTCCTTTAACTAGTGCTTTAATTGCACTATAAACTTTTGTATTGGTTTTAACCTCTGAATATATACAAATCGTTTCAGAAATGGTAAGCAATTCTTGAATACATAAGTTATCTCTAACATTTATTCCATATGTAGTTTTATATGCTTTATAAATTGGTCCTAGTATATGAATATATTTTCTAAAGTTATTTTTAAATGCTGACATGCTACTTAGATATATTTTTACCAAAGAACAATACTCAATAAGAATTTTCTCAAATTCTTCTTTTTTCATTTCTGTATGATCTTTAAATGTTTCATATAAAACTCTATAATAATTGTTGACATCTTTCATAGTGTATCTTGCTGATGACTCAAGAGAATAAATAAATTGAACTACAGGAAATACATCAACTTTATTTTTTAGTTTAAGAATATCTTTATAATAATTATAATAAAATTGTTCCAACTCAGATTTAAAAATATTAATAAAATCAGAATTTCTATCAGCAATCATATGCATTAGTTCATGAATAGTATATTTTGCTAGTGCTAGTTTTGAGTTAGATTCAAAAAAGTTATTATTGTTATTTGTAACAATATAAATTTTTTTTGAGTCGCGTGTATAAAATCCTAAGATTCCGTGTAATGCAATTAAGTCATGATTTGGGTTAATAGTTTTATGTATAATGTATGATAAAATACTTTTACTAACTAAACATGGAATTATCAATTTTCTATCAACTAAATGAGATATCTCACTTATTATTGGTCTTGTTTTAGGAGTTTCTGATAATGCAGTTAAATATTGTCTTTTCAAAAACGGAGATGAATATAGGTTTTCTCCATGTAGTTCGGCGACTACTCTAGAAACTAAAGGTATTGGTGCTGCAATAAACTCATTTATTTTTTTCATAACTACCCTCTATACATTCCAAGAATATCTGTAAATCCTTTAACATCTCCTTCCTCAATCTTCTTCCTTATATCTTTTATTACCTGTGCATTATGTGGTAACTCAGTTGTTTTTATAACACCTTTGTTACCAATATTCATATTCATAATATCATTTAAGAAGTTTCCTGCTTCAGAACCCTGTAAATTAATTGACAATGGAGGATCCCATTTTCTAACATAAAATGCTAAAGCAGAAGAAAGTGCTATATCATCAGTACATCCAATATCTGCTTCAACTTTTCCATTTGGTTTGCTAACTAAACCAATAAGTTCAAGAGCAAGCCTTTTTGATTTAATCATTTCTGGAAATTGACTTACATATGAATAAAGAGCATCAATCATTAATGGTCTTGTTTTTACGTTTGTATTCAATCCCGGAGTAATTCTATCACCAATTTTTTGCTTATATAACATATTAGCATACTCACTATTATTAACATGTTCCACAACTTGGTTTCCATATGAGTTATTCTCAACTACAATACATGCATTTTGGTATACACCACATACATACATTACAACCTTAATAAAATCAAGAACTTGACATTTTCCTTGATACTCCCATACTTGTTCAAGAGTTTCAAAATCCCAAACTGAAATTGCAGATTTATCCTCACCATGTTCTGGTGCGGTATCTACACCAATAATATAAAATTTTCCAGGTTCTGGATCTTTAAATTTCCAAATTTCTCCATTAAATAATTTAAAAACTTCTCTTGGTTCTGTTACTAAATCTTGTAGAACCATACAAGTCTTTTCATCAAAGAATGATCCAGAAGTTGGTAAGAATTTCAGTTCAAGCTCTTGTTGAATCTTTCTTGGATCATTATCAAACATTCTACATTGGTTACTATACCAT
>Ga0255347_1003369_pt1 | contig 20874 bp, 23 predicted proteins | sample wastewater_treat_2_FD_192479 | JGI IMG/M metagenome (GOLD analysis project Ga0255347, IMG submission 192479) | Wastewater microbial communities from Lulu Island WWTP, Vancouver, Canada - plant24 | ecosystem: Engineered > WWTP > Wastewater > Unclassified | place: Canada: Vancouver, British...
AAACCTCGACCACTTTGTTAAGGTCGAGGCCGTTGCCTGGACATCATCAAAAGCTGCTGCCCATCTGCCATTCGCATCGCCAATTCTGCTAGGCGGAGCCATATCGCTGCTTGCTACTAGCACTAGCATCGATATTAACACCGGATGCGACCGCCTAGAGTTTGCAAATTGTTACGTAACGCTATGGTACACGAAGACAACTGATTAAGGAGGACTACGGCAATAGATGATAATACAAGTTATGAACTAACTGGTTCACAAATTAAAGACTTTGCAACAAAAATTAAATCAAAGGCAGATAGCTCTAGCTTGGCTTCTGTCGCTACTTCTGGTAACTATAACGACTTGAATAACTTGCCGACACCGCCTACTGTTAATAACGGCACTCTTACGATTCAGAGGAATGGTACTACGGTTCAGACCTTCACGGCTAACTCTAGTTCCAATAAAACTGCGAATATCACTGTTCCTACGAATACTAATCAGTTGACGAATGGTGCTGGATTCCAGACTCAAAGTGATGTAGAAGGTTTACTGTTACTGATGCTATGATTACAGATGTTTCAGCTTTTGATGTTTATATTACTAGCGGTTCTGTTTTAGATGCTAGTTTCTATTATTGTTTTGGTATAGGAGCATTATATAGTGATTTTGCTCCATATGCTAAACAGAGTTGTTTGAGAATTAAAAAGCTTTATACTTCTGTAAATGGAAAAGCAAAGTTAGTTTATAGAGAATAAACAACGTCATCATCTATTGAAGTGTTAAAATATATCCAGGATTAAACTTTAGTGGATTATTTAGATGAACAACGAAATTAAATTAGCAATGGTCAAGGGAGACACAAAGCAATTTACTGTAGAAATAGGCGGTTTAACTGATTCCTTAAATTCTTGTTATTTCTCAGTAAAGAAGCAATATTACGACGATGATTATGTTTTCCAAAAATCTTTGCAAAATGGAATCACAGAAATTGAACCTGGAAAAGTAAGAGTAAGAATAGCTCCAGAAGATACAAAAACAGAAGAATTAGGCGTATATTTATACGATTTACAAATCGGTATAGGTAATGATATTTACACCGTTATGAGGGGTGAACTTAAAATAGTTTATGAAATTACAGAGGAAAACTAATGAGCTGCCCAAATTATAAGATTGTCTTTAATGATGAAACAAAATATGTAGTTCAAGATATTACAGAAGAACCTGTAGTAAGAGTTATTCCTGCAAGAGGAGAACAAGGTCCTCAAGGCCCACAAGGTGAACAAGGACCTCAGGGCCCTCAGGGTGAACAGGGAATCCAAGGAGAAGATGGTAAGAATTTTGAACCTACAGTTGTATCAGAACTTCCAGAAACAGGTGATGAGAGCAAGCTATACCTCACTCCGAAAGATATCGCAAAGACTATTGCCACAGGCAACTCGCTGAGCATTACGACAGCAAGCTGGAAAGATGTTCTGGTAGCTCCAGCCGTAATTCTAGGCGATACTTTTCAGCAGACTTATACAGGGCAAAACCTCTATAATGTCGCTCAAGTATCTTCTGGAACATATGTAACCAAAGATAATGACGGCTGGATAACCATTACGAGAGACAACACCTCTGGAGATACAACGGTCTATACAAATGTTTGGACAAGCAACTTAGCTCTTGAAACTAGCACTGTATATAAGATTTTTATTGAGGTAAAGGCGGTAAGTGGAACTGGCTCGCTGTTTATAACATCTACTGACTCGACGCAGGGACAATTTAGCTCTTGGCAAGAAAAAAAGCTTGCTGATATGGTGGCTGGACAAACATATACTGTAACACCAACTACTAAGTCTAGTTTTAGTGGGATTACCCAAGGCTTAAGAACAGTTTTAGAGCAAACCGCAGGCCAAGGAGGCTCGGTAACTTTTAGGCTATCTGTCTGCGCATCTTCTACGCCAACAGATACTTTTAGCTATGAGCCATTCGTTGGCGGACAAGCTAGCCCGAACCCCGACTATCCGCAACCAATCAAGACCGTAACTGGAACGCAAACGGTAGAGATTCAAGGCAAGAACTTGATATGCCCAAAGTCGAGATATGATTCAGATTCTCATATTACGGTCGATTACAATTCAGATAGTGGCGAGATTCATCTCAGCGGCACTCCTACTCTGGGCTGGTCATATCTAACAGCACAAAATAAAAGCTGTTCTATCCCAGCGGGAACTTATCGCCTAACGACAGATTCGGCAAGTAACCAGTATCGAAAGACGGTCAGGTTCTTTCACGAAGGAGGTAGTTATACTGCAGCATCTATTCAAATTGGTTATACCGCCGCAACTGTAACGCTTACAAAAACAGCTATTGCTTACTATATCGCTGTAGTCTATCAAGATGGCTATCAAGCATTCGAGTTAGACGATACCTTTAAGCTACAACTTGCGGCTGGTTCGAAATCTACTGAGATAGAACCGTTCCACAACGAGTCGATTTCTTTACCATTAGGGAATATCAACTTGCGCAGAGTTGGCGACTATGCTGATAGAATAGCCAATATCAATAACGCTTGGGTAGTGGAGCGAAATACTGCGATTGGAACACTAACTGGTATCGAGAGATGGTATCCTGTAGACCGAGACTATTTCACACGATCCAATCTCGGGGAGCGACCAACTAGTGAACTCCAGATTATCTCTAGCAAGCTTCTCGGCTTACCAAGGGACAATCTTAGTGGCAATAACTATATTACAATGAGTGGCGATGGCAATATCAGGGTCAATATTGCTGGGATAACATCTTCGAAAGCATTAGCCTCGTTGCTAGAATCAAATAATATAGACTACTGCTATGGTTTGCTAGCTCCAGAATATGAAGCAATCGAAGATACGACTTTGCTAGAGCGACTAAAGTTGCTAGAAGCACTACATATTGACAAAGGCGGCACAACAACAATATCTGTATCTGCTACTGGAGTAACAGGCGAATTGCAAGTTGCCTATTATGAAGTAGAGCCTGACGACAAATACGATAAGTGGATTCATATTGACGGAGGTTACGAAAGAATCGACGCCGATAATGGACTAGTGCCGACAGATGGCGGCTATATTGTAGAAGGTGAGACTAATAGCTCTAATGCTATCTGGTCTCAATGGAGCAATCGGTTAGCTTTTGGAATGGACACAGCAACAGCACCAGTTCCAGCTCAGTTCAATGGTCAGATATTCGTAGATGGAACTATTATCGCCCATAATACTGGCAACAAAAGCCATAACCGATGGGGATTCCATGTCTACGAAGCCTATGCAAGAGATAACTACTCTCGCATGACAATGCTTCTAAATAAGCATGACAATGAGTTTGATGGAAAGAAAAGCTTTGAAGCCTACTACTACACAGGTGCTTCACACAAAAACTCTGCGTATGGTTTCTTCAAAGTAGGCTCAGACGTAAAGTATCACTCGTTTTTGTTCGACCGTGATAAAATGATTGCGTCTGGCGAAATCGATTGTCGATTCCCCGTTACGCTTGCAAGAATCAATCCATCTACTGACATTGATGATACATATCAGACAGTCGAAGCTGCAGATACAGCTTATGAAGCAGAAAGTAATGCTTTAGAAAATCTGAAATGTCTCAAGTATCTAGCTCTCAAAAATGCGCAAGATGGTTGCATGTGGTATGACACAGTTCGGAACAAGGTTGTAGTAAAGATTAACGGCGAGTGGCACGACATAGATACGACTCCTGTGCCAAGCGGAACATATAATTTCTAGGAGATAGCAATGGAAGAAATAATAGAAATTGTTGGCAAATGGGGTGGACTTGTAATAATGGCAGGATTATTTGTGTGGGTATTTATTCAAGACCGTAACAAAAATAGTAAACTACTTGAAGAGTTAAGCAAGACAAATGCAGACAACTCTAGAGCTATTGAAGCTCTAGTAGAATCAAACAAGAATATTGCTACTAGCTTGGAAATAATCAAAGGCTCTCTTGTTGATTTAAGCGACAAAGCTGACAGAAATTACGAAGAAATTCTCAAGCAAGATAAAAAATAAGCGTATTTGCAACATAAGATTGTCATAGCTTTAACAGTTCTTCATAAATAGAAAAAGTAGTATAATTATATTAGTTGTTGCACGTTAAATTTTTCACATTTAAAAGGGGGCGATTTATGTGAAAAAGAAAAAAAGAAGAGAAACTAATGCTCATCATGTTTTGTTTCAGAGAAAACATTGGAATTCTCCAAAAGCAATTTATCTGAGGAATATGTTTATTTATCAGGTGAACATTGAACTTCATAACGAATTGCATAATGAAATAATCCATGATGTCCCGATTCCAAGAGATATAGACCTTCTTTTCTTAAAAGCAAAAGATTCTCAGTTTTCTATCAAATTTTTCACTCTTAAAGAAGGATTAACTTGGCTCTATAAAAACAGCTCAGACCAGTATTTTAGAGAAAGCATAAACAGACAACATGAGTTTTTCTTTAAGACGCACATTTAATTTAAGGCAGCTTCGGCTGCCTATTTTCTATAAAAAAGTATTTACTTTTGTCTTAAAGTTATATATAATATATTTAAATTAAATAGCAAAGGAGCTAACGTGAAAAATAGATTTCTAGTAATTGTAAAAGAAGGAAATTCTAAAGAAGATGTAAATTCTTACAAAACTCTTAAAGAAGCTGAAGAAAAAGTAAAATGGCTTTATAAGAATAAAGAAAACATTCTAAATGCAGATTTAAATGAAAACTACAAAAACCATTTTAAAAATCTAGAATGGGAAATCGTTGATTTAGGAGCATAATATGAAAAAGATTAAATATTATACATTGGAAAATTTAGATGGACACATCTATTGTTCTACTTCTACATTGAAACTAGCTAAGAAATTTTGTAGAGAATTTTCAAATGAAGGAATTTGCTATATGAGAATTGTAGCAAACAATGTTAAAAAATTTAAATTTATGTGGATTTAATTATGACAGAATATGATAACTCAAAATCATTAACAGAAAATGCTGAAATGGGAGTTGATATTACTGAATATTCAATCTCAAAGCAAGAAAGAAAAGCACTTGAACATATTAAAAGAAATATTCAAGATGAAACAGTCTCATTAGATGAAATCATTTATCTTCAAGACCATTTAGAAGCAATTTTTATTCTAAAAGATACAGAACTTGCTCAATGGGCTGGATTAAATGAACAAGGTTTTCAAAAATATGACAATTATTATGATTATTGTTTAGCAGAAGAAAAAGGAGAATTTGAAAATGAGTAGACCAAACAGAGGATGGGATGAGCTAGAAGAAGAAGCTCATCGAATGATTGAAATAGCTGAAAAAGCATATGAAAAAGAACTTGATGGTTGTTCATTTAAATATGGAACAATCATTTACAAAATGAAAGACTGGATTGGAAATAATTCACCATTAGCTGATTATTTAGAAGAATATTTCAAAGAGAAATATTACAATGTATATCAAGAAATTGATAGTAGGCATCTATGCTTTAATTATGTAGTTGTAATTGAATTGCTTGATATTTCAGATTTAGATAATATTATTCGTGATATTATAGATGAATAAATAAACCACCCTCTCTGAGTTCACCAGATGACGTCTGGTGAATTTTTATTGATTAAGTTATATTTTATATGGTTGGTATAATTTAATCAATGAAATATAAAACCGGAGAGTTTTAGTGAACGATTCTGCAGGACAAGTTAGATATGACATTACAGCAAATGCTGATGATTTTTTAGACCAGCTTAGAGCTGCTGGAAGAGCAATAGATGCTTTTGGTGATAGAGTTAGTGAAGCAGACAAACAATTAATTAGAGACTGGAATAATCTCGCTGATGAAATGTCTGATGCTATTGCAAGAGGAGCAATTGAAGCTTCAAGACCGATTGCAGATTTTTGTAGTGAAACAATTTCTCAGATTTCACAAATGAACAGCTCAATAGTTCAAGCTGGTTTATCTTCGTTTCAAATTTTATCTGGTGCAGCTGCAACAAGCTTGATGGGGTTAGCTTCAAAGGGTCTTCAAGGTGCTGATGACCTTGCTAAATACAATGCTCAAATTATCGGCATGGCAAATAGCACAGAAGACGCTAACTCAGCAATGTCTGAAGCTGTTAAATTCTTCAAGAAAAACCCATTCCAACGTTTTGAAACAGTAGAAGCAGTTAAGAATTTAATGACATATGATAAATCAATTGCTGATGCTGCTTCAAATTCAGAAAGACTTACTCAAACACTTGACATGCTTGGTGTTGCTTCTCTTTCTACAAACGTTCCTATTGCAGAACTTGCTAGCAAGTGGGGAGAAGTTACATCTCAAACACATATTTCTAAGGGACAATTTGAAGAACTTGCTATGAGAGTTCCTGCACTTTACGATGCAGTAGGCAAGAAAATGGGCAAGTCTGCAGGTGAAGTTAGTGATGCTCTTAATAGAGTCGGAATTGATACGCAAATTGTTAAAGATGCAATGATGGAGCTTTATGGTCTTAATACTGAAAAGCTTAATCTTCCTAAGAATTCTAAAGAATTCCAAGACTATTTCAATTCTTTGAGTGGAGCAGCTAGACAATCTGCTGAGGCATATTTAGCATTCGGAAATACTATGGCCCGTCAGACAGACCGTGTTAATGGTCGTATTGCTAACTTAGCTCAAAAGCTTGTTGGTTATGAACTTGATGCTGAAAACGGCTTCAAAGCAATGGAAGGGGGAATTTATCAATCTGTAATCAACCTCAAGAGAGCATTTGCTGATGCATTTAGCACTGACGCTGGTGAAAAATTATATGCTGCATTAGATAAACTTGGTAAACAAATTGCTCCTATAATTGATAAGATTGCTGATAAAATTCCTTTTGCAATTGAGAAATTAGCAGATGCAGCAGATTTCTTAGCCGAACATTTTGATTATCTAAAAATTATTCTTGGTGGTGCATTAATTTTATTCGGAAGAATGGCTGATAAAATTCCAATAGTTGGAAACATAGTTGGTCAATTTACTGGTCCTCTTAAGAATCTGCTCAATGTATTTACAAAATTTAATCCATTAGTTCAAACATTAATGGCTCTTCTTGGTGCTGGAACATTTAAAGCAATTAAAGATGGAAAATTAAATGAACCATTAAAATCTATCTTAAGTTCTCTTGAAAGAATTGGAAAAGCTCTAAAACCAGTTGTTGAAAGAGTAATGGAAATAATGGCTAATATTGGTGAAACAGTAGTTGTTTCATTAATAGAATCTCTTGCTAGAGTTCTTGAAGTATTAGCTAATGTATTAGAAAAAATTCCACCAGAAGTATTGACAGGTATAGTCATGGGAATTTTAAGCTTCAGAACTATAAGTTCTGTTGCTGAGCCTATAGCTCAAACAGTTAAAAGTTTCAAATCATTAAAAGATTCTGTAACAGCATTTTTTGATATTAAGTCTAAAGCTCTTGGTGGTGTAGATAAAATTAAAAATGCATTAAATGGAATTTCAGGAACTGCAGATTCAGCGAAAAAAGCTGCTGATGATATGTCTGGAGCAACAGGTTCAGTAAAATCTATTTCAAAATCTGCTTCAAAAATGGATACTGGATTATCTAAAGTAGATAAAGTTCTAGGTTCAATTGTTAAGGGTGCAGGAGCAGTAATATTGATTGCTGCAGCAATAGCAGCAACTGCTGGTGCTCTAAAGCTTACTCATGAACTCTTAAAAGATGTAAAGCTCTTAGATTTATTGAAAGAACTTGGAACATTATTATTAGTTGTAATAGCTGCAGCTGCAGTAATGGCAGTAATAGGTATATTCGGAAAGTATGCAGCAATAGGTTCTATAGCATCAATAGTTATTAGCGGCGGATTATTAGTGTCTGCTATCGCATTATCTAAAGTTAGTAATTATACAAAGAATATAAGTTTAGAAGAAATATTAAATCTTGAAGGTATTATAACTATAGTAAGTTTAATCTTAGCTGCAATCTCTGGATTTGCTTTATTCGGAGCAATAGGTTCAATTGCTTCATCTATAATTTCAGGCGGATTGTTATTGTCTGCAATGGCATTATCAAAAGTTAGTGATTACACTAAAAATATAAACATGGATGCTATCGTAGAACTATCTGAAGTAATAGCTATTGTCAGCACAATTCTCAGTCTTATCTCTGGGTTAGCAATATTCGGAGCTATAGGAAGCATTGCATCTTCAATTCTCTCTGGCGGTTTGCTTGTCTCAGCTATGGCTTTAGAAGAAACATCAAAGCATGTTTCAGGAATTGATATGGATGCTATACTCAACTTATCAGGAATACTTGCTGAAGTTGATATCATTTTAGGAATAATTTCTGGATTTGCTGTTCTTGGAGCAATAAGTGCTATAGCAAATGATATTATTGCTGGTGGTTTATTAGTTGCTGCAATAGCATTGCAAGAAACTTCAAAGCATTCTAGTTCTTCAGAAATAAAATTAGTAAATATACAAAACTTATATTCTGTAATTACTGAAGTCGACCTTGTTCTTGCAGTATTATCTGGATTTGCAGTGTTAGGTTCAATTTCTGCAATTGCAAACGACATTATTTCTGGAGGATTGCTTGTAGCTGCTATTGCATTACAAGAAGTTTCAAAATATTCTTCTGCTTCAAACATAAAGTTAGTAAATATCAGAAACTTAAATTCTGTAATAACTGAAACTAATGCAATATTATCAGTAATTTCTCTATTCTCAGGATTTGCTGCTATTGGAACAATAATAAACGACGTAATCGCAGGCGGTTTGTTATTAGCTGCTAAATGTTTAGTAGAAACTTCATCATATGCAAAGCAATTATCTGAAGGTGATTTCACAGCAATTCAGAATATATTAACTAAGCTTTCTGAATTAGGAACTGGAAATGTATTTTCTAATTTAAGCAATTTAATCAATAGCAATTTATTATCAGATATTGCTAATAACGTTTCAAATATTATTAACAAGTTTGCTCCTCTGAAACCAATTAATAATGAAATTGTTGATTCAATTAAACAAAACATTGAGTCTCTATCTGGAATTAAGATTCAAGGAAGTGGTTTGTTTGAAAACAAGGGTGGAGCTGCTGAAGAATTAGAAAAAGTTATAAATCACGTAGCTAATATTTCTAGAACTCTTGCAAGTTCACCCGCAATGGACTACGGAAAAACTGAATCATTTGTAAATGCAATAAAATTGTTCGACAGAATTGATGACAAAGCAAAAAATGGAATTAAGAGACTAAGCGACCTTAAAGATTCTCTAAGCAATATCGATTGGATTAAGCATATTTTAGGTGACGTTCCAGAAAATATTTGGAGTAACACTGAAAGATTTGTTAATTCAATAAAATTATTCGATAGAATTGATGACAATGCTAGAAATGGTGCTTTAAAGCTCAAGGATATGGGAGATTCTCTTGGTAATATTGATTGGATTAAGCACATTCTTGGCGATATTCAAGAAGATTTGCCGCAAAGAACTCAATATTTAGTTGATTCTCTCAAAAAATTAGCAGAATTCCAATTAACTGAAGAAACAATTTCTGCTGCAGCAGCATCTGCAAGAAATCTCATCAACGAATTCTTAAATGGAATGAATTCACTTATTCCTCAAATTCAAGCTGCTGGAGAAAATATTCAAGGAACAATTTGGAATGCGATAGAGCCAAAACTTCAAGATGAATATTTCCAAGGAGCAGAATTGGTTAGAAAATTCGCTGAAGGCATGGGAAGCAAGAACAGCGAACTCCAAAAAGCTGGTGCAGATGTTCAAGGAACTATTTGGAATGCTATTGAACCTAAAATGAAAGATGAGTATTATCAAGGACAAACTTTAGCACAAAATCTTATTAATGGGTTTAATTCAAAGCATCAAGGTGATGATACATTCTATAATGCAGGTGCAAATGCAGTTCAAGGATTCATAAATGGTGCTAATTCGAAGAATATATACTCAGTTGGTTGGCAAATTGCTTCAAGCTACTTACAAGGTCTGAAAGACAAGGGCAAACAAGGTTCTCCTTGGAAGACAACTTATCAATCAGGTATTTGGGCTGTTGAAGGTATGATTGATGGTATTGAAAAGATGAAATATAAGCTTGTAGATACTGCAGAATCAATTTCTGAATTAGTTATTGAATCTTTGTCAATTGAAGATTTAGCTGATACAATTGGCTTCAACAACTTAAAGAATCTTTCTATGACTATTTCTGGACAAGGAGAAGAAGGAACACTTGGGGGAGTAAATCAAAAGAGCAATACAATTAATATCTATAACAATAATTATGCTCAGAGTGACTTTAACAAGATATCAAGAGATATAATGTTTAATATAAGCAGGTTGTAAAATGCAAGTTTTAATTGGAAAATATTACACACAAAATAATAAGAGGCAGTTAAATGGTGTAATTCTAGGAACTTCAGATTCTAAATTTCAATTAACTGAGATAGAAGGTCTTGAATCTCCGCCATTTAGAAATAATAATAATGATTGGTCTGGAAAAGATGGCGGATACATGTCTGCTCAGCTTTTTAGTGGACGCGAAATAGTGCTTCAGGGATTTTATTACGATAAAGAATATGGATGCGGTGAAAATCTAATTTCTGGTAGAGAAGAGCTTATTAATTTCTTAAAAATCAGAACAGTATTTCCAATATTCTTTAAAACAATCTCTGGCTTGATTTATTATACTGAAGGATATATTACTAATATGAATATTCCTTATACGAATACAAAATATGGTGAATTTCAGTTGACTTTCTATTGTCCAGATGCAGAAATTAAGAAAGCTGAGCAATTTGGAGATGAAGACTCAGTTATCAAAAGAGATATCATTTATAGAGATATTATGTCAGGAGGTCACGTAAATCCTGAAGTTATTCCAGTGTTATTCGAAAAAGGATATGCAACTTCAGTTGTTGATTATAGGGGTTCTCTTCCATGCTATCCAAAACTTATTCTAACTGGACCATTTACTTCAGATATAATTCTTCAAAATTATACAACTAATAAACAAGTAATTATTAAAAAAGGAATTGCAACAGGTTCAGTAGTTACTGTTGATATGAATACAAGACAAGCATTAGAAAATAATCGTTCAATTTCTCTATTTATAGATGAGAACTCAGAATGGTGGTATTTACAACCTGGACAAAACAAAATATATTTAATATCAGGAGATGAAAGTGACAACGTTTCTTGTAATATTGAATGGACAGAAAATTATCAAGGAATTTAGTTTATGGCAGAAGGCGGACCAGTATTTGCTAACTTTTATAAAGTTCAAGAAGAAAATGAATCTGTTTTTTATCCATTAAAAGTAACTGCAGACAGTTTTTCATTTAATTGTTATGTTGCAACTTATGGAGCTTATACTCCTTTTGGACAGAGCACTTCATCGTTTATGCAGTTTCCATATGTTGGTCTATTAGCATCGACTACTCCATATTATGTAGGTAGAGCTAATACTTCTGAATCGATGTTAACTTCGAATATAATTTATTCAAGCACATCAGCATCTACATTTTATGATGACACAGCATTTTTAACTCATCCATTGGATTCTAATAATGCTTATGAAAAATATTATGAAACTAAATTAACGAATACCAGCAACAATGTCGGAACATCTGCAATTAAAGGAAACACAAGATATTATCTATACGCATATGTTCTTCCTTCGACTGCTGATTTAAGTTCTTATGTTTCAAGTAGTGCAATAAATTTTTATAATGTTTATTCATCTTGGGATAGCATATATTATATATGGTCTTATGCTGAAGGTAGTTATTATCAACCAGTAAATGCTAATGGATATGAAGTAATTACTCTTCCTTCTGAATACGCTTCTATAACTGTAAATTCAAATGATATAGACAATTTAAAGAAACTTAAAACTGGTCAAACATATGAAATAAAATATACATATGTTTCTCCTTCAGAAGGTTCAGAAGTTAGAGATATCAAAAATTATTATCGTTATAAGTATACATCTGACTTAACTTGGTCTTCATGGAAAGAAACAAAAGAAGTTGCATCAACTACATTTGCTTGTGAAGTTCCGTGTAAAAGAGGTGAGGAATTAAAAATTCAGTTTAGTCGCGGAAACACAAGCAATTCTTATTCGCAGATTTATTATGAGCAGAATGCTTTTTTGTCAAGTCCTATAGAAAAAACTTATTCTATTCCAGAATTGAATGAAGATGGAAAATTAAAAACTCTTGATACTCCACAATATACAGTAGAGTTTTGGAATTCAAGGCTTTCTGATGAAGCAAATTATCAATTTGTAGAATACTTAGAAAATACTTATACATCAACAACTTATAATAAGGGCTATATTGATTTCCAAAAAACATTCAATAAATTGATGTTCGTTGATGTAGATATTATGATAAGCTTAAATGAAAATTCGAGTTCAAGTCCAATGACTTTATTCGGAACTTATAGTGACGGAAATTACGGTTATTGTATTTTAGTTAAAAGAAATTCTTCTACACAAAAATCATTTGCGCTTTATAGAAGTGGAACTATGACTTCTGCAACTTTTTATACGATTGATGCAGGAGATAATGAAAAGCTTAAAATTTCTGTTAAAACTTCTTTAAACCAAGCAAAACTTTATGTAAACGACCAATTATTGACAACTGAGTCATTTTCTCTTGGCTCACATGAATATACAAAAGTTACTTTGTTTAATTTATTAAACTTTAAACAACAAAGATATTCATTATCAGGTATTTATGATTTTCAAGGTAAAGTTCATAACATAAGAATTAAATCAACGAGTTCTTCTAATGATTTTGAATATGTTTTCAATCCTTGCTATAGAAAACAAGATAATATGCCAGGTCTTTATGACGTAAAGCATAGAGTATTTTATGAAGTAATAAATCCAAATGTGATAGATGTAACTGACATTTATTCGTCTGCATCTTCTGTCGGTATTTCTGCAAATGCAGATGCTTCAATTTATGATTCTACGCCTACAGAAGATAGTCGTTCTTGGGTTTATTCTCAGAGAAACTGGAGCTATTCTCCTACATCTGCAAATACAGGAAAATATAAAATTTCAATTATTTGTAAAGAAGGACAAGTTTCTTCAAGCCAATATTCTGAGTTGAGAATTTTCAAGGGAACTACAAGCGGAAGTTATTCTTATCAATCTGGAAACTTGCAATTTGTCGAAAAGAAAGAAGAAATCTTTGAGATAGACAATACTTCAACTAGATACATTGAATATAAACCATTTGATGCATGTGCATATGTTACTTTAAGAAAAGTTCTATCTCCTGAAAATATGTCAGTTAAAGTCGGAGATAAAAGTGCAGGTGGTTCTTATGGGCGATTAATAGATATTTCAAATATTGCAATTTCTGATTTAAGAATTTCAAAGGAAAGAAATATTCCAGATATTTTAGCAACAACAATTGAATATGTTCAATTTAAGAAAAAACTTGAAAAAGAAAATACAAAAATTACTGATGTTCTTAAACCATATTTAGTTGATATTGTTGTCAAAAGGAATTTTGAAATAATCTTTACTGGTATTTTAATGTATGCAAAAGCTACATTGTCTGCTGTTGGTCATCAAGCGCTTGAAATAAAAGCTGTTGGATATGGCGAAGAATTAAATAAACGTTTCATTAATTGTTCATATGGAGACATGAATTATCCTCAAATAGCATCTAATATAATTTATGACGCTCAACATGAAATGAACTGGATTGACAACTATGACTTCTTAAGTGAACAGACAGATTCAGGTGATGAAAATGATACATCTTACTTTAATGGCTGGAGAGCTACAGACCCGAATAATTTGGAATATATTCCAGTTAAAACAGCTGATTCAAATGTTTATTTAGCACACTGGCAAAATGGTTCTATTTCATTTGACCCAAATTGTGAATTTAAATGCTTCAAGCTTACATGTTCTCAACTAAAGGGTGCTAATAGATGGTCTCAAGCATCAATGTATAATCAATATCTAAAAGTTGAATTTTGGCACTGCATTGATGAACTTGAACAAAATACATCTGTTTCTCCAGTTCCAAGAACAATTACTATGACACTAGAGATTGATACTGATGGTTCTGATGATTCAACTAATAGATATTCTTCAGATTTTTCATTTATTTCATATCCATCTGGTAGACAGAGTGGTGCTAAATGGACAAAGTTCAGTGCAATATTTAATTTGCACACAACACAAGGCTTTGTAAAACACTTATCACTTAAAAATACTTCAAATTATCGTTTCTACATTAATGATATAAATATCTATCGTCCTTCAGATGAAGACCAAAGAACTAATGAAATAAATGCTGCTGCAACTTCAGCATATGATTTAAATCTTAAAGTTGGTTATTTTGACCCAGCATTTTCTAATAGAGAAATATATCCCACAGATAGAGTAAGACATTATCACAGAGTTAATGCAAAAGAAGCACTTTATAATATTGCAAAGCTCCAAGACCAAAACTTTGAATTCTCTGTAGATAAAGATGGAAATTATATCTTAAAGCAAGCTGAAGGTGATTTAGTTGTAAATCATGTAGCAACGTGGCCAGGACAAATTTCTGAAATTAGTATTGAAAGAGATGCTGATACACTTTATAATGTCGGACATGCAGTAAACACTCACTTATTTGATAACTCAGATTTGATTCTTAATGCAGGACAATCTATTCAATACGCAGATTTGACAAACGGAACAGCAATAGACGAAGAATCATGTGCTAAGTATAAAGCAAGAGTTCAAATAGTTCAAGTAGATACGACAACTAGAAGAGAAATTGAAACTGAAGCTCAAGGTGCAGTTCATGCATCAGATGAAGTTCAAGATATTCCTATTCTTAAATTTGATTCTAATATCTATAATCCTGGGAATGTTCATATTGGAGATGCATTCGGAATTCAAGTAGATATTGATGATATATTTAACTTTATTAACGGTGAATATCGAGTTTATGGATATGATTTAAATGTTTCTCAAGACCACGTTGAGAAGATGGATATCACATTATGCATACCAACAGCACTTCAACTACAGTTAATGACATTCCCTGTTACAATGAAAAATATGATGAATAATATTAAACGTTTGCAAATTAAGAGTAATAAATAATGCCTGTAATAATACAACATAATGAAGAATATATAAGACAGCTTACTACACAAAGAATATCTTTAGCTAATCGTCTTATAATTGAAGATATTCACAGAAATAGCATTTTTAATACTCCAATGCTTTCTTCTCAATTGCGTAGAAATGTATTAAAAACAGTAGTCCCAGAAACTTATACTGGGACTATCATTTGGCGACAACCTTATGCTTCATATCAGGAAAGAGGTATGAGAGCTGATGGAACTCATGTAGTTAAAAACTATACGACTCCTGGAACTGGTAAAGATTTCGCTAAGAATGCTGTAAAGAAAACTCTAAAGCAAGTTAAAAAATTTTATAAAACTATGCTTTAGCTTTTCCTCGTTTGCTAATCTTTCCGCCTTTCATGCCTGCTTCAATTGCTAAAGCTTTGTTTGCAGCGAATCCTCCTGTGTGACCGTTCTTTCCACCTTTAGCACCAATTCTTGCATAAAAATCTGAACCATGCTTCATTTTATTAGTAATTGCTGCTTTTGCTCCGCCTGCTTTAGTTCCTGCCATTTTTATTCTCCTTTTCTCAAAAAATCTTCTGCTATATTGTTAGCTTCATTTAGAACTTTTTCATTTAAACGAATGATGAATGAAGCTCCAGAAATTAGACATTTATATGCAATTTTAATATTTTCTTCATTTATGCTGTCGAAAAGCTCATATTGTGAAATACAATGTTCTATGAATAGTTTTTCTGGAGAAATAAATTCACCATTCTCAGAATCTTTATTTTTAATGTTTCTAATCTTATTGTGAGAAAGTTCTCCATAATAAGCAATATATTGCTTAATCGTTGATTTATCTAAATTTTCAGCATATTTATTTAAATATTTAAACGATGCATTTTGTAACTGTGCTACTGTAAATATCATTATTCCTCCAAACATTCTTTAATATCGACAAGTCTACAGATTAGAGAATTCAAGCTATCAATTGCATGTTCGTATTGAACATCTGTCAAGTCATCAAGAATATCTTTTAAATCATTTCTTGAACTTACTAAATCTTGCAAATCTGCTTTTAAAGATTCAATATGTGGTATTAAAATATTTTCAAATTTCATTTTTCTCACCTACCTAATATAAGATTCTTCATTTTCAAATGCTACGAAGTTGTCATTACACCAATCTTCTTCAGATTGATATGTTTTTTCATCTTCTTCCATTCAAGCTCCTTTGCTTTAATTAATATTAATTTAATTATAAATAATTTTTCTTAAAAAGTAAATACTTTTTCTAAAAAGAAAAACGGGAGAGATTAGCTCTCTCCCTCTGGATAAACTCTTTCTGAATCATTTACAGTAATAAACTTATGAAGAACTTTTTTGTCTCTGCATGCGCCTTGAGAAACAGCAAATAATAAATCTCTAGTTGTTCTTGTTTTTCTAAGAATGTCTGCTTGTTCTTTTGTGACAATGTAATATGTGCCCCATCTTGGTCTTTTAATTCTTTCATTAGATGAGTGCAATGTTACTATTTCACCAGAGATGCTATAGGCGTCATAAGATGTTCTCGTAAGATTGATTATCTTTCCTGATAAATCCGGAGTTTTATAAATAGCCATAGCTCTCACCTCCTGTAAGCTATCTATTTATATTATATATTAAATAGACACAGTTTTAAACCGTCTAGCATGACTTCCGTATTCAGCTGTATAAAGTCTTGAATAATTTGCAATATATAAACTATCAGACATATCTGGAGAACGATTAATTTTCATTCTTACTTTGTCTTTTCCTAAGATTTTTGGTTCATCTGCATCATAATTTACTTCATGAGCTTGAAGCTGTCTTCTTAACTGTTCTGATGTAGATAAATTATAATAGACTTTTAATCTACCGTCTTGCATATCTCTGTATAGTTGGTAAATATACTTTGAACGAGTTTTTCCTGTTGAGACATATTCAAGAATTCTCCATCCCTTAATTTGCATTTGACTTACTAAGCCTACACCAACACCGTTCTTTTCAATTGCAATTCTTTTAGCATCATTTTTTGTAAATCCATATTTTATAGCAAGTTTTTCAAGTTCGTCTGCATATTGTCTTGCAATAGGGACCATAGATTTAGAATCAGCATGAAGAGCTTTTTGTTCAATTACTATATTATTATCTATGACTGTAGCAATAGTTTCATCTCCACCTTTATCTGCAACGTCTACGCCTATAAATTTATTAAATATAGTTTTTCCAGTTTCATCTTTTGGTGTTTCAGGAATTTCATATATAGTAGCTTTAGATATACATTCTGATGTAAATAGTGCATTATCATCATCTGCGTAATCCCAGTCACCTTCATAAAGACGTTTTCTTTGTTTTGGTTCAAGAGATTTCAGATTTTCAATGTAAGATTGAGGCAAAAATGGATTATCATAACAGGTAGCTCTTAGGAAGCATCTATAAGAATCAATTTCATTTCCTTCATGGTCTACTGTTTTTCCAATTTTCCATTTTTGAAATTCACCTTTGCCTTGTCTTTCATATGGGTCATAGAAATATTCTCTTAAAAAGTTCTGAGATGGGTTGCAAGACATAATAATTTTTCCAGGTCTTTTATACATGATAGATGCTGGACCACGACCAATACGAGATTTAGCAATCTGATAAGCTTCAAATGCAATTTCACCTGCCTCGTCAATATATACATCATCAAGGTTTGTAGAACCTAAACGCTGGAGGTCTTCATCACCACGAAGGTCAAGAGACATAAAATGAATTTTACTTCCATTTACAAACCTAATTTCAAAAGCCATATTATCTAGTTCATAGTCATATCCAGATGTTTGTCTACTTTCTTTTTTGATTAGACCTTCTCTATTTAGAGTTTGCTTCATTTCTTCAAATGTAGTTAGCCTAAGTGCAGGTGATGTCTTTCTACATATTGCACAACGATATCCTGGATATTTTTTAGCTAAAACTAAAACTACAGCACAAATACTGCTTGATTTTCCACCACCTGCCGAGCTACGACCCACCAATAAGAATCTCTGATGCACTTTCGTCCATCATGCAAGTCAAAAGCTCATTTTGCTTTCTACTCAGATTCATTGGTGAGCCTGCCCTCCTTTCTATGTTTTAACATTTCAATTTCCTCTAAAAGTTTAGGGTTTAAATTTTTTCCGATTTTCTCTTGTTTTCTTTGGAGACCAAGAAGCAAATTCAATCTTACTTCTGGACAAGCCATAGCTTTTTTAGTATTTTTAGAAATTTTTTCTTTAACTCCTGGACGAGTCATAGCTTTTTTAGTTTGTTCAGAAATAAATTTTTTATATTCAGGAGTCATTCTTTCAAGCATTATTTTTCTCATTTGTTCTCTTTTATCTGAATCTTTCATTCTCATAGAACCTTTATAAGATTTTGCTTTTATTTCTGGTTTAGCCATTGCTTCTTTTGTTTTTATAGAAATAAATTCTTTTTGCTTTTTTGTTAATTTGATTCCCTTGTTAGTTGGAATATGTCCTTTTTCCCATTTATATTGGTTGTCAGAATATTCTTGTGGCATATACCAAATATTATATTCTGGATTTTCTTTTTTGATAAATTCAACTTCTCTTAGTGCTAATTCTTCATTTGAAGAACACCAAGATAAAATTTCAATTTTAAAATTTTCTAAACCATATTTTTTAATTGCTGATTTAAGATGCTTTCCAGAACCATAATATTTTTTGTCAAATTCTTTACTTCTATGTTTGCCTATATATCTTTTTCCATTTATAAGATTAGTTGTTCTATATACATAACCAAACATAATTAAATTATATCATATTTAAAATTCTTCCTGCTCTGCCTCCAAATCATCTTTATGTTTCGGGTCGATAATCTCAATTTTAATTTCGTTTGAATCAAAGAACCCTTTACCAGCATTTATAGTTACTTGGTCACCATATGCCATTTTATTTACTAACGAAGCTGCTGCTTTATCACCAGTCATAGCTTCTGCAATTAATGAACCAGCTATTACAGACATAGGTTTATTGTCACCTATTACTTGAAGCCATTGAGGTTTTTCTTTTAATAGTCTATCTGTCAATAACTCATTAGATAATAAGTCTCTTAGCTTGTCAGAAAGAGTTTCTTCATTCTTTTCTCTTTGCTTTATTTCTTCAACTTCTTTATACTCAGACATAATTTATCCCCAATCGTTTTAAAGTTTTAATTTTATGAAAGTCATTTACTTCATACCATTTTTTTAGCAAGAATCTCTGGTCTTCTAAATCTAATTTAATATAGTTTTCTTTTTTAATCATGTTTTCTATCATTAAAGAACTATATCTAATAGTTTTGCAAGAATTGTATGTGTCGTTAATCATTTTAGTTTTTTGTTTTTCTGTAAGAATAGGACTTTTGATTATTTCGAAAAAATCGTAAGGTCTATTAAAATAGATTTTTCTTTTTTCTTTTTTAATGTTGTATTCTTTTAGCTTTATTTTCACAGTCTCATTTGATAAAATAAACTCTTCATAATTTCTAAAATATGGAAGAATTAAGCAATCATAAAAACTTTGTTCTATATTTTCTGAATTATTGATTCGTTCAATTATCATATAAATATTAGGAAATTTATAAGTAGAACTGCTTACTGGGTCTAAGTCTTTAAGATATTTAATTCTTTTTAAAGAGTCTTCATTATATTTTTCAATTTTATCTAAATTAGCTAAAGCTTCAACATAATCTACAAAATTTACATTATATCTTTCTAGATTAGAATATTTCGTAAAATCTTTTCCTTGTCTCTTAAGAGAGAGAATTATTCTTCCAGCTCTTAAAACTTCAAAGTTAAATTCTACTTGTATGAAATGTTTTTTAGAAAAATCTAGCGACTCAATATCTCGCATTTGTAATATTCTTTCATTTTTTTCGCATCTTTTTTCATGCAAATTAAAAGAAGAAATTTATATTCATTTTTTAATTCTTTATATTTTTCGTATTTGCTTTCAACCCGTGAACATAATGAATTATGTAACAGAAACTCTTTCATATAATTTTTATCAGATGAAAGAACTATAGTGTCATAATAAACGCTAAGTTCATTAATATCTATAATTTCTGTGATATAATCTCTACAACTTTCGTTGAATAAAAGTGATTCATCGATAAGTATAGCTCTCGGTTTGCTATGTCTATCTATCGTCAATTGTATATTTTCCATGTTATCTCACATACAAATGGGCTGATTCAATTATAACGCTAAAAAAAATAAAAGTAAATAATCTTACTTTTTGAACTGTTTATTCAGCTCTTTATAGTGAGACAAAATGTTTTTTAATTCTTCTGTTGAAATCTTATCATGAATCGAGTTTTCTATATCTGCTAAAGCTAAAACGCCATATGTATTAATGATATTTTCTCTATAAATTTTCAAAATTTCTGGTTGCTTTGAATTTATTTCATTGCACTTATAGCAGATGACATTCGCATTAAATGGATTAAAGCGTGTAGAAATATATCGTCTAGACTTATAGTGTCCTATACATGCATTTTCATATGAAAGAAGTTTATTACAAATAAAACATCTACAGCATCCGTGAGATTCAATCTGAGACATTCTCCAATATCTAGAGAACTCTTTATCTAAGAGATTAATAATCTTACGTCTTTCGTTGTTTCGTTTACCAGAAGACTTCTGGTGCTTTCTGGTGATAGGTTTTTCAATTGTCTTCTTGTTTAATTCTAATTTTCTTTTCTTGCACTGAAATTGAGTATGTCCAGGTTCTGAACAGTATTTA
>Ga0255347_1003372_pt1 | contig 20867 bp, 20 predicted proteins | sample wastewater_treat_2_FD_192479 | JGI IMG/M metagenome (GOLD analysis project Ga0255347, IMG submission 192479) | Wastewater microbial communities from Lulu Island WWTP, Vancouver, Canada - plant24 | ecosystem: Engineered > WWTP > Wastewater > Unclassified | place: Canada: Vancouver, British...
TTAAAGATAAATCTTCGTCATATTCTTTTGAAACATTATAGGGTGGTGAAGTTATCATCAAATGAATACAATTGTCTGGCAATTCTTGCATATTCTCTGCGGACCCAAGAATAAATTTATTCTTTAAATTTTCCGGAAAAACATTTTCGTTTTTATCAATAACTTTCTTGTCCCCAAGTTCAGTGTATAACTTGGAGTTGTAAAACTTCGAACTATCGTGATTTATCCTTCCGCTTGTACCAAACGCGCTTGTTTCTGTTCCCTTCTCTCTTTTCATTCTAGTATCGAATAAGTGTTAAAAATTTCTCAGCTTTTGCTTTATCAGTCGACTCCTTGCTCGCAATTTGTATTATCTGTCCAAGTTTTAATTTAGAAATCATTGAAGAAAAATAATGCATATCGTTTGATAAAATAGTTCTGCAATTACGTAATAGTTGTTCTTTGTTTAAAATAGTTTGAAAACCTAATTTTGGAGTTTTTTTTACATAGTCCTCATTTGTCGGCTTTGGATTTAAGGACCAAAATCCTTGAATAACACCCGAACTTTTTAGATAGTCTACCTTATGAATGTAGCTATTAGTTATTGGGCTATTACCCAAAACAACAATGGGTATTTTTGTCGAAGCAATCCCGGAAACACGAATATTTATTGATTTTCCAATTGCTTTTAACATTGAATCAGAACGTAACAATGAAGGATTTCCTTTATGTTGCTTATAATCTCCCATGAATATTACCATATTCGGTTGTGTGAATTTGTAATTCGACACAATGCTCATTTTAATTTCAAAAAGCAGTTTAATACTATCTGGTGTTTGGTTTGTTTTATTTGTGGTACAGAAAGCGAGGTCGGCAGGGGATTGTCTTGTAAGTCCTATCCCTTCACAAACAACGCTGTTTACTGCATATAATCCTAATGTTTGCGCAATTGGTTCAAAAAGTGTTTTACACCATTTTTCGGTAAATTGCCCTATTAGGGAATTCCTGCTTTGCAAAGTTTGACCTTCTGCATCCATGCCTTTTGGGACATAGGCAAAATATCCATCCTTAAGATTATAAAATAGCTGTTCTGGGGAAGCAAAGTTCTTTAGTGCTTCTGTAAAGAATTGAATTTCAGTATCGTTGTTCCAAAGTATCATATTAATTTCATTTTAACAAAGATAGGTATTTTATCTGTGTCTTTAAGGCTAAAATAGCTAACATTTGCGTGTATAAATGATAATTTTGAGAATTACGGTTATTTCCTCGTCTATCAACCCATCCACGCTCCGATGGTAAAATGTTCAATTAGTCACATCCGATAATTCTCAATACAAAAAATTCTGCTCTCACGCTCTATCTCACCCTCTTGCCAAGTATTATTTTTGGCATTGTGGTTAAACATCGGTTGAATCGTTTGTAGAATTTTTCCAATCCGGATTTTGTTGCTTCGGCACGCACGAGTTCGTTTTCCAACTCCCAGTATAAGACATACGTTACGCTTTCAGGTTTTCTTGTCAGCCGGATTGCGGGTTCTCCGTTTTTCACCGAATTAAAGTCCTTTTGTCTGTGAGTCCTTTTGATATATTTTACATCAATCACACCTGCAAAAGATTTATGGTGTTCTGCAACTTCCTCAATTAATTTTTCAAATACATCAACCTTGTTAGGTTTTACCTCATAAATGCAAATTTCCGAAAAAGTACTCATTATTTTGTCGTTTAGATACTCGTAACAAATATACAAAATTCCCCCACTCCAGTTATAAAAAATCAGTAAAACATTTCTCTAAATTCCAGATCACTAGCTTCTTTTTCCGAATAAAAATCACAAACTCCCCACTAATTCTAAAAGACTTAAACAATAAGTCTATTTGCACACATTTTCCCCTCAAAATATTTCATTTAAACGTTAATTTAAAGTAACTTCGCAATTTGTTGTCAACAACCCCAATTCTTTGATTGAAATATTAAGTTTTCTATAAGTTATGTCGGAATTAAGCGGCAAAATATCCCAAATTATCGGCCCTGTGGTGGACGTCCAGTTTGAAATGCCCAAATCGGGTGAAGTGAGGCTACCTGCTATCAATGATGCAATTTATGTCAATCGCAATGGTCACGATATTTACCTGGAAGTGCATCAGCATATTGGTGAAAATACCGTCCGCACGGTTGCAATGGATAGCACCGATGGTTTGCGCAGGGGACTCCCCGTTAAAGCGCTCGGCTCCTCATTGAGTGTGCCGGTGGGTGACCAACTGAAAGGTCGTCTGCTCAACGTGGTAGGCCGTCCCATAGACGGACTGAAACCCTTAACTCGTGAAACAGAGTATCCTATTCATCGGGAGGCACCCAAATTTGACGATCTGGTTACATCGGAGGAGATGCTCACTACCGGAATCAAGGTAATCGACCTGCTGCAACCCTACCTGAAAGGTGGAAAAATCGGACTTTTCGGAGGTGCAGGAGTGGGCAAAACCGTGATTATCATGGAGCTTATCAACAACATAGCAAAAGGACACAAAGGTTATTCCGTGTTCGCAGGAGTGGGGGAGCGTACGCGTGAAGGAAACGATTTGCTGCGTGAGATGATCGAGTCGGGTGTAATAAGATATGGCGAGGAGTTCAACAAGAGCATGGCGGAGGGGCATTGGGATTTGAGTGTGGTGGACTATAACGAGTTGGAAAAATCTCAAACTACCCTGGTATTCGGACAGATGAACGAACCCCCCGGAGCACGTGCTTCGGTAGCGCACACCGGCCTTGCGGTAGCAGAAGCTTTTAGGGACAGTGGCGGTGAAGGAAGCGATATTTTGCTCTTCATAGACAATATATTCAGGTTTGTGCAGGCGGGTTCCGAGGTTTCAGCTCTGTTGGGGCGTATGCCTTCGGCGGTGGGCTATCAGCCCACATTGGCCTCTGAGATGGGCAATCTGCAAGAGCGAATTACCTCTACCAAGTATGGTTCAATCACTTCCGTACAGGCGGTTTATGTGCCGGCAGACGACTTGACCGACCCTGCGCCTGCTACGACTTTCAGCTATCTGGATGCGACTACCGTTTTGAGTAGAAAGATCGCATCATTGGGTATTTATCCCGCGGTGGACCCTCTGGAGTCCTCTTCCCGTATCCTGAATCCCAATGTTGTGGGTGAGGATCATTATGATACCGCTATGCGGGTAAAACAGATTCTTCAGCGCTACAAAGAGCTACAAGATATTATTTCCATATTGGGAATGGATGAGCTTTCCGATGAGGATAGGCTCACTGTAAACAGAGCGCGTAAAGTGCAACGTTTCCTTTCTCAGCCCTTCCACATGGCAGAACAATATACTGGCCAACCGGGTGTTATGGTCTCCGTGAAGGATACTATAAAAGGATTTAAGATGATACTCGATGGCGAACTGGATGGTCATCCGGAAGCTTCGTTCATGAATGTGGGAACCATTGAAGAGGCAATTGCGAAAGGTGAAAAGTTGATGAAGCAAGTAAAATAGGTGATGAAGCTACTAATTCGTACCCAGGAATCCAATGTTTTTTCCGGTGAAGTTACCTCAGTAACCTTGCCGGGAACAGTTGGTTCGTTTCAGGTGCTGAAAAATCACGCGCCGCTCGTTTCGTCGCTTACCAAAGGTACGATTTTGTTTGTTGTCAATGAGAATGTCAAGGAAATAGGGATAGAGGGCGGTTTTGTAGAGGTAAAAGATAACACAATAAGTGTCTATACGGATATTGTTGAAAAGGAGTGATTCTTATGAAAAAGTTTGTAAGAAAATTTTGGATCATTCATACGCTGCTTCTACTTGCTTTGGGAGTGGGAGTATGGGTTGCCTTAAAATTTCTTTTTCCTGAACTGGAGGTAAAAGGCTACTTTATAATTCCGCTTTTCTTTTATCTTATTGGCGTTGTGCTTTTTTGGCGTTTTCGGCGAATTTCAATCAGCAACCCATCTAAGACGACAAATATGTATATGCAGATGAGGGTGATAAAAATGTTGCTGTCGTTTGCTATTTTAATTGCTTATTGGTTGCTGAACAAGCCCGGTATCCGTTCCTTTGCTATAGTTTTCGCGGTGTTTTATCTGGTTTATCTTATTTGGGAAACATTTCTTTTACTTCGATTTGAGGAACATATCAGGTCTATGAGAAATGAAAATGAGTTGCTTAAATGAATTTAAGGCAGATGAATAAACTTCAGGTAACATATAAGCCAATTATTCTTTGCATCCTTCTTCTCTTGACGATGGTAGCAAATGCTCAAACGGATAGCGTTGCTCATAAAAAGTTTGATGTAAAAGAGTTTATTCTGCATCACCTGGCCGATTCTTATGAATGGCAAGTTATAAGTTCGGAAGATTGGCATGTTTCCATTCCGCTACCTGTAATTTTGCGCAGCAAAACGTCCGGGTGGCACCTGTTTCTCTCATCAAAAATCACTAAGGGAGATCACTATAAAGGTTTTAAGATATCTCATGAAGGAAAATACCAGGGTAAAATAGTCGAGTTAGGCAGCGATGGTAGCGAAATTCGTCCGCTGGATATGTCGCTAACTAAAAATGCGGCATCTCTGCTCCTCTCCTCGCTTTTCCTCAGCCTGATTTTCATGGGTGTATCGCGCTCCATTAGTCGCGCTCCCATGGAAGGTAAAAAAGGTTTTGTCGGGTTGATGGAGATGTTTATCATGACGGTGCATGATAGTATAATAAAACCTTCGGTAGGTAAGAACTATAAAAAGTATGCGCCATTTTTACTGACGGTTTTCTTCTTCATCTTTTTCAATAACCTGATGGGGCTGCTGCCCATTTTCCCAGGCGGGGCTAATGTAACTGGCAATATCGCGGTAACGCTCGTTTTGGCAATGAGTACCTTTTTAGTTATCAACCTGACAGGCTCCAGAGAATATTATAAGGAGGTTTTCTGGCCGGATGTGCCTGTCTGGCTCAAGGCGCCCCTGCCGATTATGCCGATTATTGAAATTGTCGGATTGTTTACCAAGCCTTTTGCTTTGATGATCCGTCTTTTTGCCAATATAATGGGTGGACACGCAATTGTTTTGGGATTGCTTTCGCTGGTTTTTATAACAGTAAATATGGGTACGGCTATCAATTTATCAATGACAGTAGTCTCACTTCTTTTTACCGTTTTTATATTTTTCCTGGAGCTGTTGGTGGCCTTTATACAAGCCTATGTCTTTACGCTGCTCTCATCTGTATTTATAGGGATGGCACAACATGAATCACACCATGAATAATTAAATATAAATTAAATAATTACATTAAAACAATTGATTATGAATTTACTTTTTTCTGTTTTACAGGCAAGTGCCGCCGGAGCTTGGGCTCCCGCAGTAGGAGTTGCTGTTACTGTTATGGCAGCAGCTTTTGGTATCGCAACAATTGGAAAAGCAGCAATGGAAGCTATCGCAAGACAACCTCAATCTGCTTCGGATGTTAGAACATCTATGATTATTGTGGCAGCCCTTATTGAGGGAGTAGCTCTTTTTGCAATAGTTGTTTGCGGTTTCATTCTTTAAGATTGCTAGAATATGTCGTTACTGACGCCCGAACCGGGTTTGCTTTTTTGGATGTCTATTGCATTCGGTATAACTCTGTTTATACTGATTAAATTTGCTCTTCCGCCAATTTTGAAAGCGGTGGAAAAGCGAAAAACTTATGTGGACGAATCTATCCTCGAGGCTAAAAAAGTGAAGGAAGAATTGGAACACGTGAAAGAAATAGGCGAATCCTTATTGGTTGAAACTCGAAAACAACAAGCCGAGATGATCAAAGAGGCATCAAAAATACAGGAGCAGATGCTTCAGGATGCCCGTGAAAAAGCCGGTTTGGAATCTGAAAAAATAATCGGCGTTGCACGTAAACAAATTCAATCGGAAAAAGAAATAGCCCTTCAAAGTATTCGTGAAGAGGTTGCCAAGCTCTCTATCGACTTAACTGAAAAGATTCTCAAAGAGGAGTTAAGTACGGATAAAGAACAAATGAAAATGATCGACAGATTGTTGGACGAAATTGAAATCTCTTCTTAATCATCTATGAATACAGGATTAATTTCTACGCGCTACGCTACCGCTTTGTTAAAATATTCTGTTGAGTTAAATCAACAGAAAGAGGTCTATTCCGCACTGAGATTCTTTTTGAAAGTATACGGTAATGTGTTGGAATTGAGGAAAGCACTACATACGAATTCCATAACCAAAAGTGAGAAAAAGAACATCTTTATCGCAGCATGCGGCGGAAATGTACCCTCTTCTTTAAGCGAAATGATTGAACTTGTTGTGAAAAATGAGAGGCATGGGCTTATTAACAACATTGCGTTGCGCTATATTGACCTGTATCGAGAGCGATTTAATATACAACACGGGAAATTGGTAACTGCCATTCCCTTGGATGAGAAAACTAAAGAGCGTTTTATAAAACGAATAGAGAGTATCATCAACAAAGAGTTAGAGATTGAAACCGAAGTTGATCCCGATATTATCGGTGGATTTCTGCTCTATTTGGACGATCAGCGATTGGATGCCAGCATTTCCGGTAAATTGAATCGCATAAGAAGTGAATTGAAAAACTTGTAATTGATTTAAATCGTTACAAAGAGGAAATAAAAAAATATGAGCGACAATAAAATAAAAATAGGTGAAATTTCCGAAGTGTTGCGTATGCAACTAAAAGGAATTGACACGGACGTACAATACGATGAAACAGGCGTTGTGATGAGTGTAAGTGATGGAGTTGCCCGTATTTTCGGGTTACGCAATGCCGAGTCTAGCGAACTGCTGGAGTTTGAAAATGGTATGCAGGCCATCGTGATGAACTTGGAGGAAGATAATGTTGGTGCCATCCTGTTAGGCTCTTCAAGTGAAATCAAAGAGGGTAGTGTTGTCAGGCGCACAAAACGAGTGGCATCGCTTTTCGTAGGGGAGTCCATGCTCGGACGTGTTATTTCGCCTATTGGTACCCCGCTAGACGGAAAAGGTGCGATTAAAGGTGACTTAGTTGAGATGCCTCTCGAGCGCAAAGCACCTGGTGTGGTTTTTCGTCAGCCTGTTAGCAAACCATTGCAAACGGGTTTGAAAGCAATCGATGCTATGATTCCCATCGGACACGGACAAAGGGAGTTGATTATAGGTGACAGACAAACCGGAAAAACAAGTATTGCTATTGACACCATTCTCAATCAACGTAAACATTATGAAGAGGGTAACCCTGTTTATTGTGTTTATGTTGCGGTAGGACAAAAAGGGTCTTCAGTAGCTTCTATTTTGAAAACACTCACCGAACATAGTGCTATGGATTACACCGTTATAGTTCTGGCATCGGGCTCCGATTCGGCAGCATTGCGCTATATTGCTCCCTTTGCAGGAGCTGCCATAGGGGAGTATTTCCGTGATACTGGGCGTCATGCTCTTGTGGTGTATGATGACTTGTCTAAACAGGCAGTAGCTTATCGTGAAGTTTCGCTTATTCTGCGTCGTCCTTCAGGACGTGAAGCTTATCCGGGCGATATTTTCTACTTACACTCCCGTCTGTTGGAAAGAGCTGCAAATATTATTTCACAAAAAGAGGTTGCTGTCAATATGAACGATTTGCCGGAAGGGTTGAAAGGCAAAGTGAAAGGCGGTGGCTCTCTTACAGCTCTCCCTATTGTGGAAACGCAGGCAGGAGACGTTTCGGCCTATATCCCAACTAACGTAATTTCGATTACAGACGGACAGATATTCTTAGAGACCGATTTATTTAATAGAGGCATTCGTCCCGCCATTAACGTGGGTATTTCAGTTTCTCGTGTAGGAGGAAATGCTCAAATTAAAGCTATGAAGAAAGTAGCCGGATCATTGAAAATTGACCAGGCACAATATCACGAGTTAGCGGCATTTACAAAATTCGGCGGAGATCTTGATGCGGTGACTATGATGACCATCGACAAAGGGCAGAAAAACGAGCAATTGCTGGTTCAAAGAGTTAATAGTCCAATGCCGGTGGAACATCAAATTGCAGTACTTTACTGCGGGGTAAATGGTCTGTTGAAAGATATTTCTACCGATCAAGTACAGCTCTTTGAAAAAGAGTTTTTGAATAGTTTGGAGTCCAGATATAGAGAGGAGGTATTGGAACCCTTAAAGAGGGGAGAGATCAACGATCAAATCACGACTATTCTTGATCAAGTAGCTGAAGAGACAGTAACTATGGTTAAACTATAATTTTTAATGGCGCAACTAAAAGACATAAAAACCAGACTCCAAACCGTTAAATCTACTCAAAAGATTACATCGGCGATGATGTTGGTGGCTTCGGCAAAGTTGAGGAAAACTCAGCGTATGCTGGACAATCTGGAGCCTTATGTAGAGGGGTTGAGGAGAATTTATGATCTTCTTTTAGCGCGAACAGAAAATTTCCAATCACCCTTAATGGAGGAGAGAGCGGTTGGGCGTGTGGCGCTTGTGGTTTTCTCTTCCAATACGGGATTGGCAGGCCGTTTCAATCATGTCGTTTCAGCAGAATTGATGAAAGCGGTGGAAAGTTACAAATCTCTGGGAGAATCCAATATCTTACTCTATTCATTTGGCGACAGGGGGGTAAGAGAGACCTTAAAGAGGGGAGGAGTTCATTGTCAAGGCAGATATCAATCTATTGCAGATAAGCCCTCTTTGGAAAACATAAAGCCCGTTTGCGAGGAGTTGATAAATAAGTTCATAGAAAAAGAGATTGATAAAGTGGAGCTCATACATCATCATTTTCTAACTAAGGGTACGCAAGTGATGACACGAGACATTCTATTGCCTTTGCAGGTTCAAAAAACGGTACCGGAAGAGGGAAAATTTGAGCAGGAATTGTTGGAAAAGTATATTATTGAGCCAGAAAGCGAGCTTATTTTAACGGAGTTGACTCCATTGTTGATTCATTTGAAATTTTTTGCCGCACACATGGATTCCTTGGTTTCGGAACATATTGCTAGAATGACCGCCATGCAGATAGCTACAGATAATGCAGATGAATTGGTTGATGAACTAACCCTGGAGTATAACAAACTTCGTCAACAGGCAATTACTGCAGAGTTGCTGGATATTATGGGAGGCTCTTTTGACAGGTAACTTTATTTTAATAAGTTCGTCTTCACCTCCTTCATTTCATCGTATAAAAATTGTCCTAACTTATCAATCATGTTCAGCATTCGCCTTGAACGATAGTTATTGTTCATCAGTGGCTTTACGGATTTAACTATTGACGATACCAATTTATCCTGATCTATTTTTCCCTCCATATACTCGGAGAGGTAGTAATAGTTTTCTATAATAGGTAAATAATCAGGTCTATCAATTCGCTGTTTTTCTTTATGCAGGAGATTATATCGTTTGCAGATTGAGATTACTCTACCATATTTTTCAGCATTAATCAATGCAAAAAGATATGTGGTACAGTAAAGGTGCCAGCGATGCTCAAAAATCTCTTTACGGTAGGCTGTAAAATATTGAGAAGCATAATATACCGCTTCTTCAATTTGCTTATTGGCTATGAAGGTAAGTATGTAAAATGAAGCAAAACCTATTTTATAATAATTGTTATTGGTGTTTTTCAACTCAGGGATAGAATTACGCATCAACTCTAAAGCTTCACGATTTTTTTCCTGTTTCAAAAGTACCCCACACAAATTTATGAGGTAAAATAGGTAATCGCTGTTCTTATTTTGTATGGAGAGATAACCGTATTTTTCAGCCTCTTCCAGTTCATTAAGTTTGGAGTGCATCATTGTACGATTTGCGTAATAGTTTGACAGAATACGTTTCGAGTAAAATACAGGTGTTTTAAAGAAATCATCCAGATGTTGATAAACCACAAATTGTTTGTCAAACTCCCTATTGTTATAGTAATGTATTGTTAGCCTTACTACTGCCCGGTATCTCGTATATCCATCCAATGTTTCATCAAAAAATATTTCCCAAAGGAAATTTTCAATACTCTCTTTCTCTTCCGGGAGGAACTCTATTCTCTTCACAATTCTTGCCGTAACATTGTCCAGTTCAATATTCAGATTTTTGAGGTAGAGATATTGATCATGATGAACTTCAAGAAAATCGGTTACCACCTTATTGTATTTTGAACGATTTCGTACCATTAGATAATCGCGGTAATACTGTAAAAGTTCGTAGAATCGGATGTAGTTATAATTCGTGGGGTGCATTTTATTCATGTTGCTCAAAATCACCGCTTCATCCGAAGGAACAATCACGTCAGTCAAGATTTTTTTCTCAGTCTCAATCAGCCAATCGAAAAAATAGTCTACGTCAATCTTAAGTAAGGTCTCTGTAATCCATTTTTTCAGGTAGGAATATGTCCGTTTATCAATGGTCTCGTCAAAGGGTTTCCGTTGTTTCGCACCGGATGTGTTATTGTAGTATATTTGTTTCAATATCCTTAAATTCAGTGGCTTAGAAAACTCCTGTACAGCCATCAGATACTCCAGCTCATGCGGAAAAAGGGTATTGGCAAAATCTGTAAATATTGAAAGTTTCGGACGCATCTTAGGTATTTTCGAGACCTTAAAGATATAAAAAAAGCGTGTCAAACCATGACACGCTTCTTACATATTAATTATTAAACACCCAACTATTTCAATCCTTTCAAGAAATCAATGGTTTCCATATTAAAGATCTCAGATTTTTCAAACATCAAGAAATGTCCCGCTTTGGGAATCATTATCAATTTGCTGTTTGGAATTTTGGATGCTCCATAGTTGGCAATATCTGATGTGCCTCCCGGATTCAAATAACGATTTGGGATAAGGTTATCTTTTTCTCCGAAGAATATAAGTGTCGGGACTCTTATGTCCTGCAGATAGTCAATTACAGGTTCATCCACCATTCCATGCACAGACTGCACTACTGCATAACAGTAAGGGATAAAATCCTCAGCCGAGCGCATTTGCATTCGTTCGGAAATCATAAAGTCAGCATCTTTTGGTAAGCGATAAAAGTTACTTGCCAAATTATTTTGAATAGCTTCGGGAGTGGTAAGTCGAACCCCATCAACGGTCATTACATCACGGAACCATTGCTTTTGTCCTTTTGTGAAACGCTCAAAGCCTGCAGGTGCTACTAAAACAAGCCCTTTAACAATTTGAGGATACTGAAGATAAGTTGTCATGCCTATTTGTCCTCCCATGGAGTGACCTCCGATAACTACTTTACCCAGCTTCAGTTCTTTAACAAGTTCATTCACAATTCCTGCGTAAAAAGTCATCATGCCGCTGTGAGGTTCCTTACTTGACTTTCCATACCCGGGAAGGTCTATGGCTATTACACGATTAGTTTTACTTAATTCGCCTATATTTTTTTCCCAGGCACGAAGATAGCTGCCCAAACCATGGATGAGAATAATGGCATTATCGCCTTTCCCTTCATCAGTATATGCGATAGTGAAGTCATTTTCAGGCAGATAAACCTTTTTAACCGGATATTTGTAGTCCAGCTCCTCAAAAGAACTGATCTCTTTGAGGGCAGCATAAGGAGTGCTGCACGCACTCAAACCAATAGCCATAATTAGTAAGCTTAATATTATATTTCTCATATTGTTTCTCCTTTTCTTATTTTAGAACATCAACCATTTGAAAACCAAGAATGCCGTCCACGGGTTAACCGGACGCTCATCAACCCCACCATTGACAGGACTTCCGTAAGCAGCTTGCTTGCTGTCGTAGAAATCACCCAACGAAAGGTAGGCGCCATGTAGTTCCAGGCTCATGTATGGTCCAAAATTGTACTGAATGTTTCCATTAGCTTCTACACCTATGAATGCTCCGCCACCAGCCGGTTGGACATTGCTCAGTCCGGCAGAAACACCAACTTTTGCATTTAATTTGTTAGGGATAATACCTTTCGATGCGCTTAAATTAGCATAGGTCAATCCATATCCCATATTGGAAATATCCATTACAGCAGGTGTAAAGCGGTTTACCACGTTGCCGTGTGGCATCAGTAAATAAGAGCCGGAACTCACATAAATTGCACCGGGAGCTCCCCATTGATTTCCTGTGATTACGCCACTGTATTTTCCATCTTTCAATGCGTCGGCATCGCCGGATGTATAAAGTACATCCAGTGTGAAATTGTCATTAGGTGTTTGTCCGTAGCGATAGGAGAGACGTCCGTTCGCAGCAAAACCTAAGATACTTGTCGCTTTTGTGAATTTGTCGATTGATACTTGCAATGTGTCTGTTTTACCAAGGTTTACATTTACAAAGCCACTGACAGTCCAGGGGTCTAGCCAGGTGTCAGCATTCCTGCTGAAAAATGTTCCAAGCCAAAAAACATCGGCATGATATGGTGTTGCACCATAATTGAAACGGAAAGTTCCGTTATGGCTGGCCAAAAGGCTATTGAAGCCTTGTCCGAGGATAGAGACACCACCTGCTCCATTTCCACGGTCACGTAGATAATAAACTGATCCTCCCACTTTCCAAGCACGACTTACATCTTTTTCACCGTTAAGTTCCATCAACGTCACATCGTCATTCAAGTGAATGTAGTTTTCATAGAGTTTATAATATCCTGTCTTTAGTCTTGCGAAATCCCAATCTTTACGAACTGAAATACCCACACCGTCTGTTCCAAAATAGGCTAACCGGTAGCCCGTTTGTGTCATTTTATCAAACAATGTGGTAAAAGGATTGTAAGGAGTATCAAAAATTCGTTGCAACCCAAGGTTAATATAAACACCTTTGACGGGATTAAGCTCCACTTCCAGGATTTGTGTTTGCAGGTTGACCTGGTCGGCTGAAAAACCTCCACCGAAGTTACCGCCTACACCGTAAGCCACGTCACCCCATGTCCAGTCGATTTCAAATGCCGCTCTCAAGATAGCCTTGCCATTGAAAAGATTAGGCTTGTAGATGAAAAACGGAATGATGCGTTGCTCCACATAAGCACTGATTTGTTTGTCGGAGGTTGTAGTTGTATTTCCTCCAAATAAACGTCCCACCGTCTGGCCTTTCAGAAAGTCATTTTCAGGATAGATATTGGATGTAACCGCCTGATTGATGAAATATGCCAGAAACTGAAATTCTTTATTTGCTTTATCAGGTATTTCTTTTGAAAAATATTGATTGGTCGGCAGTTGCGCCAAAGCATAAAAAGAAATAAGAACTGAAAATAGAAGCAATGATATTTTCTTCATTTTATTAAATTTTATCATTTTTAAAATAGAGAATAACGAAAAATTATTTCTTATTTAATAATTAAAAAGGTCAGGTTAAAACCGTTCGCCTGACCTTTTTAAATAAAGAACACAGTATTATCGTTTTACGAATTTCTGAATGTTCATCTGTCCCAAAGCACCACCGTTACTGCTTCCGAAACCGGCAGTTGCAGTAGGAGGAGTTGCTCCGATATTAGGTTCAGTTTGTACAACTTCATACCTCATACTGAAACCTTGTCCTACTTTGTTGATTTCAAAAATACCTTCGCTGGTTACAGCTGTTGGAGTAGATTGATTCAATTTGATTGTCCAGATAATTCCTGTTCCTGACTTTGTCTGAACATAAGTACCTACATAGTTAGTTGGTACACCTCCGGCATAAGAAACCACAGCATAAGTGTTATTGTTTTTGAAGTTTGCCGTGATACTGTCCACCTTAAAATATGTAGCCAACAATGGAGCTACGTCAGCACCTTTTGATACCCAGTTTCCTACAATACCGTCTTCTGCCGGATTGTAAACATCTTCTACTTCACTTTTCTCACAAGCGTAAAATAGAGTCGATACTGCGATTAAAATAAAAAATAATTTTCTCATAATTTTAAAAATTTAATAATTAATAGTCGTTATAGAGGCAAATTTAGATAATTAGTAATTTTAAAAAAAAACATATTAAAAATAATAGGGTTGACTTTTATGTTGTTTTAATGCTATTTTAACATATAATAATGATATATAAGGGATTATATGCAAAAATTATACCTATGACCACTCTTTATCCCCAACGGATTACATTAGCTCCCCAGGCATATCCGATTCCTGCTGCTATCATGGAAATTATAGTTCCGGACTTCAATAAATTTCGCTCCTGCGCTAAATGAAGTAGCAAAATCTGGTCTATCTGACCGATGTGTCCGTAATGTTCTAGATAAATGCTCTGATCCCATGTCAGTCCAAGTTCTGTAAGCATATAGCCAAACATGCTGCGCTTAAAATGGAGACAGCAAAGGAAGCCGAGTTCGCTTTTCTGGATCCCCGATTTCTCGAATGCTTTGTCTATGCAATGAAACCAATTTTCCATTGAAACCTCATTAAGTCGGTCTTTCATGTGTTTTTCATTGAATACTTTAAGCGACTTATAAGCCAAATGAGCATTTTCAGCAGTAATGGGATTTTCTGTTCCGCCATAGAGAACACCTGCATCGCGTGCCATTGTACCATCTGTAATGATGTGCGTCCCTAAAATCAAGTTTTTGCCATAATTGCGTTTCAAAATCATTGCACCGGCGCCGGCACCCAGATTAAACATAAACGAAACGGCACTATCTTCAAAATCGATGAAATCTCCATTTCTGTAACCGCCTACAATCATAATTGTCTTCAGTTCTTCGTCTGCAATCATCATGTCTTTGGCAATTTTCATGGCTGCAACCGTTGTTCCACAACGTTGCTGAATGTCAATCGCCCAGGCATTATTAGCACCTATTTTCTCTTGAATATAAATACCGGATGTAGTTAGCGGGTATTCCTTCCATTCTTCACCAATACAGAGAATCAAATCTATCTCCATAGGGTCTACTCCGGTATTTTTCAAGCAATCCAACGCAGCACGAACTCCCATTTCCTGCGTGCCATCATCGGGCCCGGCAATTGTTTTCTCTACAATTCCCAATTTTTCTATTACCGCTGCTTCACTCCATACGCCTTTTGTGGCTTCCGAAATCTGTTTAGCAGTCATTTTTGTTTCCGGCATGTAAATTCCGGTTCCAACTATTCCTACATTTACCATATCTTATTATTTACAATTTACATAATTCAACACTCAAGCAACTCCTAATAGATCAACAAATTGCTTCCTACTGATAAACCTGCACCCGATGCCATGAAAAGCACTTTGTCTCCACGTTTGATTTTGCCGGATTTAACTCCTTCATGCAGTGCCATTGGTACACAACCGGAGCCGGTGTAACCGTATTTATCCATTATCATCATGGCTTTTTCTACGGGTTGATTGATGGCGTCCATTACTTTTATTATCACCGAACGATTGATTTGTGTGAAAATATAATGGTCAATGTCCTCAGCTTTAACCTTGTATTCTGCCAGTAGTTTATCTACCACCATAGGCCAAAGTCGTACATTTCGGTCGCCAGGCATAGGTTTAAGGCTTAAAAGGCCATTTTTCCCTTCTTCTAAAACCTCTTTGGTAACCGGCATTTTGGAACCACCTGCATATATACCGATAAAGTCAAACTGAGTACCGTCGGTCAGCATCTGATTACCTATATAGGCTGATTTTCCGGTTTCATCTTTTGTGAGAATAAACGAAGCAGCCCCATCGGCAAAAATCGGATAAGAAAATTGATCACCGGGACGAATGAATGCAGGCATATTATAAACTCCGGTGATCATTGCATATTTAATCTTTGGATTGTTTGCCAGAATGCGCGAAGCCGTATCAAAAGCCATTGTAAAGCTGGCACATGATGCTGACACGTCAAAAGACATGCTCCATTTTTCACCCTTTTGCAATCTGCCTTGCTGAATAATGGCTGTTGCAGGAGTAATGTACTCGGGAGTATCAGTTGCAACTATAAACAGACCGACGTCATCGGCTGATAATCCGCTATTTTTCAAGGCATCTTCCGCAGATTTTGTTACAAAGTCTGCCGTGGTTTCATTCAAGTTTCTGAAATGAGCAATGTGGCGCTGTTTGATACCGATTCTTCCCTCAATTTTCTCGTGGTCAAACTCAATCCCTGCGAGCCTCTTCAATTCTTCATTTCCTATTGGCTCACCCGGTGCGTAAAGACCGGTAGCAACTATTTTTATTGGTAACATTATATTTAATTTACGATTTAATTATTGAGCTATAGTCCAAATCACAAATATCCGATCTCCTCTGCTTGCTTTCTCAAATCCTCTCTGAAGTCGGGATGAGCAATGGATATCAGCAGTTCGGTGCGTTCACGAACGGTACGACCGGTTAGTCTTACACTTCCATATTCGGTTACTATGTAATCCGTATTGCTGCGATGAAGCGTAACTCCCGTTCCGGGAGGCAGTACAGGTACAATGGTAGAAATTGTTCCGCCTTTAGCAGTCGAACGGCAGGCGATAATGGATTTCCCTTTTCCATCCAACCCTTCGATAGCTCCGATAGCAGTATCACTCTGCCCGCCGGTTCCCGAATATTGCTGTGTGCCGATGCCTTCACTCGCTACCTGACCGGTAAAATCAATCATAAGGCAAGTGTTGATGGAAATCATTTTAGAGTTGTGACGAACTACAGAGGGGTCATTCACATACGCGCCGCGTAGGAATTCTACTGCAGGATTATTATCCAGCCACTTATAAAGTTTATCACTTCCCATTGCAAAGGTGCAAATGAATTTTCCCTTGTGTATGCTCTTTTTCTGATTGGTAATAACACCCATATCATAGAGTTCCATCATGCTATCCACCATCATTTCGGTATGTACTCCCAAATCTTTCTTATCTCTCAACATCAATGCGGCAGCATTAGGGATTTCACCAATTCCAAGTTGAATGGTAGAGCCATCCTCTATCAAATCTGCAATGTGTTTTCCTATTTTCATTGCTTCTTCATCGGGTTGGGGCTCCGGTATCGCGGGAGGATCCTGAGAGTATTCTACAAAATAATCCACTTGCGATACATGCACCTGGGTATCGCCGAATGTTCTGGGCAGCTTGTCATTAACTTCCAGGACTGTAATTTCTGCTGCTTCAAGAATATCTTTTTCATAGGTTATTCCAAGCGAAAGTGAAACAAAACCCTTCTCGTCGGGTGGTGTACAAGTGCCTACAAACATGTGCGGACGACGTACTTTCATCCTATCAGATGCAGCCCTATGAAGCATATTCGGAACATAAGTAACGGTCCCCGTTTTTTCCTTTATCGCTTTTCGCGAACCTGGTGCATGAAACCAACTGCAAAGTTCAAAATGGCCTTTCATTTCCGGTTTCATATAGAATTCATAAGGTTTCAAGGTAAGTACGGAAAATACCTTAACGTCCCTAACGCGCTCTTTTGCCAAATGGAATACCGACATACAACCCTGTGGTTCAGAGGCACACTGCGCTACAATCACATCCGTATCGCTCTGTAGCAGATCGGGCATCTTTTCCAAAGGGATTAATTTGCTATTATATATTTCTTTGAATTTAGACATAGTACATTTGAATTTTAAATTTAATATTTTACTAAGCTTTCTCTTTACCTCTGCTGAGAAAATGGACACTGAGCCCTACTGCAAATGCCGCTAAAATAGCTATTGCAGCTGCAATACCCGGATTTTGTACTTGGTCACCGAAATAACGATTGGCAAAACCAAAGCTGGCTATACCTGACTTATATAGATAAGGTAGCAGGTAGTAAACAACGAAATAGACCACCAGGGCTGTAATTGAACCAGAAAGAGCAGACTTCATCTTCACATTTTTCAGGAAAATGCCAAACACTAAAGGAACAATCAGTATCGAGAAGTAGGAATATGTTCCATTTTGAGCAAAAATAGCTACGCTAACCTTAGGGTTCAGAATCTGCTCTCTAGACATTAAAAACGCTACTACCGCCATTACTGCTATTACGACCCGGTTGATAGTTATATAGCTCTTTTCATTCTTTATGGATTTTCTAAAAAGTGGTTTGATAAGATCTGTGGTTATTGTGGTGCTTAATGACTGAATCAGCCCTTCAATGGTTGAAAAACCGGCACTAATCAATCCGAGAATTACCAAAAGTCCGACCAGCAAAGAACCTATCCCACCTGAGAAAACAGTAATCACATAATTAGGTATGACGCTATCCACATTGATATGCTCTCCATTCAATGTTAAATCAGGGAAGAGCAGACGGGCAAAGAGTCCCACAAATACCACCGAATAGAATAAAAATTGAACGATAACCGAAACAACAAGGAATTTGTTTACGTCTTTTTCCTTTTTCAGTAGTAAAGATTTGGTAATGATGTGTGGTTGGGCTACCACGGCAGCTCCCACAACCAATTGCGCTATGACTATTTCAAAGAAATCACGGAATAGAGGACTTTGCTCATTCGGGAATTTCACTAATTGAGGATCAATGATCTTTAATTTTTCAAAGAAACCGAGAAATCCGTCTTTGAAAAACTGTAGTCCCGAACCAATTAAAATAAGTGCTACCAGAATCATCAGCGAAGCCTGAATTACGTTGGTATAAACCATGGAGTTAGCTCCGCCAAACATCATATATCCAAATGTAAAGGCAACCACAACGGCAAGGACTACAATCTGATTTGCATTTAATGCTTGTGAAGCTACCTTAACCAAAGCTACCAAAATCAAGACAATAAATGCCAGCAGCAGCACTGTAAGGATGGCAACAAATAGTGCGTATCCTTTACTGTTATATCTGTTTCCCACCCAGCTCGACAAGGTTAATGCTTTGACGGATTGACCATATTTTCTGAAACTTTTTGTCAGAATAACCAATGATGCCAATGATGCAAACGGAAACACCAACCCATAGGAGATATAGGCACTTAAACCGTAAGTAGCTATCAATCCGGGATTTATAACGAAAGTAGCTGCGCTTGTCATGGCAGCAGCCAACGACAACGCTACATAAACAGGCGAAAAGGTGAAACTCCCGACTGCGTAGTCACTGATGTTTTTAGTACTGCGTGCACCTTTGATTACAAAATAGAGTACAAAAACAACATAAACTGCAAAGAGTATAGATGCGCCGATAACTTGTGCTGATGTTGCCATAGATCTTACTTTTATACAGTCATACCGCCATCAACACTCAGCACAGTCCCGTTGATGTAGGCTGCATCGTCACTTGCAAGGAAAAGATAAGCTGCGGCAATCTCTTCCGGCTGACCGAGGCGTTTCAAAGGTACTTTGTCTTCCATTGATTTCAATACGTCGGCAGGCATTTTTTTAACCATTTCGGTGGCGATAAATCCGGGTGCAACAGCGTTTACGGTTACACCTTTACGGCCGAGTTCGCGTGCCAGGGTTTTGGTCATTCCGATCAATCCGGCTTTGGTAGCAACATAGTTAGTCTGTCCGAAGTTGCCATAAAGAGCTACCACAGATGAAGCGCTGATGATTCTTCCCCAACCTTTTTCCACCATCACCTCAGAAGCACATTTACAACAATTGAACACACCCGTTAGATTTACATCTATTACCTGCTGCCAGGTTTCAGGTGTCATCTTTTTAATGGTGCTGTCGCGGGTTATTCCTGCATTGTTGATGATAACGTCCAGGGTCCCGAATTGGTCAACAACTTTTTTTGTAGCCGCTTCCACCTCTGAGTAAATGGCAGTATTTACTTTTGCAAAAGCAGCTTTACCGCCTGCATCCTTAATAAGTTTTACAGTCTCGTTCCCTTTTTCTTCATTAAGGTCCCAGATTACAACTGTTGCGCCTTCTTGCGCAAAACGAATGGCGGTCGCTTTCCCAATTCCGTCAGCACCGCCGGTTACAATAGCAATTTTGTTTTTAAGTTTCATGATAAAATAATATTGACTTGCCTGTTTGCAAGGTATGAGATTAATTATGTATTTAATTGATTTTTATAACTGATTTCATCCCATAATCTATTTATTTTCAAAGCTATGGAATAAAAAAAAAGTTTCAAAAAACAATTTAAATAAGAGTGGGTTGACAAAATATGATATTTTGTCAATTTAGTATAATAATCATCTAATATACAGTAGATTAAGCAAATTAAAACCAGTATTGACCTGTATTATTCGTGATGGTTATAATGAAAAGATCCGAAGCCCCATGTCGGATATACTTTGGAGTACTCAGACATCATGGGCGGCTCGTTTGGCAGACAAGAAAAATTCTTCTTATTTACTTTTCCATACGTGTCCGGACAATGCTGATTAAAAGCTTTCCTGTACTTCAATTATGATTGTATTGAGATGTTTTATGCACTTATACATTAAAAAATCAATAAAGCCCCAAATTATTGCATGTATATCTGTAATATTTTCTATATTTGCATAGAATTAAACTTATAAAGCGATAATATGTCAAAATTTCCAACAGTACTCCACAGAAGAAACACTTATATTGAACGCATAAAGCCATTTATGCATACACCTATCGTAAAAGTAATGATTGGGCACAGAAGGGTGGGCAAGAGTTATATTCTTTATCAACTTATTGACGAAATAAGGAATAATGAGCATGATGCCAATATCATATATATCAACAAGGAAGATATTGCTTATGTGGATATTGTCTCCTCAAAAGAGCTGCATGATTATATTGCATCCCGACTGATCAGTAAAAGAAAAAACTACATTTTTATTGACGAAATTCAAGAAATAGAAGATTTCAAAGTTGCCGTTCGCTCTTTGGCATTGGACGATAGTAATGATATCTACATTACAGGAAGCAACTCAGAGATTTTTTCGAGTGATTTGGCAAACGAACTTGGCGGCAGGTATGTTGAATTTAAGATATACAGCCTTTCCTATATGGAGTTTCTGGACTTTCACAAACTTAATAATGACGATGAATCGCTGGAAAAATATGGCCGTTTCGGTGGCTTACCTTACCTAATTCACTTGCCAATGCGTGAAGAGGTGGTAATGGAGTATATTCGTTCTGTTTATTCAACCATTGTTCTTCGTGACGTTGTTGCTCGCCATAATATC
>Ga0255347_1003377_pt1 | contig 20851 bp, 18 predicted proteins | sample wastewater_treat_2_FD_192479 | JGI IMG/M metagenome (GOLD analysis project Ga0255347, IMG submission 192479) | Wastewater microbial communities from Lulu Island WWTP, Vancouver, Canada - plant24 | ecosystem: Engineered > WWTP > Wastewater > Unclassified | place: Canada: Vancouver, British...
CGCTGCCGGGTATGAAGGAATACCCGCTTTTACGAGTTCATTGACAACGCAGATTAATGCAAAGTCAAGGTAACATTATACTTAAAGGAAGCCGCGCTGGCGTATGAGGCGATAGCCCCTGCGGCGACTGAGCAGCGGCGCTGACGCGCATGGATGCGCTAATGGGGATCACCGGCAGGAGGCCGAAACTGTGATCCGCCTTTGCGCACTTTCTTTTTCCGTAAAAGAAAGTGCCCCGGCCCTGCGGTATGGGATACCGCAAAAACACATAGGCAGGCCTTCAGCCTGCCAAAAGAAGGAAGTGAATGACACATCGCGTCAGGAACGCACCGGGGGCGAATGAGGCATACAAATAAAAAGCCCCGTATTATACGGGGCTTTTTATTTTAACCTGTATTTTTAAAGACTACCTCTTGAGCGAGAGTACCTCCTGAAGCATCTGATCTGACGTTGTAATACTCCTTGAGTTGGCCTGGAAACCTCTCTGGGTTATGATCATATCTGTGAACTGGTCTGAAAGGTCGACGTTCGACATTTCAAGTGTTCCCGCGACTATCTTTCCCCTTCCGGCTATGGCCGCGGGCCCTTCGTTGGCAAGACCGGAGTTGTTTGACTGTTCAAAGAGGTTTTCACCCGACGCGGTAAGACCTCCGGGGTTTGTGAATACCGCCATACCAATCTGTCCCACGGGCTGTTTGACTCCGTTTGAGTACACACCGGTAATTACGCCTGAATTGTCAATGCTGAACGATTCCATGTAGCCCATCGCGTAGCCGTCCTGCTCAACGGCCTTTGTTGTTGATATGGATGAAAACTGAGTTATACCCGAAAGCATTCCCGCTTCACCTAAGTTGAGTTCGATTGTCCTTACAGTGGGATCACCGGCCACCCTGTAGTTCGCGTTTACGGTCAGCCGTCCCTGGTTCTGTTCATCAGGGCTCGACTCATCCGCGACAGAAATCAGTTTCCCGTCCGGTGAAAACCTGAGGTTAATCCTGCTTGAAGGATTGGCCTGATTCTCCTGGCCGCCGCCTGCCGGCACATCGAGTGTAACCGCAGTAGAAACATCTGTAAGCGCTGCTGATGCGGTCCACTGGTTGGGGCCTGTTTTCCAGAAGGTCATTGTAAGCCTGTGCGTGTTCCCTAAGTTGTCATAGGCATCTATGTTTGTGGTAACACCCTTTTCAGACCTTGTCTTAGCGTCAGCATCAGGGGGAACAACTTCACTCCTCGAATCAAGGTTGCATGTATATCTTATATTGTTTGTCTCTTTCGCGTCTATCTTGCTGTAAACCGGTATTATAATATCCTCTACAGAACCGCTGGATCGGACAACTTTCTGTCCGTTCTCATCGGTGGTAGCCATCCAGCCCTGAACCTTCAGCCCATTAGCGGGATTAACCAGTGTTCCGTCCCTGTCAATGCCGAAAGTACCGGCCCTGGTATAGAACTTTTTGTCGCCGTCTGCAACGATAAAAAATCCGTCACCCGAAATAGCCACGTCTGTCTGGTTCCCAGTTGTCTGAAGCGATCCCTGAGTAAAGATCCTGTCTATTGATGCAATATTCATCCCGAGACCGACCTGCTTGGGATTCACACCGCCCCTGTTCTCTTCGGGTTTTGCCGCGCCCGAAATAGTCTGGGAAAGCATATCCTGGAATGTAACCCTCTGTGTCTTGTAGCCATAGGTATTAACGTTTGAAATATTGTGCCCGATTACATCCATCCTGGTCTGATGATTTTTAAGACCTGAGACCCCGGAAAAAAGCGAACGCATCATAACGAAAACTCCTGAATTTTATTTACTCTATTTTACTCTGGACGACTGTCCTGCGAATTTACCTGTTTTGTATCATCTCCCGCAAGTTTTACGGAATGCACATTGCGCATTGATACTTCTTCATTGCCGACCTTCAGCATAAGTTCATCCCCTCTGTAGAAGATCGAATTCACCCTGCCCGATACCCTTGTGCTTGTGACCGAATCAAAGGAATCTATGTACTTGCCCAGAACTCCGTATGCCTCTGTGGCCTTCGCACTGTATAAAAGACTCCTGACCTCGTTGTTCAGATTAGTCATCTGCTCCAGTGTGGAAAACTGCGCCATCTGAGCCACGAACTCCCTGTCCTCCATTGGCCTTGTCGGGTCCTGGTGCCTCAACTGGGTAACGAGCAGCTTAAGAAAGGAATCCTTGCCAAGGCCGTTCTTTTCGCCGGGCTCCCCCATGCCGGTTTTTTTGTTAACTTCATTGGCCCTTATCTGCGCGTTAAGCTTATCCTGTGATGACATTTCAAAAATCTGCATATCGTTTACCTATATTACCATATTTATTGAGCCGTTATGTTCGCAGACCGAATTGTAGTCATAAACATCTGCGGCTGTAACTATCTCTTTGCTGCCGGTGATTACCGGGTTAATCCTGTACTTCTGTTCATCATTCTGACGTATAAACCGCTTCTGCTCGTCCCGCACATTAACGCTGAACTCGCCCACACTCACACCGGACTGCTGCAGGTCATCAAGCAGGTTTTCCATGTTTGAAAGCAGCGCAGTCCTTGCATCATTATTATCGACAAGAAACCTCCCGTTCACAACACCGTTTTCCATCACAAGGCTTACATTTACGCTCCCTAATTCCTTCGGAAAAAGTTTTACCGTGAAACTGCCGTTCCGGTTATCCCTTATGGTTACCCTTGCCCTGTCCATAATCTCCTGGAGCGACTGCCTGAACTCAGGCATTTTAGCCGCACTTTCAGTTCTTTCCTGAACGTGCCTTGCGGTTGACTCTGTCTTCCCGGTGAACAGTTGGCTGTTATCCCTGTTGTTTTCGCTGCCTGAACCAGCGCCTTTGCCCGAAGCCGCCTGGTCGCCGGCTAACTTCTGCCTCTGCTGTACGGCCTCTCCTGATTCAATACTCTTTTTATCACTTACCGCGGCCTCTGCGGGTTTATGCTTCTGATGCTGGATGCCGCGTTCATTTTTCAGTTTACCTTTTACCATAGTACCGGTAAACGCGGCGGTATTTTCTGCGGTTTCATTACGGTTAAGTCCACCCCGTTCCGGTTTCGTAGCAATGGGTCTCTTTGCGGTTGCGCCCTTAACCGCAGATTCCAGCACCTCGCTTAGGCCCCTTTTTAACAGATTCTCTTTATTCTGTTCAGGTATATCCTTATTGATTTTAACCTTAGATAAATCGCCATCACCCATCATGGCAGCAAAAGTTTTTCCGGACTCCCTGTTCAAAAGAGCGGCAACCTTTTCATTTTTACCTTTAGGGCCGGCGTTTATGTTCTTCTGCGCAAGAATATCACCGGCGATAGAGAGAGGCGAATCGGTTCCTGAATTTTTCTCCTTCCCTGCGCCCCTGTCCCTATCTGTCTTTTTAGCGGTTTCTGTTTTTTCAGGGCGATCAGGTTGCGGCTTGTTCCCTGTTTCACGGACATCTTCGGGTTTAACGGGATTATTTTCATGCCGAGTACTCATGGCCGGGTCTGCTGATACGGCCTGTACTGTTTTATCCGATGCGTTCCGGGTATAATCTGTGTCAGGGTTCCGCGCGGACTCCTGTCGGTCCTGAATGCGGGTTTCTTTAAATTCAACGCTCGATTTCAGGATAGAGAGAAAATCACCGCCGCTTTTAAATTCGGCAGATTCCCCGCGGTCTCCGGCTGCTGGAAGGCTTATTGAGTTTTCTATACCGGACGATTTAATGTATCCGACCATTCCTGCCTCTGTAAATTAAAAATGCTTTAACAGCTATATTATCGTCAGGTATAATATTTACTGAATTGAATTTTAAAAAAAACAGAGAGAGTTAGAGGGAGTAAACAGGGATAAAAATCTCAAAAAACACTATTATCAGTATCGGGAACTGTTCATCTGCACATTATTGAGTATACCAATACCCATCATAGCCATAAAGAGGTTTGATCCCCCGTAAGACATGAAGCAGAGCGGAAGACCGGTAACAGGCATGATGCCTATTACCATCCCTATATTTATAAATACATGAAAAAAGAGTATGGCGGTCACACCCGTTGCGAGCATGGCGCCAAACTTGTCCCTGGTCTCAAGGGATATTTTGATACCCCTGTAGATAATCATAACAAAAAGCAGCAACAGCAGCAGCGCTCCCACAAAGCCGAATTCCTCTGCCACAACTGAAAAGATGAAATCGGTGGTCTTTTCGGGCAGATAACCAAGCTGTGTCTGGGAACCGGAAAGAAATCCCTTGCCCAGAAAACCGCCCGAACCAATGGCGACCTTGGACTGTATAATATTATATCCCGAGCCGTGCGGGTCAAGGTCAGGGTTGAGGAATACAAGTATCCTCTTCTTCTGGTACTCCTTAAAAAGATTCTGTATTACAACTGAAAGAAAAAGCCCCAGGGATATAACGGTTGCGGGGATGTAGGTTCTTCTTAAAAACGGCCTGGGTATAAAATAATTTATTATAAAGGTCGTGATGGCCAGCACAAGAAGCACGCCGGCAACTGTAAAGAGCACATCCACATGCAGAAAAAACTGTATCAGAAAATTTGTTCCCGTATACCCGGCCCATTCCCGGTATGTCAGCATCATGGGAAAAACCATTGCTATTACCGCGATAAGTATTATGGAGACAAGGTGTGAAACGTCCGCGCCGCCGATAAAAAGCATGGTAAAGAGCAGCGGTATAAAAATCGCCGCTGTTCCAAAGTCAGGCTGTTTGAGTATTATAAGAACCGGCACCAGTGTTATCACGGCCGGTACAAGCAGTTCCCTGAAATTTTTAATATCCCTCTCCCGCAGCTCAAGATATTTGGCCAGTACTATTACCACCCCTAATTTCATAAACTCCGAGGGCTGTATCGAAAAGAGTCCAAAATTAAGCCAGGCGCTGGTTCCCCTTATGGGCCTGCTGAAAACTGTTGTAATCAGGAGTAAAAAAACCAGAGCCCCGTATATCTGGAGGGAATAATCCCCTAACTGCCTGTAATTAATAATGGACATCAGCGCCATAAATACAAGCCCTATTATAAACCAGATAATCTGTTTTTTAAACAGGCCTCTGTTTGTATTTTCGATAGGATCAAAACCGGCGCTGTAGATCATAAGGATGCCGAAAACTATGGTTATGACCATAGCAGCTACCAGAAAAAAATCCATCCTGTTTAAAAAACCCCTGTTGAACATCGGTAAAACCCCTGCTATCTGACCATCTGCGCAGACTGGTCATTTCTCGCAAAATACCCCTGGTTAATAAGGGAAGCGAATATCCTTTCTGCGATCGGGGCTGCGGCAACCGCACCCCACCCGCCATATTCAACAAACACAGTAACCACAACAGCATCTATGGGATCACCCTCAAAGGGGGCAAACCCCAGAAACCATGCGTGCTGTGAAAAATTCTCTTTTCTTACAGAACGTGTCTGCGCGGTTCCTGTCTTCCCGCAGATATGTACTTTTAAATGCTTCATTATACCTGACGTCCCATCCTCAACGCTGTAACGCATACCCTGCTTTATTGTCTGGATTGTAACAGGAGAAAGCGGGATCTCCCTCAGCTTCTGCCGTTTACCCTCGCCTATGAGGTTCCTGTTATCCGGTGAATAGACCGATTTTACCAGGTATGGTTTATAAACAACTCCATTGTTCACAATGGCGCACATCATATTTGTAAGTCCAATCGGTGTTACAGAGGTGAATCCCTGCCCTATTGACAGGTTTACAGTGTCGCCGTCGAACCAGGGCTGGCCGAATGTCTGCAGTTTCCACCTCTGAGACGGCACAAATCCCTGTATCTCACCCGGCAGGTCAATGCCTGACATCTCGTTAAGCCCCAGAAGTGTGGCGTATTTCATAATAACAGTGGGGCCGATGGCCATCCCGGCATTGTAAAAATATACGCTGCACGATTTACCCAGCGCCCAGTAGAGATTAAGTGAATTATGCACTCTGAAACAGTAGAAATCGTGGTCCACATATCCTTTAAGCGTCCATTTACCCGGGCAATAAAAGACCTTTTCGGGGTAGAGCTTTTCGGTCTCAAGCCCGGCAACAGATGTTACAATCTTGAATGTCGATGCCGGCGGGTACCTTGACTGTATTGCCCTGTTCAGAAAGGGCTTGGCCTTACTGTTGGTCAGGTCCTTTATGATATCATAATTTTCTTTTGATATTATAGAATTCGGGTCATAACCGGGCTTACTGATCAGGGCGATTATTTCACCTGTCGCGGGCTTTATAACTATAACAGCCCCGTTGTTCCTGCCCATTGCTTCATATGCCGCTTTCTGCACTTCGTAATCAAGGGTAAGCACCAGGTTGTTCCCCGAAACCGGGTCGTGCCCGATCTCCTCACCCCCGGTCCTGTTCTTTACGTCAACAATCCGGCGTATATACCCGTCCTCTCCCCGCAGTATCGAATCATACTGCCTTTCGATTCCGGCCTTGCCAAGCGACTGGTAGTATTTATACCCCCGATCCCTGAGTATTGAATATTCTTCTTTACTTATACTACCGGTATAACCCACTGCATGCGAAAAAATCTCGCCATAATTATAGACCCTGACAGGCGCATCCTCCCAGTTAACACCGGGAAAGAGATTTTTATGTGAAGCAACCTTGACGACAACGTCAAAACTGACGTCATCCTTCAATAAATAGCGCTCCCAGCGATTGCTCCTCTTTATGTCATCGAACACAACCTGCGGGTCGATGCGCAAAATTAAAGATAGATTCCGCAGCATAGCCATAAGCTGGGCATCAGATTCAAATGAATCGGGTACGGTGGTTAAATTAAACGAAGCCCTGTTTGACACAATAACAGCGCCCGATACATTTTTCTGAAAATGCCTGTCATAAATTTCACCGCGGGCTGCGGGAATCGGGATGTTGTTCTCCATGTTCATCCTCGATCTCTCGCTGTACTGCGCCCCCTGGATAATCTGCAGGTTTACAAGCTGGGCCACAATAATGAAGAACACGGAAAAGACGCCGATTATAAAATAATATACCCTTTTCCTGAAGGCCTCCAGCATCCTCGCTTTAAGGGATGTCTGATTCATCTACAGGAATCCCCCTCTTTCAAGCTCGTTATGGAATATCCTGTCGAAAATAAAAAACAGGGGCGGTGTGATAACCGCGTTGTAGAGCGCTTCGGGTATTATTACCTGTATTACAGAAACGAGCAGGGCCTGGTGAAAGATATATGCAAGAAAGAGTGTAAGTATTCCTTTAAGTAAGGACGCGACAAAAAGAAGCAGCATAATTGCTATGACAGTGTTTTTAACCACACCGCGCCCTATCATCCCGGCCATAAAACCGATCACCACCTTGGGAAGAGTAAGCAGCCCGAGTGGGGATCTTGAAATGGAATCATGAAACAGGCCGCCTATAAAACCCACAAGCTGACCGTTAAACGATCCGAAGCTGTAGCCTATATATACTACTATGATAAATACGAGGTCCGGTTTTTTACCCGCTATTGATATAATGTCGGTTCCCTGCAGAATCAGGGCCACGGCCGTTATAAGCGCAGTAAAAATATATGGAAGTATCATTGCAGCTCTCCGAACATTTCAAAGAAATCCTTATCCGGATTCTTTAAAAGGATAAAAACCTCTTCGAGGAGGCTGTAATCTATATAAGGCTTAACAATTATTTTCTGGTAAGGATTAATCTCGGAGAGTTCTGTGCGCTCAACCGTGCCGACAAGCAGTTCCGGCGGAAAAACACCGGCCTGGCCCGATGTAACTATCACATCTCCCTTTTTCACCGGAGTAGCGCGTGATATATAGCTTACCACGCAGAAATCGGAATTATAGGAATACCCTGAAAGAAGTCCGGGGATTTTTGACTCCTGAAGCTTGATGCCGAGCCTTATGTCGGGCGCGATAACAGGCTGTACCCTTGAGATTGATCCCCTTACCTCGACTATCTTGCCCACAACAACCTTCTGGCCGTTCTGGTAGGTAATAACCGGCATATTTACACCTACACCGTCATTTTCACCCTTATTAATTATGAGTGTCCTGAACCAGTTGTCAGGGTCCTTTGATATAATCTGTGACGCGATGCTGTTATACTTTACCCGCTCCTTGAATCCAAGGAGCACCCTGAGCTTTTCGTTCTCGGTTCTGACCTCGGCAAGTTCGGCCTGGATTATTTCAATCTGCATCGATTCATATTTCTCCAGTTTTGCCTCGGCTTTGCGCAGGTTTTCACGCAGAGTGCTGGTATCTTCAAATACGCTGAAAAGTCCGCCGATACCCTTTGATATGGCATTGTATCCTTTTGAAAAGGGCGTGACAATAGCGCTCATCACACCTTCGAACGTGAGGGTAAAACCCCCGCCCTGCACCGAAAGCGAAATAATGCAGAAGAGGGAGAATGATATAAGCGCGACAATAGATCTATGTCTGACCAGAAAATCCACGGATCATCACTTCAGGTTCGATCTGTAGAGGTGCTTTATCTCCTCAAGGAATTTTCCGGCGCCGAGGACTACGCATGTAAGCGGATTTTCGGCCTGTATTACCGGCACTCCGGTCTCCTTGCTGATGTACTTGTCCAGTCCCTTCAGCAGAGACCCTCCGCCGGTCATTACTATTCCGCGTTCAACTATGTCCGCGGCCAGTTCGGGCGGCGTTTTTTCAAGGGCATGCTTGACACCCTCAAGTATCTGCTCCACGGGCTCCTTGAGCGATTTACGAATTTCAACTGAGTCAATTTCGAGAGTCCTCGGGAGGCCTGAAATCGCGTCGCGCCCCTTGAGCTCCATTGTTTCGACCTTCTTCTCAGGGAACACATTGCCGAGACGGAACTTGACCTCCTCGGACATGCGCTCGCCGATTACGAGATTATACTGGGTCTTCATATACTTTATAATTGCTTCGTCAAATTCATCACCCGCGATTCTCAGGGAATCCGCTATTACCATACCTCCAAGAGAAATGACCGCGATCTCAGTTGTTCCGCCGCCTATATCAACAATCATGTGGCCAGCCGGCTCATGGATCGGGATATTGGCCCCGATTGCGGCAGCGAGAGCCTCTTCTATAAGGAAAATCTCCCTTGCGCCGGCCTGTTCGGCAGATTCACGAACCGCGCGCTTTTCAACCTCGGTAATTCCAGAGGGAACACCAATAACAACGCGCGGCCTGACCAGAGTTTTTCTTTTATGTACCCTGGTAATAAAATACCTTATCATTTTTTCAACTGTTTCAAAATCGGCTATAACTCCGTCTTTCATCGGCCTTATCGCCACTATATCACCCGGAGTTCTTCCCAGCATCCTCTTTGCTTCATGACCCACTGCAAGCACCTTGCTCGTACTTGTCTGAACCGCCACAACTGACGGTTCGCTCAGAACTATCCCCTGCCCCTTTACATGCACAAGAGTATTGGCCGTACCCAGGTCAATCCCCATATCGTTTGAGAACATACCATAAAAAGAATCAAACATGATTTATTATCTCCTGAATAGTTTCATTTTGTTGAATCCTCAGGCTGCACAATACAACCGCGGGAATAGGCTGAAAACTCTATTTGGTTAAACCCGTAATAGACATAATACGCTTATAAAAACTGCTAAGGTTTAAATTTTGTCAAGCTATAATCACTTAAAACAACAATGCTGAACAAATTGAATAAAAATTTTAACATTAACTCTGCTGACAGTGGAATCTTTGTTACACCATCGCGCTGAGTAATTATGACACGGCAATCCCCGCGTAAAAACCGGACAAAACTGCAATTATACCGGCATTAACCCTGACGGGCTGCCGCGGCATTCAAGGCCCGGCAAGTGGGGCACTTTTAAAAAACATGGTTGTACTACTTAACCGTGAGCAGATGTTTAACCTCTTCATTAGCAGGATCAATGGCTGCCGCCTCGGTAAGAATTATAACCGCCTTATCCTTTTCGCCAAGGGCAAAATGATTTTTCGCAATCCAGATTCTGCAGTTATTATCTGCCGATATATTCCGGGCCGCAGTATACTGCTCCAGCGATTCCCGGTAAAGCCTCTGGTTGTAGTAGATTCTCCCTAAGTTCAGGTAGCACGTCCTCTGCACATTCACATCCTCAGAAGACTTCAGTATAGACTGGAACTCCATGATCGCGTCCGTGTACTTCATACCGTCGGTCAGAGCCCGTGCCTTAAAAAGCCTGCCCTGTACCGAATCACCCACAGAGCCCTTCTTTTCAAGGTATTCCAGTCCTTCGTCAACATTTCCGCTCATAATACTCAGAAGCGAGTAGAATCTTGCATTCTCAACGGATATATTATCTTCTGACTTAATCTTTGAGTTAACAATACTGTATATATAATCATTGCTGTAATAGCCCGTAAGAAACGCAGCCTTTGTCAGGGAGAGCAGGTCATCCAGTTCAACCCCGCTGTCATCATTAAGAGCAATAGCCTTGTTTATGTCCCTGATTACAAGTCTAAGATATGAACGCGATTCTGCTGACAGCGACGCAAGCGAATCGTCGATATACATATCGGTGAAACTCCTGTTATCCAGGTTCAGCCCTAATTTCATATAAAGTTTCGCGGCCAGAATATACGCCTCGGGATCAAGAATGTTCTCTTTTTTATAGATTTCGAGGTCTTCCCCTAATTTTTTAAGATCCTGAACGCGGCTGACCGGATCCTCTATGCGTGAGACATCGTCGATCGCCTTGATTATGCGGTTCTGGTTTATACGCCAGAACATCAGTTTTGCCTTATTCGTGTAAAACATGTAAACAGCGGTGCACACAATCCCGGTAAAGAGAATAACTTTAAGAAAGCGCCTGTCCTTCTTTTTTGACTTATATCTGTAATACATAATCAGCCCTTTGCATATTCCTGAAAATACGTCTTTGCCTTTTCAGGCAGGCCGTCCCCCCTCTCAAGAAGGAACAGTTTTACCGTCCCGCTCCCCTTTAGCGACAGAGCTATAAAATTATCCCCGCCCCAGACATCAAAAATCCTGTGAAAATCGAACCTGTAAAGACTGTCTCCAAGATAAAAGCTGAGGCCGTCCCTCTCTACTAAAAGATTTCCGCTGCCGATTCTTTTTATGTTCTTATAACCTTCTATTGAATAGTCAATCGACGCGCTGCCCGAATCATAGTTTATCATGTCAGACCGGTCATCAAAGAGTATGGCGCTGACACCGCCGTAACCAGGCCTGGCAGTACGCTGCTGTAAACCGTTTTCCCGCGCAGGATTATCCTCCCTGAAGCCGGTCCTCTTCTTTCCATGAACAGTAACGCTTTCCGATAACTCGTTATCGAGAAGGTCATGTATAACCGGTTCAGATTCATCCATGGGAAAAGAAATGAACAGGTCCTCGTCATTGAAACTATCAATATCGTACGACATGTCGCTAATGATTTCATGATCATCAAGCAGGGGAATCTCGATCTCTTCAGGGTCAGGCTGCGCGCGTGAAGCGCCCTTTGCTGCCCGCACGGATTTTTTTGCGCCAATACCTCCCCTCGATTCCGTAAAAAATAAAAGAAGCAGTATAAGGAGTCCGGTAAGGATCAGCAGCAATGCAAGATAAATCATCTATATACTCCTCCGGTCATATTAGGAGTCTGTCCACACCCATCATCATTCCATATCATCTAAATGGCGAAAGGCCGATGTCAAGATATTTTCCCCGGCTCACCCTCGCCGGCCCTTAAATTTTCCAGAGCCCGGCCTTAAGGTATGGATCTCCCCTGTGTATAAAGTCGGTTGATTCATTTGCAAACATTACCAATTCCCACGAGCGTGGATGAAAGGAGAGATATTCAGTCTTTGACAGGGATAAAGCGTTTATCGAAGTGAACACAAAACCGCGGGGAACGATTTGTCCGATCAGATCAAGGAACGCGGTGTAATTATGCCTGACTGAAAAGTTTTTCCCTTTATTCCTTGAAAAGGTGGGCGGATCGAATACGACGAAATCGAAATACCTGTTTTTTTTTGCAAAAATTTTAACACGCTCGCTGGAATCGCCATAGACAAAGTTCCTTTCATCAACCGTAAGTCCGTTAAGTCTATAGTTCTCAACCGCCCTTTTCAGAACACTCTTTGAGAGGTCCACATTTATTGCCCGTTCCACGCCGTTTTTGAGCGCGTGCGCCGAAAATGCCCCGGTATAGCAGAAAAGATTAAGCATTGAACCCGGTTTCTCCCTTTTGTAAAAATCTGCAAGTCCCGCGCGTATATCGCGCATATCCAGGAATATACCGGTATTCTGGCCGTTCACAAGATCGGTGTTCATTAATGTTCCGTTCTGGCGGACTACGTTTCCACCTTCAGGATAGGCACCCCACACAATTAGACTTTTCCATTTTCCCGAACCTCCCTGTTCAGGCGCATGCATCCTGTTTTTAAGAAGAATCCCCCTGACCGGCTCTGGAAACAGGCTGGCGCAGCGAACTATCCGGGCCACAATCTGATCGATCATAGACTGCGCACCGGATGTGTAATACTGGATCAGTATATAGCCATTATACCAGTCGAGCGTGAGTCCCCTGATACCGTCGCCCGAAGAATTAAAAATCCTGAAACAGTCAGTTTCAGGATCACCAAAGAGGGCCAGCCTTTTTGTGAATGCGGCCTTCAGCAGTATGTCTGTTTCAGATATTTTCAACTGAGCCCCCTGTAAATTTCTATTATCCTTGATTCAAGTTCATCGTACTTGCCCTGTTTTATGAGCTTTTCATTTACAGGATATGTCATGCCGCACGAAATGACCCTGTCAGCGGAGAGATAATCCTTAAAGTTCCGGTTATCAATACCTCCAGTGGGCATAAGCCCGAAATCGAACATCTTAAAGGGCGCGGCCATGGAATTTATATATTCCACACCCCCGAGTGAGGCCGCGGGAAAAATCTTTACTACGCTGCTTTTTTTAAGCGCGGCAAAAAGCTCGCTGGGTGTTGCCGCGCCCGGGACATAGGGGATCCCCTTTTTAAATGAATGCTCAACAAGCTTTTCATCAAAACAGGGAGAAACGGCAAACACTGCCCCTTTGTCCGCGGCCCTGTCTATAGCATCTGTGGTAAAAACGCTCCCCGCGCCTGTAATAAGTTCGGGATACTCCCTGTATATAGCCCCTATGCAGTCAAAGGCAACGGCAGTTCTGAGTGTTACTTCTATAATATTAACATTATGCTTCAGGAGAAGTTCAGCGGTTTTCAATGCTCCTTCTGTATTATCAAAAACACACACAGGCACAACCCTGACTTCTGATAAAATTTTTTTAAAGTCCATGACCGCCCTCCTGTTTTGTCCGGTTATTATATCGGAAAAAATTTTTTATCAACATAAAAAAAAAGGGCTGCCCTAAGGCAAGCCCATTAATTTATGAAACACTTTTTTAGCAATCAGTCAATTTTAGGGTATAAAAGTTCAATGTGATTCCCGTCCGGATCTGCAAAAACTATCCTTTTGCCCTTTCTGATATTCTCAGGGCCTGCCACAATTGCAATCCCCGATTCCTCGAGTTCGTCAATGGCATCTTCAAAGTCCTCTTCATCCACAAAAAATGATATACAGTTTTTAGAATCCTTGCTGTTTTTATAGCCCGTAACCTCTATAAGGGATATCATTATATCCCCCATTTTAAGGAATGCCTGCCCGGAATTGCTTATATTTTCAATCACATCAAAATCAAAAAGTTCCCTGTAGAATTTGACAGAACTTTCCAGATCCGAGACCGTAACTCCAAAATGATTTACGCTTTCGATGACAATCATTTTAACCTCATTTAAACAGCTCAAATCAGACTCTTCGTATATTTTATAATTTAACGCATGGGTAAATACGTGTCAATCAGATATTCTAAATGTTTAGAAAAACTTATTTTTTTTTTATAAAAGGGCAGGTCAAAAAAACCTCCGGCCGGGAACCCCTGTTTTACCTGTACAGCCGGTAAAAAAACACTCTACTCAACAGTCACGCTCTTTGCCAGGTTCCTGGGCTGATCAACGTCACATCCCCTTAATACCGCGATGTAATATGAAAGCAGTTGCAGCGGGATTACCGCCAGTATGGGAACCAGGGCCCTGTGGATATCGGGTATAAAAATAACATGATCCGCATATTTATGTATATCCCTGTCACCCTCTGTGGCGATGGCTATAATCCTGCCCTTTCTTGCCCGGACCTCCTGCATGTTGCTCACTATCTTGCTGTATATCTCATCGCGGGTGGCTATGAAGACTACGGGCATCTCTTCGTCTATCAGGGCTATAGGGCCGTGCTTCATCTCTGCCGCAGGGTATCCTTCGGCGTGAATATATGATATCTCTTTCAGTTTCAGCGCGCCCTCAAGGGCAACGGGAAAATTCAGGCCGCGGCCTAAGTAGAGAAAATTGTTTCTGGAACTGTAGAACTCGGCGATCTCCCTGACCTTTTCACATTCCGAGAGTACCAATTTTACCATTTCCGGAAGGCGCAGCAGATCATTAACCAGGGCCGTACCCTCTGAAAATGACATGTCGCGTTTTCGCCCAAGAAAGAGTGTCAGCAGCGTTATTACTGTAAGCTGCGAGGTGAAGGCCTTTGTCGAGGCTACTCCGATTTCTGGGCCGGCATATATGTAGACGCCGCCGTCCGACTCGCGGGCGATTGTGCTGCCCACCACGTTGGTTATGCCCAGCACCCTGACCCCCTTGGCTTTTGCTTCACGCAGGGCCGCAAGGGTATCGGCTGTCTCGCCAGACTGGCTTATGGTAATGACAATATCCCCTTTCTGTAAAACCGGTTTCCTGTACCTGAACTCGCTTGCGTATTCAACTTCTACAGGTATGCGCGCGTATTCCTCGATCAGGTACTCGGCAACAAGTCCGGCATGCCACGATGTACCGCAGGCAATAAAGATTATCCTTCGGATACCGTCTATATCTTCATCGGTAAGACGCAGCCCGTCAAGCCGTGCCATGGCCTGATCTGCAATTATTCTTCCCCTGAACGCATCGCTGATGGTCTCGGGCTGCTCAAATATCTCCTTGAGCATATAATGGTCAAATCCGCGCCTGCCGATTGAGGCTATGTCCCAGTCAACCGATTCAACAGTCTTGGTCTTGGTTGTCCCGATCATATCCTGGTCGTAAATCCGGTACCCGTCAGCCCTGAGCTCGACGATTTCACCATCATCCAGGAATATTACCTTCCTTGTATGCTCAATAACCGCGCTCACATCAGAGGCTATCATCATCTCGTCTTCGCTGACACCAATAATCAGGGGACTCCCTTTACGTGCCGCAATCAAAAGTTCCGGATATTTCGCATGCATAACAACCAGGCCGTAGGTACCCTCAACATGCGACAGGCATTTGATTACAGCCCCGGGCAGCGTGCAGTCCGAGTCCGCAAGATACTGCTCAATAAGATGGGCAAGCACCTCTGTATCGGTTTCACTTTTAAAAATATGCCCCCTCTTTATAAGGACATCTTTCAGGTCTCTGTAATTTTCTATTATTCCATTATGCACAACAACAAGTTCGCCAGTACAATCCGCATGGGGGTGGGCGTTGATGTCGTTTGGCTCACCGTGAGTTGCCCATCTTGTGTGCCCCACGCCTGCCCTGCACTCGTTTATTGAGCTGTAATCGAGTATCCCCTCAAGGGCCGAAATCTTGCCGGCCTTTTTGACCAGCACAAGCTTTCCGCCGCAGTTAACACATATACCTGAAGAGTCATATCCCCTGTACTCAAGCCTTTTGAGCGCATTGATTATAAGTTCGGGGGCACTTTTGTTCCCCACATAACCCACTATTCCGCACATATTAACCCCTTGATAATCCTGTTATTCAGCAGCTTTTTTCTGCGCAGGTTCAAGCCTTAATCTGTCTAAATAAATGTGAACCGACCTTCCCCTGAACGATTCGGCAAGCCTGAATTTTACAATTCTGCCCGAAACCGCAAAAAGAGTCTTGCTGATCACCCTCTCGCGGAGAAGCTGCTCATATCCGGGAATTTCCCCTTTAATGAATTCCGGGTCCGGCGTCCCGTGAATGTAAAGCCAGTCATTATAAATAATATCTGATGAAAAATCCACACTGCCGGTAAAAAGACGCGGATCTATAAGAAAATCATAATCTGTTTTTATATCACACCCTATCAGATCAACCATGAACCTGTTCAGCCTTTTGCGGTGATAGGCCTTGCTACCAACAAATCCGGTATCCCACCTTATGAACATGCTCCTGAGCCTGAAATAGTTCCCGGCGGCCCCCGCGCATTCATCAGCCCTGAGATTCAAAGAAAAAACCAGACAGATGGCAATTAACATTACAGGCATTCTGCTGTAAATTCTTTTATTTACTCTATTTACGGATATTCCGTGAATGTGCGCGGATTTCATTGTTTAACCTCAATACTAATTTAGTGTTTAAGATATATTCAGAAAGCACTTTTCAATTTAAAGAAAAAAAAATTGAAAAAAAACCCTTCATATTTACCATGTTAGACCTGATGGTTTCAATATACTCTGCATTATGCGGATCGCAGCATGCCGCGTTAAAAGTGAATGACAGCAGACGGCATGATTCTTAAAAACCGGTATTAAATTGAAAAACATCAGCAGATTCACTTATATTATTAATATGCAAACAAACAGACGGAGTTACGAAAAATGACAGACAAACACTGGTCCGACAGACAGGAATCGACCTGGAAAACCAAAACAGGCCTTGCCGAGAGGCTCAAAGGCGGGGTAATCATGGATGTGGTTACGCCTGACCATGCGAAAATCGCAGAGGATGCCGGGGCTTCGGCTGTAATGGCCCTTGAAAGGGTCCCTGCGGACATCCGCGTTGCCGGAGGCGTAGCCAGGATGTCGGATCCCGATGTAATAATAAAAATACAGGAATCTGTGAGCATTCCGGTTATGGCAAAGTGCAGAATAGGGCATTTTGTCGAAGCGCAGATTCTTGAAGCTCTTAAAGTTGACTTTATTGACGAAAGCGAAGTTCTTACGCCTGCGGACGACCGCTTTCACGTGAACAAATGGAACTTCAGGGTCCCCTTTGTATGCGGCTGCCGGGACTTAGGCGAGGCGCTGCGCAGGATCGGTGAAGGCGCGGCAATGATCCGCACCAAGGGTGAAGCCGGCACGGGCGATATTATCGAAGCTGTGCGTCACATGCGGACGCTGCAGGATGACATGCGCAGGATCAGCTCTCTCCCGGCGGAGGAACTCATGACAGCGGCAAAGGAACTGGGCGCTCCGTACGAACTCATACTCGAAGTAGCCCGCACCGGAAAACTCCCAGTACCGAATTTTTCAGCGGGAGGCGTTGCCACGCCTGCTGATGCCGCGCTCATGATGCACCTCGGCGCGGAGGCTGTATTTGTAGGTTCCGGGATCTTCAAGTCCGGCGATCCAGCGAAGAGGGCAAAGGCTATTGTGCAGGCTGTCACATTCTACAAGGACCCGGCCAAACTTGCTGAAATTTCGCGCAATTTAGGCGAACCTATGACAGGTATAGGCATGGCCCAGTTGAGCGATAAGGAGAGGCTTGCGGGCAGAGGCTGGTAGGCCTGCCCTTGTCTTATTTTTAAAAACATCGAAAAAGCTATTAATTGCAACTACACGCTGCACAGGATAAGACATGAACAATCTGCAGAACAGACTGAACGCCTATCTTGAATCGGACTTCATAAAAAAAACAGGCGATATCCGTAAGGGCAGGCTCTCCCTTAACCTTGTTTCGGGCATGAGGAACCTGACCGCGGCTGAAATAAATATCTTAGAACTGCGGAACAACCATTCTGATGGCTGGAACAGCGTACTGGTAAGCCATGATTTTATTCCCGATTATATTTCGGGCTGCAGGTTCCACGGCGAATGCCGGATTGGAAGATTTGACGGATCGCCAATAGATACAGGCTACGGCGTTATGCTCCCCTGCGGAATATATGATTCTGTCATTAACAGCTCGATTCTGTGCGGAGGATCGGCCCTGTACAGGTGCGGCATAATTTCAGGCTACATAATCGCAGAGAAGAGCGTACTCTACTCTGTAAGTTCAGTCACCGCCGGGAGCGGACTCTGTTTCGCAAACGGCAGCCTAATCCCTGTGGGGCCTGAAACCGGCGAAAGGGGAATAAACATATTCGCGGACATGAACATGAGCATAGTGAAAGCGCTGATTACATCAAAGTCCTCCGCGGCGATGTTCAGTGAATTTATATCAGCATATAAAGAAGCATGCACGCTTGACCACGGTTTTATCGACAGCCGCTGCATAATCAGGGACACTATCTCAATAAGGGACTCATTCATAGGTGAAGGCGCGATGATTGACTGCGCTGCGGAAATTTCAGGTTCAGCCCTGCTGAGCACACGCGATGAACCTGTTAAGGCCGGCAGCGGCGCAGTGGTCAGGGATTCCATAATACAGTACGGGTGCAGCATGGATTCCGGCGCGCACATAGACTCCTCGCTGCTCATGGAGCATTCTAAAGCCGAAAAAAAATGCCTTATCAGCTCCAGCATAATCGGCCCCAATTCATCTATAGGCGAAGGAGAAATCACATCGGCCATTGCCGGGCCCTTTACCGCGGCGCACCACCAGTCCCTGCTTATAGCCTGTATATGGCCCTCAGGCCGCGGAAATATAGGCTACGGAGCGAACGTCGGTTCAAACCACACTTCGCGCCAGCCCGACCAGGAACTTATACCTGGCGAGGGAATGTTCTTAGGGCTCGGATGCAGCATCAAGTACCCTGCGGATTTCAGCCGTTCCCCTTATTCTGTAATATCCACTGCCGTAGTCACCCTTCCGCAGCGCATGGAGTTCCCATTCTCCCTGATTAACCAGCCGATGTCGCTTCACGAGACGGTTCCGGCAATGTACAATGAACTTAAACCGGGATGGATGCTTTCGGAAAACCTCTACACCCTTGTGCGCAACGAAATCAAGTTCCGCGAACGCAACAGTGCGCGCCGGGATTCTTTTGACTTTAACATGCTCAGGCCCGAAACAACAGACCTGATGGTTACGGCGCGCGCAAGGCTGCGGCAGGCAACCGGCAGAGATATATTCACCGACCAGCACATACCCGGCGCGGGCAAAAATTTTATCACAGCAGACAGCGTCCGGAAAGGTATGGAATCATACGACTTTTTCATTAAATACTACGCGCTTCGCATGTACGCGAAACGCGCAGGCATGCTCATTGCAAAGGGGAACAGATTAAGCCGCGAACTTATACTTGAAGATGACCATGAAACCCGATGGTGGCAGCACGCAAAGGGGGTACTAAAATCCGAAGGGCTAATGGACAAAGAGGTCTGGGCGAACATGGAACTCTTCATTGACATTACAGGCGAAATATACACAAAGACGCTTAACTCAAGGCGCAGGGACTACGAAAGGGGCAGCGCCATAATCGAAGATTATGCCATCTACCATCAGCTTCCTGAAAACGACCCTGTTATTCAGGACCTGCGCCACAGGACAGAAATAGAGATAAACCGGGCCGAACAGATAATCCGCATGATAAAATAGCAGTTATGGGTCAGACCGGTATCTCCTCAACGGCTTCTATGACGCCGCGGAACACTTCCCTGCTCTTTCCGGCCAGGGCCAGTTCATCTAATTTAAGCCGGGCCTCGTCTATAAGTTCCCTGTGACGGGTTATTGTGTCATTCATTGCGCCGCTGTCAATAATCATGCTTCTTATATATTCCACATCCGCTTCACTCTTCTCAGGTTCAAGAAACCTAATGGTAAACTCTGACCTTTCAGCGCCCTGAAGGTTAGCTACTGTGTTCTGCACCAGCAGCGTGAACTTCCCCTCTTTTATGTCCGAATCATTGGGCTTGCCCGTATCCCCTTCAACACCGAAAACTCCAAGCAGGTCATCGCGCACCTGAAACGCTATACCGAGGGGAATGGCGAAATCCTCAATGCGTTTCTTTTCACGCGCGCTACGGCCTCCGGCGAGCACATATCCCATTATCATGGGGTATACCATGGTATAATAGGCGGTCTTCATAAGGCATATCCTCATGGGGGCATCGCTCTGCGGGTCTATTGAAGAGGGCAAGGTGCAGAGGGAATCGAGTATCTGGCCCCAGGCGGTCGTCTCGTAGGTTTTCGAGAAAACCTGCAGGAACCTGTTTTTATACGCGGCCCTGACCTTTGCGGCAGCCACAAGGTCAACTGCGCAACTGAAAATTACATCGGCAAGCACTGATGCTATGTCAGTACCTATGGCGGGATTAAGGGAAGACTTACCGTACATGTCTCCCATGAGTATATGCAGGGACTTTTTGCCGCGCCTGAGCTCTGACCTGTCAATGATATCATCCTGTACAAGCAGAAATGAATGCATCAGCTCAACCGCAGTTGCTAACTTAATAATACCGGCAAATGAACCTAAGCCGCGCCTGTAACCTTTGAACGAATTCAGCAGCACAAGGGGCCTTATTCTTTTGCCGTCGCGCAGGCAGAACTCCGAGACCGACGCGTACATATCCTTCATAAACCGGGCGTCTGAAGAGGCAATCCTTTCATCGAAAAGCTCTGTTATAAGGCAGTCAATCTTCGGAACATACTCCGCCGAAAATTTTTTGAAAATGTCTCTGCTCCCCTGCTCTTTATCTGTCATCAGATAAATCCCCCCTAAGGCAAAAGATTATTCATAGCTTCATTATATTCCCGCTATTTGTAAATAAACATTTGCGGCAGGAAGAAATAATTATTCGGAGCTGTTCGGGAAAAACACGGTCGCGTCATGCTGCTTTTTTGCGGCGGGCTGAACTTCACGCCCCCGGCTTCGCCGCCTGAAGCATCTGACGTGCATGGATGCACTAATGTGACGATCAGGATGATCTAATGCGGTGCCGGGACAGGAAGTCCTAA
>Ga0255347_1003381_pt1 | contig 20831 bp, 9 predicted proteins | sample wastewater_treat_2_FD_192479 | JGI IMG/M metagenome (GOLD analysis project Ga0255347, IMG submission 192479) | Wastewater microbial communities from Lulu Island WWTP, Vancouver, Canada - plant24 | ecosystem: Engineered > WWTP > Wastewater > Unclassified | place: Canada: Vancouver, British...
CGGACGCCGTCCCCATCGCCTCCCTCGCCCGCTTCAAAGGCCTCGAAGCCGACGCCGTCGTCCTCTGCGAAATCCGCCCCGACTCCCACGCCTGCACCCCCCGCCACCTCTACATCGGCGCCAGCCGGGCGCGGCATCTGTTGGTGGAGGTGCGATATGCGCGATAGGGGAATATCCACTTATCGTACAGATTCATCCTCTTCATTTCCAATTCAGTTTCCGCAAGTGATCCTTTCCCCCTCTTTCACCGTCCTTCTAGTCTCATTCCATATTCTTTAGGCCTCAGTCGTGTCCAACCACCTTCCTTCAGGCTCCCTCGGAGAGGCTGCTGTTCTCGTCGACTATGACAACGTCATGACCTACCGCGAACGCACACTTCTTGACCTTTCCGAGAACCTTCATTTTCTCATTCCTCCTCTGTCGGCCTTGGTTGGCACTGTGCTTGGACCATCTTCTCTCAACATGCGTTTCTATGGTGGCTGGCTTACCTCTCGTTCTCGGCCATCGCGTCGCGCGCAATGGTTGTTTTCACAGTTGCCCTTTTTCAGAGGCCGTATTGATGGCATGCTTGTTAGACCTACTCTTGCGTATTCCCTTGCTTGTCGACCCAACGATTACCTTGTTGGCACTCTGCGTTCTCGCGAAAACGGCTCTTATATTCAGAAGATGGTCGATACGCTCCTATGCATGGACACTTGGTTCTTCTCTGTTTCCTGCGCCTTGCCAACTTTCCTTGTCTCCGACGATGATGACTTTGTGCCGGCCCTCCTTGCTCCTTATTCAATCAACCAAAGCGTTCGCCTATATTGCGTCCGCAAACGTCTAGATGGTGTTGGCCTTAACGATCCAATTCTTAGATCCGCTGGTGTTCACTTACTTTCACTACCAGGAGGCACGACATGTCCGTCGACGACTTCTCAAGATACTGGCGTGACCGTCTAGAACTCGATCTTAGTCCCTTTGCAGACCCTGGCTCGCCGTTTGCTGTCACGGGCGAGCGGAAGACTTTCACGGCCCAATGGCATTCTCGCTCTGAGCCGCTTGAGGCCATCTTCACCTGTGTCCCCGACACAGGAGTATCGGTACGTTTTCAGAATGAGACCTATTCGTACCGCTCCTTCCTGGCCTCACCAAAGATGGCCGATCTAACAAATCTGGCGAGAATGATCCTGACCTCGTCGGAGCCCTCCTTCTTCGTTCCGACGCGTGCTCGTTACTTCACACTAGATAACGACTGTCCTGTAGATGGCGAAGCCACACAGCTCCTACGGGAGTTACTAGGAGTTGATTCGCCATCCAGCACACGCATTCTGATGGTTACTGGGCAGGCTGGTTCCGGCAAGACCTGTGTTCTTCGTGAGCTAATACGCCGCCAAGCCGACCTCTATTACCGCAAACAGACCGACTGCCTCTATCTCTACATCAACGCACAAGGCCGGGCTCTTGCCCGTTTGAACGAGGCACTCGCCACCGAACTCCAGGACCTTCGCGCTCGACTCACCTATCACGCTATCGCTCCGCTGGTGCGTTGTGGCATTCTTGTGCCCTTTATCGACGGTTTCGATGAACTTCTTGGCACCGGTGGCTACGAAGACGCTTTCAGTTCTCTTGCTGCGTTTGTCGAAGAGCTGAATGGTCAGGGTCAGATTGTCGCCTCCGCCAGGAGTACCTACTACGAGCAGGAGTTTGTCTCCCGTGCTAGCTCAAGAACGGCACTTGGCGCTCAGGCCTGGACCCAGATACCTCTTGAGGTTTTGTCCTGGACAGAGTGTGAATTCGACTACTACATCGATAATTGGCCGACCAGCGTCGCTAACGCAGCAATTGATAGCGTCAAGCTACGCAAAGCAGCCGATCGGGTCTTCTCAGGCAGAAATGCGCATCTGCGCAGCAAGCCACTATTTGTCGCGAGGACCGCAGCCTTGCTCGCTAGAGACCCTGACTTCGCTGGCGGTGACGATTTGCTACATCAATTGGTTGAGGCATTTCTGGAACGCGAGAGAGCCGAAAAATTGCTTGATCGGCATGGTGGATCCCTGCTGACAAAGGAACAGCTACAAGCGCTATTACGTAACCTCGCCGAAGAGATGTGGAATCAGGAAACTCGTGAACTTGATCCGCGCTCGTTACGTGAGGTGGCCGAGTACGTTCTCGTTACCGAAGGAGCCTCGAAAGCAGTACAACAGATTGTCATAGAGGCAATGCCGAAGATGGCACTGCTTGCGCTCGGCGAACGCAAAGGTTTACGTTTCGAACACGAGATGTTCTTCTCATATTTCCTTGGTGAATATCTGGCGCAAAAGGTATTCGAGGACTCACAGAGCCTTCGCATGATGCTTGGAAGATCTATCCTTCCCAATGAGGTCGCCGAAGCCGCGGTTACATCTTCAGAGCGCAGATGTATTCTGGGTAAGCCCAGGGCGCTACAGACCGCACTCGACATTACCGCTGAGGCTGCTTCAGTCGAAAGCCCACGCAGTAACCAGGTAAGGGAGAACGCAGGTGTCGTGGCGCTCGCGTTTCTGCGAAATACGCAAATGACTCAAGAGTCGATCCAAGGCATTCATGTTGCTCGTGTAGTAATCCCCGGCGGTGAACTACGTGGGCTGCAATTCAAGAATTGCCGATTCGAGCGCATGGAGCTGCGCAGAGTCGATCTCTCTGAAACCGTCTTCGAGAATTGCCATGCTGATCGCCTCGTCCTAAGCGATGTGGTTGTTGATCCCGAAACAACCAGATTGGGGCTCATTGGGTTTGATGTAGATAGCGACCTCGCCGGCATCAGAATTCGCGATCAGGGACTATTGCGCGGTGTCTACGACCCTGCGGAAAGGCACAAGCTGATGATCGATTGCGGCTTGTTGCCCGTGGCAACAGCTCCTCCGAATGCATCCCAGAGGCAGGTCGATAGCAGGGTGGTGGATTTGGTGCGAAGACTCAGTCGCCTTTACGGACGCAGCAACCCTGTATGTACCTCGGACGATACTCAACGGAGGCTGTTCGGCGATCCGAATTGGCCTGAATTAGAGCGGCTGCTACTACAACATGCTGTCGTAACCCAGGAGACCCGCCAGACTGGCGGCAGCCAGAAGAATTTCTTACGACGGCGCGTCCTCCCAGAACAGCTGATGGCAGGGTTAGACCGGAAGGCTTCCGTTCCTCGAGAAGTCAAATCCTTCTGGGATGCGCTAGAGAAGAAGAAGTGGAAATGAAGGAGAGAGAGCGCGATACAGATCGTCCACAAAGAATCCTCTAGAGGACCTTGAGATGACCCTGTCGAGCCCTCCACGCTTCCGCATCGCCGTCACCGACGGTGACTGGTTTCGGTTCCTGCGTTCCCGGCCCGGGCTCGACGAGGTGAACTTCTGGATGCCCGGGGGCGGAAGGGGGTTCCGGGCGCTCGTGCCGGGCGAGCCGCTGCTGTTCAAGCTCCATGCACCTGACAACTACATCGCCGGCGGCGGCTTCTTCGGCCACTTCTCCCAGCTCCCCTGCTCGCTCGCCTGGGAGGCGTTCGGAGAGAAGAACGGTGCCTCCACTTTCGCCGAGATGCGCCGGCGGCTTGAACGGTACCGTCGAACGGAAACCTCGCACCAGGATTACGAGATCGGCTGCATCATCCTCCTGGCCCCGTTCTTCTGGGAACGAGAGGCGTGGATCCCCGCGCCGGAGTCCTGGGCACCGAACATCGTCCAGGGGAAGAACTACACGACCGCCGACGCCGGAGGCGCCCGCCTCTGGGCCGAGGTCGCCGAACGGCTCGCTGGGACGGTTGTGCAGGACGAGGTGGCCGAACAGCCTTCGCTCTTCGGCGACCCGATCCTCGTGCGCCCGCGCCTCGGTCAGGGCGCCTTCCGGATCGTCATCACCGACGCCTACGAACGCCGCTGCGCGGCGACGGGAGAGAAAGCCCTGCCGGTCCTCGAGGCGGCGCACATCCTGCCGGTGGCCGAGGGCGGCCAGCACCAGGTCAACAACGGCCTCCTGCTGCGTTCCGACCTCCACCGGCTCTACGACCGCGGCTACATCACCGTCACCCCCGACCTCCTGCTCCGCGTCAGCAGCCGCCTCCGCTCCGAGTTCGGAAACGGGGAGATCTACTACCCGCTGGATCGGCATCGGATCTGGGTGCCGAAGCGGGAAGAGGCGAGGCCGAGCCGCGAAGCGCTCGAGTGGCACGCCGATACGGTCTTCAGGCCCTAGTGGAGGAATGCCATGCCGATCAAGACCAGCCCGACCGGAAGCGAGCTCTTCGTCGTCGATAACAGCGACGAGGAGTGGAAGGTCCGCAAGTACCTCCACGACTGGTGCCAGCTGTCGAAGGAGATCGATATCGCCACCGGCTACTTCGAGATCGGCTCGCTCCTCGCACTGGGAGAAGAGTGGAAGAAGGTCGACAAGATCCGCATCCTGATGGGAAGCGAGGTCACCAAGCGAACCCATCGGGCATTCACCGCTGCCCAGCGGGAGCTGTTGCCGCGTATCACGGAGCGACTCGACGAGAGCGTCGAGACCTCCAAGGAGGAGAACGACTTCCTGGAAGGGGTTCCGGCGATCGTCGAAGCGCTTCGCTCGGGCCAGATCGAATGCCGTGTCTATCGCAAGGACAAGTTCCACGCCAAGGCCTACATCACCCACGCCCGCCTAGAGGTGGTGGGGTCTTTCGCCCTGGTCGGCTCATCGAACTTCACCGCGCCCGGCCTCTCGGAGAACGTCGAGCTCAACGTCCAGATCACCGGTTCTCCGGTCAACGTCCTCCAGGAGTGGTTCGATGAGCATTGGGATGCGGCCCAGGATGCAACTGCCGCCGTGACCGAGGTTCTCGACCGGCACATCCGCGAGTATCTCCCGTTCGATGTCTACGCCAAGGCCCTCCACGAGCTCTTCCAGGACTCCTCCTACACGGGCACGGAATGGGAAGTGGTCGGAGCCGACAAGGGGGGCTCCAAGGTCTTCGCCAAGCTCGACCGCTACCAGCAGGAGGGCTACCGGAACCTCCTCCAGATCGCCGAGCAGTACCGCGGCGCCTTTCTCTGCGATGGTGTCGGTCTCGGGAAGACGTTCATCGGTCTCATGCTCCTCGAGCGCCTCGTCGTCCACGACCGCCGCCGGGTCGCCCTGATCGTTCCGAAGTCAGCTCGCAAGCCGGTGTGGGAGGCGACGATCCGCCGCTACTGCCCGGAGCTGCTGAGCGGGTTCCTTCCGCTCATCGTGGTGAACCACACAGACCTCATTCGCGAGCGGTCCGGGGACGTCGACTGGCCCCAGGTCATGGAGAACATCAAGGCGCAGGCCGACGTGCTCGTCATCGATGAGGCCCACAACTTCCGCAACCCGGGGATCGCCGGCCGCGGCCGCTTGCGACCGTCCAGGTACCGGAAGCTCGCCGAGATCATCGATGGCCCGAGTGGACCCAAGCAGGTGTATTTGTTGACGGCCACGCCGATCAACAACAGCCTCGACGATTTCCGCCACATGGCCGAGCTCTTCACTCGGAAGGAAGAGGATTACTTCGCCCGAACCCTCGGGATCCACACGCTGCGCGGCCACTTCCGCGTACTCGAGAGGAAGCTCCAGCAGAGAGTGGCAGCGCTGACCGCCGGTGCCGCGGCGGTCGAGGCCGGCGGCGACGCAACGGAGGCCGAAAGGGTTCTCGAGGACGACCGGATCTTTCGCGCCCTCGTGGTCCAGCGCAGCCGCGCCTACGTGCGCCGGAGCCAGGAACAGGAAGGCGGCAACCAGGCGATCTTCCCCGTGCGCGAGGCTCCCGAGGTCGCGCCGTACTCGATCCGCAAGACGTACGGACGGCTCCTGGAAATGATCGAGGTCGCTTTCTCGAAGGAAGCTCCGCTCTTCGTCTTGCCGATCTACTACCCCCTCGCCTACTACCGCGGAAAGCGCGAGGACATCGATCCCCTGCAGGAAGGTCGCCAGAAGCAGGTCGTCGGCTTGATCCGGACGCAGTTCCTCAAGCGTTTCGAGAGCTCGGCGCATGCCTTCCTGCGCTCCTGCGAACGGCTCCTGGTGAAGCTCCTCGCCTGGGCGCAAGTCCACACCGAAGACCACTCGATCGACCGGGCACGCCTCGACAGGTGGCGCCGCAAATGGGCCAAGGTCATTGGCTACCTCGAGCAGCTCCACCTTGAGTTCGAGCAGGACGAGGCGGACGCGGAGGAGGACCTCATCTCCCCCGAGATGCTGGAGGCGGTCGAGCTCCTCGACCGGGACGAGTATGACGTCAAACGGATGCTCGACGACGTTCTCGACGACCTCGACCAGCTCGCCCAGTTCGTCGAAGAGGTGCGGCGGCTCGACCCGAAGAAGGACGACAAGCTCCTCGCCCTGGTCGCCCTGCTCAAGAAGGACCCGGTCCTTCGGCGGGACAAGTGCCTGATCTTCACCGAGTTCGCCGACACGGCGCGCTACCTGGTCAAGGAGCTTCGGGATAGAGGGATCGAGGGGGTCGAGGCGATCGACGGCGGCAGCAAGCTCGACCGCGGCGAGGTGATCCGGCGGTTTGCTCCCTACTACAACAACAGCCGCTCGGCCGAGGTCGACGACGAGATTCGCCTGCTGATCTCGACCGACGTCCTCTCCGAGGGCCTGAACCTCCAGGACGCAACCCGGCTCATCAATTACGACATCCACTGGAACCCAGTCCGCCTGATGCAGCGCATCGGCCGCGTGGACCGCCGGATGAACCCCGAGATCGAGGACCTGCTGGTCGCCGATCACCCGGAGAAGAAGCCGCTCCGGGGCACGGTCAAGTACTGGAACTTCCTCCCGCCGGAGGACCTGAACCGGATCCTCACGCTCTATACGCGGGTGACGCACAAGGTCCTCCGCATCTCCGAAACCTTCGGCATCGAGGGGCAGAAGCTCCTGACCCCGGACGACCACCTCAACGCCTTGCGGGAGTTCAACGAAAGCTACCAGGGAACGCTCTCGACGCTCGAGGAGATGCGGCTCGAGTACCGGGCCGCGCTGGCGGCCGATTCCGCGCTGGAGGCACGGCTCGGGAGGCTCCCGCAGCGCCTTTTCAGCGGCCGGAAGCACCTTCCCGGAAAGACTGCGAAAGGCGTCTTCTTCTGCTACGCCCTTCCGGCCCCGTTGGCGGCGGCCGGCGCCGAACAGGAATGGACAACGGCCGACGGACATGTCGAGTGGTACCTCTTTGACTGGGAGACGCGCGCCATCATCGAGCGGGCCGAGGAGGTCCATCCGCACGTGCAGACGGCCCCCGAGACACCTCGTTGCTGCCGCTTCGGCAGGGCCGACCTCATCGAGGCGCGGAAGGCGGTGGAGAAGCACATCAAGAACACCTATCTCAAGCGGGTGGACGCCCCGGTGGGAGTGAAGCCGGAGCTTCGCTGCTGGATGGAACTGAACGAGGGCTGACGGCATGTCTCCGGTGAACCCGACCGACCTGCGCACCCGCCTCGCCGGGATCCAGACCTTCCCCCAGTTGGTCGCCTTCCTGCGCGACGACATGGGCTGGCCGATCGAGCGGGAGAGTTTCGAGGACCTGGTCTTCGACTTCACGCCGGAGGAGCTCGGGATCGACGCCAAGAACGCCGCGAAGATCCAGGAGATCCGCCGCCTGCGGCCGCTGTCGTCGAATCAGCCCTGGGGCGTGTTCTTCGTGAAGTTCGAGCCGAAGCGGCTGCCGGTGGTGGCCTTGCGCCGCATCCTGTCGAGCGTCGCGATCAAGAAGCGCGCCTCGGCGAACGCAGCGGACCGCGCCGCTTGGCGGGTGGACGACCTGCTCTTTCTGTCGAGCTACGGGGAGGGTGAGGAGCGCCAGATCAGCTTCGCGCACTTCGCGGCTCCGAAGGAGGGGGATGACCTCCCGGCGCTGAAGGTTCTGGGCTGGGACAACCTCGACACGCTGCCCCACCTCGACGCGGTCGCCCGGGCTCTCAGTCAGCACCTTGCTTGGCCTTCTGATGAGCCCGACCGAGAGGTCTGGCGTGAGAGGTGGCGGGCCGCATTCACCCTGCGCCATCGTGAGGTGATCACCACCTCAAAGGAGCTGTCTCTCCGCTTGGCGGAGCTGGCCCGGGCAATCCACGACCGGATCGTCACCGCTCTCAAAGTGGAGAACGAGAAGGGGCCGCTCACCAAGCTGATGGGAGCGTTCCGCGACGCGCTGGTCCACGACCTGAAGCCAGATGGCTTTGCGGACATGTACGCGCAGACGATCACCTACGGCCTCTTGTCGGCCCGCATCGCCGATCCGACGAGAAGGACGGCGGACGATTTCGCCGCCCACATGAGGACGAGCCCGTTCCTGCGGGAGCTGATGGAACACTTCCTGCGCGTGGGAGGGCGGAAGGGCAAGGCGGGCGGGCCGGGTATCGACTTCGACGAGCTGGGAGTGGCGGATGTGGTTGACCTGCTGGACTCCGCGAACATGGAGGCCGTTGTCGCGGATTTCGGTGACAAGAACCAGAAAGAAGACCCGGTCATCCACTTCTACGAGCACTTCCTCGCCGCCTACAACAAGAAGCTCAAGGCCCAGCGCGGGGTCTTCTACACACCGCAGCCCGTCGTTTCCTACATCGTGCGCAGCGTCCACGAGCTCCTGCAGTCCGAATTCGGCCTCGCCGACGGGCTGGCCGACACGACGACCTGGGGCGAGATGGTCGAGCGGAATCCGGGCCTCAAGCTCCCGCCGCTGACCGACGACCCGGGAGAAACGCGCACGATTGCTCCCGATAGTCCATTCGTCCAGATTCTCGATCCTGCCACTGGCACTGCAACGTTCCTCGTTGAAGTCATTGACGTTATCTTCCGCACACTGAAGACAAAATGGGCGACTCAGGGCGCGACCGAGGCTCAGCAACGGGACGCATGGAACGCCTACGTCCCCCACCACCTCCTCCCGCGGCTCCACGCCTACGAGCTGATGATGGCTCCTTATGCCATCGCGCACATGAAGGTGTGCCTGAAACTGGCCGAGACCGGCTACCGATTTGGGTCCGCTGAGCGCGCGCGCATCTTCCTGACTAATGCACTCGAGCCGTGGCAAAGGCAGCTAAGACTCCCCGCCTTCGCCGCTCTCGCTCACGAGGCCGAAGCCGTGAACGAAGTCAAACGAGATACGCGTTTCACAGTGGTCGTTGGCAACCCACCCTATGCGCAGTACAGCATGAATCTCAACGAGAAGGCCAAGGCGCACATCGAGCGATTCCGGTACGCGAACGGGCAGAAGCTGCGACTACGCAATCCACTGCAGCTCGAAAGGAATCTCAACGATGACTATGTGAAGTTCGTCGGTTTCTCGAGTGGTCTCTTGCCGCTCGGAACGGGCGTCCTGGGTCTAATTACAAACCGGATGTTCTTGGACTCGGAGTCGCTGGTTGGGCTGCGGGAGTGGTTGGCTCGCAACTTCTCGAGTCTTCAGTTCGTTGACCTCCGAGGTAGCGGAGAAGAGGCCAGGCGAGTGGCTCGGCTCTCAGGGGACGAGAATGTCTTCGACATTCTGCAGGGTGTCGCTATTTCATTCGCGGTTCGTCGAGTGGAAGGAGAGCGAGTTGCGCTGGCGAAGTATCGTGAAGTGACGGGAGCACGCGAAAGCAAGTACCACCTTTTGTCGACAGACCTGATGGTCACAAGCGCTGAGTGGTCGGTTGTAGAGCCGGCTCCGGATCAATGGCGGATGGATCGCCAGGAGCCAACAGCAGTTGATTCACTAGAGGTCTTTTCCTTGTCGGAGATCTTCAAGCACTTCTCAACGTTGGTGGGAAGCAATCGGGACCACCTTGTTGTGAACTTCGAGCAAGATGTTGTTGTAGAGAATGTCGAGAAGGTGAAGAGCTTTAGGGGTTCAAACGAGGAATGGTCCCAGAGGTTCGGGATCACGCTGAAGTCTAACTGGAATGTCGATGCTGCAAGAAGGTCTCTGGCTGGAGTTCGCGATGTAAGAAGCCTAGTGAAGCCGATTGAATACCGAGCGTTCGACCGGCGCTGGATCTTTTTCCACCCGGCGCTGGTCTGGCAAACAGCGCCGATCAGCTCGGGCAGCGTGCTGCGAAGTCCCGGGAATCGAATCCTCATCGCCCTTGGTAGGAGTCGAGCGGAGACTGTCAGTGGACAGTGGGTGTCGTCGACGATCGCGGACAAGAGCGTAGTCGGGACTCGCGACAACGCTTCTGGGTTCCCTCTTTTCGTTCTTGACGAAGACGATGGTCTCGACTTTGGCGCCGGGAGAGCCAGGCCCAACCTCACCGCGACATTCCTTCGTCGCCTGGCGGCGCTATTCGGACTGCGACAGGTCGGGCCGTTTGGCATGCCAGAGGGGATAACTCCTGAAGTCATTCTCGGCTATGTCTACGGAGTTCTCTACAGCCCGGAGTATCGGGGGCGGTACGCGGAGAGGCTGGTGAAGGGCTTTCCTCCAGTTCCCATTGCTAGCAGTCTCGCGCTTTTCAGAGCACTTGCAGATCTCGGGAGCGAGCTTGTCGCACTTCATACTCTCGAGGCCCAAGAGCGCCGAGAGGCTTCAGCAGGTTACTTTGGTGGGCGGATGCCAGAGGTTGAGATGGTGTCCTGGGCGGGAGACACGGTCTTCGTCGACAAGGACCAAACCGCCGGGTTTCGAGGCGTCCGCAATGAAGTGTGGTCTTTCCATGTCGGCGAGTACCAAGTCTGCGAGAAGTGGTTGAGGGATCGGAAGGGGCGGCGGCTTTCGCAGGAGGACATCGAGCACTACCAGAAGATTGTTGTGGCGATCTCCGAGACGATTCGGATCATGAAGGAGATCGACGAGGTCATCGAGCGGCACGGCGGGTGGCCGGGGGCGTTTCAGACGGGGAAGGCGAAGGCGCAGGTCGCCGTGCCGCGGGCGCTGCCGTTTCGGCCGCGGAGGGTCGAGCCGGCGGCGGAGGAGCGGTACGTAACCTGCGTACCGCTCCTGCCGCTCAAGGTTGCGGCGGGCGCGTTCGGGGAGGCGCAGCCGGCCCTGGACGAGGAGACCGAGTGGGTCGGGGTCCCGTCGCGCCACCGCCTGCGGCCCGGGATGTTCGTGGCCGAGGTGGTCGGCAAGTCGATGGAGCCGGAGATCCCGGACGGGTCCTACTGCCTTTTCCGGGCGCCGGTCGAGGGCACGCGCCAGGACAGAGTCGTGCTCGCCGAGCTGCGCGACGCCGTCGACCCCGAGTCCGGCGAGCGCTACACCGTCAAGCGGTACGAAAGCGAGAAGCGCGAAGTGGAGGGCTCCTGGCGGCACGCCTCGGTGACCCTCCGGCCGGCCAACCCCGAGTTCCAGCCCATCGTGCTCGACGTCGCTGACGAGGAGCGTATGCGGGTGGTGGCCGAGCTCGTGGCGGTGCTGGGACCGGACGACACCTCCCAGCCCTGCGGGACGGGGGGTGCGACGGCTTTCGACGGGCCGGCGAAGCCGGGGCGGCCGAGCGCGCGGCGCCGCGGGCCCCAGGAGGCTCGCCAGGGTTCCCTCTTGGAACTGGTAGAGGCTGTGCCCGACGGCGGGGCGGGATCGCCGGCCGAGGAACCGGACCGGGACGAGCTGATCTGCTCCATTCGTCAGCTCCTCGGTGACGGGCGGAGCCGCGAGCGGGAGGCCCTGATCCAGGAGCTCGCTCGCGAGGCGGGCTACGGGCGGGTCGAACCCGGGGTGCGCGATGCCCTGGAAGGGGCAGTCCGGACCGCGGCCCGGCGGGGAGTGATCCGGAGCGAGCGAGACGAGGTCGCCCTTCTTGCCCGCGCCATCACGGATTACGAGAGGGCCTTCCTCAAGGAACAGTTCCTCGCCTCGCTCGGCGGTAGGGCCTGGCGGACCCGCGACGAGGCCATTCGCGCCTTCGCCCGCTGGATGGGCTTCCGGAGAACGGGCAAGGTCATCCAGGAAACCGGGCGATCGCTCATCACGAGTCTCCTGCGTGCCGGAGCACTCGAGGCGGGGAAGGACGGACTGATACGGCGGGCCTGATGGGGACCTCGCACGGTGCGGTAATTACTCAGATCGGTGGATCGAGCTACGGGGCCTCCGCTCTGTACTGATGGCTGGCTTCAGGGTTTCGGATGGGGGAAGGAATGTCTGACAGGCAAGGGGCGGACCAGAGCGACGATCAGACGGAGACACAGGTGCAGAAGCCAACGGACAACCAGGGAGCCATCGCGGCTCTCGAGAGGACGCTGCTCGAAGCCTTTCCGGATCCGGAAGCGCGAGCAGCCATCCTGGGCTGGATCGCGGAGGACGTTCGCAGGGCGCACGGGGTTCGCCCCGCCAGCTGGTCGCTTACCCTGCGGCCCACGGGAGAGCTCTCGCTCAACGTCGGGCGGCTTCAGGTGCTCGAGATCGGGCCCAAACAGGTTCGTTACGTGAAAATGGAACCTGAGCGCTCCGGCGAGACGGCACCGGTTCCTGAGGTGACGCAAGAGCCGTTCAGCTTTCTTCCGGGCGCCCGGCTACTCTCGGCTCCTCCTGGTGCGTTCCCACTCCTCTTCAGGGGAGACATAGCGACGCATCAGCAACTCGTGGAGCAAGCCGCGGCCGAGACTGCCCGGACGCCATTCTTCATTCACCACTCTGCTCCTGCCCTGGCGTGGCTCGAGGAGCAAGTCGGTGGGGCGCTGCCGCGGCCAGAGTACGGGGACGAGGCCCCATCGCCTTCCGAGTCCTTCGTCTGGTACTTCCGGCGCTTCGTCGAGGAGTTCCTCTGGCAGGAGATCGGGCGGCAGCACATGGCCTGGTACGAGGACCACAGAGCGCGCGGCTTGGCGAACTACCGGCAGCTTCTGGCAGCACGAGAGCGAGGGGAAGACGTGACCGACGCCGTGCTGCTGAAGCTGCTGCCGTACAAGAACAGCGAGGCAAACCGGACCGCTGGGGCCTGGACCCACTTGGCGCCCGCCATCAACGGCAACGTCAAGCTCTGGTTCGAGAGGATTGGTTGGGCCAAGCCGCGCGAGTGGCCGGCCAAGGCGCTCCGCCTGCTGGCCTTCTTCGAGAGCTGCGAGAAGGCGCCCGGCGAGTTCGAGGCGATCTGCAGCGAGTATGCGTCGGACCCGCTCTCGAAGGGATTCAGCGCTGGCATGCTCAGTCCGCTTCTCAACGCGATCGACCCGGTGCGGTTCCGCCTGACGAACGCCAAGCCGCGCGAGGTCGTTGGCTGGCAGCTCGGTCAGAGCTTCGACCAACGACTGACCAGCTTCGCCGCCCTGAACGCGGCGATCGCCGAGCTCACTTCAGCGGTCAGTGGGGAGATGCATTCGATCTCGGAGAGTGACGCCCCCCCGGCCGACCTTTTCGATGCCTTCTGTCACTGGCTTGTGGCGGAGTCGGGCGTTCCCGTACCGCCGCCACTGCCCGGCTTGCCGCAGATCCAACCCCGCTTCTGGAAGATCGCCGCGGGGGAGCGGGCCGACTCCTGGCCGCAGTGGAAGGCGGATGGGCTGATCGCTATCGGCTGGGAGGATCTCGGTGACGTGGGCGAGATGACCGCCGCTGAGTTCGAGGTTTGCCGAAAGGAATGCGAGGCAAAAGACCGCGCCTACACTGCGAACGGTGCCGGTCAAGTATGGCGTTTTGCGCGTGACATGAGGTCAGGAGATCGCGTGGTCGTCAACCGCGGGACCAGAGAGGTGCTGGCCATCGGTACGGTGCTTGGGGACTACAGTTTCGAGGCTGGCGCCGAGATGCCCCACCGCAGGCGCGTGCGGTGGGACGACCTGACTCCGCGTTCGGTGAACAAGCCCGGGTGGCGCCGGACGCTGATCGAGCTGAGCCAAGAAGATTTCGACGCGCTCGCGAACGCCGCACCCGAGCCGCTGGAGGTTCGTGAAGCCTCGGGGTGGTTCGGGCCGCTTGCCTTCCGTCTGCTCGGTGAGCTGAAGGCGTCGCCATACAGGGATACCTACCTCGGGAAGAGGGAGTCTCTCCTGAGTGAGGTGGACGAACCGCTCCGAGAGCTGTTCAGGTCCGTCGTGGCACAGCTTCCGCCCGAGGTTCTGGAGTTTCTGGAGACGGAAAACAACGTCCAGTCGAGGTTTCCCAAGAACGACTACGGCCGGGGAGGCGTCTGGCCTTTCCTCTGGGCAGCGGCCTATCCGAAAGGCGGCCGGAGGGTGGATGCGGCTCAGCTCTACCTGTTCGTGTCGGCGGATGGCCTGGAGGCCGGATTCACCGTGGCCGACGCAGCCTCCGAGGTGCGGAGCCGCTTCCTTCGAAACCTGAAACGGCTTCGGCCTATCCTCCGCTCCGAGGTCGCTCCACAAATCGGGCCGATGGGGCTCGCGTACGGAACTGGCGTCGTCGACGGCGGGGCGCCGTCGCCGGAGGATGCACGGCGCTGGCTGGAGCAAGTCGACGAAGACAGCATCAACGTGTTTCGCCAGTGGTCGGCCGGGGAGGTACCGGATCTGAGCCGCGAGGCTTTGACCATGGAGATTGCCGGTCTTTTCGAGGCGCTCTTCCCGCTCTTCCTTCTGGGCGCTCTTGATGATCCTCTCCCTTCACTGAGGAGGTTCCTGGGGGAGCCGGCTGAGGAGGAACCGCTCCTGCCGGTGCGGTCACTCGCGGACATCTGCGAACAGACCGGGTTCGCTCTCCAGAAGCTGGGGCATTGGGTTCAGGCGATAGAGAGGAAGAAGCAGGCTGTGATCTATGGCCCCCCAGGCACGGGCAAGACCTTCGTTGCGGGCCTCCTTGCCGAACATCTCGCCGGCGGCGGAAACGGTTTCATCGAGCTCCTCCAGTTCCACCCCAGCTACTCCTACGAAGAGTTCATCCAAGGGCTGCGGCCACAGGAGGCAGCCAGCGGCGGCTTGCGCTTCGAGATGGTTCCTGGGCGGTTCGTGGAGTTCTGCCGAAAGGCAGCTGAGAGAAGCGGCAAGTGCGTTCTCATCCTCGACGAGATCAATCGCGCACACCTCTCACGGGTATTCGGTGAGCTCATGTTTCTCCTCGAATACCGCGACCAGACGATCCCGCTCGCGGGGGGCGACCGGTTCGGCATCCCGGCCAACGTGCGCATCATCGGCACCATGAACACCGCCGACCGCTCGATCGCGCTCGTCGACCATGCCTTGAGAAGACGTTTTGCGTTCCTCGAGCTCTGTCCCGACTACGGGGTCTTGTCGCGCTTCCAGGAAGCACGGATGTTCGATGCGAGCGGTCTGGTCTCGCTCCTGCAGCGTGTCAACCAGTCCATCGCCGACCCCCACTACGAGATCGGTATCTCTTTCTTCCTTGTCGACAACCTTGCGGGCCAGCTCGAGCACATCTGGAGAATGGAGATCGAGCCCTACCTCGAGGAGATCTTCTTCGACAGGCGCACTCAACTCGAGGAGTTTCGCTGGGACCGGATTCGGGCGGAGGTGCTCCCGAATTGAATTCCGTCGTTCGCCGCCTGGATCTGGTGGAGCACAAGCCGCTGGAACTGCCGGCGGGAATGCTCTCCATCGAAGAGGCTCGGAGCATCGTTGAGAAGGCCCAGGGCAAGGTGAAGGTTCAGCCTCCGTCGGGCCTCGCGAGCGACTCGTGGGTGCTGACGAGCACCGGATGGGTCGGCCATCTCCCCGTGACACCGGAGCTATCGGTGGTGATCCAACCCAAGGTGCCGGTGGCGAACCTTTTTTCCATGGTCGAAGTAGCGTATCGCTTGGATCGCAAATTGACGGGTCTCGAGTTCCCCTACGGGCGGCCGATCTCCTGCGAGACTGTCGACGACCTCTTCGATCGGTTGGCGCGAATCCTGGCGAACGGAACTCTCTTCAGGCTGAAGAGAGGTCTTCATCGCGAGTACCTGAGCCGAGAGGAGGACCTTCCCTTTGTGCGGGGCAGTCTGGACATCAGGCCGCTCGTTCGCAAGGGGGTGACGGCTGCCATTCGGTGCCGCTTCCAGGAACTGACCCCCGACGTGGCCGACAATCAGATCCTCCTCTGGACGCTGCGAAGGATCACGCGCTCGGCGTTCACCACAGACGAGACTCGCGCCGCCGTGAGGCAGGCGGTACGGGCGATGGGAGGAGCCGTCGCGGTCGAGCCCTTTCGAGGGGCCGACTGCCGGGATCGGTTCTACAGCCGCCTCAACCTCGACTACGAGCCGCTCCACGGTCTCTGCCGCTTCTTTCTGGATGGAGAGGGACCGGCCTGTGCTGTCGGCGAAGAGACCATGGTCCCGTTTCTCGTCGACATGGACCGGCTCTTCGAGAGATTCGTCGCGGAGTGGCTCACCGATGCGCTCGAAACACTGGCACCCGGGCGCTTCTCGATCTCGAGGCAGGTGGGCAAGGAGATCGACTCCGAACGCCGGGTGTGTGCGACGATGGATATCCTGATTCGCGACCGGCGGACCGGTCGCGCCGTGGCCGTGCTCGACACGAAGTACAAGAACACGGACACCCCCGACACAGGGGATATCTACCAGGTGAATGCCTACGCCGATCTCATCGGCACGAAGAACGCATTCCTCGTCTACCCGAACACCCGCCCGGCCGGCTATCGGGCGACCTTGGGTGGCACCAGGGTCCTGGCTCTCGCGTTCGATCTCGGCGGCGATCTGGAACAGGCAGGCCGGTTGCTGGTCGATGACCTATTGAAAGAGATCGAAAACCGCTAGCTCGCACGGTTGATGCTCACCCCCTCCGACCTCCCCCTCCGCCTCGCCACCTTCGAGTGGCTCGAGGAGCAGAGTGCGATCCACGGGGAGGTGCTGCCCTGGCCAGTGCTGCTCGCGGGATTCGTGCACGAAGGGGTGCGCGTGCCGCTGGTGAGCATGCAGGGAATCTTCACGCCGCGAGCGGGCCGGCTGCCGCTCACCATCCGGACCGCGGTGGGCGGGCCGTACGCGGACGCTTCCGACAACTACCTGCACGACCGCCCGCACACGAGCCTAGGAGGGCTCGCAGTCACGCCTCCCGAAGAGCAGATTCCGAAGCCCTTCTCCCGGTGAGATCATTGCGTCGAGAGTCAGGTAGCGCGAACGGAATCAGCGACCGACAACGAGAAAGGACGGCCGAAGCTGACGCCAGCGAGGCCGGGTACCGGAGGAACCGATGTGGGACCCCAGCAGCATGAGCGGTGAAATTGAGCGAACCTGGGCCGAATTCCTGGATGAGTGGCCGCTCGATCGGCTCCGGCGGATGACGTTGCCGGAGTACACGACCGCGGGGGACAGGTCATCGTTCATCTTCTGGATCGAGAACCGGCTCGATCAGGTTGGGAGCATCAAGGGCGGTTCCGCGTTCAAGTTCGGGATCTATTCGCGGGCCGACAGGACGCCTCATGCGAGCGTGGGCGGCAGGATATACGGCACGGAGTACGCCTGGATGGAGAGATACGGCGCGACTCCCGAGGAGGCGTTCGAGAAGGTCCGCTCACTCGTGGTCGCGGTGGCCGAAGCGGCCGCGAGCGCGGAGTACGAAGCGATCGACGCGATCGACCTTGGGCACGTCTACAAATGGAAGATCGCCTTCCACTACCAGGATCGCGATCACCCCGGGGTCGTCGCACTTTTTTTGAAGTCCCACTTGAGGAGCTGGGTAGCAGCACGGATGGCGGACCCGCCGACGAAGACGTCGCAGCTCTACCGGGAGATCCTCGCCCGGTCCGAAGGCAGGAACCTGCTCGAGATAACCGAAAAGGTCTGGAGAGAGACGATCGGTCGGCGCAACGACCCCTGGCAGGAGTTGATCCGATGGACGGCGCTCTACTACCGGCAGGAGAGCTTCGATGCCGAGGAGCGGGATTACAAGCTCGAGATCGCCCGAAACCTCCAGCGGGCCCGGGAGGAGCTCACGCAGGGCGGCGAGTGGCTCGATGCCGTCAAGCGGGCGTTCGGAAGGCCGAACAACCTGACCCCGTGGCGGGTCAACGACTCCTTCCTCAAATGGTGTGCGGCGTCGCCCGAGGCCGCCAGCGATGCCCTCGGTTGCATCTGGGACGACGCGCGGCCCGTGGACGAACGGTTCAGGGGGTTCTTCGAGCGGCTTCCGAAGGAGAGCATCGGCACTCCGGGGGCGCGGATCTGCCTGGCCTCGTTCCTCCACATGGCTCTCGATGCCACCGGCTTCCCGATCTACCGTGCGACCGCCTTCGAGACGGCCTACAAACTGACCCGATTCCCGCACCCGGCCAGGGAAGCGAGCGAGTGGGAGGTTTACGAACACGCCCTGAAGTTCCTCGACCGCTTCCTCGAAGAGGCTGACAGAGAGGAGCTCGAGCTGCGCGACCGGCTCGACGCCCAGGGGCTGCTCTGGTCGATCACCCGGTTCGAAAAGTGGGAGCCGGGCTTCCTCTCGCCAGAGGAGCAGGCGGCCCTCCGCGCCTTCCTCGGTCTGCCACCGGTTGCGACCCGGTACTGGAAGATCGCCCCGGGTGAAGACGCCTGGCAGTGGGAGGAGTGCCGGGACGGCGGTTTCATCGCCCTCGGCTGGGACGAGCTCGGCGACCTGAGCGAGCTGTCGGAAGAGGAGTTCCAGGGTCACCTCGAGGAGCTGCGCCCGGCGCATCTGGAGTGGGAGGGAGAGGAGCCCGAGCAGGCCTGGCAGTTCTCCCGGATCCGGACGGGTGACCGGATCGTCGCGAACCAGGGGACGACGAAGGTCCTCGGGATCGGCACCGTCACCGGTCCGTACCGCTTCGAGGATGGAGCCCGGCAGAGCCATCGCCTGCCGGTGCGCTGGGACGACACCACCTCGCGCACGGTCGACCAGCCGGGATGGGATCGGCCCCTGATCGAGCTCACCGCCGAGCAGTTCGAGGCGATCGTGAGGCCGCCGACCGGGACCGGGATGGCAGCAGCGCCGCGGCGGGTGTCGCTTGCGGAGTGCGCGGCGCAGACGGGGATCGCGGAGGCGACCCTCTCACGCTGGCTGCGGGCTCTCGAGCGCAAGGGGCAGGCGATCTTCTACGGCCCGCCGGGGACCGGCAAGACGTTCGTCGCCGAACACCTCGCCGACCATCTCGTCTCCCGGGGGAACGGCTTCAAGGAGGTGCTCCAGTTCCACCCGGCCTACGCCTACGAGGATTTCATCCAGGGGATCCGGCCGCGGCTTGTCGAGGGCGGAGGGCTGACCTACGAGATCGAGGCTGGCAGCTTCCTGCGCTTCTGCAGGCGCGCCGCGGAGCTGACCTCCGACGACCTCTGCGTGCTGATCCTCGACGAGATCAACCGGGCGAACCTGGCGCGCGTCTTCGGCGAGCTGATGTACCTGCTCGAGTACCGGGACCGGAAGATGCCGCTCGCGGCCGGAGGCTGGCTGCAGGTGCCGGGCAATGTGCGGATCCTCGGCACGATGAACACCGCGGACCGCTCGATCGCGCTCGTCGACCACGCGCTGCGGCGGCGTTTCGCCTTCCTCGAGCTCCGGCCCGACTTCGAGCTGCTGCGGCGCAAGCTCGCCGGCCAACAGGACGCCGTGGACGTCGACGCGCTCATCCGGCTGCTCGAGCAGGTCAACCAGACGATCGGCGATCCCCACTACGAGGTCGGCATCAGCTTCTTCCTCAGGGAGCGTCTCGACACGCACCTCGAGGACATCTGGCGCATGGAGATCCTCCCGTACCTCGACGAGTACTTCTTCGACAACCCGAGCCGGGTCGAGCCCTTCGCCTGGGAGAGGATCGCCGGCCGGCTGCTGCGGGGAGAGTAGGCGCCGATGGAGGTTCTCTCCCTCGTCGAGTATGAGCGGCTCGACCTCGACGACCTCGACAGCGCCGTGGCCGAGCGGCTGCGGGACGAGCACGGCAGCCGGATCGAGATCCGCAGCCCCTGGGAGAACCGGCAGAAATGGGGGCTGACGAGCCTGGGGTGGGTGGGCTTCCTCCCCGTGACCCCGGAGTTCGGGCTGAGCCTCCAGCCCAAAGTTCCGCTGGCGTCACTCTTCCGGATGCTCGAGGTGGCGTACCGGCTGGCGGAGTTCCGCACCGACGGCCTCTTCGACGCGAGTTCGGTGGACGACCTCTTCGAGCTGCTGGCCTCGATCCTCGCGCGGCGGGTGCTGGACCGCGTCCGGCACGGCCTCTACCGGGCGTACGTCGAAGAGGAGCGGGAGCTGCGGTTCCTCCGTGGCCGACTGGATCTCCTCGGCCACGCTCGCACCCCCTGGCGGATCGCGCTGCCGTGCCGTTTCGAGGAGCACACCCCCGACCTCGACGACAACCAGCTCCTGCTCTGGACCCTCCTGCGGATCGCCCGGAGCGGGCTCTGCCGGCGGGAAGAGTCCGCGGCCCGGGTGCGGAGGGCGTGCAAGGCGCTCGGCGGGATCGTCTCCGTCGCGCCGTTCATCGGCAGCGACGCCACGGGCCGCATCTATCACCAGCTGAACGCCGACTACGAGCCACTCCACGCCCTCTGCCGGTTCTTCCTCGACCATCTCGGCCCCGCCCACGAGCTCGGCGACCGGCCGATGCTCCCCTTCCTGGTCGATATGGCCAGGCTCTTCGAGGAGTTCGTCGCGGAGTGGCTGAGCTCGCACCTGCCGCCGTACCTCGCGGCGCTCCCTCAGGAGAAGGTGCCCCTCGGCACCGATAGACAGGTGAGGTTCGAGATCGACATCGAGATCCTCCACCTGCCGAGTGGCCGGACCGTCGCGGTGCTCGACACGAAGTACAAGAACCAGGGGTTCCCCCAGTCCGCGGACGTGCAGCAGGCGATCGCCTACGCCGAAGCGCGCAACTGCCACCACGCGTTCCTCGTCTACCCGCAGGAGCTCGAGAGCCCGTTCCGCGGAGAGCTGAAGAACCACACCGTCGAAACGCTGGCCTTCCCCCTCGACGGCGACCTCGACGCCGCCGGCGAGCGGTTCCTCGAACAGCTCCTCACCCGGCTGGAACCGAAGGTGGCGGCGCTGGAGGCGGGAGCGTA